>Ga0307430_1000168_pt1 | contig 65577 bp, 60 predicted proteins | sample SalMarWE160130MG_FD_202159 | JGI IMG/M metagenome (GOLD analysis project Ga0307430, IMG submission 202159) | Salt marsh sediment microbial communities from the Plum Island Ecosystem LTER, Massachusetts, United States - WE1603-130 | ecosystem: Environmental > Aquatic > Marine > Intertidal zone >... | reverse complement strand
TGGAAGAGAAGAGAAAAATACAATGAAGATAAACATATGGCTGCGGTTCAAAGGCACAAGATTAGAAATAGATTAGCTCGGAAATCGGCATAATTAAATTAGGGGGTTGACATAGTAATTCTAAATATAACCAGTTATTTATACTGGTAAACACAGATAAAAAAAGATAGCGTTTTAATTAAAAAAATATAAAGAACTGGGTGTGGTGTGGCTCTGTGATCTCTGCGTCTCTGTGTGAAAATTTGTTTTTTAAAATCTGCGTCCCTTTAAATTACTTCTCATCTTCTGCTGATTCTTCAAAATTAACGATATCGACACCTTTCAAATAAGGTTTAGTAACGTATTGCTTTACGCTTCCCATTTTTTTTATTATATCTTTTATTTTATTTGCTGAACCCAATATAAAATCCAATTTCTGCTGTGCTAAGGTATCTTTATCTAAATCTCTCTTTAAAATTTCCAGCATACCAAAAATAGAAGTTAAAGGTTGATTTATTTCATGCGCAGCAGCACCGGCAGTTTCAACTAAAACCTTGATCCGTTCAGATTGCAGAACAAGTTCCTGCAATTTTTTCAATCTAAATAATAATCTACTGCGCTCGATCGCATAGTCTAACGAACGCAATAACGTTCTATTATCTACTTCGCCTTTGACAAGATAATCTTGGGCTCCCTTTTTAACAGCCCCAACAGCAACCTCCTCATCATCAAGTCCGGTCAAAACCACAACTGGAACATTGGGTACCATCTCGGAAACTTTCTCGTAAGTTTCAAGTCCCGAACTATCCGGCAAACCAATATCCAATAACACCAAATCAAACTTTTCGTCTTTTATACTCTCTAAAAACTCAGAAAGTTTCTCAACATGAGACACGTCATAATTGTTTTTCTCGAGTTGCTTTGAAAGGACTTGAGCAAATTTCTCGTCATCTTCAACTATAAGGATTTTTTTCTTTTTTTTCGTATCCATCGAAGTATGTTCTGGTTTATTATTATCTCATTTATCCTTCACAACCGTTCCGTTTAAAAAATTCGAATTCTTACTTCCCTGTCAATCTTAGGAGAGCTTCTAAAAGTTTTTCCTTTTTTAAGGGTTTAGTAAGGTAATCACTACAACCGGCTTCTAATGTTTTATCTCTATCTTCCTTCATAGCATAAGCGGTTAGAGCCAGAATAGGCGTCTCACTCCTATCATTTTCCCTTTCCCACTCTCTAATGGTTTTAGTGGCTGTATAACCATCCATTACCGGCATCTGCATATCCATCAAAACTATATCATATTCCTTGCTTTTAACCTTATCCACTGCTATCTGTCCATTTTCCGCTTCCTCTATTTTTATTGGAGTTTTCCTGAGAAATGCTTTAATAAGTAAACGGTTATCCGGATTATCCTCAACAAGCAATATATTAAGATGAGGTATAGAAACCGCGGCATTCTTTGCCTCCTTTAACTTTTCTTTCCCAACTTGAGCTTTCCATAAACCGAGAGTAGTCAGGATAGCATTTTTCAATTCTTTTCTTTTTATCGGCTTTACAAGATACGCACCAATCCCATACTTGTCTATCTGTTTTAAATCGTTTGTTTTATAGTCTGAAGACAACATCATTACGGTAGTCGACTCAGAATTTTTTTGTTCTCTTAAGAATTTCGCTACTCCTATACCATCAATCTCCGGCATACGACAATCCAGAAGAACCAAATCGTATGGTTTATTTTTTTCATAAGCCGATTTAATTATAGAAATAGCTTCCTTTCCACCTTCTGCCTCCGTTACCTCCGCATCCCATACCGATAGAATTTCTCTTAAAATCAATCTATTCGTCGCATTATCATCGACAATCAAGGTTGATATACCCTTAACATTGATTTCTCCCGGTTTAACAAAAGTCTCCTTCGACTTTGCTTCCTGAGGTTTAAAAATAGCTGTAAAGCAAAATTTGCTGCCCTTTCCTATTTCACTTTCGACCCACATCTTACCACCCATCAACGTAGTAATTTTTTTAGAAATACTTAAGCCCAAACCGGTTCCCCCATATCTCCTGGTAGTGGAAGAATCAGCCTGTTTGAAACTTTCAAATATTTTGTCCTGTTTCTCCTTTGGTATCCCAATACCTGAATCCTTTACATAAAAAAACAAACAAAGGCTCTTCGCATCAACGGATTCACGATATTCAGTATCTCCCTTCTTCAAAAGACCTACATTAAGAACCACTTCACCGCCATCGGTAAACTTTATCGCGTTCCCTATAAGATTTACTATTATCTGCCTGAGCCTTGAGGGGTCACCAACTATATTTATCGGCACATCAGATTCAACTCTGCTTAAAAACTCTATATTCCTCTTATGAGCGCGAATCGCCATAACATCACAGGTTCCTTCTATCAGTTCGGCAAGATCAAAATCCGTCTCTTCGAGTTCAACATCACCTGCTTCTATTTTCGAAAGATCCAGTATAGCATTTATCAAAGAAAGCAATGCATCCCCTGCTTTACCGAGGGTTTGTACAAAGCCTTTCTGTTCATTAGAAAGAGATGTATCTAAAAGAAGTTCTGTCATTCCTATAATCGCGTTCATAGGAGTACGTATTTCGTGACTCATTGAAGCTAAAAATTCACTTTTAGCTTTATTTGCCGATTCAGCTTGAATTTTTGCTTTTTCTAACATTTCTTCGGTTCTTTTATGCGCTTCAATCTCTCCTTCAAGATCCGAATATGACTTTTTGAGTTCCCCGTAAAGTTCGTCGCGTGTGAGACGACTAATCTTCTCTCTTTCTCTATTTATAAAATCTTCGGTTGGTTTAAAAGAGTGATCGGGAATAAATTTAAAAGAACCCAGAATATTTATGCCATTTCCAGAAAAGGAACAATCTGTTTCGTCAAACACCGCCTCCAAAATCTTAGCATCTTCGGAAATATCATCAGCGGAAAAAAAACGAATCAATAAGCCAAATCTCCCTTTTCTCTCATCAATAAATAACTCAAGTCTGGATTCATCGCTTGTTCCAGCTATGCCGCGCATTACTTCAGAAGCAGCAGTTGTAAGTCTTGTTGCCGTAACTTCTCCAAATCCGAGAGCTCCTATCAAATCAAGCAATTTATTCCTTTTCTCAATAAGATATTTATTATCTTTCAAAGAAATTTTCCCAAGTTCAAACATTAGTCAAAGTCCTGTTCCTCTTCTACTTCGCAAAAGGCTTCTTCCTTAACTTCTTCCATTCCGTCCCCTTCTTCGACTTCCTCCTCTACTTCAATCTCCCCTTCAACTCCAGTTCCTTCAACTTCTGCTTCAACTGATTCTACTTCTTCATCGGATACAATCACAGACTGAAGTTTTTCAATTCCATCTTCAAAAGTTCGCGCAGTTTCATATATTGACTCAAACTCGAAATTAGAATCCGAAAGAGAAATAGCAACTCCGGGTCTTATTCCCGAAAGCACAGTCCTGGCTCCTAATAAATTTATCATTTTAGCAGTCTTGTCAATAATACCCGCATAATAAGGCTCTATAATACTAACTCCGGATAAATCTATCACCACTCCTTTAACTCCTGTGTCCTCAACCCCTTCTAAAACTTGCTTCTGGATCGCCTGCATCCTTTCATCATCAATATCTCCCTGAACAGGAACAATAAGACATCCCTTGGAAACATGAACTGATAAGTCAGACAAAAATTCCTCCTCTAAAATTATATTTCCTTTTTAATAACTTACTTTTTACTCTTACCATTTTGAATATCTCGGAGTAGAATAAGATACGCTCCGTCTCCTTCCCATTCGGTTTTGGTAACTTTCATTTCTGCTCTGGTTCCCTTTTTCCCTTTACCTCCTACTTTAATTTCTTTCAATTGGTCAACATCCAAAGGAAACTTAAAATCTTCACCTATAAGATCTTCAGGAGAGGCTCCAAGAAACTTCTTCGAAGAACTATTTGCAAACTGTACCACTCCTTCCTTATCTGCAACTATTACGGCATCTTCGATTTTTTCTATTATATTCTTAAAACGAGCTTCGCTTCTCTTGAGTTCTCGAATTTTTTCTTCCAATTTAATCAGAATCTGGTGGCGTTCTACGGCAAAGAATATCGCCTGCAAAAGTGCATTTACACCCATTTGCCCCTTAACAAGAAAGCCCTCCGCTCCTCTTTTCATTGCTTCAAGCGCAAGACCTTCATCACTTAACGCGGTTATTACAACTATTGGTACCTTATGAGCATTTTCTCTTACACTATCAAGCGTATTCAATTCTTTACTGTCCGGTAAATTAAGATCAAGCAAAATAAGATCAAACTCGTTTTCCGAAAGACACTTAAGTGCTTCCCCAAGAGTTTCCACATTGGTTAACGCAAATTTCGTAGCCTTAACTAATTCGGCTTCTTCGCAATAAGCAAGTGTTTCTCTAATAAAAGTAACCGCGAACGAAGCATCTTCAATAAGAAGAACATTCATTACCGTAATATTATCACTATCTTTGTAATCCCTGGTTTTTTTATTCATTTACACACCCCTTTGCTCTCTCTGATTATACAAACATTTCCATCAATATTAACTTTCAATAACTTTTTCCCTCTCATTTCTTCGCTACTTAATCCTTCGCTAAGAGCTTTCAATCTACTTGGTTCCACAAAATTCTCCTCCCTATCCTTAAAATATATTCTCTCCGGTATGTTTTCCGACAAAGAGTTCAAAAGCTCCTGTTCTAAAATTAAGCTTTCTTCAGCTTCTCTTAATATTGCAATATCTGAGAAATATCCAAATGTGCCAAGATATTCGCCCTTTAAATCACCTTCTTTAACATCAAAAATCTTATCCGAAATAGGATTTGAAAAAATAAAATTCTCATCCTCATCAACAAGCGCAAAACCTTCTCTCATATTATTGAGCAGAAGATCATACTTCTCCTTATAATCATCAGAAATATCCAGACCATACTTTTTTCGTTTCTTTCGGGTTTTCATCTTTATAATGTATTTTACCAATCTATGTTAAATTGTCAATATAATTTTTCGGATTTTAACACTTATAGTAAAAACTAATAACCCCTTAAAGACAAATATGTTTTACTTTTTCAAAAAATAACCTGCCTTTACGTTCTAAAATATAATTTACTACCTTTTATTTGTTTTTTCTGGAAATAGCGTATCTTAAACCGTCTTTTAGTGTAGACATCGTTTTAAGACCTTCCATATCGATCCCCAGATCGGCAATCGTCTGAGCTATCTCTACTCCTACCCCGGTCAATATAGCCTCAGCTCCCACCAATCGTACCGCTTTGGCTGTACGTATAAGGCGATCTGCAACCGCGCTGTCTACCGCGCTTATTCCAGAAATGTCTATAATTGCTATTCCTGCTCTCTTTTCCACTATCTGGGTCAACAAAGCCTCAGAAACTCTTGATGCTCTTTCGCTATCCAAAGAACCCAATATGGGAACAGTGAGAACTCCATCCCATACGTCGATTACAGGCGTTGAAAGCTCTATAAGTTGCTCTCGCTGTGCCTCTAATTTCTTTTCTCTCTCCATCTCCCAGTGCTTCTTCTCTGTTATATCCCTTGAAATTCCAAAAGTACCTACAATATTTCCTTTTTCGTCGTATCTGGGAACCTTGGTCGTTTCGACCCATTTTTCACTTCCGTCAGGATATACTTCTTTTTCTTCCTTTTGTATAGGTTCTCCAGTCTTCATTATTTTCTGCTCATCTTCGTAAGCTGGTCTTGCATGCTCTTCATCAAAAATATCAAAATCGGTCTTACCAATTACTTTTTCAGGACTTTTAAACCCCAAATAATCAATAAAAGCCTTGCAAACCCTGACAAATCTGCTCTCTTTATCCTTAAAATAGATATTATCCGGGATATACGTTAAAAGTGAATTCAACAAACTTCTATCTAATTTTAATTTTTTATTCTCTTTTTGTAAAGCAGCTATCTTTTTTTCGAGTTCTACTTTACCTTTTTCTTTTTTAGCCATTATAGACCTCCTTTATGATATAAACCACCAACTCTTTGTTTTTTTACAAAAAAATATCTCATTTAGTTTAGTCTTCATAGGAAACGAAATATTAAAATTTAAAAAGCAAAATGACATATTAAAATGCAAAATCATTTTTTCATTAGCCACAGATTTGCACTGATAAGCACGGATTCCCTTCTCACTACCCATTTTTTTTAGATCTGTGTACATCTGTGTTAATCCGTGGCCATTTCCTTTTCTTTTCCTCTGCGTCCTCGGTGTTTTTTTCTTTTTTCATCACAATTAATTTCTCTGTGTTCTCTGTGGTGATTTTTTGTTTTTTTTATTTCCATTTTAGTGGCTTTACCTCGCTACGGAATCCGCGCAATCAATAAAGTAGCATCATCCGAACTTTTTTTATGTTTCTCGAAAGACTCTTTTGTAATTTCCATAACCGGCCTGTATACAATCCGTCTATCTTCAAAACTAAAAGAAGACACACCATCCGAATGCAAGACGATCAAGCAGGGTGTACTAAGAGTAAGATGATCAGTCCGGAGAGTTCTCATATTACTACCCAATAAACCGTCAAAGGAAACGAGTCGTTTATACATCTCTACCGTATAAATCTGTGTCCGAATATTCCCCACTCCAAGATATTCTATTTTACCTTCTTTATCCATACGAACTATTCCCAAAACGCAACCCCTACTTCCATGTAACTTTCTATGAACTGTAACAGCTATTTGCTCAAGATCATCTCTAAATTTTTCTTCAAGAACTTTTAAAGCCATTTTACTAGCTTCACTAGCCTTATCTCCATGACCTATACCATCCACAACCGCTACTATCGCCTTATCATCATACCTTTTTATAAAATAAGCGTCTCCATTGGCCTTGAACCCCGGTTTAGGACGACTATACACACTGGTTTGTATAATACTATTCTTCTTTTCGGTAAATATTTTCTTTCCGGTTAAAATAAATTTACCATCTTCCACCTTAACTTTAACATCCGTGAGTAATCTCTTCACAGCACCCAACCCTATTCCAAGAGTATTTGCAGTACTGTATCCATCATCAAAGATTTGTGTCGTATCCGAATTATCAGTAGGGTTCTCAGCTACGATATATACACTTTTCTCTTCACCTTTTCCAAAAGAAATACTCAACTTACCCGAAGAACCATGTTTTATAATATTTTTTGAAATCTCAGTTATTACGATTTTCAATTCTTCTATTTCCTTCTCTGTTAAACTAATACTACCCGCAAACTCAGCCATCTTCGAACGAGCTCTAAAAATATCCTCGTCGGATTCGACAGTAAATTTTATAGAAGGAAATATTTCTTTCGTGCTCATTTCAACTTTTTGTAAGTGGTAATCTTTGTCCCGCTATCAGTGCTTTCAATTTCAAAATCATCCATAAGATGCTTAGCTCCGATAAGTCCGATACCAAGTGAATTCGTTGTACTGTATCCTCTTTCCAAAGCCTGCTCAATATCGGGAATACCAGGACCTTCATCCCGGCAAATAATCTCGATCCCTCCATCATCTCTGTTAACTATAACCTCCCCTCTATAAGCATGCTTTATTATATTCCTTGTGAGTTCCGAAACGGCTGTAGCAATTCGTGTCTGATCGATCCACCTGAAACCTATACGCTCAGCTTCGCTTTTTATTTCACGTCGCGCTATCAAGACATCTATCTCCTTATTTATGGGGATACGTAAGATCTCCTCCTTCATCTAGAATCCTCATCTATCATTTCTCTTAATTTTTCCAAAGCCGAATCAAGTTCAAACGCAGTATTTATTTCCTCAAGATACAAACCAAGTTCAACAAGAGCAACCGCCACTTCCGGCTGAATCCCAACAAGTATAACCTGCTTTCCCATAGCCCTTAGTCCCCAGGCAATCTTCTGCAGTAGTCTCCCAAGAAAACTATCCACGATATCAAGAGCAGAAATATCTATAGCTACTCCTTTAATATTAGAATTGTCTGCTTCTCTGATTATCTTCTCTCCTGTTTCTTCAGCGGCAGTATCATGAAGTTCTTCCTGAATAGGAACAACAAGAATATCGCCTAAATGCATACGTGTCAATCTAGCCATTTTTCTCCTCTTCCACACTCGTTTTTTTGCGTGAAATAACATATTTCAAACCGTCTTTCAGGGTAGACATCGTCTTAAGTCCTCCCATATCAATTCCAAGATCGGCAATCGTCTGAGCTATCTCTACTCCAACCCCGGTCAATATTGCTTCAGCTCCCACTAATCGTACCGCTTTGGCTGTACGTATTAACCGATCAGCAACCGCGCTGTCTACCGCGCTTATTCCAGAAATGTCTATAATAGCTACTCCTGCTCTCTTCTCCACTATCTGGGTTAACAAATGTTCTGAAACTCTCGATGCTCTTTCACTATCGAGAGACCCCAATATGGGAACAGTAATAACTCCCTCCCATACATCAATCACAGGCGTTGAGAGCTCTATAAGTTCCTCTTTTTGCGCCGCCATCTTCTCTTCTCTTTGCAGTTCCCAGAGTCTCTTCTCTGTTATATCTCTTGAAATACCTAAAATACCAATTATATTTCCTTTATCGTCATACCTAGGAATCTTTGTCGTTGAAACCCAGGTTACTCTCCCGTCAGGATGAGTTTCTTTTTCTATCTTTCCTTCTATTGGATTACCTTTTTTTATTATTTCTTGCTCATCCTCGTAAGCCGGTCTTGCATGTTCCTCGGTAAAATAATCGAAATCTGTACTCCCAACGACTTCTTCTATTGAGCGCCCAACTTGATCTGCCTTGGATTTGCTCACCTTAATAAAACGGGATTCTTTATCTTTAAAGTAAATCAAATCGGGTATCGTATTAAGAAGCGAACTTAATAGCCCTTTCTCAAAAATAAGTTCTTCCTCCATTCTAACTCGCTTTGTAATATCATAGAAAAAAACAAAGGACCCAACAAACTTATTTTTTTCTTCAAAATGTGGATTTGACCTTATCAATAAATAACGTCTTTTATCATCCCCGGTTTTTATCGCTGTTTCAAAGACATTCTTTTTATCTTTCTTTTTTACCTTAATTTTCTTTCGTACATCTTTAGTAGACTCAGGACTTAAAAAGTCTACTAAATTTCTACCCATCAAACCACCTTCAGTAACACCAAAAATGCTATCGCACGCGGGGTTTGAGAAAGAAAAACTTAAATCTTCCTCCAGAAAAGCAAAACCCTCGCTCATTTCTTCTATTAACTTTTTATATTCTTCATTCTCCCTGCGCAGTCTTTCTATCTCTTTCCCGTCATCTTTCTTGGCCAAAATGCTACCTCCTACTTATCCAATAAAAGGTTATTCCTTCAAAGACTTTGTCGATTGGAAATAAACACTCACATCTAAAATAGAGAAACAACATCTCTTACAATGCCTTTTTTCTGCGATTAATAACATATTTCAAACCATCTCTAAGAGTAGACATTGTCTTAAGACCTTCCATATCAATTCCGAGATCAGCAACTGTTTGAGCTATTTCCACTCCCACTCCGGTTAATATAGCCTCCGCACCCACCAATTTTACCGCTTTCGCTGTACGAATCAGCATATCGGCAACCGCGCTGTCTACTGAACTTATACCCGAAATATCGATAATGGCCGAAACCGCATTTTTCTCTACTATTTGGGTTAACAGAGCTTCTGAAATCCTTGACGCTCTCTCGCTATCAAGAACTCCCATTATAGGAACAGTAAGAATTCCTTCCCATATATCGATTACAGGAGCCGAAAGTACTACAAGCTCCTCCCTCTGCGCCTCTATTTTTTCCCCTTTTTCTAATTCAAGAATCTTCAAGCGGGTAATATCTCGGGAAATACCCAACGTACCCATAACATTTCCCCCGTCATCATAAAAAGGAACTTTAGTAGCAGAAAACCACTTTTCTTTACCATCCGGCGATTCAATCTTCTGCACTTTGTCGATAACAGGCTTTCCTGTCTCCATTATTCTTTCCTCGTCTTTACGCATCTTTTTTGCTTCTTCTTCGGAAAAAAAGTCGAAATCTGTATTACCTTTAAATTCTTTTCTGGAAAATCCTGTTCCTTCCGCTTTCGATTTGCTAACATCCAAAAAACGACTTTCCTTGTCCTTAAAATAAATTCTATCCGGAAAGTATTCTAAAAGAGCATCAAACAGATTTACTTTTATCGTGATTTCTTCAAGCTTCTTACGGCATTCTTCAATATCTTTTTTAAGGTCTTTTTCAAGGTCTTTTTTCATCTTCTCACCTTCACTAACTGCTATCCTCCTTTAATAAATACCTTCCCGAAAACTATCTTTTAAATTTAGATTGATGTGTAAAATAGTTATTCATAACCCTCTAAAAACCTTACCATAAAAGGAATTTAAGGAAAAAAAAATTTTTGTCAAGGGATTTTTTCCGTAAATAAAGTAAAGGCATACTAAAAAGGGAAAGAATACCTGATTAAGAGTACAAAAAAGGCAATCCTCTTCTTATAAAAATAACTGCCACAGCAGAAAAACTCTGTTTTTCTTACAATTTAGAGGCTACTTTTTTAACGATCTTTTCGCCTACTCTATTTGAAGACTCAACAGCCTGAGCACCTAAATGCGGAGTACATACAAAATTATCCAACTTCCTTGATTTTAAATCTGTCGGAGGTTCCTCTTCAAAAACATCCAATGCGGCACCCCTTAGAGAACCTTCTTTCTATTCTTTCTACTATCAATAACATATTTCAAACCGTCTCTAAGGGTAGACATTGTCTTAAGACCTTCCATATCAATTCCCAAATCAGCAATCGTTTGGGCTATTTCCACCCCTACTCCGGTTAATATAGCCTCCGCACCCACCAATTTCACCGCTTTCGCTGTACGAATCAGCAGATCGGCAACCGCGCTGTCTACTGAACTTATACCCGAAATATCGATAATGGCCGAAACCGCATTTTTCTCTACTATTTGAGTTAACAGAGCTTCTGAAATCCTTGACGCTCTCTCGCTATCAAGAACTCCCATTATAGGAACAGTAAGGACTCCTTCCCATACATCAATCACAGGCGTTGAGAGTTCTATTAATTCCTCTCTCTGTGCCACTATCTTCTTCTCTTTTTCTAGTTCGAGAAATTTCCTTCTTGTGACATCACTCGAAATACCAAAGGTCCCGATTACTTCTCCTTTTTCATCATAAAGAGGAAGTTTCGTCGTCGAAGTCCAACCCTCTTCCCCATCAGGAGTCGTATGTTTTTCTTCTTTATTTACAATCGGTTCCTCTGTTTCCATAATTTTTCTCTCTTCTTCCCAGCGCATCTTTGCCTCACCCTCCTCATAAAAATCAAAATCACTCTTACCTATTAGTTCCTCTTTAGGAATATCGACCTGCTCCGCTTTTGACTTGCTTATTTCGACAAAACGAGATTCTTTGTCTTTAAAGTATATAAGATCCGGTATATTTTCAAGAAGAGTTGCAAAAAGGTGATCTTTAGAAACGAACTTTTCTCCGAATTTCACGGCTTCTTTCTTATGAAGCTTTTCCGTCTTTTTTAGAGAATCCTTTTTAGTTCTATTTTTACCTCTCAAAGTTTCTCCTCCTTTATTAAAAGATAAAAAAATATCATTTTTAAATGATTTTCCTCAAAACTCAGGGCTCCGTCTCAAAAAAAATTTCATTAACCTATAAAAACCTTATCATAAAAGAAATTTAAGGAAAAAAAAATTTTTGTCAAGGGATTTTTTCCGTAAATAAAGTAAAGACATAGAAAAAAGGGGGAAAGCGTCTGATTAAAATTATAAAAACGGCAACCCTCCTCTTACAAAACAATGGCTACAGCCGGAAAACTCTGTTCTTTTTACAATTTAGAGGCTACTTTTTTAACTACTTCTTCTCCTACCCTATTTGAAGACTCAACAGCCTGAGCACCTAAATGCGGAGTACATATAAAATTATCCAACTTCATTAATTTTAAATCTGTCGGAGGTTCCTCTTCAAAAACATCCAATGCGGCACCCCTTATATCTTCATTTTTAAGTGCTTTATAAAGCGCATCCTCATCAATAACCCCTCCCCTTGCGCAATTCACAAGATACGCACTGTTTTTCATCTTTCCAAGTTCCTCTTCGCCAATCAAATAGTGAGTTTCATTCGTATGGGGCGAATGAAGCGAAACAATATCCGAACAAGTAAGTAACTCATCCAGCTCGACCATCTTAATGTTCATACCCTGAACTCCCGTGACATAAGGATCATATCCAAGAATTTCAGCGCCAAACCCCTGAACCAACTCAGCTGTTCTTCTACCTATTCTTCCCAAACCTATAATGCCAACCGTACAGGAACCAAGCTCATTACCTTTAAGTTTTTTCTTCGGCCACTCTCCTTTTTTCATGCTGGCAGTTGCCTGCGGTATATGCCTAAGAAGTGCAAACATATGTCCTACAGCCAACTCGGCAACACCATTTGTAGAAGCCTCAGGAGTATTTATAACCTCAATTCCTTTCTCTATTGCATATTCTACAGCTATATTATCAAGCCCAACACCTGCTCTAACTATAAATTTCACACTCCCCGCTGCTATATCAATAAGATCTTCTCTTATTTTAGTTCTACTTCTTATTATAACCCCATCAAAGTCAGCTATAATTCCAGCCAGCTCTTCCTTTTCAACTGAAGTATTTTCCACAACTTCAATCCCGAGTCCTTTTAAACCATCAACAGCTTCCTTGGCTATCGCATCACAAATCAAAACTCTCATTAAAACTCCCTCCTTTTTTTATTTAACCACAAGATTACACAAATTAACGCAAGATTTTTTATTGTTTTAAACCCATCCCTCAACCCTTAATTAACCACTGATTTTCATGGATTAGCACGGACTAATCATCCACCCATCCTTAAATACTTTTTTGTTTTAAAAAAAATATTTTTTTATCAGTGTTTATCTGTGTTGATCCGTTGCAATTCTCTCTTTTAGTCTATTCCGGCAAGACATCAATCACGATTCTCCGATTCTTATTTCGTCCGTCTTCAGTACCATTATCCGCGATTGGTCTATACTCTCCAAAAGCTACAGCTGCCAGACGAGACGGCTCTATGTTTACTTTAGCAATTAAAAATTTAACAACATTAACCGCTCTTTTTGCGGAAAGATCCCAATTAGTAGGATATTCTTCCTTCAAACTTCCAGATATACCTGTATTATCAGTATGTCCTTCTATTCGGATATCCCTTTCAGGCATTTCTTTTAAAACATTCGCTATTCGGAGTAAGGTCTCCTGCCCTTCCTCGCTTAATTCTACCGAACCTGGAGGAAACATTTTTTTACAGGGCAAAGTAATTGATATTGCTTCCCTTTCAAGCTCGATTTCGACACCTTCAACCATATCTCGAATATCTTGAACTAAGTAATTTACTTTTTTTTCCTCTCCGAATGTATCTACTTTTTCTGTAGTTTTTCTTAAATCATTTACGATAGAAACAAGAGTCTTATTTTCTTCTTTGTATTCAAACAGTCTATTATATAGCGGAGAGTATTTTCGTACGTAAAAAAAACCAGATGCTAACAATAAAAATAAAATAACAGAAAAATAAAAAATATCTCTTTTCATAAAGTCCTCCTAAAAATTAAAATCATCAAGCATCTCTATTGGCCTTTCTATCCTTGGTCTTCCTTTACCATGAAGCCGGCACTGAGTCTTAGGTATGTTACCCTTTCTGAATATTTCTTTTGTAACATTTGGACATCTTGAAGTTGCCAATTCCCCACTTTCAGAACAAATATACCTGAACTCTACACTTTCCGGAACAGGAAAATCATAGTTCATTGTAGAATCACAAACCGCTTTCATAAATTCAGTCCATATCGGAAGAGCCACCGCCCCACCGCTTGCACCATTTCCTATACTTCTAGGGTAATCGTACCCAACCCAGACACCCACATTAAGACTCGCAATAAATCCTACAAACCAGGCATTGCTAAAGTCATCTGTGGTACCGGTTTTTCCTCCCGCCGGCTTTGTAAAACCGCTTCTTCTTGCATATGAAGCAGTTCCGCCGCCCTCAAAAACACTCTCCATCATATTCAAAACTATATATGCGGTAGCATCAGAAAGAACTCTCTGTTTAACAACTCTATTTTCGTACACGGTATTGCCATATCTATCGACGACTTTACGTATAAATATAGGGGTAACTTTCTCTCCAAAATTCGCAATTGTTGAATAAGCGCGAACCATCTCCAGAAGCGAAACATCTGATGAACCAAGCGCAATCGAAAGAACAGGTTGAAGAGGATTTTCTATTCCCATTTGATAGGCATACTCAACAACAGAAAAGGGTCCAACTTCCTGACATAAATTTAAAGAAGCAACATTTCTGGACTTCTTTAAAGCTGTTCGCAAAGTAATTCTTCCCATAAAAGTCTCGTCATAGTTTTTAGGTGCATAAACTTCTCCTCCCAATTCTTTAATCATCGGAAGATCAAATACAAAATCCGAAGGCAAAAATCCGTTATCGATAGCCGCGGTATAAAGAAATGGTTTGAAAGCCGAACCAGCCTGTCTCTTACCCTGAATAGCTCTATTATACAGGCTATGTTTATAATCTCTACCTCCAATAAGGGAAAGCACATAACCAGTCCCGGGATCCATAACCACCATTGCTCCCTGCAGATAAGGAATATTCTCGGAATGAATCAGAGAATCCGGAATAGCTTCTTTCTTTGTAAGATGCCAGTATAATTCCACTCTTTTAAGTCCCCATTCCAGAAGACTATCAGCCTTCTCCTGCATATCCTGATTCATTGTCGTATAAACCTTATATCCTCCCCAAGTTATATAAGCTCTGCCAAAAAGTGCTTCCATTCTCCTTTTTGTTTCATTTATAAAATAAGGGCCTACAATTTTTTCTTTTGAGTGATCCACGACCGTAAGAGATTCCGCAAGTGCAGAATCAAACTGCTCCTGTGAAATCGCTTCCTCTTTGAACATTTCATTCAACGCCAGATTACGTCTCCCTATGAACCTCTCATAACTGTTGTAAGGAGAATAATATCCCGGAGACCGAATCAGACCTACAAGAGCAGCAGTCTCGGAAATAGATAAACTATCAGGCACCTTATCGAAATAGTAACGAGAAGCGGCTCCTACACCATGAGTACCATAACCCCAATAAATTTCATTTAAATACATTTCAAGTATTTCTTTTTTTGTATATCTTCTTTCAATTAAAAGAGCAAGGTATATTTCCTCTGCTTTCCTTAGAATAGTTTTTTTCAAAGTAAGAAAAATATTTCTTGAAAGCTGTTGAGTAATAGTACTGGCACCCGCCCCCCATTTTTTTCGACCAATTTTCCTGACAAAATTCAACCAAATAACTTTCGTAATCCTTTTTAAATCAATACCAGAATGATCGTAGAATTTTTTATCTTCAAGAGAAACAACTGCTGCCGGTATATAATCCGGAAGAGAATCAAGAATTATGGGTATTCTTCTATGCTCAAAAACTTCCAAAATAAGTTTATCGTTTATATCGTAAATACCGGTAGAGAGCTTCGGCTCATAATTAGCCAAAGAATCAACATCAGGTAAACTACTTAATATTGACAAATTTATTCCAATCACCGCACCAAATATGAAAAACACACTATTCAATATAACAAATCTACGTTTTTTCAAAGGAAGAAATCTCTTTAAAGAGAGAACCTTCTTAAAAAATTTCTTCAAAGTGGAAAAACGTTCTCTTTTTATAGGATATTTCTCGTTTCGCGACATTATTTCATCTAAATCCATCATGGGATTATATTAATATCCTTTAACCCAAAGTCAAGCCGCTAACCCCCATCCCCAAAAATTATTATCACACAGAGACACAGAGAACACAGAGCCCACAACCCAACCCATTTTAATTGTTTTTATTAAATTCATCCCCCCAACATATTCTCACATAAATTTCATCCTTAAGGATTAAAGGCATCGCCGTACAGGAAAGCGCTCTCGGAGGGTGAGCGGGCATGGTCTTTTGAAATGCTTGCGTTTCAAAAGGAGCGAACCCGAGAGGCGAGTGGCAATTTCCTCGCCGGGGAAATTGACCACGTCTTTATCGGACGGCAATACCTTTAATCTTTCTAATATTAAAAAGTAAGTTATTCCTGTGTAAAATCTCCTATGAAGCTTGTAATAAAAGAATTTTACTGGATTGGTGTAGAAATTCGGAGGGTTAGGCTTGTACAATTTTAACAGTTGACAAAAACTATTAGTCTAATAATATTACGAATATGAAATTGCTTTGTGAACATAAATGTTCAAAAAAAAATAATTATACTCCTGCTCTTGACGTTAAAGAAAAACCTCTGCTGAATTTTTTCAAATCCTCCCAGACAAGAAAAAAACCGATGAAATTCTCCCCCATACCCGAAAGGGAAACAGTAAAACACTTTACGAAATTATCTGAAATGAACTATCATATAGATAAAGGGATGTATCCTCTCGGATCCTGCACAATGAAATACAATCCAAAAGCAGCCGAGGATACGGCAAATCTACCAGGACTCTTAAACTTGCACCCTAAAATGCCTGAAAGTGAAATACAGGGTGCTCTTAAAATAATGTTTGACCTCGGAGAATTTTTAAAAGAAATTTCAGGAATGGATGCAATCACCCTTCAACCCGAAGCCGGTTCTCATGGCGAACTAACCGGCCTTTTAATCACCAGAGCCTACTTCGATTTAAAAAAAGAAAATAGAAAAATAGTACTAATTCCAGATACAGCACACGGTACAAATCCTGCATCTTCAAGGAGAGCCGGATTTAAAATAAAAGAAGTAAAATCCAATAAAAATGGAATCTTAGATCCTCGAAACCTGAAAAAATCGATGAATGAACAAGTAGCAGCTCTTATGATTACCAACCCTAATACCCTGGGAGTTTTTGAGTCCAACATAAAGGAACTATCGAACATACTCCATAAAAGCGGCGCTCTCCTTTACATGGATGGAGCAAACCTTAATGCGCTTTTAGGTACAACCAAAGCCGGGGATTTTGGCGTGGATATAATTCATTTCAATCTACATAAAACTTTTGCCACTCCACATGGAGGAGGAGGTCCGGGCAGCGGACCCTTAGCAGTAAAAAAACATCTTTCGGAATTTTTACCTGTACCTACAATCGAATTTGACGGAAAAAAGTACAAATTCAACTGGAAGCTCAAAAATTCAATCGGAAAAGTCTCAAGCTTCTATGGAGCCTTCTCCGTAATAGTGAAGGCTTACACATATATAAGAATGTTAGGCGCAGATGGTCTACGCTCCGTAACAGAACAGGCGATTATAAACTCAAATTATTTACTTTCCCATCTTAAAGAAAATTATGATATCCCTTATCAGGAAAATTGCATGCATGAATTTGTACTTTCCGCTTCCAGATTCAAAAAAAACGAAATAAGAGCACTTGACATAGCAAAAAGCCTTCTGGATATGGGATATCACGCTCCAACAATTTATTTTCCCCTCATTGTTTCAGAGGCTATGATGATAGAACCCACAGAAACAGAATCAAAAGAATCTTTAGATAACTTCATCAATGCAATGAAAACAATAGCAAAACAAGCAGAAGAAACACCGAGTGAGTTACAAAAAAGTCCTTATAAAACTCCCGTAGGAAGACTCAACGAAGCAAAAGCAAACAGAGAGTTAAATGTAAAATGGCAATAAAACTTAAAAACCTACAAAAAAGTAAAGGAGGTATCGTATGGAATTTTTAATTTTGGGAGGCTTAATACTAATAATGGATCTCCTCAAAAAGATCAATAAAAAGCTGGAAAGTTCTGTTAAAGCTCTTTCGGCTCTTAAGATACCCATCGGTGTCGTTGTTATACTTACCAGTATTGGTTTCTGGGGAGCACATGGAGCTGCCGGGACCTTTCAGGGTTTCATGGGTATCGCTGCAGGTTCGTTATTAACACTTGATTTAGTGAAACTTATACTCTCGAAAAAGGAACATGAAAAGATGGTCGAAAATGTTATGACTGTGTTAGCTATACCTATCGGAATACTTGCCATAATTGCCGGAGTCATCGGGCTTTTTTACAGGTAATATTGGAGTATTTCAACTAATCAAAACATCCCCCTCAAAAAATTAGAGGGGGATGTTTTTAAAAATGCTTTTACTAATAATATCCTTATCGATTCAGGTATTTTTTAGCCCAAATGGTGGAGCACGCGACGCAATTCTAAAAGAACTGGAAAACGCGAAAATAAAAATAGATGTCGCAATGTACATACTAACAGACCGGGAATTATCGAATGCCCTCACTTCAGCAAAAGAAAAAGGCGTAAAAGTAAGAGTCCTTCTCGACGCAAAAAGCGCGGAAGAAATAGGATACTCAAAACATCACTTCTTAAGTGAGAGAAAAGTAGAAGTCAGACTGGACGGTGCCCACAAATCACATATCGATAAACATCAAGGAATAATGCATAACAAGTTTGCAATAATAGACAATAAAACTTTGATAACCGGTTCCTACAACTGGACTCACTCGGCTGAGGAACTAAATGATGAAAATCTTCTTATAATAAAAGAAAGTGAAGAACTAACCCGTAAGTTTTCAGAAAAATTTGCGGAACTTTGGACCAAGGGTAAAACTCTAAAAAAACCTCTTAGGCTTAATCCATATGATTTACCCAAGCTGAAAAAAAATATAGGAGAATGGGTAATTATTTCAGGAAGACCTACCAACTGGAACGTTTCCAGATCCGGACATCTTTTCATTGATTTTGGTGAAGGAAAAGACCAATTTACTTTTGTACTCTGGAAAGAGGGCTTAACAAAATTAAAAGGCGAAGGATTTAATCTCGAAGAATTAAGCGACAAGGAAATAGAACTCAAGGGTAAACTTATTGACCACAAAAAATACGGGCTGGAAATTACCACATCCGATCCAGAAGCAATCCGAATTGTAGAATAAATAGGACGCAGATTTATAAGATTGTATGTTTAAAACCCCACTCACAACACATAATTAGCCACGGATGAACACAGATAAACACCGATATTTTTTTTGACCAGTGATTGATGACTAAATTACTCACGCAAAGACACAAAGAAAAAAATCTTGATAATCCTGAAAATCTGCGTCCAATTATCGTCAGGGGGTTGAAATTTTTCAATGTTAGCGTAAAATTAAATCAATGAAAGATCTGGATTCATTTGTAAATTATTTCATAAAGTCAATAAAAAATCACAAGCTATATCAAAAAGTATCTGACACAACAAAGGAATTTATCGAGAAAAGTCTTGCTGAGCTCAAGAAAGTCCAAGAAGAATTAGGTCCTATAGTTTTACTAATCGACGAAGATAAAATCATGAATGATTCAAAAGTGTTACATTCCGACCCAAAACGCTTAACCTCAATTCCTCTTTTTCTGTACCGCAACGGTATAAGATCCTTAACATTTCTTGAAGGAATCGGCGAAGAAGAACTTGAGACATTAGTATCGATTATAGCCAACAAAGAATATTCCTCTACAGTGGGCTTGGTGGAAGATCTCTGGGAGGCAAAATTCCCCCACATAATTTATCAAGCTGTTGAAAAAGTTAAAGAACTTAATGAATACGAAGATATAAAATTACCATCGGAAATGAAAAGCAACCAGCTCACTGTGCTTCCTGTAAAAGTAAAGAAAAAGGACCCTACCCAAAAAGATGAACAGAAATTTGGAGTAACTTACAAACCACAGATTTCAATAGATAGAGAACGTGCTCCTTTCTTGCTTATTGAAAGCATTAAAGATCTTCTCTCATATGAGCAAATCCATAGAAAAAGAAAAAGCCTATACTCAATACTTAAAGATTCTATTCCAAAATTTTTATCCGCGGGCAACCTTTCTGCTTTATATCAAACAAAAAATTTAATTGAAAGTCTCAATGAGAATAAAAAAGAACTCACTCAAATTCAAGACAAAATAAAAGAAATTATTACCTCTGAAGCGGCTTTACAATTATACCTTCATGCTTTAACCGCATCCGGTTCAAACAGAATAAAGAGAGAAGCGGTTGAACTCCTTGAATATGTAGGTATCAAAGGAGTAGACGCGCTGATAAACGAACTGGAAATCACAAGTGATTTTATTGTAAAAGACCTGATTGTATCTTTACTGAAAAATATTTTTGCCAATCACAGAGAAGAACTCGAAGTTCGTCTACTTAACTCCAAAGAAAAAACCTTCTCTGTTCTATTATCCATTATAAAAAAACTAAAAGATCCATACTTTATTCCATGTTTAAAAGAACTGTTTGAGAAAAAGAATTTACCTCAAGTAAAAGAAGCCCTCTTTTCCGTTTTATCAAGGAAAGACGTTATAGCATATTTAAATCATCCTGATTCTTCCGTAAGAGTCATAGTCCTTGGAAAATTAAAAGCAATATGGACTCCGGAAGAATTCGAAATTGTCAGAGACTGGATATTATCTAAAAAATTCTGGAAGCTTTCAAATGAAGAAATAAAAGCACTGCTTGAATTACTTTCCACTCTTACAACCGATGACACAATAAAAATATTCAACACAATACTACGTAAAAAACACTTATTTAATGAAAAGGTATATGAAATCAAGAAAATGGCCATCCAGGCTTTATCTAACGTAAAAGACGAAAAAGCTATCGATATTATAACACGATACAGAAATTCAAGATATCTTAAAGCAACAGTTGAAAGGATTTTAAAAAATCATGAAACAAACTGATATCAGAAACCTTATTCTATATTTTTCATCTTCAATCCATATTGCCCGGGTTTTCCAAACAAAGAGTCAAACACTCTATCAGCACGCCAAAAAAACCCATCAATTTTTATCAGAACTATTTAAAGAATTCAATAAAATAGAATTATCCATTTCCGACAATCATCTATTCTTTAATGATGAGAGAGCAATAGTGGAAATGGGTATAATGGGCAGGTACAGATCCTTGATCCATGATTTAAAAACTCTATCGATCGGGTCAATTGTATTCGTCAATTTACCAGAACTTGAAGAAATTGTCTCCTTTTTATGCACTCTGGGCTCACATCTTGCCACATCAAAACACTCTTTTGATAAAATCTCTAAAAGCTTAAAGGAACAGGGGGTTAAATCTATAAAAATAGCACGTATAGAAGACTCAAAACAAAAAGACGGTATTTTACGTTCCATAAGAAAAGAAGCTCTTTCTACCCTTCTTGATTCCGTTAGTTATTTGAAAAAAGTTACTATTGAAGAAGAATCGAATATCTATGAAGCCCGCCGAATAGTAAGAAAATTCTCAGAACTGCTTTTCAAGGAAAGAAGTTATCTCATCGCTTTAACAATAATCAAAGATATAGGTTCTTATACTTTTAATCATTCCGCGAATGTCTGCATACTATCAATCGCAATGGGTATTGAGCTGGGCATTTCCAGAAAAGATTTGCTTGAACTTGGAATCGCGGCGCTGTTCCATGATCTCGGAAAGATAGACATTCCCGGTGATATTTTGAACAAGCCGGACACTCTAACCAATATTGAATACGAAAAAATCAAGCAGCATCCTTATCTTTCCGCCGAGAGAATAATTTTCCTAAAAGGAGTAGAAGAAGTACCAGTCTTTGCGCTTCGCGGTATACTAGAGCATCATATTGACTATTCCGGGGCCGGATATCCCGATATCAGTACAAAAAACCCCACTCTTTTTGCCCGCATTATCAGGATAGTTGATTCTTACGACGCAATGACAACCCCCAGAATCTATCAAAACGTAAGAAGTCCTTTTGAAGCACTTAAATACATTGTAAAAAGTAACGAGATTTACGATCCCTCCTTAGTCAAAGTATTCCTTGATGTAATGGGAATATATCCACCAGGATCGATAGTCCTTCTGAAAGGAGGAATGAAAGGGGTAATGATCTCGGACGAAGAAGTCGCAATAGTGAGAAAAGGTAAAGCTTCAAAGGACACCCCAAAAGAAACAACAATCATTAGAGCCCTATCTCTCAACGAGGTAGATTTCGATCCGTCTTCTATATTAACAGCAGTTGCCTCTGATGAAGATTCTTCAAGTATCTGATTCTTATTACCCGGATCCTGGGGGAGTCAGCGAAGTTCTTCATCATCTTTCAAAAGCTCTTCGACGTCGGGGTAATGATGTACATATTCTAACAGGAGGACACCCTGAAGCAAAAGAAAACAAAGAAGTCACAAGACTTGGAAACAGGATAAGCTTTCACGCCAATAAAAGTGAAGTGAACTGGACCTTCTCTCCAATGCTTTTCCCAAAAGTAAAAACGTTTATTAATAGTAATTCCTTTGATATTATCCACACACATGGCCCTTTTGCCCCTAACCTTCCTTTTTTAGCTCTGCGGTATTCCAACTCTACAAATATTGCAACATTTCATACTGCTTTTTCGGGTTTCAATTATTATAAACTTTCAAAATTTTTATTTACCCGCATCTCGAAAAAAATAGACGGTTCAATATGCGTATCTAATCATGCATTTAAAGAAATTTACCCTCATTTCCCAAAAGGCAACTATAGAATTATAGCCAATGGAGTCGACACGGGGCGCTTTAGTCCTGAAGGAGAAAAAATAAAGGAATTTTCCGATAAAAAAATCATTTTATTTTTAGGAAGATTAGATCCAAGAAAAGGCTTATCAGTTATGCTAAAGGCTTTTCCATTAATAAAGAAAAAAATACCCAATGCAATGCTTATCGTAGCAGGAAAAGGAGTTCCGCCAAAAGATATTCCCTATGACTTAAGGAAATCAATTGTTTTCAAGGGAATGATCCCAAATAAAATGGTTCCAGTGTACTATCGCAGCGCCGATCTTTACTGTTCACCCGCTCTATTTGGGGAGACTTTTGGCATTGTTCTTTTAGAAGCCATGGCTTCGGGTACTCCTGTTTTAGCTTCGGATATAAACGGATACAGAGAAGTAATCCCGGACAAAGAAATGCTATTTGAAAAGGGCAATCCATTATCACTCGCAGATAAAGCAATTTCACTTCTGACAGATAATTCAAAGCGGCAAAAAATTAAAAAAATAGGTATTGAAACCGCAAAAAAATATGATTGGAGCAACATCGCAAAAAAAACCGAAAATTTCTACAAAACTGTACTGAGGAAAAAAAGGTAAGAAAAAGTTTAACCACAGAGAACACAGGCCGCAGGCCCCAATCCCCACCCCAATAATTGGACGCAGGATAAACAGGATTTTTTTTGTTGTTTTTACTAAACCCCAACCCAAAACGCCAGATTAACCTCACACAAAGACAGAGAGAACACAAAGCCCAACACCCCCCAATTTTATTTCGTTTTTTAAAAATAAAAATATCTGGGGATGTGAGGGGGCAATCCAAAAAATCTGCGTTCATCTGCGTACCAATAAATCCTCAAAGACCTTGACAAATCAATGCCTAAGAATTAATATAAAAATAAAGGGCGGATAGCTCAGCCTGGTGAGAGCGCCTGCCTTACAAGCAGGAAGTCAGAGGTTCAAATCCTCTTTCGCCCATTTTATTAAACAACAAAGGAGAATTAAAGCGATGGACAAAATCTACAAAAGGAGAAACAGGGATGTAAAGAAGCGATCGAATATAAATTCTCTGGAGACCAAAAAGTCCTCAGGGTTTTCTGGTCAAGATAGGAAGGAGTAAAGAAAGTGAGCAGTAAACAAAAAAACAAAAAAGAAGAAAAGCAATCAGAAAAATTGGAAAAAGCAACTTTCCTTTCTATAATCCTGCGTTTGGCTACCGGATCATACATTTCCCTGGGATTAGCAGAAGATCCAACTACCGGAAAAAAGAACAAGGATATCGAGATGGCAGAGTATCTTATTGATTCTCTTATAATACTCAGAGACAAAACAAAAGGCAATCTAAATATGGAAGAGGAAGGATATTTGAACAATATAATTCAGGACCTTGAATTAAAATATGTAAAAGAAAAGGAGTAAAAATGAAAAAATTTGTTTTTATTATCTCTATCATCTTAACCACCAGTATTATTTTAGTCGCTCAATACAAAAAACATACTGTTGTAAAAGGAGATTGCTTATGGGACATTGCCGGTTATTATTACAATGATCCATTTCTATGGCCAGTTATTTATAAAGCAAATGAAGATTCTATAGCCGACCCGCACTGGATTTATCCCGGAGAAGTATTTGTAATACCTAACGTTCCGGAAGAACAAACCGCGGTCCTGCCCGTTGATGAAGGTCTTGTAAAAGAAATAAGAGGTGCAAAGAGCGAACTGCAAGAAGAATCAAGAACAACAAGAAGTACAATGGAAATTGGAAATGAGGAAGCAATACTCTTCTCTGTTGTCAAAGCAGAAGATTATGCTTTCACGAAGAAAGCAGCTCTTCTGGCCGGATTTATAACTAAAGACGGAAGCATCAGTATAGGTCGGGTAAGTAAACTCATACAACCTATCCCTGTATTTAAAGGCTCTCCCACTACACTAGGCGATGACGTTGAAGTGAACAGGGGAACTTCTGATGGCATCAACGATAAAGATGTATATGTTATATTCAAGTGGGATAAAAGAGTAGGCGGTTATGGAAATATAGTAAGAATAAAAGGTGTGTTAAAAATTCTGGAAGCGGGAGAAAATCTTTCAACAGCTAAAGTAATTGAATCCTACGAGAAAATAAAGAAAGGCGACCACATTATGAAATATACTTCTCCGGAGGTTATTGTAGGTCAAGCCAATCCCACTACTCATGAACTTGAAGGAAAAATAATCGCATTTAAAGACAAAACAGATATTGTAAAACCTTTTACGGTAGTTTTCATAAAACCCGGTATGGGCTCAGTTAAACTGGGTGACGTATTTCTTATTTATAAAGAAAAAGCGGATTTAATAGTCCCTCATGGGAAAATTCAGATTGTAGATGTACGCGAAGAAACAGCCTCTGGATACATAACTTCAATTATGGGGAAGACTGAAATATCCAATGGCAATAAAGTAAAATTGGTTGGAAGAATTGGGGGATAAACTTAAAACAATAATAACCCTCCTGGATAAAAAAGAAAAAAAAGAATTCGTAGTAGGAATAACCGCATATAATTATCCAATAGCCAGAATTGCCGATGAATGCGGTATAGATTGGATTCTTGTCGGAGATTCTGTCGGAACCTGTGAAATCGGATATTCAACCACCATTCCCGTAACAATGGAAGATATGCTTACCTTTACAAAAGGTGTCATAAAAGGCGCCAAAAATTCTCCAGTAATTGTAGATATGCCTTTTTTATCTTACCAGACTACTACGGACGAAGCAATATTAAATGCCGGAAAATTTCTCCAGTTAGGTACATCCGGAGTAAAAGTAGAAGGGATAAAGCAAAAAGATAATATAAAAGCAATTATAGATTCCGGGATACCTGTAATGGGGCATATAGGATTAAATCCACAATATTACTTTCAGACCGGATACAAAGTAATAGGGAAAAACAAAGAAGAAATCAAAAAAACCGTGGATTCCGCGAAAATTCTTGAAGAAATTGGCGTATTCGCAATTATCTTAGAATCAGTAACAAGAGAATTAGCTTTGAAAGTTCTAGAAGAATCATCTATACCAATTTATGGGATCGGAGCAGGCAAAAATCTCGACGGTCAGATTCTTGTAGTAAACGATATTCTTGGCTTATCTTTCGATTTCAAACCAAAGTTTTCAAAACAATACGTTAATCTGGAAAGAATAATCCGAAAAGCTTTCATTCAATATAAAGAAGAAGTTAAAACAGGCAAATTTCCTGAGGACAAACATAGCTATGGCATAGCGCGGCAAAGCCGCTAAAATGTAAAAATTAAATATCAAAATGAAAATAGAGAAGTCAGAAGCCAGAAGTCAGAATACAGAACCCCCTCCCTTCCAAAAAATTAATTTAAAAAAAAGAGGAACAACGAATCACACGAATACCACAAATATTCTTAATTCATTCGTGAAACCCGTTCTATTTGTTGTTAAAAAATGGGATATTGGGATAAAAACAATAAAAAATTCTGTGCTATATGTGATTAAATATTTCGGTGTTGGGACAGGTGGGCTTTGTGTTTTATTCTTCGCAAAAAAAACAAAAAGTTGGCTGGTACATAGGGTTAAATCTTAAATATTAAACGAGAATCTACTTATGAACGATATAATAATAGAAAAATATAGGGATGAATTAAAAGAAAAATGGGACAATTTTGTTGACAAGGCAAATAACGGCACAATATTTCATAAAATACAATTTTTAAGTTATCACCCTGAGAATAGGTTCGATTTTCATCATTTAATCTTCCAAAAAGATAGTACTACTGCAGCGCTATTACCCGGAATACTCAACAAGGGTATTTATAAATCACCCGCAGGAGCAAGTTTCGGAGGAATAGTTATGGACGATATGAGTTTCAGGAAAACGGATATTATCGTCAAGAAATTTCTTGAATACTGTCGAGATAACGGAATAAAAGATGTATATTTTACCTTTCCTCCGATGGTTTATTTAAAAGAAATGAATGAAAACTTAGAATACGTTCTACTATATAACGGCTTTTCCTATTCCGCCAATATGTACACTTCGGTAATAGACCTATCAAAATTATCCGGCGATCCGATGAATATATGCCACCAAAATTCAAGGAATGCAATAAAAAAAGCAATCAATTCAAACATAGAAATAAAATTAAGCAATGACTATGAGAACTTTTATCCTATTTTACTAAAAAATAAAGAAAAATTTGACGTTCCCGTAACTCACACCCTTACCGAGTTAAAAAAACTTAATAGGCTTTTACCAAATAAATTTAAACTCTTTTTAGCTTATAGAGAGGGAGTTCTAATGGGCGGTTCTCTTATATTTGTATGCAACGAAAAAGCACTTCTTGCTTTTTATATAGCCCTTGATTATGATTATCAAGAATACAGACCAATCAATTATCTACTGTATGAAATTATAAAATGGGGAAAGAAAAACGGATTTAAATGCCTGGACCTGGGAGTAAATCAGGAAGAATCTAAAGACAACTCCATGGAAGTAAACCGGGGATTAATATCATTCAAATCAAGTATGGGAGCACAAGGTTTCTTCCGTAATCAGCTTTATAGAAAAATTTAGGAGATAGAATCTTGCGATTTTTTATAAGCAAAATTCTAATTAACAGCGTAACTTGAAAAAAAACTCCACCAGCATAAAAAATCTGTTTGGTCAATCTATGATTTACGGAATTGGGCTTTTCTTAAGGAAAGCTCTTGGGTTCTTTTTAATCCCACTTTACACTCATACTTTTACCCACAATCAGTATGGAAAACTTGCCATGATTTACCTGTTTTCCGGAGCACTAATTACATTTTTCAATCTCGGACTAAACGAAGCTTTTCTGAAACAATTCACCGAAAAAGGAAACGATAAAAAAGAAGTTTTTAGTCGTTTTTTTCTCTTCCGTCTCATCTATTCTTCCCTTCTTCTTTTCTTATTGATTATTCTTTCCTCCCGGCTTTCAAACTTTCTTTTAACACCAGGAGACATTTATCTTATTCGTCTCGCATCCATTACGATCTGGATTGAGTGTCTGTCCGGTCCCGGGCTTTTAATATTACGTATTACAAACCGTTCAAAAAATTATGTTTTTCTAAACACTATACGACTTATAATAAATATAGCTCTTAATATTCTCTTTGTACTTTATTTCAAAATGGGTATAGCCGGAGTACTTCTCGGCAATCTGGGAAGCAGTTTTATTCTCCTTCTGTTATTATATCCTGAAATGCGCAAATTTTTAACCATCGAATTACACTGGAGTCCATTAAAAAGACTATTAAATTATGGACTACCGATACTGCCTCTTTCCATTATCATCTGGGTTGGTCTTGATTTAATTGACCGATGGTTGATAAAATGGATTCTGGGACTGGGTAAAACAGGCGTTTATACCCTCGGATATCAATTTGGAACCGTAATGGGCGTATTGGTATCCGGATTTTGCGGAGCATGGACCGCCTTCTTTTATAACAACCCTGAAAACAAGAAGGTTTTCGCCGATTCCTCGATAATATTCGTTCGCGCTTCTCTTGTATTATGGGCAATCCTTTCTTTTTTTACTCCGGAAATATTTAGGGCTATGGTCGCGGAAGAATACTGGATTGCACAAAAAATCGTTCCTATCATTGCTTTTTCTTATATTTTCTTTGGTCTTGAAGAAATTTTTTCAGCTGGTTTCTACATAAAATCAAGAACCGGACTTTTAATACCAGTTGCCCTGACGCCTCTTTTAATAAACATTTCACTTAATCTTTATTTAATTCCTCGTTACGATATAATGGGAGCGGCGGTCGCGACTCTATTTTCTTATTTCCTCTTTGCTATATTCTCTTACATAATTGGAAATAAAATCTTTCCGGTAAATTATAATTTAAAAATAATTTCATCAGATTTGTGTCTCGGCATCATTCTAATATCGTTAACAACCCTCGCGGGAAACACTTTCTATCAAAGAGTGTTGGCTTTCGCGGTTTTAATTTCAATACTCGGCTACAAGGAAAGAGGAAGAATCGGAAAATTATTGCATGAGGGGCGGTTTTAAATAAACACAATTAAATTTGGTTGTGCGGTGTGCGGCTCTGCGTTCTCTGTGTCTTTGCGGTAAATTTTTTTCATCTCTAATACAGCAATTGACTTTTTTTTTATTTATTTTAATATAACCACATGAAATATTTAAAACCAATTTACGCCCTAAGCGATTCACCAATTCTACTGGTCAATCATCCGATTACCAAAAGCGCGGTCTTAGAAGCTAAGAACTCTGAAGAGAAATTTCCTCTTTTCAAAATTTCCCTGGTACAGTGGTCTCTACACCGACATCTATTTGCTAATAGGATAGAATCCAACCTCGACTTTCCTATTATTGCCCGCAATCAATTCGGAATTGACGCTGTAGAATACGTAAATCAATTCTTTCCGGACAAAGCGGAAGACATTAAATATCTTAAGGAATTAAAAAATCGATCGGACAGTGTGGGAGTGAAAAATCTGCTCATAATGTGTGACAATGAGGGGGATCTGGGGGCAAAATGTAAAACAGAGAGGAATAAGGCTGTTCTGAATCATCGCAAATGGGTTGAAACCGCAAGATTTTTAGAATGTCATTCTATAAGAATTAACGCCCTTGGAGATGGAACTCCTGAAGAACAAAAAGACCAGATGATTGAAAGTCTTTCTAAACTCGCAGAATACGCCGAAGAAAGAAGAATAAACCTAATAATCGAAAATCACGGAAAATTATCAAGTAATGCCGTCTGGCTTTCCGAAGTTATAAAAAAAGTAAATAATCCTCTTATAGGAACTCTTCCTGATTTTGGTAATTTCCCTGAAGGAATTAACATATACGAAAGCGTAGAAAAATTGATGCCTTTCGCAAAAGGCGTTAGCGCAAAATCGTATGACTTCGATGGAAATGGAAACGAAACAACCATTGACTACGAAAGAATGCTCCGAATCGTTGTCGTAAGCGGATATCGTGGATACGTGGGAATTGAATATGAAGGTAAACTTTTAAGTGAATACGAAGGTATTATAAAAACAAAAGCCCTATTGGAAAGGATAAGGACCAAACTTTCATAATCGTAAATTTCAGCAAAGAAATCAGGATTTCTTACCAGAAGAAGCATTTACATCACTTATCAATTTCTCAAGCTTACTTTTTACCTCTTCTATTCTTTCTCGGATCATTTTATCTTTAACATTTTTACTATTATAATCTTTGCCTTCAAAATAATCAATGTGATTTAAATGATCTATATACTCGATCAAATATTCATTCTTCACCTTTGTAATTTTAATCATATATCCTCCTGATCTTGTACATTAATAAAAAGATATAAATAACCTTTATATTTTATTATTTTTAGATTAAAATATCCATTAATAGTTCCATTTTTCACTTTTTTTTCTTAATTTATTTCTTTTTTCCCTAACTTACCCATTCACCAATTACAAACTAAGGTTTTTCCCTCTTGACCTGAGGTCAAAATTCGCTTATAATATAAATATACGTGGGAAACAAGGAACCGGGGGGGAATGAAACTAAATAAACTTGACCTTCTAAAAGAAGGAAATTTCGCGAAAATATTTACAAAAGGCGAGGTCGCATACAAAATCGGAGATAACGCGAATAGAGAAATTATTCGCGGACAATTTGAGCTTCTTTCTGAAATTAAAGATCCTCATTTTGTATCGGTTTACGAGTGGTTTGAAGATGACGGAAAATGTGGGTTTTCAATGGAAAAAATCAATCTTCCTACAATCGATCAGGTCTTTAAAAAAATCCCTTCAAAAAAAACCGATTTCCAAAAATTCAAAAGCATTCTTCTTTCGATTCTCGATTCTCTTTCTGTTCTTCACTGCCAGGGGATAATATGCGGAGATTTAAAACCAACTCACATCTTTGTCGATAAAAAAAACAACGTTAAACTTATCGACCCGGGTTATGACCCCGATATAATAACTCCCATTTACGCCGCTCCCGAAGCATTAACCGACTCTCCTAACTTTTCCTCCGATATTTATTCCGTCGGTATAATACTTTATGAAATATTAACGGGTGAAAAAGCATTTAAAGGCAGCTTATCTAAAATAATAGAAAATAAATTAAAAAAAGGACTCCCCTCTCCTGAAGAAAAAAATCCTTCCGTTCCCGGGGAAATAAATCTTTTAATCCAGCGGATGACTTCAAAGAACCTTAATAATCGCTTAAAAAGTATAGAAGACGTTAAAAGGGAGCTCGCGCTTGGAACTCCAACCCCGGACAGAAAACCTTCTTTTATTCCTTTATTTTCAGGAAGGGAAAAGGAATTGAAAGAGTTCGACTCTTCAATCGAAAATCTTCCCGAATCACACATTTTCTGGATAAACGGAGAAAGGGGAATTGGAAAAACGTTTCTTTTAAGCCAATTTAAGATAAAAGCTTTATCCGCGGGAGTTAACGTAAAAGAAGTTACTACAGGTAAGCTATATCGTTTACTAAGCGGAAAAACCTTTTTCGATGAACCTATTATTCTCTTATTGGATAATATATCCTCCGCATCACAGCCCTCCGGCATTCTCAAAGAGAACGCGACTAATATAAGAGTGAATCCTGTCATAATCGCGATAAGCACAAACGATGAAGTAATTAACATTGAAGAACTCTCAGATATTACAACTATTTTCACTCTTTCTCCTCTAAATAAAAAAGAAATTACTTATATTATTGATAAAAACTTCCCCGGGCTCGAAAACAAAAAAGAACTTATTTCCTTCTTAGCAGAACAAACGATAGGAAATCCTTCTCTTTTAAATCAAATAATCGAAATCTTAATTGAAGAAGGAATTATTGAAAGAAAAGGCGACAAAATTATCTTTAAGGAGAAGAAAATTTCTTCCATTCCCCTGCCAAAGAGCATAGAAGAAAATTTGAAATTTCAGATTGAAAATCTTACCACAAAGGAAAAAGAACTTTTAAAAATATTATCCGTATTCCCTGAAAAAACCACCCTGGATTTAATCTCTCTTTTGAAAATAAAAAATCCTAATATTCTAATCAATTCTCTTATCTCGGAAAATATCCTCCAAAAAGACAAAAAAGGTATATATTTCAAAAATAACTGGATTAGAGAATTTCTTTACAAAAAGTTAACAAAAAAAGATAAAGATAATATCTACGGAAAAATAGAAAAAAAGATCACTTCTCCCGAAGTTCTATATATCTTACAGAAAGACCTGGGAATGAAGAAAAAATACCGGAATTCTCTAATAAAGATTGCGAAAAAGAGAATAAAGGAAAAAGAATATACTGATGCTATTAAACTCTTGAAAGAAGCTCTCTCGATAAAAGATGATAAGATTAACCAAATGGTCCTCGCCAGGCTTTCTGAACTGGCAGGAAACATTAACGAAGCATTATCACTTTACAAGAAATTGCTATCCGAAAAAGAAAATCCTTTCTATCTTTTAAAAATGGGAATCATCGAAGAGAGAATCGGGAACAAAGAAGAAGCCGAAAAATATTTCAGGAGGACAGTTAAATTTGCTAAAGGGAAAATAAAGGAACAAGCCATTTATCGGCTTGGTTATTTTCTTATTAAAAAAGGGGAATTAGACCAAGCATCCATACTGATTTCTGATTTCAAAAAGGATAAAGGAGAACTGCCTTTGCGTCTTAAATTTATCGATGGACGCATTTTATGCGCGAAAGGCGAGTTTGAAAAAACTCTAAAAATTGTGGAAGAAGAGCTCCGCAAAGTTCTTTCATCTGAAATGAAGAGACACTTTCTGACTCTCGGCGGAATAGCAAAACAGCAAAACGAAGAGCATCAAGAAGCTATAAAATACTTTCAGAAATGTATCGATCTCGCAAAGGAGGAAAAAGACATAATAAACGAAGCTATATTTATGAATTATAAAGGATTTTCACTTATCAGGCTTGATAAATACAGGGAAGCTCTGAAAGAATTGGAAGAGGCTCTTTCAATATTTAAAAAATTAAAAATTGGAAATCTTGAATATAACTGCCTTATAAAGCTTGCTCTTCTTTATCTGGATATTGGTTACTGGGAAAAACTTCAGGAACGAATAGAAGATTTTAAAAATAGATACGGGAAAATCCAGCCATTTTTAAAAGATAAACTATTTTACAGCCACCTTTACAGAGGAAACTGGCTTGAAGTCGAAAAACTTAGAGATGAATTAAAAGAAGAAAAATACGATTTAAAAGACGCGGAAGGTATCTTTTTTGCCTTTAAAGGAGAATTGGAAAAGGCGGAAAAAATATTCAAAGAAGCGATAAAAAAAACAAAAGGCGACCCGAGAGAAGAAAGAGATATTGCCCGCGAGCTCTCAGAAGTCCTGTTTTATCAGGAAAAAGAGGAAAAAGCTATAACCAATTTAAAGTCATATATAAAAAAAATCGGCTCTATTCAGTCCGATTTCGAAAAGGGGAAAATTCTTTCCTCCTGGGGTCTGGTTACCAGAGAGATTAAATCCCTTAATAGAGCTATTGAACTTTTCTCTAAAATAGGTCTTCCTTTTTATACCGCGAGAACACGATACAAAAAAGCTACAGTGTTAATAAAAGAAAACAAAATAGAGGAAGCAATCGAAGAGCTTAAAAAGTGTGAAGAAATATTTAAAGAATTAAAAGCAGGTCTTTTTCTAAGCAAAACATACGAACTCTTTGTAGAATGCGCGAAAAAAGTCTCAGCAAGAAGCGGATACATTCATACATATGATGAAATCAGCAAACTTCTTTCATCGATTGATTCCGAAAAAAGATTCGATGAAGCGCTGTCAATACTTACCGGTTTTTTTAACGCGGAAAGGGGCGCAATTATTCTTAAAGAAGAAAAAGAAAAAAGCATTATTATCTCTTCTTATAATATAGATGAAGAAACCCTGGAAGACGCGAGAAGGATATCTTCAACAATAACGCGAAAAGCGGCAAAAGGAGAGGTTATTATCGCGAAAGACGCTGTAGAGGATTCAAGATTTTTCAATATGGATTCCATCAAGAGAAATAAAATCCGTTCCATTCTCTGCGTTCCTATAACCTCAGAGGAAAAAATTTACGGTGTTCTTTATCTGGATTCAACGATAAAAAAAGATATCTTTCTGCCGTCCGATAAAGAATTTCTGCAGTCCATCGGAAGAATCCTGGGTATTCTTTTTTCAAAAGGAGACCTTCTTTACAGAATGAAAGAAGAAGTAAAACAATTAAAGAAAATGACTTCTCCTCCGGAATCTTTTCATTCGATAATAGGCATATCCGAACCGATGCAAAAGATATACAAAACAATAGAAGAAATAGCGGAAACAAACGTAAATATTTTGATTACGGGCGAGACGGGAACGGGAAAGGAACTCATCGCGAGAACCATACACAAGCTGAGCAGGAGAAACAACAGACCCTTCATAACGGTTGACTGCAGTTCTCTCTCGGAAACTCTTCTGCAGAGTGAATTATTCGGGCATAAAAAAGGTTCTTTTACCGGAGCGATAAGGGATAAAAATGGTATGTGCGAGGAGGCAAACGGAGGAACTCTTTTCCTCGATGAAATCGGAGACGCGCCGCCTTCCATACAGGCGGGTCTTCTCCGCGTTACCGATAGAGGAGAAATCAGAAGGGTCGGAGAAACTGAAAACAAAAAAGTAGATCTTCGAATAATATCCGCCACAAACAGAGATATCGAACAATCCGCGATGTTAAGAGAATTCAGAGAAGACCTCTTATACCGATTAAATCAGATAAATATAGCGATACCGGCTCTTAGGGAGCGAAAAATCGATATCTCGCTCCTTTTGGAGCACTATCTTAAAATTTTTTCAGAAAATAAAGAAAAAAAGACAAAAGGATTTACCGAAAACGCGATTAGATGGTTAAAAAACTATCCTTTCCCCGGAAACATAAGAGAACTAAGAAACATAGTAGAAATATCACTTATAAGATGCAAAGGCGAATACATAACACCAAATGACCTGCCTGAAGAATTAAGAAAGGAAACAATGGAAGAACTTCCAAGCTGGGATAAAATAAAAACAAAATGGAGGAAGGAAACAATAATAGAAGCCCTTCAGGAAACAGGAGGAAACGTAAAAAAAACAGCAGAAAATCTTAAAATTTCCCCAAGACACTTATACCGACTCATTAAAGACTATGATATAGAACGATAAAAACGTGAGTGCGTTAGTGCATTTTCAAAGGAACGATCTTTGAAAAATAAATAAGCTACACAGAAAATATTTAAAGATCCGAAAAAAGATTTCTTCACTTAAAAAATAGAATATATTTAATAAAAAAATTTCGATACGAAAATATAATACACTAACTGTCAGAAAACCCCGTAAAATAAACACTCTCGTACTCTCGTAACGCCCAACCCAAAACAAATCAAAAAACCAAGCAGCCGGACATTTCCTTATTTATCTATCCATACACTTTAAACCTATACGCACATTCACTCGTTCACCCATTTATCTATATACTCAAATATGTTTACTCACTCATTCACTCACAAAACTTGATTTGCAATGCTCAAGAAAGATATCGCGCCATTAATGTCCTTCGTGTGACATTTATGTCGCATAACCATCCCTTTAACCGCAAGGTTTTTCAAAAATCAACCATATTTATTGTGACATAAATGTCGCATATTGTTATTACCCATCCAATTAAGTGTTTGATTATCAGTTGTTTGTATGTTGGAACAATTATTGTATTTGTAATAATAACCTGAGGAGGTGTTCAATGGTTACTTTAAACATATTATTAGTTTTGCTCGGATTTATAAACTCATTAAACAAGACACCGAAGAATGTCGATGTAGGTGAACAGGATGTAGGGATAGTGGTATTATGTGGTGGTGGTGGTGGTCCGGGGCTATGCTGAAGGATTTAAACAATAATAAAAGGAGGAATGATGGAACCCCAGCCAAAAAAAACGAAAAGAATGATTAAAATAGTAACGGTGGACGGCTCTAAGTTTCATGGTGAAATTACCGGAAGAAACGACAGGGGTCTATTTCTGAAAGTAGACACACCTATGGCAAACAATAGATCGGTTTTCGTTTCCCACAAAGCGATTTCGCATCTGGAGATTGAAGGCTGGAAATAAACAAGTAAACAATTAAAAGGTTATATAGAGGGCGTAGTTTAGGTTGCGTTCCTCTATATATTTTTATTATATTATGATAGATTTAAAAAAAGATATTACAATAATCCTTGATTTTGTTCCAATACCTGTTGTTGGCTGGGATAATGATTACAAAATTATTTATTGGAACGGCAGAGCCGAAAATGAATTCGGAAAAAATATCTCTAAAGTTTTAGGTCTACCTCTAATGAAGGAAATGGGTAAAAGTTTGGAATCTTTCGTCGCGCAAGGAAATGATACCGGCGCCGAAGAGAATGGAGACTACAACTCAAAAAAAGAACCTCCAACAGTCATTCAGCGGATTGAAATAAAAACCGATCATTCGGAGAAGAGAACCTATGAATGGGTATCTTTTCTTATAGATTCAGAATCGCCGATCAGAGGACTTTCAATGGCAAAAGATATCTCACGAATAGAGCTGCTTCAGAAAAAAATGCTCGAATCAAGAAGACTTGCAACTGTGGGTCAATTGATAGGAAGAGTATCCCACGAAGCAAATAATCTTTTAATGGAAGTTATGTGCGGACTTAGCGCCGCGGAAAGCAATTCGAAAGATGTAAAGGTTTTAGATGATATCAATATAGCGATGGAAGGAGCGCAAAAGATAAGAACATTACTGAAAAGCCTGCTTTTAAATATGAGAAAAATCAGAGGAGAAAAGAATTTGTTCAACCTAAATGAAATTGTAAAAGGTGTTGTGAACTTCTCCGGGCAAATACTGCCTAAAAAAATAAAAATCACCGCAAATTATCTCGACTCCAAAGCCAGCATTATAGGTGATCAGGATCAGCTTCATCAGGTATTGTTAAATCTCGTTATAAACGCGCGCGACGCAATTGCCGATAAAGGAAAAATTACGGTTGAAGTTCGAAATGTATTCCGTCCGGAAAAAGAACAAAAAGAAAAGGAATATGTTTCTATCTCAATTACCGATACGGGCTGTGGTATGAGCGAAAACGTTAAAGACAAAATATTTGAACTTTTCTTTACAACAAAATCTGGAGAAGGAGGAACCGGTCTCGGTCTTTACTTTGTTTACAACTCGGTAAAAGAAATGGGGGGCTGGATTGAGGTAGAAAGCAAAGAAAACAAGGGATCCACCATCACAATCTTCATCCCAAAAAGGTAAAGAACGCAAAAATAATAGGACGCAGATACACACAGATTAAAAAGGATCGTTATTTTTAACTAAGTCCCAACCCATAACCCAATAATTGGACGCAGATCAAACAGGATCAACAGGATATTATTTTATGTATTTATAATTAAAAATAAAAATTTAATTGGTGCGGTTGGTTTTCGTGTCTTTTGTGTGTTTAGTGGTTAAAAAATCCTGAAAATCTGCGCTAATCTGCGTCCCAATTACCAATCTTCCAGCATTAAACGAAGTAAAGAATCCCTTATCTTTACAGCAACGGAATCAATCGCTTCCAACTCATCAGATGTAGAGGGATAAATAAAAGATTCACTAATATTTTTTTCCCATTCCTCTTTTTCTTTATTTTTCTTCTTTAGAGAAAATTTTACATTAACAGATAACCGGTATTCTTCAACTTCTCCTTCCAGCGTATATGATTCCGAACTCCTTTTATAGCGATCAACAATTCCCACTAACAAGTAATCACCATCAGAATTTGTTTTAATCTTCACCCTGCCATCACTAATAAAAGCATCTATCAGGTTCTCCGTCAAAATCCTGCCAATATCCGCATTTTGTGTTTTATTTTCTAAAGAAGCTATCGATAAAGTACCGTCAAAAGAACCGCTCTTGAAAGAATAGGCACAGGAAAAAAAGGAAAAGATTAATAGGACGCAGATTAACGAAGATTTACTCAGATTACCCCCCACCCCACTTAATTTAATTTTTTTATTCAAAACTAATACTAAATCCTTAATATTCATTACCCTCTTCTCACTCTTGTTTACGATAATTTTCTATTATTATCGAAAGCTTTACGTTTAATTCCTGGTTTTGGACCAAAATTCAATAACAAACCAACTTCAATATTTGTAGCCTTTAAATAATTCAACAACTGGGCTTCATGTTCTTTTAATAAGGATTTCGCAGCCTTTATTTCCACTATAACCCTACTATCAACAAAAATATCAGCAAAATACTCACCTATAGTTTTCCTGTCATATACTACATTTATTGGAAACTGAGTAACTGCAGAAATACCAGCTTTTTCAAATTCTAACATTAACGCATTTTGATAAACTTTTTCCAAAAACCCGTAGCCAAGTTTATTATATACTTTATAAAAAATTTTTATGATTTCCTCGGTTATTTCTCTATATTTAAATTTCATAATAAATCCTGAAAATCCGCGTTCATCTGCGTCCCATTTTTTTCTTAAACACTTAATAAAAATCCTGTTGATCTGCGTTCATCTGCGTCCCATTTACTCCGCTTTTCACTCATACAAACTCTCCCTCAAATCCTCAACATTATATTGCTTCCTCTGCTCACTAAACCATTTCTCAAAATACAACGACTCTTTTGATTGTTGAAGCTGCACTGCAAGTGCCGGTATAAGCTCCTGAAACTTCTCACTCCCGGGCATTTTAAAATCTATCGTCTTAACAACAAATAAAGATTCGCCTACTCTCACTGGAGGCAGAATTCCATCTTTCCTAACATAAAAAGACAAAAGAGCTACTTTTTCCGGAACATTATATTTACCATAACTGCTTAATGTAAAATAAGAAGTTTTACCCCATTCTCCTTTTTCCGGCTTACGAGGTAATTTATCTCCGGAGAAATTCTTCAGAGCATAATTTCTTGCTCTTAGGGCCGCTTCAAAGTTTATGAGCGAATCCTTAACTTCCTTTTCTATTTCAGAAAGCGGAGGTATACCCTCTTCTTTCTCCTCAACCCAGAAAACATAAAACCCCCCCTCCCCTATAAGCGGATAAGAAATGTCCCCTTCCTTCGGATCAACAAGAAAAGTCGCGAAATTCACCGGAAGACTCGGAAAATCACTTTTACCGTAAGAAATGTACTTGGCATTGTATTTTTCGGGAATACTCGAATCGGGAGAACTACGAAGCTTTTTTACCAGTTCCCATCCTTTAGTGGAAACATTCTGAAATTCCTCAAATGAAGGAAATACAGGAAGTAATATCTCTGCTATATTAACAGAATCTCTACGTCGATCTCTAAGCTTCAAAATATGAAATCCCATATCGCTTTTAATAGGAGCGGAAACCTTTCCCTTCCCCATTCCGGCAATGGCAGTCGTAAATTTATAAGATAAATTCTTAAGGGTAACCCAACCATTAAAAAGGCTTCTATCATCCGGAAAATATGAATATTGCCCCATAAGCAGCTCAAAAGAATCCGTTTTCGCTCTTTCTATTATGGATCCTGCGAGTTCTTTTGTCGTTCGAATAATTTCATCATTCACCGAAACAGGAAAAAAAACATAACCCAATTTCACAAAGCGATCTCTTCTAAACATCTCTTTATGCTCCGAATAAAAATCTTCCAGGGAAATAGAAGTCTCAGGGTTTTTCCATTCTTTTAAAGACAATTTAATATACTCAATTCTTACCTTGACTGAATCCTCCAATAATTTTTCGATTGCGCTGCCACTTGTTACTCTTACCGTAGATAAAATTTCTCCGCGTAAAATAGCCATAGGAAAATTTTCCGCTATCTGAGACGCGTAAGATCTGATAAATTGATCCGCGCGCGGATCACCAAGTAATTCATAATACCTATTATAATCAAACTGTCCGTCTATCCAGAAATCCGGGTTTCGTGTAATCTCAGAAGGTGGATTTCCCCTGATAATGTCTATCAACTGTTCGTCCGAAATAGATATTTTTCTTTTTTCAAGTATATCATTAATTATCTTTTGGGTTATCAATTGGTTTATGGCTGCTTCAGAGGTCTGTCTCTCTCTTATTGGATCCGTTCCCATAGCGCCTCTTATACGCTGAAGCTCCACCCTTAATAAGTTTCCATATTCTCTGGTCGTAATAGTTTCATCATCTACTTTTGCAATTATATTTTCCCCTTTTTGCTTATCTCCGGTTAATATATTGGTACCAAAACCAAAAAATATAAAAAGAATAAAAGATGCTGCAGCAAACCATAGAAAATACTTTGTTACCGATCGAACCTTTTCCATTATCATAGTAATTGCCTCCCTATATTATAGCATTATTAACAACTAAAAAACTTATTCTCATACAAAGACACAAAGAACACAAAGTTTTCATTCTCTTTTTTTAAAACCCAACCCAACACACTTGAATTAGCCACTGATTCACACTGATGAACACTGATACCCTTCCCATCACATATCCTTTTTTTATTGAAACAACAAAATATTTTTTTCATCCGTGTGTTTCTGTGTTCATCCGTGGCTATTTCCTTTTCTTTTTCTCTGTGTTCTCGGTGTTTTCTTTTTTTTACCACAATTAATTCTCCGTGTCCTCTGTGGTTAATCTTTTTTTTCTTTTCCCTCTTCAATATAACTAACCAATTTTTCCAATCTCTTAATTACTTTTCCCCTACCAAGAACTTCTAAAAGTTCAAATAGACTCGGCCCAAAAGTCATCCCGCTAACCCCCAGCCGGACAGGATGTATAAGTTCTCCTGCCTTACAATTTAGTTCTTCGGAAAGTTCCCGCAAAGCACTCTCCATATTTTCCTCATCAAAAGGGGCCAACTCACTGAATTTTGTTATTAATTTCTTTATTCTAACCTCAACTCCCGGATAAATTCTTTTTTTAAATCCTTTCTCGTCATAAGTAAAATCATCTGTAAAAAAATACCGTCCTATTTCAATAAAATCCTTCAGCTTATTAACTCTATTCCCCATAGCTTGAATGACTTTAGCAAGATAGTCCGCATCATCTATTTTAAGCCCATTATCTTTCAAATAAATCTCGAGTCTCCTAACCACTTCATCTACATTTAACTTCCTTAACCATTCTCCGTTAATCCACTCAAGTCGGTCGCGGTCGAAAACAGCAGGTGTCGGATGTACATTCTCAAGCGTAAATTTTTCTTCCAATTCTTGAAGGGAAAAAATCTCCTCTTCGGTCTTAGGAGACCATCCAAGAAGAACAAGACAATTTATCATTCCTTCCGGGAAAAATCCTTCGTTTTTGTAATCAAAGATATCCACCGCGTCCTTTCTTTTGGAAAGTTTTGTTTTGTCTTTACTGAGTATTAAAGGCAAGTGTCCAAACCGCGGAATATCCCAGTTAAAAGCTCTGTAAAGGAGAATCTGCTTTGGAGTGTTCGATATATGGTCGTCACCCCTCAAAATATGACTTATTTTCATCCGATGATCGTCTACGACCACAGCTAAATTATACGCCGGAGAACCGTCAGCCTTCAACAACACAAAATCTTCGATCTCCGAATTGTCTCTTTTAATTCCACCGTGCACCAGATCATCGAACCCGGTAAAGCCATCGCCGATAAAAAAACGTAAAGCCTTCGGTCTCCCCTCTTCCTCAAATCCCTTTCTTTCCTCTTCCGACAGGTTATAACATCTCCTGTCATACATCCATCTTTTCTTAGATTTCAAATACTCTTCTTTTCTCTCTTTTAACTCCTGCGGAGTACAATAGCACCAGTACGCGAGACCTTTATTGTACAATTCCATCGCTTTTTCTCTGTATTCTTCGAAATGGTCTGATTGAAATAAGATTTCCTCATCCCATTTAAGACCCAGCCACTTAAGACCTCTAAGGATGGACTGGACCATAGAATCATCCGACCTTTTTAAGTCAGTATCTTCAATTCGGAGAAGAAATTTCCCATTATTCGCGCGGGCAAAAAGATAATTAAAAAGAGCTGTCCTTGCCGTACCTAGATGCAAATATCCTGTAGGCGAAGGAGCTATTCGTAATCTTATAGAACTCTCCTTTTCACTCATTTATTGACTTCCTCATAGTTTACATATATACTCTCTTTACAAGACAAGTCAAGGGCACTCTTATCCCCCTTCCACCCTACCCAATAATAGGACGCAGATTAAAAAAGGATAAACACAAAGAGCACAAAGCCACACCACATCCCAATTTTATTTTGTTTTTGAAAAGTAATAATATCTTGGGGATGTAAGGGGTAAATCCTAAAAATCTGCGTTCATCTGCGTCCTATTTTATTAAAATTAGGACTTGACCCTTCATAGGATACACGTTATAATTTAAACTATGGATTTTCTCGTAAACCACATAAATTTTCAGAGAGAAAGAAAAAAAAGATTACCACAGAGAGCACAGAGAATTAGGTGTGGTGAAAAAAGAAAAAACACTGAGCACACAGAGAAAAAAAGAAACAGACGAGGTTGTTTCGGTCTAAGTAAGAAGGTAAGGAGAAAAGAATGAAAATCGCAGGAGTACATATAGAAAGATCTATCATGGTTGTAAGAGACAACAAAAGCGGTCAAGTAACTCCTTTTAATTTCAAGACTATTGAAGAATTATTCAGTTCCAAAGAAATCAAAAAATGTGATAAAATATTTATTAATGCGGGTGAAAATAATTTTCTTATAAAAACTAAATTCTTTTCTGATAAAAATCCCGATGAAGCTAAGAATTATGTGTTAGAACATTTGGACGAATTTACTGTTGGTAGAAATAAAGAATATATCGTTAAGCTTACCGCAGCGTCAAAAGAGAATGGCTCCAATGTATATGTGATTGAAGGGAAAGAGAAACAAATACAACAAAGAATTCTTGACTTACCCGTAGAAGATTATAGAATCTCGGGCGTTATACCGGATAATTTCGCAATATCATACCCATTTATGCTTAAAAAAAGTCTGGGTGATTTGCTTTTGATTGTTGAAGTAGGAACGGAGGAGTTCATACTCACGTATCTTGAGGAAAAAATAATAACCTTTACCAGAAGTGCTTTCTTTGAGAAAAAAGAGCTTGCGGATTCTTTAAAAAAGGAAATAGAGATTTTATTGCATAGGGCTGGTTCTGTAAATAAGATATATTTTACGGGTAAGTTAACGGATAAAGAATTAAAAAAGTTCAAGAAAGAAATTCCCCCTTATAAAAATAAAATCAATAAATTTAATGGTCCTGGGGACCTTTCTTCCGATGCGATTCTTGCTTATGGACTTTCACTCGTCCCTCTCATGGAATTTGATAACGATCTTACACCTGAATATATAGCAATTAAAAGAGAAGAATGGAAAAAAGAAGCAAAATTCAGAAAGTTTACCCGCAGTATAGCTTGTTTTATGGGCATTTTATTATCTCTACCTTTGATTTTATTAATTGCAGGAGAGATATGGCTTTTTATATTCAATCGACAAATAAATAAGCTAAGTAGTTCATATGAAAAAAACGAAAAAGTTCAAACAAAAGTGATTGAATTGAGAAAAAGATTAAAGTTACATGAGGAGACAAGGACACCTATACCATGGGGGTACTTCCTGTTTGAGATTTCCCGCAGGATTCCCGACAATGTTTACCTTAATGGACTTGATAGCGAACCAACAATAAATGAAGACAGAAAGGGTTTTATTTTTCATTTGACAGGTGAAGGGAAATCACAGGAAGCTGTTATGGAGTTTTACTCTGAAATACAGGATATGGAGATAGTGGAAGAAACGAACATAAAAAAAATTAAGAACGAAAAGGGTATAACCAGTTTTGCTTTTACCGTTGTCTTATATTCCGAATAAAGATACCGGTTTTAAGATGAATAGATGTTATTCCTTTTTGAAGTTCAATTTCCCAATCCACAACTTTTAACCGCTGAAGATTTATTGCGTCAAAAGGAAGTGAATATACTGGACGGGAGCTTTCGCCGATAAAATCACTTGGAAGATAGTATATAAATTTGAAGGAAGTAACTTTTGTATTTGCCGAAACCAGCCTTCTTTTAGAATTAAAAAATAAAGAATCTTTCCAGTAAAAAGAGGAGAACTCACCTTCTTGATTCAGAAAAGAAATACTATCCTCATCCGCATAATATAATTCACGGGCTCCCGTTAATTCCAGTCTTATTATATCACATATTTTTACACCTTCTTCCGTCAATTGATTCCTCCATTTGTTCGTATTTGTTCTTCTTTGTATCTGTATTAGGGTTGAAAACAATAGGGTACTCAGGATACCAAAGATAAAAAGAGCCACAATTACTTCTATTAAAGAAAAACCCTTATTCTCACACAAAGCCACAGAGGACACGGAGTCCCACCACACACCCTTTAATTTATTTTTCTTATTTCCACAAATAATTTCTTTGTGTCTTTGTGCCTCCGTGTGAGAATCGTTTTTTTGGGTTGTGGGTTGGGTTTTAAACAACATAATCATTTTTTCTCTGTGTCTCCGTGTCTCTGTGTGAGATTATTTTTTTCATAATCTTATTGTGGTTTCAACAATTGAATAACCAAAATCCTTTTTTTATTCGCATAAACTTTAATACTGCACGACGGGGGTATTTCTGTATTCGTTTTTAGAATAGTCTCATAGAGTGTGCCATCTAAGGTATCTATTGTAACCGTATCATCTTCCGCTTCTATCCCGGCAACAGTATGTTCGGCTTGCCTCCGCGCAAGAAGCAACGCGATTCCCTTCTGTCGCACATTATTTGACAAGGAATAACTCTTTAAAAAAAACTGATAAAAAGAAAGAAATACAACCGCGAGGATTGTTATCGATACGACTACTTCAATTAAAGTGAATGCCTTTTTTATTTTCTCTGTGTACTCAGTGTTTTTTTTCTTTTTTAAACACACAAAATACTCCGCGTCCTCTGTGGTTAATCTTTCTTTTCTATTAGTTTCCATGTTTTTCTTTTTAGCTTGTTTGTTTTAATATAGGCAGAAATGACCATTGATTCGGGGATTCCGGATCTAATATCGCCTTCGATTACATTGCCATAATGACCACTTGAGCTTCTGCCGTAAAAAGAATGCGCGCAGACTAAGCCTTCTAATTTACCTTTAATAGAAACTTTCCCCGATGAATATATAAGACCTCTACACTCAACGTCCTCTTCTATAGTAATAATATTTTGGTAGGCACCCGCAATAGTTTTTTCCGCTGTTGAAATCGCGGTACCGGAGAATGAAGACGATTCTGTAAACCTTATGTGATTTGTTTCGCCTTCCGAGATGAGTACTGATGATTCCGCTACTGTCGCGTACTCCGCGACTCTTATTTCTTTTTGCGAGATAATTTCTCCCGAGAAGTAACTATACCCGCTTAAAACGACGGAGTTAGGAGAAAAAATAGAAACATTTTGCAATTTTGAATCATACTGAATCCTAACTTCTCCGTAAGCAATAAGGGTTAATCCTTTTAAAGTCCCATTCTCCACAATTATATCTGAAGTACTTATAATGGTTTTTGGGTAGTCAAACGTATCGTCTCTGAAAAACACCGCATCATTCACATATATGATTTCTTTATTTGGTATATCCCCCGCATCGTAAAATATCTGCGGAGAAAACAATTCGGTGTCTGCTTGATAAGGAGATTGCAAGTATGCCTGGAATGAGCTTATTTCATCTTTAATAACTAAAGAATTCAAAGTTGGAAGAGAATGAGCGAGTTTTATTTCTCCGTCTATCGAACCATAGATTTCCGGCTTTTTATCTATTTCGAGAACAGCACCGGCGTTAGCAATACTTGAATCCAACTCCGAGCCGAATTCGGATAACATGGTAACTTCTTGCTCTTTGAATTCTCCTGTAGTTGTTATACTCAAAAATCCTTTTTTCGATTTCGCTTCAGTAACCAAATATCCTCCAAAAAGCGAATCTGTTCCTTTATATTCCGAAGAAGGTAAAATTTGCGTCATTCTCGTCATTCCTGATGAGGCAATATAAAAAGCCTGCTCCCAATTTATCCGTTTATTTAATCTTAAACTTTGTAAGTTGCTAATTAATAGGAAAGTTGTTATTAAAGAGGATATTGTAATAATAATGGTTAAAGTAAGAAAAAGAGAAAAACCTTTATTTGAAGCCGATTGTCCTTCTACCGTATTCATCGATTATGATTTTATCACGTTTAATCTTTAGAATCTTTATTTGATTTATCTTGTCCCCTTCGTTCACAAAAATTGTCTTTCCATTATCTATACTGATTGCCGCGGATGGGTTTTTATTATCCCAAATAATTCCCTTTATAATAATAGATGAAGGCTTCCATTTTTTCTGAGAAACACTCGTTTTCTTTATTTTATATCTAAAGGGATCTCTTTGGGCTTTAGTTATTTCCTCTAAATGTTTCTTTTTGAAGTGGATTTCTGCTTTAGGGCTAAAATCTTTACTCTTTTTGGGCAAGGTAGCAAACAACGCAATGGTAAAAGTGAAGATGAGGGAATATGCTATTATTTTATTTATTGACATTTTCCGAAAGAAATAATCTAATCCGAAGGTAAGCTGAAATGCCTGTTGTTGTACTTGATATTTTTAATTTCTCGATTCTGTAAGCTTCCAGATTTATTTTTTGGAGGAATAAGCAAAGATCCGCATATTTTCCCAACAACTCTAACTCTACCGTAATATAAGAGATATTTTCTGTCTTCCTTATAGTGGAATGAAATATCGATTTTGTGTGAAGGTCAAAAACCTTAACCAAAGAAAGTAAGTGGGTAACTCCTTCGGATACGGTTTCAAATTCTTTGTATGCGTCAAGTTTTTTCGAGATATATTTTTCCAGAGATAGGTAATAATTATGTTGGGCTTCTCCGGAGGAATATAAATAAAGTCTGTTTTGGGTAACAAAGAGCTTTTTGTTATTTTCGCTAACCATACCAATCAGGTGAATAAATAAAAGAAAATACAGAATCAGACATGGTACTCCAGCAAGGATGTACCGACGGTACTTATTCATTTTCTATTTCTTTTTCGACCTCGGCTGCTTCCCTTGCTTCTTTTTCCTTTTTTAATATATCATCAAAAATAGATGTCAAATTGCCTGCCAATTTTTTTGCCAATTTGTCGACAACATAATTCCAATTTCCTTCTTTTTTTGCTGTAGTCATTCCCGCAAGCGAAGAATTCTCTTTAGGTTTTACCTTTACAACAACCTCATATATTTTATTTTCGGGGTTTTTAAGACGCGGGAGGGAAGAATTTATAGCGAAACGAACGTAATATTCTGCTTCCAATGAGTCTTCGACAGGTACAACCCACCCTTTCGAGTCTCTAAAAACGTAAAATTGTGTTTTACCTACGAGTTGACCGTATCTTCCTTCGATTTCTTCAAAGTAAACTTTTTTTGTTTCCCCTTCTTGCTGCGGCACAGCAAAAGGTTTAGGAATGCAACTAATGATAAAAAATACTACAGACAAGAGAATTTTTTTCATTCCACTTTATTCCAAGGTATAATTTCAGGTGTTAAATATATAATAAGCTCTGTCTCGTCAACATTAATGGATTGACTGGAAAACAAAAAATCTCCTATCAAAGGAATATCTCCAAGAATGGGAATCTTATTTTTGTTGACAGTTTCAGTTTTTTGTATTAGACCACCTATTATTGCCGTTTCTCCCTCCTGTAATTTCAATGTAGTTTGAATGGAACGTTTAGAAAGCTCAGGCAACCCGTCCGCGCTTATCCCTTTAAGTGATGAGACTTCCACTTCTACATCGGCAGTTACGTCGTTTTCTTTTCCCACCCAGGGAGTTATTACCAGTTTAACACCTGCCTCAACTGAGTGAACCTGGATCAAAGGATTTTCTGCAGTACCGATCCTGGTTCTATAATAGCCTTGCCATCCTACATTAATACTCGCTTTTTGACCGCTTATTGTTACGATACTCGGCTCAGCATGAACTTTTGCTATTCCCCTTTGCTCCAAAGCATTAATCATTATCATGAATCCCGCGGGAATTTCCACGGAAGTTCCTAGATTAAGTGAGGAGGAAATATATTCGAGAATATCATCTATATCATCTTTGTTAAAAGTCGCTTTGAATCCCTCGGAGCCAGTTCCTTCCGAACTTCCCGACGACGCATCGGTTATGTTTTCGCCGGCGTTTATACCCAGTTCGGAGAGTTTTTTTCTTGAAACCGATAGAACAATCGCTCTCATTTTTACCCTTTTCGCGGGAATGTCGACTTCTTCTAAGAATTCTAAAATTTGCCTTAACTGCTCAGGTACCGCTGAGCAAAGAAAAGCATTGTGTTCTTCCACCACTTTTATATTTGAGGGGGAAATGGTAGAAGGCAGCAATTTGAACGCGTCGTCAGCCTTAAGATATTTCAGTGGAAGTAGTGTAATCGCGGATACTATACCCTCTCCCGGTGCTTTTCCTTCGATTTTTCCTACCACAAAAACGTCACCAATCTTTCTATATCCGAAATTTGTTCCACTAAGAACGAGGTCAAGAGTCCTGCTTAAAGGTTGATCTTCCACGGTTGCCGATATCTTACCTGTAAGTTCACCGTAAGTTACGATATTCATTCCTGTTTGCCCGGATAGATCATCGATAAATTTTTCCAGTTCCATATCCTTTACATCCATAGAAATGAGAGTATCACGCTTTACTCTTATTTTAGAGGAAGACCTTCTTCTACTGCTTCTTTCTCTACCCCTTTCTTCTATCTTTGAAACTTCGATGATTCCGTCTCCTTCAATAACTTCAAAACCTTTCGAAGTAAGAAATGCTTTCAACCCCTTATTGATAGGAACAGCCTTGAGATACCCTGAAATTTTTGTATCTCTTACCTTTTCCCCGGCAATAATTGTTAAACCGCTTTGTTTGGAGATTTCTCTTATTAGGCGGTCGATTTCTACATCATCGCAATCAATACTCAATAAACCGTTTTCTACAATAACATCTAATTTTGATGTTTTGCCTCTTGTAAGGTAATATACATTATCTTCCTTGTTAACAGAACATCCAAGACTTTGTGCTAAAGTAGCCAAAAGTTGCTCTACGGTAACGTTCGAAAGAAAAAGAGTCACGCTACCCTGTACATCTGACCTAAGTACAACGTTTAATCCGTATTTCTGGTTTAACAGTTGGACTGCTTGTTGGGCCGGAAGATCTTCAAATGATACAGATATTTTTCTTTCTTCTTCTTGTGCATTAACGTTTAAAAAGAAAACCAATAAACAAATAAGAAAAATTAAACGTTTCATAATGCCATTATGATAGTGATATTGGAATCATTTGTCAAGGTATCCCCTCCCAACCAGTTTTTTACCACAGAGTACACAGAGGAATAAAAACACACCGAGAGCACAGAGCCACACCACACCCCAACAAATGGGACGCAGATTAAAAAAGGATCAAAAGTATTAATTTTTTGTCGAACCCAACATAGACCAAAAATATATTGACAGGATAACAGAATTGGCAAAATAAAAAATCTGAGTAAATCTGCGTTTATCCGCGTCCTATTATCTTTGTGTCTTAGTGTCTTCGTGGCTAAAAATACCCTTGACAAAAATCCGTTTTTTCCTACACTGATTATTAGAAGCTATACTGAAATTATCGTAAAAATTGTTGTTGGCAAATTAAATTTAGATTTTACAGCTAAAAAATTAGTTATAACAATAAAACAAAGGAGGGGTTATGAGAAAGTTAAATTTAATAGGTTTAGCATTATTTGTAATTAGTGCAGTTGTTTATGGGCAATCAGGAACTGATAAATCAGAAGTATCATGGGAATCGGGAGCAGAGAAGTTTTTTGTTGATCCTACGACAGTAAGGACCGGCATCGGTACGACGAAGCCTATTTGTGCTTTGGATGTGGTAGGCCGCATTCGATCCAGACATCCCAAACGACGATTCCCCTTTACCAAACATCATGATAGAGCGACATTCGTGGTGCAGGGATTCGATGGAAGTACATGGAAAACTTCTATGTTACTCAAACCAGCCTATCAATATTTTTCAGGGAATTTAGGTATTGGGGTAATGATGCCGGAAGAAAAATTAGATGTAGCAGGTGTAGTGAAGATGAATGGGTTTAAATTGCCTACAGGCGCAGTAGACAGTTATGTATTAACTTCTGATAGTAATGGTACAGGAAGCTGGCAGTCTATACCATTGCAGTGGTCACAAAACGGAGACGATATTTATTTCAATACAGGTCAAGTATGTATCGGAGTAACAACTCCCCAATCGGCACTAACTGTCAACGGAACAATCACAGCAAAGGAAATTGAAGTTCAGGTAGACATTCTTCCTGATTTCGTTTTCGAAGATAATTACAAATTAATGTCACTTAATAAACTCGAAAAACATATTAAAAAAGAAAAGAGCCTGCCTGGTATTCCTACCAGTAGAGAAGCAGTAGAAGAGGGTTTAAAATTAGGAGAAATGCAGGCAAAACTTCTCGAAAAAGTCGAAGAATTGACTTTATATGTTATTGAGCAGAATAAAGAAATAGCAGAGTTAAAAGAAAAAATATCGAAGTTGGAGAAGTAAGAGAAGTAATGTAAAGATTAAATATCAAAATGGAAAATGACAAATCAAAGAAAAAAAACAACGAATCACACGAAAGATTCACCGCAAAGACGCAGAGAACGCAGAGCCACACCCACAACTCCCTTTTTATAGTGGTATGGGCTTTGCTTTTTAAATTTTGATATTTTATTTACCAGGAAGGGAGGCATAAAATGAGTTTATTAATGATAATATTTTTAATTAATAGTACCGGGCTTTCCGAGGTAAAACCCCTTGGCGATTCCGATTCATTGGAGGTTAAAACAACTTCCGCTACCACAAGTGAAGGGGAAAATGAGCTTGAATATACTTGGGGTATGGATACTTATTCTGTAGGCTTTAACAAGCATTCTATTTCAACTAACACTCCCGAAGAACAAGTGAATATAGCTAGTGGAACTCTTGAGTTGAAAATAAAACTTTTGAGTCTACCTATACGTGGTGGTGAGGACTACGATTTATATCTTACCTACAAAGGTTCTCCTTTATCTCTTCCGGAAATAGACTTTGACAATGATGGTGATCAAAACGGGCGCCCTTATGGATTTCCTTCCGTCGTTGAGCCTTTAGAACCTAATGGTAATATTGTATCTTCGGATATGGGTAATTGTGGGTTGGGGTGGAACATAATGCCGGGAGAGGCATCGATTAGTCATCCATCGAGACTTTCTTGTTATGATAGCGAAACCGCTATTCGAAGGGGGTTTATTAATATTAGTGATAATTACTATAGTTTAACTGAATTTCGTTCTGAACCTGATGATGGAAGTTGGCATGTTATAGGGAAACCGGACTGTCTTTTTGGTTATAGTTCTTACTATCCGGTTCTTAATACTCCGGGTTGGACTTATACATTTAACGTTGGACCTCTCGATTATCCTGAGGTCGGAAGTCATCCTCAATATGGTAGGAATTTGTTTCTATTGAATAAGATAGAAGACCGGAATGGCAATTTGGTAGAGGTTGAGTGGAGTCCAGAGTTAAATGAAGGTGAGGGGCGTGACCCCAGGTACAATTGGGATACACCTCCGGCACGTAGAATACCGGCCAAAATATGCACTCCTACTGATACATGTTATATATTCAGGAAATGCATAATACCGTATATCCCTCCTGATGCAGATATACCAGAACTCCCAGGCAATTACTGCGCCTGGCAATTTTATGTGGTAGACTCGGTAATGAAAAGAGTTAATGGAGAACAGTTTACAGTAAAGTTTTATTATCATCAGGAATGGCTTGAAGATGTAATGGAATTCTGGTATGGACATGCCTCTGTGCTTCTAGATTCAATAGATTTCTTAAAAAATGGACAGAAGATTAAACCTTCTTATAAATTCGAGTATAGCTCTGGTTCTACGGGTGGGGAACTCACAAAGTTTAGGAGACCCGATGGAGCTGAGTATCACTATTTGTTTGAAAATGTAAGCTATGCGTACGAGCGCATGGATTCAATGCAAGATCCTCTCGGATACACGAAAACTCAATATAGACGAATATCTCAAAAAACGATATATTTTCCGGGTGAAGGTGGGACTATTGGTACGTACCATTATCTATATGGACCTGGCTCCCCTTACTCATTATCGGAAAATTCTGTAGGGGCTAAGTGTACCGGCCTTGCAGCATGTGGGCCATGCAACTGGTATTGGCCTGGCGAGTACCCTACACCGACATATTATTCAATTTATAGGAATTGTACAGTCGTTTATCCAGATAACGAAAGCATAAAATACTTCTTTGTGGATTCGGCTTATATAGATAAATATCTTGAAGTATCAGACAGACCTAGCGTATTCGAGTGGGCTTTTGATAAAAATAATTATCTAGTTCTTTATCCATCAATAATTTTACCTGTTGAGAAAGAGGCGTTTTACGGTAAACCGTATAAGATTGTGAAGTCGACAGGCAGTGAGATTACAGAGTTAGAGCAATTATATTGGGGTCTAGGAGATGATGTCGCACCCGAAGTATTGTCAAGAAAACCTTTACATCCGGTGTTGAAGTATAAGTTTGTGCAAAATAATCCGAACAATGCTTCACTTGAAAGTGGAGAAAAAGCAAAATTGTATAAATTTGAGGACTATGATAAATACGACAACATATTGGAGCATAAATTTCTGGGGGAAGTAACATATCAAGGTGAAAGCTCTAGTGAAACATTTGAGTTTGGTTCAGGTATATATGAACAGGAATGGAAAAATGAGAATTTACCTAATTATAATGATACGACAAATTCGGACAATTGGGAGGTAAGTATAAGTTATCTTTATCAGGGTAACAATGCTTATGAAAATAATTCTTTATGTCTTTATGGCCTTGCGGATTCGACATTAAAGTATGATGGTTCCGGGAATCTTGTTAAAAAGATAAAATATGAATATGATGATCCTTCTTCTTTGGTCGATATTAGTCCCAATCCAATTTTTCATAATCCTGACTGTGATGTAAATAAAACTATTAGAGGCAATATGACCAAAAAGACCGAATGGATAAATATGGATGGAACTCGTTCAGAGGAATATTGTTACGATATCTGCGGTAATCTTGTAAAAATGAAAGATTATATGGGTCATGATTATGAATTCGATTATGGCCCCGCGTATGTATTTCCGGATACATTGGAATATCCGGATGGTTCAATAGAGGATTTTGATTTTGATAAAAAAGGTAATCTTGTAAAAGTTACAGACAAGAACAATGTATCCCGGTATTTTGAATATGACTGCTATGGGAGATTAACATTAGATAGCATTAGCGGCGGCGACTTACTAAACAAATATCAATACTACGATTTTGAAAGGTATGCAAGGACGTGGTCTTACTACAACAATTTTGATGCTGATGTCACGTACTATTATTACGATGAATTAGCACGACTGAATAGGAGTAAACGAACATCCTATTCTGGCAAGGAGATAATAAAAGAGTATTTTTACGATCCTAATGGACGTATGAATAAGGAAACGGTACTGAGGTTCAACGATGCGGTAGTAGCGGATACAGTAAAGAAGAAATTTGACGTTCTTAATAGGGTAACCGAAATAGAATATCCTTCGGATTCCGATGATGAAATTGTCGAGTATTTCTATGATGGAGATACAACGGAAGTTTATGATGAATTGGGTTACCAAACCACATTAATAAATGACGCATCAGGTAATTTAATCGAAGTTATAGATGCTCTTGGAAATTATACTGATTATTATTATGATGTAAATGGAAACCTTGATTCAATCATCGATGCCGAAGAGAAGAAAACCGAATTTGAATACGACTGGTTGGGAAATTTAGTTAGAAGAGAAGGACCGGATAGGGGTAAAAACACATTCGAATATTATCCTAATGGCAATATAAAGCTTACAGTGCAAAATTCAGGTGATTCAATCTTATATGAATATGACGAATTAGGCAGGATCGTAAAGAAGGGACGTAGTTTGGAAGAAACGTTGGTAGAAGGCCAAACTACTGAACTTTACTATGACAATACTGCCCATTGGATTAAGGGCCAATCCGGTTATAATACGTACTACTGGAATGAACTGAACAAAGATCTTTCGGATTACGGCAAGATAAGAGTGGAATACGAATTGATGTGCGATACAATACTCGACTTAACTTATGTGGTGCCATGTAGTCTTCTTTTAGTTTCGTATACTCCTACTGAAGAAATAAGAGTTGGTATTTCGAATTATCCTTTGATTATTATTGAAGGTGATCCTGCCTGGAATTCATGGAAATCTTTTTCTAATACTATTGATAAACCTTTTGATAATCTTGTAGGTATGATATTTAAGCATACCTGTGAGTGTTTAAATCATCCGGAGTACGATCCTACCTGGTCAGACGGTATTAAAGGTTTAAGGATAACGGGTATAAAAATGGAAACGGAATACGAGGTTTCAAACGTCTTAGAATCTTACTATTATGATAATTACGATGATATTGGAGGGGTAGTTTATAATCCACCTTCGGGCCTGCATTATTCCGAAGGTAGACTTACAGGGTTTGAGAACGCTAGCGTTCGTGAAGTGTACTTTTACGATAAATTTGGAAATCTATGCGAAAAATTGGTCATCCCGTTAACTGTAAGTGTAGGTGAAAAGAATTTTAAATACTCTTACGACTTGAAAGGTAGAATAATTAAACTGCAATATGAGGATGATTATAAAGTCGAGTATAGTTATGATAACTTTGATAATATTTCCTCGGTAATCATTAATAATGATAAAACGGTAACCCTCTCATCCACAGCAGCAGGACTCTTAAGCGGTGTTCAATTCCCTGGATGGGTAACAGATACATTTACATATCAACCCAGGAACTGGATGGAGGAGATGGAGGTAAAGGATATTTCAAACCCTTATCAAAGAGAATTTGAATATAATAACAGAGGAGAATTGTTAAAGGAGCTTGATCCTTCCATTAACCCAACTGCAACCACTTCAGAATATATCTATGATTCACTTGGTAGACTAACTGATGAATATAGAGGAATTTATGAAGATGGAGTTCTCCAACAAGAGATTGTCCACGACTTCACCTACGATGCGGTTGGAAATAGAGATGAAGTTGATAGTAATACTTATACTTATCATTATTCGGGAACCAATAAAACCAATAAGCTAAAAAATGACGGATTTCATACATATGAGTATAACGATATCGGATGTATCAGCTCAAAAACTGATGTAAATGGTACGGTAGACTTTTCTTACGATTCAGAAGGCAAACTTACCGATTTAGAAATTTCGGGTGATGGAACTAATCATTACAAGTATTACTACAAAGGATACCAGAGAATAAGGCAGGAAGAGTTGGGAGGTGGTGGTACTATAGTGGAAGGTTTTATATATTCCTGTGAGGTAAAATCACAAGACCTTAGCGGAGGTAAACTTGAAGCGGTTTTTCTAAATGAAAATAATAATGAACTCGGTACTCAGTTTTTGCAAAATATACCAGACACTGATGAAAATTGGATAACATTATCCGGAAATATCCCGGAAGATGAATTTCCTTCCGGCACATTTAAAATTAAATTAAGAGTAAGAAGGGAGAGCGGCAGCACGGGTAGTTTATGGGTTGGTGATATGAATGTAGATATAGAGGAGGGGCAAGCTGACCAGTCATATAATTATTTCTACGATAATGCAGGGAACCTCATAATGGTTGAGGATGATGATCCCTCCACCCCACCCACAAGATACATCTACGCGGGAAAACGCCTCCTTGCAACCGAAAATGATGGTTCTCTCTATTTCTACCATCTTGACAGAATCGGTTCACCTATTATGATTACGGATGAGGATGGAGAAGTGGTAAAAGAAAAGAAATACGAAGCATTCGGGAATTTAAAGTGGTCCGATGGGCCTTATGACGACAACCGTGAATTCACCTCAAAAGAAAAAGATCCTACAGGATTCCATTACTTTGGCGCGAGGTACTACAGCGGGGATATCGGAAGATTCCTGAGCCCTGACCCGCATACGTTGATATCACAAAATATAAATCTAGCTAATCCGCAGGAGTTAAATCCGTATGTTTATTGTATAAATGATCCGGTAAATCTCTTCGACGCTAATGGCTTTGAATACTATGTTGATGAATGTGGTTATATTTCACACGATATTGAGATAAAAGACCCTAATGATCCATCAGTTTTTTTACATACTAATGGAAACAATAATAAAATTGGCGAGATTGGCGGCAAAATAGATGCAGATATAATCTTTAGCAATTTACTGGAAGAGCATGCTTCAGTTGCGCAGAGCTTAAATGCTCTTAGGGATGCTTCTACTTTTGAAGGCTTCGTTAAGGGAGGCGGAATATGGGATATAAAAAGGAATAAGGAAACCATATATGGTATAGCTAATGACGACCAAACGGTTTTTATCTTTTATGGGGAGGAGATGAGCTCGCAAGACCTTGGGAATTTCCATTATGGAGTAGTAGGGAAAGCAGCGGGGTACCTTCGGTGGGTTTTGTTGTATATGGCTGGTAGAGCGCAAATAGGAGAGAAACGTTCTAAAAAAGAATGGCAGACCTTTCCTTTCAATTTCCGGTCACCATATGGTGATGATCCAGGAGATCAAATGTGGATAAACATGGGCATCAATTATTATGGTTTAGAGTATGGCGGAAATCAACAGGGATATTATGGGAGCGGTATGTATCACGATAAACATGGGTTATTCACAGCTGACCGGTAAATCAAAAATGAGGAGAATGTAATATGAAAAGGTGGAAAAAAGTTACATTAATCTGGGTAATTCTTTTGCTAATTCCTATGTGCTATCTTGTCTATATATTCTTTGTTTTGGTAGGTTCGGTTCATGTAGAATTACTTGATAGTATAAATATACCTGATAAACCGTATAAAATAAATGCCTATTATGGTGATGGAGGAGCTACCGGAGGAGGAATAGGCCTTGAAAGGGAATACAAAAATGGAAAAAAGGATATAATATACGTTAGTGATGGTTTTTTTAATGATGTGAAAGCATTGGAGTTAGTAAATGACAATAAATTAAAGGTAATATTGGGCTTTAAAGATAAGGATAAGCCTCCATTCTCAAAACAGGATACGGTCTTCATAGATCTGGAGGCGTTTGAAGATAAATGAAAAAATACCTTTAATTCGTGGGAGAACAAAAGTTTTTATAAAATACTTTAATTTGTAACGGAATGGCATTTAACAAAAATGAGTTGTAATTATTGTTATAGGAGGCAATTGTGATAAGTGTTTTAGGAAAAAAGGCACAAAACAGAAAAAAAGGGGGAAGGGAAATTCCGGAAGATATGCAGAATGAAAAGCTACTAAAAAAAACGGTATTCCTTCTTATGATAAGCGGATTATTTATTCTTTTTTCAAATATAATAATACGTTTTTTTGGGGTTCCTAGAAATTCTATACTTGTAGAACTTTTATTTGGGGCAACAAGCGGTATTTTTTACGTAAGAGTTCCTTTCTTTTACCGGTTTGGAATATTAAGGAATGAGTTAACAATTTATGGTTTCGCTTTGATTGATTTTGTTTGTGCTTATTATATTTACAAAGGCAAAAGGATATTTAGATGGATTGCTTTTATTCGTTCTTTATATACTTCCGTTAATGGATTATTAATAATTATCTTTTATTTTTATATTTTAACCGGTTATATTTTTTATATCTATTATGGAGCAATCGTTACTCTTTTAGTTTTAAGCAGGAAAGCATCTATTCCTAACATTCCAAAAGAAGATATAGCTTAACATTTTCGTCTAAACTGTTAGGTATCTGGGGTCAAATCTCAAGGGCGTGTTGCCCAAATAGTTGTTGTATTTGGGGTCAAATCTCAACACTTGACAATTTAATTCATCAGATTAATGTGTATTTGGGGTCAAATCTCAACACTTGACAATTTAATTCATCAGATTAAAGTTATTACATGGCAAGGCCATTACGGATACAATATCCCGGTGCTTATTATCATTTGACATGCAGGGGAAACGACAGAAAGAGGATTTTTGGTGATGATAAGGACAAGGAGAAGTTTTTAAAACTGTTAGAGAATTCATTAGATGTTTATCAGGTTAATTTATATTCTTATGTATTAATGACTAATCATTTTCATTTGCTGGTACAAACTCCTTTAGGTAACCTTTCGGAATTCATGAGACATTTCAATGTATGTTATACAGGTTATTATAATTATAGACATAACAGAAGCGGTCATTTATATCAGGGAAGATATAAATCTTTCTTGATTGATGTAGATAATTACCTTTTAGAAGTATCCAGATACTTACATTTGAATGTAGTAAGAGTTCATAGTTTAAGAACAGCAAGTTTAGATGAAAAAGCAAATCTTTTAGAAAATTATAAATGGAGTAGTTTACCCGGATATATAAGTAAGAAGAAAATAGAGAAATTTATTAATTATGATCTTATTATATCAATGACCGGAAGCAGAGCAAATTATTATAAATTTATAATAGAAGGACTTGATAAAGACCTAAAAGATCCTTTTAAAGAAATAAAGAATGGTGGAATATTAGGAGTAGATAAGTTTTTAGAAAAAATAAGAAAAGAACACTTAGAATATGGTTCAAGTAGAGAACAACCAACGTATAGAGAATTAATATCGGATTATCTTGACCCAGAAAAGGCAATAGAAATAGTGTCCAATACATTAAAAATTGATAAGAAATCATTTTCAAAACGTTATAAGAAGGGAATCGCCAGGGGTATTTTGAGTGAAATATTATATCGATATAGCGGACTAAAGGAACCCGAGATAGGAAAGTTATTGGGAGATATAGACTATTCCGCTGTAAACAGACTTCGAAGTCGCCTAAAAAAGAAAATGGAAAAGGACGATCGAGTCAAGTCGAAATTCGAAAAAGCAGAAAGAAAGATAAAGGAAAAATTGTCAAGTGTTGAGATTTGACCCCAAATATACAAATATACCAAATATACCAAATATACCCCAAATATACAGATTGCGAAGTCGCCTAAAAAAGAAAATGGAAAAGGACGATCGAGTCAAGTCGAAATTCGAAAAAGCAGAAAGAAAGATAAAGGAAAAATTGTCAAGTGTTGAGATTTGACCCCAAATATACGTACATAAAACTTCCTGACGGAACGGAAGAAGAATACATATACAGATACGATAATATAAACCGGTTAAAGAGAACCGCTTTTCAGGAACCGGACTCATCTCCATCTCTGACATACGAATATACCTATGACGTGGTCGGAAACAGAACAGAGAAAATAGAAACCGATTACGAAACTCCCGATACAAACGAATATACATATAATTATAACACAAATAACAACCGGCTTACAGGTATAACCGAGCTCGGAGAAACTTATACGTACAATAACAGAGGTGACCTCCTTACTACATCAGCTGGATATACGTTCAATTATGATAGAGAAGGAAGACTTGAAGAGATAATAGAAGCAAGTGGTGGTGATACAAACAAGTTCAGTTTTTCGTACACCTCCGAAGGAAGAAGGTTCAGGAAGATACATTCGACAGATACAAGCGGGGTAGTAGAAGCGGATACTACCTATTACGTGTACGATGGGATGTATGCAGTAGCAGAACTCAATGGACATCTTGACTTGAAGAGTAAATACATTTATACTAATGGTATGTTAGTCGGGAAAATCGATTCGGATGATGAATTATTCCAGTACTTCCATGATGGACTTGGGTCAATTACTATGATAACCGATACAACAGGAAGTTATCAAGACTTATACACTTATGATGATTTTGGGAATTTCAGGCATAAGGTAGAGAATGTGCCTAATAGTTATTGTTATACCGGACAGGAGAGGGATGAGGAGCCTTCCGGTCTTTACAATTTGAGAGCGAGGTATTACGCGGCGGGGATTGGGAGGTTTACGCAGGAGGATCCGGTGTTTGGGATGAAGAAATTTTCTGCAAGTTGTTGTAGTGATGGTTTTTCTATATTAAATGAAAGTGCCACTTACGAAATTGCGTTGTTCTTATATTTCGCCGAGTTAGAGAATCCTCAATTTCTCAATAGGTATGTTTATGTTTATAACAATCCCCTCAACTATGTTGATCCTACTGGAGAAATTGGATTTGGGACAGCATTAGGCATTGCTGCGGTTTGCTATTTCGGTTATAGAATTACCCGATGTGCTCTTGCAGCACGAGCTGTAGGAAGAATGGTGGATGAATTAAGAAAAAAATATCCTTACCAAACAGCTGAGAAAATGAAAGAATTGTATAAAACTCCTGAATGGGAAAAATTTTTATATTATTGTTCATCAATTGCAGCAGATATATACAGGTAAAAGAATTGATTTGTATTGAGGTATTTTCAATAATATATCATATAAAGAGAAGGAGGCAAATATGCAAGAATTGATTGGTATGATTATATTCTCGATAATATATCTTGTATGGGGTTTTTATATCGTGTTATTCCCTGACAAATTTAAAAAAAGCATTGAAAAATCATCAAAAAACGGCATTAGACTTGTAGGGTTAACCATTGCAGGAGCTGCTATTATTAGCTTGGGGTGGATCTATTTAATTGTAGTAGTTGGGAGATTGATGGAAAAGATTTACCAATAGTATTGTTTGGTTCTGTTTTTTAAAAACACATCTATGTTAATGGTATGTTAGTCGGAAAAATTGATACGGATGATGAACTTTTCCAATATTTCCATGATGGTTTTGGTTCCACAATAATGGTATCCGATACAACAGGAAGTTTTCAAAACCTGTACACTTATGATGATTTTGGGAATTTCAGGAGTACGGAGGAATCGGTTCCTAACCATTACTACTATACAGGACAGGAGAGGGACGAAGAACCTTCAGGATTGTACAACCTGAGGGCAAGATATTACGCGGCGGGGATTGGGAGGTTTACGCAGGAGGATCCGTATTATAGTTTTTCAGGTATGGCTAATCCTGGAGGTTGCGGTTCCTTTTCTGGAGTTGCAAGGATACTGATTGATGATCCCAGGTATGTAAACTTTTATGTGTATGGCCTTAACAATCCAAAAAATTATAAAGATATCACGGGACTTACTCCTACATGGTTGGATGCTTGCGATGCGTGGGAAGAGTGTCTCGGTGGAGTAAGGTCAAAATGGAGAAACAGACTAAACAAGGCTGGAGAATTATTAAGTGATTGTATAAAAAAGGCAGATGTTTGTAATGACCCCGACGCGTATAGTCAAAAGATAGATAAATGCATAGTTGACTATCATAGAAGAACAGATTTTAATCAAAAATCTGAAACATTGTGGGAACAAAGATGTAACGATAAGTATGGTCGGCAGTGTGGAATTAATCATGCTATAGATTTTATATTTGGGTTGATATATAGACGTATACAAATTAACATTATCAAGCCTCCAGATAGGCGTTATCCGTATGGCGCTTAGATGCTAAGATTACGTTAACGGGAAACTAAATATCTAGGTATAATATAATTAATATAGGAGTAAAAATGAATAAAAATTTATTAAGATTTATATTGGCAGTTACAATAGCTGTAGTTATAGGTCGGCTTGTTTCTCATGTGGTATCGATGGGGCTTGTAGGAACAGAATTTTCGGATAAGTATATGACAATAATATGGCTTGCCACCGTCTTTTCCTTCTTCTTGGCTGGTTTTTTGGCAGCATTTATTGCCAAGCAAAGAGAAATGCTTGTTTCTTTTATCGCGTTTTTTATTTTAAATTTAGTTAACACATATTATGAAATCCAGTCTGTAGAAGAAGTAGGATTTAATTTTGCTTTGATTCTGATTTATATTGTATTGCCCGCTCTTTTGTGTATGGCTATATCCTTATTAGGTGGCCTTTTGGCTAAAAAATTAAATCAGTTACAGAAAAAGAAAGCTGAAGATTCATAGAAAACCTGTTTTCCTCATACGACAGAGAAGGAAGGCTCGAAGAAATAATAGAAGCGGTTGCCGGTGATACGAATAAGTTTACTTTCTCGTACACCTCCGAAGGACGACGGTTCAGGAAGATACATTCGGTAGATACTACTAGTGGAGTAGTAACGGCGGATACCACTTATTACGTATATGACGGGATGTTCGCGGTTGCGGAACTTGACGGACATCTTGACTTGAAATCCAAATATGTGTATACTAATGGTATGTTAGTGGGAAGGATCGATTCAAGCGGAGAGTTTTATCAGTATTTTCATGATGGTCTTGGGTCTATTACGATGATAGTTGATTCTACGGGCAGTTATCAAAACCTTTATACTTATGATGATTTCGGTGATTTTAGGAAAAAGGATGAGGAAGTTTCGAATAGTTACTGTTACACCGGGCAGGAAAGAGATGAGGAACCGTCGGGATTGTATAATTTAAGAGCTCGATATTACGCGTCGGGGATGGGGAGGTTTACGCAGGAGGATCCTTTGATGGCGGTATTGGACGCTTCAAGAATTCAGGAAATTAACGGGTATTGCTATGTTGCTAATAATCCGATAAATTTCATAGACCCTTTTGGCTTATGTGGTCAAAAGCAAGAAGATTGCCGAAAGGTATTTTTTGATTGTCTGTTTAGACACGCGCTTGGATTTGATATAGGGTATGTAGGGAGTTTCGGACTAGCGATGCGACATTATTTTGCAACGAGAGCATGGCAGCATGCAGCTAATAGAGGACTCACAGTTCCTTTAAGGTCTTCAATATTTAGAGATATAATGGCTCAAGGTACAAGCTGGTCGTCTGCGGCTAATGCAGCTGCACTTGGGCTTCTTACTATTTATATAGAAATTTGTATATTTGAAGAGATTGAATGCTTGCAAGATAACGCAGATATAATGCTAGATCAAACATATAAGAACGCGTTTTGAGAATATTAATAATTAGGATTAAAAAGAAACAAAAAAAAGAAATAAAAAAATGAAATGATACGCAAAGCATGCTTAATAAGTTTGGCAATAATTGTACTAGGAATTTTAACCGCGATTTTTTATATTTCAATTCATGGTTTTTATATCCTCGAGGAATGGTTGCTTTTTATATCTATTTACTTGTTGTATAATACCATTATTATTTCTGGTACGGTAGGAACAGGAATGGTTAAGAAATATAAACCTGTTTGGATATCGGTATTGATACTGTTACTGTTGACCAATATTCCTTTTATAGCTCTGTTGATCTTAGTATTGTTAGGGAAATTGACCTTACCTCGTTATGGATATATTTATACCTTTGGGATAGCTGTCTTATTGCCCTCAACTGTTATCTGTTACGATTTAATTTTAGATAAATTAAGAGAGCGGAAGAGTGCAAAAAAAAGAAGTAAGTCCAAACATCGAAATATGTAATTGGGGTCATATGTATTTGGGGTCATGTATTTGCATGTATTTGGTGTATTTGGGGTCAAATCTCAACACTTGACAATCTAATTAATCGTGTTAAAGTTATTACATGGCAAGACCATTACGGATACAATATCCCGGTGCTTATTATCATTTGACATGCAGGGGTAATGATCGAAAAAGGATTTTTGGGGATGATAAGGATAGGGAAAAGTTTTTAAACCTATTAGAGAATTCATTGGATGTTTATCAGGTGAATTTGTATTCTTATGTATTAATGACCAATCATTTTCATCTGTTAGTGCAAACTCCTTTAGGTAACCTTTCCGAATTTATGAGACATTTTAATGTATGTTATACCGGATATTATAATTATAGACATGGCAGAAGTGGTCATTTGTATCAGGGGAGATATAAATCTTTTCTGATAGACGTGAATAATTACCTTTTAGAAGTATCCAGATACCTACATTTGAATGTAGTAAGAGTTCATAGTTTAAGAACAGCAAGTTTAGATGAAAAAGTAAGTCTTTTGGAAAATTATAATTGGAGTAGTTTACCCGGATATATAAGTAAAAAAAAGGTAGAAAAATTTGTTAATTATGATCTGATTTTATCAATGGTCAGAAGTAGAGTAAATTATTATAAATTTATAATAGAGGGACTTGATAAAAATATAAAAGATCCGTTTAAAGAAACAAAAAATGGTGGTATATTAGGAGTAGATAAGTTTTTAGAAAATGTGTATTTGGTGTGTATTTGGGGTCAAATCTCAAGGGCGTGTTGCCCAAATAGAAAAAACATAGAAAAAGGGTTCACATTTCTGCTTTTTAGTATATATTTATTACTGATAACCAAGTAAATGCAAGAATTTCCATTCATAAATATATATTAAGGAGGTAGCTTATGATGGGTGAAAAAGAGAGTGATAATAGTAAGTTGTATTATTATGGTTTCAGTTTGTCTGAACGTATTCCCAAAGATCATCCTTTGCGTATAGTAAAGAAAGCAATAGATTTCAAATTTGTATACAAGGAAGTAAAAGATAAATATGGTAGGAAGGGAAATGTTTCGGTTCCACCACCTATAATATTAAAGATGATGTTTTTATTGTTCTTCTATAATGTTTCCAGTGAAAGGGAGTTAATGCGTACGATTCCCTTAAGATTAGACTGGCTGTGGTTCCTGGGATACGATATAGATCATGAAGTACCACATCATAGCGTACTTTCTAAAGCGAGAAAGAGATGGGGTGAGGAATTGTTCTATAAGTTTTTCGTGAGGATAGTAGAGCAGTGTATGGAAGCCGGTTTGGTAGACGGGGGAAAGATATTTATGGATTCATCTCTTATAGACGCGAACGCTTCAAATAAATCAGTAATAGACAAACAATCAGTAGAGAAATATGCTAATAAACATTATAGGGAGTTAGAGGATAAATTGGAAGAAAAAGATGAGAGATATATATCCACAACAGATCCCGACGCCGGGGTTGTAAAGTTCAGCAGTGGAAAAGCGAAACCGAGGTATAAAGAGCACAGATGTGTAGATGAGAAATTTGGGGTAATAACATCCAGTATAACAAGCTCCGGTATAGTAGATGACGGAAAAATGTTCGAAGAATTAATGGATACACATAAAAAAAATACAAATAAGGAAGTAAAGACAGTAGTGGGCGACAGTAAGTATGGGACAGTAAACAATTATTTAAAGTGTAAAGACAGAGATATAAAACCACATTTGAGGGATTTGAAATCCACACAGGAAAAAAGTAGAAAGAAAAAAGGAATATTTTCTGAAGACGAGTTCAAATATGATGAGAATACAGATACTTTCATATGTCCGGGTGGAAAGAGATTAAGAAAAAGAACTTATCATAAGAATAGAGGTAAATGGGAATACATGAGTTCCAAGGAGGATTGCAAGGGATGTCAACTACGAGACAAATGTACAACTTCAAAGTCCGGGGTCAGAACAGTTCATCGACATAAGAGACAGGAAGAATTAGATGAGATGAGGGCAGAGGCTTCCAGTCCAAACAGTAAACGAGATTTAAAGAAGAGATGGTCTTTAATGGAAAGATCTTTTGCTGATGGGGCTAATTTACATGGATTAAAGAAGGCAAGATGGAGAGGGTCTTTTAGGATGCAAATACAAAATCATATGATATCAGCGGTACAAAACATAAGAATCCTCATAAAACATACCTATCTAGATGCGGAAAGTGGACAAATGGTAAAGGAAAAGCCGAAAAAAGGCAAATTATACCCGATTAATCTTTATTTGATCTTTATATTGGTAAAAGTATGGTTATCTTTCAGGAAAAATCGGAATATATTTAAATATGCAAATTGTGTTAGGTATCTGGGGTCAAATCTCAACACTTGACAAATTAATGTGTATTTAGTAGAATGACCTCTTCATCAACCAATTGACTTTTTCCCGATTTTTTCTTAATATATGTTTATGAAGGGTTTTAGATTTATTTACCCGTTTAGTAATTGGGACTATAAGTTTTTTCTACGGGTCTTTGGGGTCAAATCTCGACACTTTTAGATTCTTCGAATCAGTTAATTGGTTTATTAGCAAAACAGGACATTTGTCCTAATAGGTCAACTCTCAACCAAAATCTAAAAACAATTTCTATAATTGCAAGGTTTCTTTTGGTATTTTTCATTTTTTAAGTTTTTTTCAGTGCAGGGTGGAATTT
>Ga0307430_1000164_pt1 | contig 66022 bp, 71 predicted proteins | sample SalMarWE160130MG_FD_202159 | JGI IMG/M metagenome (GOLD analysis project Ga0307430, IMG submission 202159) | Salt marsh sediment microbial communities from the Plum Island Ecosystem LTER, Massachusetts, United States - WE1603-130 | ecosystem: Environmental > Aquatic > Marine > Intertidal zone >... | reverse complement strand
GCCTTCTCTTTGTCCCTTTATTTAATTCTTCCAACACATCCATTGAATTATAATGTATATCTATAATGATTCTACCCTATATACAAGGATATTTATTTTTAGTATAACATACGAGGATTTAGGATTTTGGGCTTGGGATTTAATTAAGACAATAGAATTTATCTTTTTTTCTCCGTGGGCTCCGTGTCTCAGTGTGAGATTAATTTAGAGTTGAGGGGTGTAGTTTTAGACAACAAAATATTTTTTTGTTCTCTGTGTGTTCGTTTTTTTTCTCTGTGTGCTCTGTGGTTAGATTTTGTTTTGGGGTGGGGAAGGGAATATCCTTGACTTTTTTATTATGTGTTTTATTTTAGTTTATGGATAAACTTTCTTTTGCCATTTTATGGTTTTTTATATTTGTAAGAGCTGTAATTTTATTTGGTATTGTCTATTTTGTAGTGGTCGAATTCAGAAAATATAAAAAGAGACGAGAGGAAAATGGAAAACGAGATTAAGGAAGTTATTGAAATCGAAAGAGAAGCAAAAAAAATTATCGATGATGCTCAGAATAAGGCGAATAGTATAAAAACTAACGCAGAAAAGGAAGCAAGAAAAATTGTTTTGCATGCTAAGAAAGAAGCTGAGCTTATAATCGACCGTTACAAGTCAAATCTTTCAAAAACGCAAGAAAAAGAGAAAAAAGAAGTCGAAGAAAAAAACGTAACATTGAAAAATGACTGGATGAAACGCTATGATAATAAGAGGGAAGAATTGTTGACCAAATTAATATCTTCTTCTATAAAAGCGTAATAATGGGTTATTCAGTATATCCGAAATTAAGGGCAATATACTCTTTTCTTCCGACTTCTGAAGATATCGAAAGCCTTCTGAGAGCTGAAGGGGTTTCGGATTTCAGGAACAGGTTTGAGAAAACGCTTTTTCTTAAAAGATTTCCTCTGTTAGATAATGATTTGGAAGGTTATTTGAAAATGATCCCTTTTTCTCTTGCGAGGATAGTAAGGAAGCAAATACCCGGAGTATCAGCTTTTTTCTTTGATGCTTATATTAAAGGTTATGAGTTGAGAGATATTAAGGATATAATAAATGGGGGTGAAGGATTTTTTATTGATGAATTACGTGATAGAAGTTTTGATATGGAGAGCTTGGATGATTATATGCAAAAGGGATTATGGAAAGAATGTTGGAATTTAGCGTTTTCAAAATATAAAGAAAGAAGTAATAAAATTGACATTGAAGTTGCTTTAGACCAATGTTATTATTCTTATTTCCTTAAAGAAATCCGTAATCTACCATATGAAGAAATAAATGGAACAGAAGAGTTTCTTCTTATTCTGATAAATTTCAAAAATAGACTCTGGTTATATCGCCTTAAAAAATTTTACGATTTGCAAGATTTTGAAATAAAAAGATTTTTAATTCCAAAAGGTGAAGTTTATGAAAACTTCGCGATGAATGAAGGTATTTCTGAAGAAGCTTTTATAAGAGAATTCGGCAGTATTTGTTATTGGGATTTTAAGTTCAGGATGTACTCAATGAGGTCTATCCTGGCTTTTTTCTTTTTTTTAACACTCAAGATAAACAAAATACTCTCTATTTATAGAGGTAAATTATTATCCCTTGATGGAGAACGATTTAAAGAAATATGGGGTGAGCTTTATGTGGGTTCCTGAACCCATGACCCGGTTTTTACTTGCAACTACGGACAAAGACTTACCTGTAGTTTTTGAGTTTATAAGTAAAGAATGTAAATTTCATATTGTCGAATTCTCTCATCGTTATTTACAAGAACCCGGGTACAAAGAGATTTATATTAGATTAGAAGATTATCAGAGAAAGCTGAAAGATATTATCGAATATTTTGATATCAAGAGTGCGGAAGAAATTCCCTTTAATGCCGTGGAGTTAAGTGAAGTTGCTGATAAAGCCGGTGCTTTCTTGGGCGAATTTCAGAAAAAATTAGGTGAAAAACAAGATAGACTTGAAGCATTGAAGAAAGAAGAATTTGAATTAAATCTTGCCTCGGAGCTTTTGACTTTGCTTCCCGAATCGGATATTAACATCGAAGAACTACATAATAGTAAATTTCTCAGGATGTTAGGGGGAACAATACCTTCTTCCGAGCAAGAAAATTTTTTAGAGATTGTAAAAGATAGAGATGTTCTTGTTTTTAGAAGAAAGTCTCAAAATGGTTTTGTGCCGGTTATAATCTTTGCATCCTTTCTTGAACGGGAATCCCTTGGAAAGGTTCTGGAAGCTGTTAGTTTCAGACAACTGGAGCTTTTTAGCCGTCTGGAAGGTCCTCTTTTAAGTTTGAAGGATAAGATTGAAAGTAAATTTTGGGAAATAAAAGAAGAAAGGACATCTCTTCAGAGTTCTATAAAAAAGATGGGTCGTAATGTTGAAGGTGAGATTTTGAAACTGAAAAAAGATATACAGGTTTCTATGTTAGAGTTAGATTGGGTGGCAAAAACGGCAAGGTCGGAAAAGGTGTTTTTCATCAGTACATATCTGCCGAGTCGGTTAGTGTCCGAGGTTAAGAAAAAAGGAGAAAATTTAGAGCTCTATATTCTTAGCGAAGAGAATATAAAAAGAAATAGTGAGGATGCTGCTAAAACGCCCACCAAGCTTAACAATCCGCTAATTTTTCGTCCTTTTGAACTACTCGTTAGATCTTACGGGATACCTTCTTACAGGGGAATAGATCCGACTGTACCTACTACATTATCTTTTATGTTTCTTTTTGGTATTATGTTTGGGGATTTAGGACATGGTTTGGTTTTGATTCTGGCGGGTGTCGGACTATATTTTGTAAGGTTGCTAAGGAAGTTTGCTGTCTTTCCTTTAGCGTTGGGAATTTCTTCTGCCATTTTCGGGACATTTTTCGGAGAATTTTTCGGAACACATCCTTTTGAACCTTTATGGTTTTCACCCTTTAGTGACCCTGGAAAAGCTATGCTTCTTGCCGTTTACCTTGGTATCATAGTTGTAACTTTTGGTTTTGTTTTGAGATTGATAGAATATATTATGGGTGGTGATTATAATAAATTGTTTTTTTCGGGTCATGGTTTACCCGGTTTTATTTTTTACGTTTCTTCCATTGCGGTTGCTTTTTCTGTAATAAATGGAAATTCCGGGAAGATTGTTATGGCGGAAAGTATGGTCCTGATTATCAGTGCTTTAGTTGTTGCTATTGGTATTCCTTTGAAAGAGGCGGTTAATAAAGGTTTTGATTCGAATAAATTACTCCTCTCTCTCGGAGATTTTATTCATCTTCCTCTTGCTATGATTTCCAACACTCTTTCTTTCGTGCGAGTTGCAGCCTTTAACATAGGACATGTTATTTTGACGATGTCAATAATAGAGATTGCGGCTGTATTTGGGAAGATGATCGGAGTGGGAAATTACACCACATTGATTTTTGGAAATATTATTATTATTGTTCTTGAGGGAATGATTGTTTTCATTCAGGGGCTTCGACTTGAGTACTATGAACTTTATTCCCGTTTTTTTGAAAAGGGAAAAGAAACTTACGAACCTGTAAAAATAAAGTAGGAGGTAATTATGGTAAGATTTAATTGTATAATGGAGGGATTAAGGAAGTTTAATATTGCTGTTATTTTTACTTCTTTGCTTTTTATTGTGATAGGCGCATTGTTAATGTTAACCCCTGTTAATCTTTTCGGACAGGAAAGTGTAACTACACAATCATCCGTTAGTAGTGCGGGATGGGCTTTTCTTGCAGCCAGTCTTTCTATTTCGGTTTCCGTACTGGGAGCCGGAATTGCCCTTTCGAAGATAGGTGCGGCCGCCATGGCGGCACTTGCCGAAAAACCCGAGATTATGGGTTCTGCGATTGTTTTCGCCGGGCTTGCTGAGGGGCTTTCTATCTGGGGACTCATTGTTGCCGTACTGATACTTATGAAGGTATGAAAATAAAAGTTATAGGTGATGAATTCGCCTCTACCGGGTTTGCTCTTTCCGGGGTTGAAACCGCGACTGTTGAAAGTACGGAATCGGCATCGGTTGAATTTGATGAAGCTCTTAAAGATAAAGATGTAGGTATTATACTTATAACGGAAAAGGAGGCTGATTTAATAAGAGATAAAATCAATAAACAAAAAACCGAAGGCGATTTACCTCTTGTTGTAGAAATTCCTGCAAGGAGTGGTTGGAAGGAAAGAGGAAAGGCGCTCGAGCTGATCAAGAGGGTTTTATCGATTAATTTATGAAGAATAATATTAATGAGTTGAGGGAAAAAATAATAAGTAATGCTGAAGAAGAGGCAGAGGTATTACTTTCGAGAGCACAAAAAGCTAAAGAGCGTGTATTGAAGCAGGCAAAAGAAGAAGAAGAAAAAATAAAAAAAGAGGCGGAAGAAAGAGGAAAACTCTTGTTTGAGAAGGAGAAATCCAGGATTGTTTCCAAAAAGAAAATGAATGATAAAAAAGAATTTTTCACACTGAGAAAACAGCTTTTTGAACTTTTGCATACTGATTTAGAGAAAAAGTTGATTTCAATGCTGAAAAAAAGTGAGTTGGATAACTGGATAAAGTCCTGTTGTGAAGAAGTTCTTAAGATAGAAAAGGAAGCTTCTTTTGTAGCTGATAAAGAATATATCGGTAATTTTAAGAAGATTTGTAAAGGAATAGAGGGGTTGAATTTTGAAAGTGAAGCTATAGAGGCTGGTTTTCTGATAAGAGGAAGAGATGATGAATATGATTTTCGGTTTTTTCTAATTGCCGGAAACATATTAAGACAGAATATGAAAATAATTGCCGATAAACTGGGAGTCAGTGATGGGTGAAGCTATACTGAAAAGGATTGAAGGTCCGATAATTGTATCCAAGGAAACCCGGGATCTTGAAATGAACGAAGAAGTACGAATTGGAGAAGAGAGATTGGTGGGTGAAGTGATAAGAATCACCGGTGATGAAGCTATGATTCAGGTCTATGAAGATACTACGGGTCTTAAACCGGGGATTAAGATATTAGGTATGAATAAGCCTCTTTCGGTTGAATTGGGTCCGGGGTTAATTTCAAATACATTCGATGGAATTCAACGGCCCCTTACTGTAATAAAAGAAAAACAGGGTATTTTTATAAAAAGAGGTTTTCAGGTTCCTTCCCTTTCGCGTGATAAAAAATGGGAAGTTGATATAAAAGTAAGAAAAGGGGATACCGTTTCCCCAAATTCTATAATTGGAGAAACCGAAGAGACTTCTCTTGTAAAACACAGAATTTTGGTTCCTCCGGGAATTGCGGGAAAAATCATTGAATTAGGAAAAGCTTCCAGTTATAAAATTGAAGATACTATTTGCGTAGTAGAGGGAAAAGAAGGGAAAAGGATTGAAATCAAATTGTTTCATTCCTGGCCGGTGAGGAAGAAAAGACCTTTTTTGGAGAGACTCTCTCCCCAAGAGATAATGTTTACTGGGCAGAGAGTTATAGATACGGTCTTTCCGATTGCGAAAGGAGGAGTCGCAGCGATTCCGGGAGGATTTGGGACAGGTAAAACAGTAACACAGCATTCTCTCGCCAAATGGGCAGATGCTGATATAATTATATACATTGGTTGTGGGGAAAGAGGTAATGAAATGGCTCAGGTACTGGAAGAGTTTCCTAAGTTAAAAGACCCCAGATCGGGTAAAACCATTATGGAAAGGACAATCCTGATTGCCAATACTTCCAATATGCCGGTTACTGCGAGGGAGTCAAGTATATATACAGGAATAACAATAGCCGAGTATTTTCGAGATATGGGATATGATGTTGCTTTGATGGCTGATTCCACTTCAAGATGGGCAGAGGCTATGAGAGAGATATCCGGTAGAATGGAAGAAATGCCTGCAGAAAAAGGTTTTCCTGCTTACTTATCTTCCAGGCTTGCTGAATTTTACGAGAGAGGTGGTCGGGTTAAGGTCGAAAAGGATAGAGTGGGTTCGGTTAGTATAGTTGGAGCTGTTTCTCCTCCGGGTGGAGATTTCACCGAGCCGGTTACCAGTCATACGAAACGTTTCATAGGTACTTTTTGGGCTCTGGATAGGGAGCTTGCTAATTCGCGACATTATCCGGCTATTTCCTGGACTGAATCTTATTCAGGTTATTTGGATAGAGTTAGTGTATGGTGGGAGAGTAAAGGTTTATCAATTATGGGATTGCGTAAAAAATTGATGGAGGTTCTCTTGGAGGATTCGCATCTAAGAGAGATTGTTCGATTGGTTGGAGAAGGAGCCCTCCCTGAAATGGAGAGACTTACTTTAAGGAAAGCTGAACTTATAAAGGAAGGCTTTTTACAACAGAATGCTCTTTCGCAAGTGGATGCATATTGTTTTCCCGAAAAACAATATCGAATGCTTAAAATAATTTTTGAATTTGGAGAAGGTGCTGAAGGTCTTTTAGGTATGGGTGTTCCATTATTCAAAATCGAAGAGTTACCGGTTTTCTCCGAGATTAAAAGGATGGGAGAAGAAATTGGTAATGAAGATCTTGATAAATTTGATGAGTTGTTTTCAAAAATAGAAAAAGAATTTGATGGTCTGAGGAAAGAATATGGATAAGTTATATGAAAAGAAACATATAGGCGCGAGTGTTATAAGTGGTCCTCTTATTATTGTTGAAGGAGTCGAGGGTGTTGGTTTTGGAGAAAAGGTAGAGGTAGAACAGGGAGATATAAAGAGAGTAGGCAGAGTAATTGAGGTTGATGAAGACAAGGCTGTAATTCAGGTTTTTTCCGGTACGAGCGGCATAAATAGAGAGAAAGTCAGGACCAGATTTGTGGGATCTCCTATCACTATTCCTGTGTCTGAGGAAATGCTTGGTAGAGTTTTTAATGGGATTGGTAGACCTATGGATGGGGGAGGAGAAATTCTGGGAGTAGAAGAGAAGGATGTTAATGGTTTTCCTTTGAATCCCGATGCAAGGGAATATCCCAGAGAGAATATTATTACAGGAATATCTGCAATAGACGTCCTTGCGACTTTAATCCGGGGGCAAAAGTTGCCGATATTCTCAGGAGCCGGATTGCCGCATAATGAAATGGCAGCACAGATTGTAAATCAAGCGAGGATCTCTACCGAGGAAGAATTTGTGATTGTCTTTGCGGCGATAGGAATCAAGGCTGACGAAGCAGATTTCTTTCTGAAGCGATTTGAGGAAGGCGGTGAGTTAAAACGTTTGGTTACTTTTCTTAATTTTGCCGATAGTCCTTCAGTTGAGAGAATTATTACTCCTCGCTGTGCTCTTACGGTAGCTGAATTTCTAGCTTTCGAGAAGGATAAGCATGTTCTTGTGATACTTAGCGACCTTACAAACTATTGTGAAGCACTAAGAGAAGTTTCTTCAGTTAGAGGAGAAGTTCCATCGAGGAAAGGTTATCCGGGATACCTTTACAGTGATCTGGCTTCTCTCTATGAGCGAACAGGTAGAGTCAAAGGCAGGAAGGGTTCCATCACACAGATCCCGATATTAACTATGCCAAATGACGACATAACTCATCCGATTCCCGATCTTACCGGTTATATAACAGAAGGGCAGATTGTTCTTTCAAGAGAAATGCATCAGAAGGGTATCTACCCCCCGTTTGACCCTCTTTCTTCTCTTTCCCGTTTAATGAAGGATGGTATTGGTGAGGGAAAAACCAGAAAAGACCATCCTAATGTTTATGGACAATTATATGTTTCTTATTCTAGGGTTCAGAGAATCCGTTCCCTGGCTTCGATAATTGGAGAAGAAGAATTGTCCGAAGTGGATAGAAGATATATTAATTTTGGAGATAAATTTGAAAAAATTTTCTTACAACAGGATTCAAGAGAGGCGCGAACTATAGAAGAGACACTAAATATAGGTTGGAAGTTGCTTGAGATACTTCCGAAAAGCGAGTTGACAAGAGTTAAGGAAAGTGAAATAGATGAATTTATGGGAGTTTGAATGCAGATAGCTCCGACACAAAGCAATCTTTTAAAATTAAAGAAAAGATTAAATATTGCAAAAGAAGGATTTAATCTTCTTGATGAAAAGAGAGAAGTAATGATTATGGAGCTTATGAGAAATATACGCGGGTTCAAGGAGATGGAAGAAGAGATTACTCGAAAACTAAAAGAAGCTTACGGTTCTCTTGAGAAAGCATGGGTTTCTATAGGCAGACAAAATATAGGAAATTATGTTAGAGGCGGAGAGGAACCCGAAATCGATGTTCGTATGCGATCGGTTATGGGAATTCCTGTGCCTGAACTTCTAGTAAATGTTCCTGAAAATAAAATCCAAGCCAGTCTTGATTCTACTGATGAATATTTTGATGAGGCTTTTATTAAATTCAGAGGATTAGTCGATCTTATTGCCAGATGGGCCGCAAAAGAAGTTCTTATATGGAGACTTGGATCAGAGATAAGTAAAACTCAAAAGAGAGTGAATGCTTTAGAAAAGATTTTTATACCGGAATATGAAAAAAATATTGGTAAAATCGAAGAGAGTCTCGAGGAAGAAGAAAGGGAAGAATTTTTCAGAGTAAAGAGATTTAAGAGAGGAGAGTAATTATATGGAAAGAATTCTTTTATATATAATTTCCGGAGAAACAAGAGCTTCATGGAATAGGGCTATAGAACTGAGTAAAAGTCTTTCCGCAACACTTTATGCTTTATTCATTGTAGACAAAGATTTGGTGAAAACAGTGGCAGATATGAGGAAATTAGATGCAATAGATACCGCTATAAAGGTAGAGGAGGAAGGCTGGAAATATCTATATTATCTTGAAGATATGGCTGTTAACGAGGGAGTAAGAACCGTTCTTTTTGTTGAGGAAGGAGATTCCATAGATATTCTCAGAAAATTTGTAAAAGAGAAAGAGATCGAACTTCTTATAGTTGGGCATCGCAGTGGGCAGGGTAGAGAGGGAAGAAGAGAGGAAAGAATAATTCAGCAATTAATTGAGTACGTTCAATGCCCGATTCTTATAGATAAAGAGGGAGGAAAATAATGATTGAAAAATTCCTTGATGAAGATTTAATAATTGTCATGGATAATGTTGAAAACAAGTTCGCTATTATTGAAAAAATGTTGGATCAGGCTCTTCGGAAAGGAGTTATAATGACGAGGGAGCCTATTTTACATAAGATAAGAGAAAGAGAGGAATTGGAAAGTACGGGAGTAGTTGAAGGAATAGCCATTCCACACGCGAGAACCGAGGCGGTTAAGGATCTTTTGATGATTATAGGAGTTATTAAAGAAGGTCTGGATTTTAATTCTCTTGACGGTAAGCCGGTTCATATCGTTTTTCTGATTGTGGCTCCCGAAGAAGCGAAGAGTAAATACATACAGGTTCTTGCGCGAATATCGAGAATGTGCAGACAGGAAGATTTTAGAAAGACCTTGTTGGGCGCGGGTTCCCCTTCCGAAGTAATTTCAATATTGGAAAAATTTGACACTTGAGAAGGTTTCTTAGATGAAATATTACGCGGATTTTCATATACACTCTAAATATTCAATGGCGACCAGTAAGCATATGGAGCCACCTTTTATTGTGAGAGAAGCTAAGGCTAAGGGAGTTAATCTGGTAGGTACCGGTGATTTTACAAACCCCGGATGGCTTTATATTTTAGAAAAAGAGTTGAAAGAGACTAATAGAAAAGGCATCTATGAGTTTGAGGGAGTTGATTTTATTTTATCGGCTGAAGTATGCAATATATACAACGAGAAAGGACAAACAAAGAAAGTCCACTCTCTGATTATTTTGCCTGATTTTGAAATGGTAAAAAGATTTAATAAGAGCATCAGAAGATTTGGCAAATTAGAATCGGATGGAAGACCAATACTCTCTTTTAGCTTACGCGATCTTGCTGAAACCCTTTTCTCCATATATGAAGACGCGCTTTTGATTCCAGCCCATCTCTGGACTCCCTGGTTTGGGCTTTTCGGTTCTCAATCGGGGTTCGATTCCATTAATGATGCGTTCGGAGATTACAGTGAAAAGATTTATGCTATAGAAACGGGGCTTTCCTCTGACCCTCCTATGAATTGGCTTTTGTCTTCTCTCGATGAGATAACACTAATTTCAAATTCTGACGCGCATTCACCCCCCAATATAGGAAGAGAAGCTAATTGTTTTAAACAGGTAATTGATTATCCTATTCTTTTAGACGTTCTAAAAAATCAGGATACTGGTGTGTTTGATTATACGGTAGAATTTTTTCCTGAAGAGGGTAAATATCATTACGACGGACATAGAAAATGTAACGTGACTTTTCATCCCACCGATTCAAAAAAACATAATAATATTTGCCCGGAGTGCGGCAGACCTTTAACTCTGGGAGTGCTTCACCGTATTTGTGATCTTGCAGATCGGGAAGAGGCAAAAAGTGAAGGAAGAGTTGGTTATAAGAGACTTATTCCTCTTAGGGAAATAATCGCGGACTCTCTCGGAGTAGGTAAAAAAACACGGGCGGTAGAAGATACCTACAGGAAACTGACTACTTATTTCGGTAACGAATTCAGAATATTACTTGATTTGCCCGAAAAAGATTTAATTGCTTCTACAGAGGAGAGAATAGGGCAGTCGGTTATTAGAGTTAGAGAGGAGAACGTAGAGATACGCCCGGGTTATGATGGTGTTTACGGGCAGATTTTAATTCCAGAAAAAAAACCCGCTAAAGTAGTAACACAGCAATCCCTTTTCTGATGAAAAGAATATACGCTCCCTGGCGGTATAAATATGTAAGCAATCCGGATTCTGAGGGTTGCGTTTTCTGTGGGGCCGCCGCATCCGATGATGATAGAAAGTCAAGAGTTCTTTTCCGAGGGGGATTTTCTTTTGTAATAATGAATATATACCCTTATAACAACGGCCATATAATGGTTGCCCCTTATAAACATACAGGGGATTTTAAGGAATTGAGTGTAGATGAGATGCTTGAAATGTCTAAATTACTTCAAAAGTGGCAGAAGGTTATAAAAAGAGCAATGAATCCGGATGGTTTTAATATCGGAATGAATCTTGGCAGGATTGCGGGCGCGGGTTTTGAAGACCATCTTCATTATCATCTTGTTCCGAGGTGGAGTGGTGATACAAACTTTATGCCTGTAATTGGTGAGACAAAAGTTATTCCTATGGCTATTGAGGAAGGGTACGAACTTCTGTTAAAGGTTTATAAGGAATTTGATAAAAAAAGATAAATTGCTATTGAGAAATTATAATAATCAAGATAGGTGCTTGACAATCGTAAGTTTTTAGTTATCATTTAAAAAAAAAGGAGGCAAGGATGCGTTATTTAAAACTATTTTTACCAGTACTGTTGATTGTTGTTTTGTTCTTTGGTTGTGCTAGTCAGCCGATGGTGGAAGAAGAAGTAGCCGAAGAACCGGAAGTTGTTGAAGACACAACTACGGTGGTTGAACCTGAAAAGCCGGAGCTTATCTTGAACCGGATATTCTTTGATTTTGACAAGTCCGATATCCGATCTGATGCCGCAGAAATTCTAGAGTCGAATGGTGAGATGCTTGAACTGTATTCGGAAGCAAATGTGGTTATTGAGGGTCATTGTTGTGAAATCGGTACTTCGGAATACAATATGGCACTCGGCGAAAGAAGGGCAAAATCCGCCCTTGATTATCTTTCAGGACTCGGTGTTTCACCTGATCGTCTCTCAACCATTAGTTATGGAGAAGAGCGACCGCTTGACCCAACGGTTCTGGAAGAGAATCGTCGATGTGAGTTTGTAGTAAAATAAAAAAACTCCATACACTAAAAAACACATAATGCGTAAGCAACTAAAATTGCTTTTCGTTGGTATATTTTTGTTTCTAATGCTTGGAGGTTGTTTCAACCGTCAGCGGTACAATAACTTCAACTGGCAACTTGATAGTCTAAGATACTACACCACAAAGCAGTCGAAGGAGATGACTCAATTGCGTGTAGATTTATACACCAAAACCGAGGAAATGGCTGAGAAGATAGAGATGCTGAATACAAGATTGAGTGAATCCGAATTACAGTTGACGCGGATGAATGAAAAGTTGGCAAAAGGGAAAAAGGCAGTTGCTGATTCCTTCGAGGTCTCTTCGGTTAGTCCTGAAGCAAGGATGATATATGAGTCAGCCTATCTGAATTATGTTAAGGGCAATTATAACGAATCAATCGATGGTTTCAGATCTTATATAAAAATTGCTCCTGAATCTCCTCTTTCTGATAATGCCCTGTACTGGATTGGTGAGTGCTGCTATGCGATGGGTAAAAGACAGGATGCGGTTAATATATTCAATGAATTGATAAACGGATATCCCGAGAGCAATAAAAAACCCATCGCACTATATAAAACCGGTATCATATATGAGGAAGCAAAGGAATTAAAGGTTGCGAGAAAGTACTTCAATAGGGTGATAAAAGAATTTCCTAATTCACCCGAGGCAGTACTGGCAAAGAACAGGTTGAATCAATGAACATCTTCAGGGTTTTTATTGAATCTGGGCTTGTGGCCCAAATTATAATGGTTGTTCTGGTCTTTTTTTCAATCTCGTCCTGGGCAATATTCTTCAAAAAATCGCGTGACTTAAGACTTATAAAGAAACAAAGTCAGGCATTTTTAAAGAGTTTTAAGTTTCGTAAGAACATCAAAGAAATGTATAATCTCGGACATTTATTGAATGATAATCCCTACGGCAGGGTCTTGAAGAATGGGCTTGAGGAGTTCAAATCCCTTAGATCGGGCACAAGTCTTAAGGTACTGGAACTGGCTGATAATATAAAACTAGCGATGGACCGGACAAAGGCGACCGAGATAGAAACCTTAGAAAATAGCTTACCGATTTTAGGCACGATTGTGGCTGCAAGTCCATTCTTAGGACTTTTAGGCACGGTTTGGGGAATTATGGAGGCGTTTTTGGAAATCAGGGCACGGGGCTCAGCACATATCACGGTTGTTGCCCCTGGTATCTCTGATGCCTTAATTACTACCATGTATGGTCTTTTGGTCGCAATCCCGGCGTTAATATTTAATAACTTTTTACGTACTCGTGTAATTGAGATAGATTCTCAACTTGATAAATTTATCAGTGAGGTATTTGCCAATCTAAAAAGGGGATTGGTTGAGACGGAACAATAAAGATCGGGGTTTGATTCAGGATTTAAATATCACAAACCTTGTAGATGTTGCGTTGACAATTCTTGTGGTTTTTATTATTACCGCACCGATGATGACACCGGGAATTGATGTCAATTTACCCAGAACTGATGCCTCATTACCACATGATGAGGAAGGAATTACAGTAACAATCAAGGGAAATAAGGCGTTGTTTGTTGAAAGTGATCAGGTTGACATAGAACAATTTGAATCAAGATTGAAGGAAATTTTGACGAAAAAACCACCAGGTGTAACCGTGTATCTTCGAGCCGACAAAAGCATAGATTATGGCTTTGTAATTGAGGTTGTAGGTAAAATGAGAAAGGCAGGTGTAAGAGAATTGGGGTTGGTTGCTGAATTCTCCCATGGAAGATGAATCGCTCTTATCTCTTCTTTTCTTTATTGGTTCATACCACATTATTCTCTGTGCTGGGAATTGCTACAAAGAGTGGTTTTAAATCAATACCTAAACTTGAAGTTTACAAAGTAAGCCTTGCACCGCTTCCCCAGCCAAAGATTTTAGGCGCTCCCGAGGTGCAGATTAAACCCGAACCCAAAAAGATTGAGGAAAAATCGGTGCCAAAGGAGAAGAAGACGTCATCAAAAAAGGGCGGTCAAAAAAACAAGAAAAAAGCTTCTCCAAAAAAGGGATTGCCTGATGGTCTTCCCGATATCAGACCTCAGATTTATACTGGCAGTGGTCGAGGATTCACCTATTCTTATTACTTGAATATTCTTTTGAACAAGATTGGTCGAAGCTGGAATAATCCGTATAGAGACAAGGATGTGATTTTGAAGAGTATCGTCTATTTTGAGGTGGATAAGGATGGTGTAATTTCAAATATTCGTATGGAGGATGGTTCCGGTGATGAGATCTATAATGAATCAACAATTCGGGCTGTTGCTCTCGCTAAGAAACTACCTCCTCTGCCTCAAGAACTTTCTGATGACTATTTAAAGGTCCATTTAGAATTTTTAACCGCCCGATGAGAAAATATTTTTTAACTGATAAATTTATTAATTTAAAAGTATTGTTTCTTCTTGCTCTGACGTTCGAAATGGTTTTCGGTCAGGAGGTTTTTCTCCGGCTTACTGATTATGCAGGAGGCAAAACCAATTTATTGATTGAGCCATTCGATACCCAGGGCACACCCGAATTCATAAAAAAAATAAAGAACATCGAGGCTATCGTAAAAGATGACCTGGAGTATTCATTATATTTTGAAATCTATTCTGATACTGCATTCTTTGCCGGCAATCCTAAAAAAAATGGTGTGGTGCTTGAGGCTTTAGCTAACGAGCCAAACCTGATGATTATCCTTAAGGACTCTGAATCCAAAGAAAAAATTGGCGAATTGAACTTGCCGGTTTCCGGTGAACTCCGGAGTTTAACCCATCAAATCTCGGACAATATTATTGAGATGCTTACAGGTGAGGAAGGCATTGCCTCAACGAAAATTGTATTTTCTTACCGAAAAGGTAACGGAAAAGAGCTGGCATTGATTGACTATGATGGTTATAATTTCACACCGCTTACACATAATAACAATTACAATCTCTTTCCCTGTTGGGAAGCTGATGGTAAAAGGATATTGTATTCTACCTACAGCAATGGTCGTTTGATTCTCAATCTCTTTGACCTTACAAAAAGAAGTTCAAGAGCAATCTCTTCTTCCAGGGGATTGAATTACGCCCCGGACTGGTCTCCTGACGGGACAAAAATTGCCCTGACCCTCTCCAAAGATGGCAATACCGAAATTTACATTTTGGATATGAAAATGAGAAAATTAAGCCGCCTCACCAATAACCGCGCAGTTGACTGTTCCCCGATTTTTTCGCCAAACAGTCGGGAAATTGCCTTTGTCTCAGACCGTTCGGGTATGCCCCAGATTTACATTATGGATATTTATGGTGGGAATGTCCGGAGACTCACTTTTCATGGTGATTATAATACCTCACCTGCCTGGTCGCCAAAGGGTAGTTTAATTGCGTATGTTTCACGCCAATCTGACTATTCCCAGCAAATCTGTGTGACTGATCCCAGTGATTTTTTGCCCATCCAACTAACCTTTGATGGCAATAATGAAGAGCCATCCTGGTCACCGGACGGCTTACATATCGTATTTATCTCGAATCGGACTTATCGGTATGAACTATGGACAATGAACTGGGACGGCACAAGACAGCGTAAACTCACTCGAAATCGTGTCGCCTATGCCCCTGACTGGTCACCATATTTGGAATAGGAGATAGAGTCACACAGAGAACACACAGAGGGTCATTAGTCAAAACAAAACCCTTCCCTCACAACCCAAAAACTTATATCTCGCACGGAGGCACGGAGACACAGAGAGAAAACAAAGAATTATATTTTTGTTTAAAACCCAACCCACACACCAATTTTTTCACATGTAGAACTTGTAGTTATTGTAATTCTTATGTTTTATTGTAAATAAAAAAACCCCTACTCGGACTGGAGTAGGGGTTTTTATCTTACGAGTGAATTAACTTATACTCGAATTTAATATATGTTAATCGTAGCTGAAAGCTTCAAAGATCTGAGCCAATCTGTTGACAGTAATTCTACACCCGAAACATCGAACATCCCTATGAGGTCAAGAGATAAATTGGGTGAAGGTTTCCAACCAAGACCATATACGTAATCTACGGATTGATGGGTTTCATATTCATTGTGTTCATTGTCAGCGTAATCTATAGAGGAAGCAACGGTTGTTGAAGAGGAACCGTCACCCAAGACTGTTATGGTTGAATCTCTTTGTACTGAGGTAATATCAGTTGTATAGGTCGTTTCTTCTTTTGAACCGGTTGACAGAGCTCCAAGTCTAAGAAACCAATCCTTGTTCTTTCCGAAACATACTTCAAGTCCTGCAGGAATAACAATACTGTTCATATTAAGCTCTTCAGTGTAAATAAGAGTCCCTCCGGAGATTGCCGTTGTAACATAATCATTTAGGTCATTGATTTCTGTATCACCGTCGTCGTAATCAGCAACAACCAAGGACGATACATTTATGTCATATTCCATGGTAAGCGAGAAACTATTAGCTATCAAACCTAACCCAAAGCGTACATTTTCAGATATTTGCCACTCCATCCTGCCGTTAATACCCATGTTCATACCGGATACAGACATCGGGGCTGTTTGATTATAACGTGAGAGATAATTAAATACAGATACATCTGTTCCAATCATGGATTGGGTTACCTCACGAGAGTGATCAAGATCTTGGTAATCTCCACTTCCGAAAATCGTACCAAAGTTACCGCCCACTTCCCATAACACCCCGTATTTGTTTTCATCGCTGAGTTGTAAACCAACGCCAAGCAGGTTAGCACTATATTCGTTTTGGTAATCCACTAAAGCTGAGTCCAGCTGAGTTTCTGTAGTAAGGAGATCATAAGGTTCATAATCCTCGAACCAGTAATCTAGCTCCTCGCCATTGTCTTTCATACCTCCTGACATCAAATAAACGTCCCCTCTTAATTTCCAGTCCTTAAAAGGTTTGGAGTAAGAAAGTGAGTAAAGGTTTACAGGGATTGAACTTGAATACTCTAAGTTGGAAAATCCTTCCCAGAGTTCCAAAATATCGCTATTACTAACGTCAGTATCGGTAAAGTATATAGAGTCTTCATACTCTTCAGTATATTTGCCTTGCGCACGTTCGTATGTAAAAGCTATTTCGGTTTCTGGTCCCATCTTTTTACCTATATTAAGTATGATAGCGTTAGCGGACGAGGAACCGCTTTCGGATGAGTCCTTGTATTCGGAACTTAAACGATCAAAAACATCATCTGCATCGGAATCCCATTCATCAATTAAAAAGTTTGAGTAAAAATCGGATTGTTTGGAGTTTGTATTAGCGTAAAATGCAGTTACTTTATAACCTTTATAGATGGGGCTTGTGGCGCCGATCACTACTGTATTCTCGGAAAAAGAATTGTCTCCTTGGTGTTCTTCGCCATCTACGAGGTTACTTAGATTGGTGAATATGCGAGCGCCTTTCACGTTAAAAATGTCGGTACCATCTATACCGTTATCAAGATCATCTTCAATAGAATAGGTGGATTGATGTCTAAACGATTCAAGGTTGAGTACTTCAAAGAATACTTGTGCCGAGATTCCCTGTACAAGGAACAAGGCACATAACAGTACTAATAACTTTTTCATAAGACCTCCTTATGAGTTTGTTTTAATTTCTTTTCTTTTTTCCTTTAATCCTTGTCTTTGCAGTAAACTTTCATGTAGTTGAAATAAAAAATAAGTTATTTTTCTGTTTTGTCAATACCTTTTAGTTTATTATATTTCTTTAAATTGCTCAAAAACCTTGTAATGATTGATTTTGCTCTCCGATCGAAAAAAGTTTAAATTTGTAATATTTTCGCCTCTTTTTCATTATTTTGGAATTTGGAGAATAGTAAATGGGGAGTAGTTAATAGTTGGTTCGTTAGGTCGTTGGGTGGTTAAAACAGAAAATAAAAAAGGTAGGGTGTGGCGTGGCTCTATTTTAATCCGTGTAAATCCGTGGCTAATTTTAAGAGGTGTGGTGGGGCTTTGTGTCTTAGTGTCTTTGTTGCGATTAATTGCCAAAATAAAATTAAAATCAGGGGTTGACAAATGGGGTTTGACATATAAAATATAAGCATATTTAGTGATTCAAATCACAAAAGCTATATAGAAAAAAAATGAATGTTTGTTTTCTAAATGAATCAAAATTAAAAGAGTTGATGAATGTCCTTCTTAAGTACGGCAGGGTTTTTGCCTCGATAGAAGCAGAGATTGCGTCGAACAGGAATTCTGGGTCCAGGATATTTATTAGGGAATTGCAAAGAGACCAGATAGGAGATTATCGTGTTCCCGGATTCAGAGCTTTTGACACTTTTAAATCATTTGTCCTGCCGATTAGATCTTGTGTTGCGGATTATCCGAGTGAAAACTGGACTGATATTAAAGGAACAGAGGAGAGGAAGGTCCTTTTCGGGCTTAAAGCTTGTGACCTTGTTTCTTTTTCTATTCTTGATAAAATTTTTCTTGAAGGGCCCGATTTTATTGATCCTTTCTATAAAAAGAGAAGAGAATCTTTAATTTTGGTATCCTCTGACTGCATGTATTCACTTGATAGTTGTTTTTGTAATCTTCTGGGTTATACTCCTTTTCCAAAAGCAGGTTTTGATATTAACCTTTCGGAAATTAATGGGGGATATTTAATTGAGAGTGGAAGTGAGGTGGGAAGTGAGATTTTACAAGAGCTTTCGCTTCCTGAGGTAAAAGAAAATCAAATTACAGAAAGAAACAAGACAAGAAAAAAAGTTACCGCAGAATTAGAGAAACGTAATTCTGACTTTGTAAAAGCTTTTTCCAGGCCCGATATAGTGGCTTCGAAGACTTTCGATTCGGATGTTGGTTGGGATCTTGGCAGCACCTGTGTTTCTTGTGGTGCCTGTACGAATGTATGCCCTGTTTGTTATTGTTTTACCCTTTTTGACAGGGAAGGTAAGAAAAAAGAGCAGTATAAAAGATATATGGTATGGGATTCCTGTCAGTTTAAAGGTTTTTCTCAAATGGCAGGTGGGATGAATCCGCGTTTTTCGCATATGGACCAGTTTAAAAATAGATTTTATCATAAATTTTTCCGTTTTCACGAGAGGTACAATACTTATAAATGTACCGGATGCGGTCGGTGCATAGATAATTGCCTTGGGGATATAGATATGCGGGAAGTTCTTGCCGGCGCTTATTCGGAGAAGGTGAAATAGATGGATAACATATATTACCCTCGAGAAGCAACAATAAAGGATATAAAAGAAGAAACTCCGACAATTAAGACTTACGCACTTAAATTGAATAAAAAGTTGACTTTTAAAGCCGGTCAATTTATGCAGTTGACTGTACCTGGAGTTGGAGAGGCGCCGTTTACTCCTTCTTCTTCTCCCGGTGATGTTAAGGAAATGGAAATAACAATTATGAAGACCGGTAGAGTTACGGATGTATTGCATGAGAAGGTCAAAGTAGGAGATTCGCTTGCTCTTCGCGGTCCTTTTGGGAAGGGTTATCCTATGGATAAATTTGAGGGAAAAGAAGTTCTGGTTGTAGGTGGTGGTGTGGGTCTTGCGCCTTTGCGTTCTCTCATTTACGCATTATTTGATAAAATAGAAAAATTTAAAAAAATTCATATTTGTTACGGAACTAAAAGTCCTGTGGATCAGTGTTTTAAGGATGAATATAAAAAATGGGAAAGTAAAAAAAAGGTTTCCGTCAATCTTACAATTGATAAACCTCATCCGGATTGGAAGGGAAATGTGGGTCTTGTGACCTGTCTTCTTGAAAAGAATTATCTTCAGAAAAATGGTGTTGATGTAGCAAATTCATATGCGGTTTCTTGTGGCCCGGAAATTATGTTAAAGTTTGTGACTTTTAAATTGCTTGATGTCGGTTTTAAACCGGAGCAAATTTACCTCTCTATGAACAGGCGTATGAGTTGTGGTGTCGGAAAATGTGCAAGGTGTAACATTGGTCCGTATTATCTCTGTAAGGATGGACCTGATATGTGTTATGCGGATATAAAGGATTATCCAAATGTCTTCGGTTGAAGAATATAGAACAAAGTGTACATTCTGCAGTGTTCAGGATGATGTTATTCTGAAGAGAGATTCGAACAGGTCCGCTTTATTTGGAAAAGATTCTCTCTTTAAACTTTATTATGATGAAAAAAGCAAAAGAGGTTTATGCCCGAGAGGGAACTTCACGCTTGAAATCTTAAATTCTCCTTATCGTCTAAAACAGGCGGAGCTTTTTGGGAAAGTTTGTTCGATTGATGAAGCAATAGAAGGTTGTATTCCAGAGCTCAAGAGAATCATTAAGAAGAAAAACAATATTGCAATTTTGGTAAGCGGTAATCATACACTTGAAGAGGCTTATCTGGTAAAAAAACTTTCGGAAGATTTAAATACAGGATTGCTGGGACTTTTTCCTTTTGAAGATGAGGCTTTATTATCTGTCAAAAACGAGTTTTCTTTTAACGCTTTGAGTGAATCGGACCTTGTGTTGATTCTCGGGGATGTTTTTTCTCTTTCTCCTACTCTTGCAAAGCCAATACTTGATGCTCGTAATAGTAAAAGAGGCAATCGTTTGCTTTCTCTGGATATTATGAAAGGTAGAGTTTCTCTTTTCTCTCATTGTTTTACAGTGAAACCGGGATATATGTCTTATTTTCTTTCGGTTCTTTTGGATTCTCTTAGCGGTAAGAACAATTTAAAATTAGAGAAAACCGGGATAGGTATTTCTGCAGAGGAGATGAGGGAAATAGGTGAAGCACTTAAAAAATCGGAAAACGGGCAAATTCTCTTTTCCAATATTTATGGACATTTTACCAATCCTTATGCGATTGTTAGTAAACTTTCCAGGATTGCGGAAATTACCGAGAATAAGTTTGCTGTTGTTCCTATAGGGCAAAATTCTCTTGGAGTGGGAAGAATTATTGGTGGTTTTAATAATGAAAATATTATGGATACTTTGAAAGGAAAAAAGATAGAAGGTCTAATTGTACTTGGTGGAGACCCGTTTGAGTTTATTCCAAACTTTGAAGATATTTTCGGGTATTTAAATTTTGTCCTATCCACATCTTTTTTTAAAAGTTCCAATTCAACTGAATGTCGTATTCCTTCGACTTTTTCTTTTGAAAAGAAAGGGTCGGTTATTTCTCTTGAAGAAAAAATTGTAAATTTGGGAGAACCCATATCTGCTGTCGGCGATGCTATATCCGATGGAGACTTTATAAGTAAACTTCTTTCCAAATTTAACGGAGTTAAGGCTAAAGCTAAAACCTCAAGCGCGAGACCAATTCCTTTTATGGAAGGAAGTGATATGAAAGAGCCTTATTCTTTGACCAATAAAAAGTTTCCTTTCACTATTGTAGGTGTTGGAATGCCTTACCATCACAGCAATGGAGAAATAACGAGAAGGGTGAAATGGAATGAGCAAAAGCAAGACCCTTATGTATTTATTAATTCCGATAAGATTAAAGAATTATCTCTTGGCGATAAGGTGACCATTGAAACAGCTAACAGTTCTTCTGTTTTTAAAATTGAAGATTGCGGTAATTTACCTTTTGATATACCCGAGGATATAATTGCCGTTCCGGTACATTATCCACAGAGCAGGAAATTATTCTTCGGGGATTCTGGTGAAAATGGTATTATATCTCCGGGAGCGGAAAAGGCGAGAATAAGAAAATGAAGACAAAAGGGGAAAAAAGAGTTATCCTTGACGTAGACAGATGTATTTCCTGTCATGCCTGTGATATCGCCTGTTACGAGAGCCATTCGGATAAATTCTGTCTTTCCCGCTCGAACTTCGATATAACTGTAGATTTACCGCTCCACTGTAAACATTGTACCGATGCTTCATGTGTCGCGGTTTGTCCCGTGGAGGCTCTGGAAAAAAGGGAAGACGGGCTGGTCTATCATAATAACTTTAGATGTATAGGATGTCTTTCCTGTACGATTGCCTGTCCTTTTGGTGTTCTTTCTGCAAAGAGAGTTCGCCATATCATTTCTAAGTGTGATCTCTGTTATGATATGTTGGATGAAGGTAAGGACCCTCGGTGTGTACAGACTTGTACGAGTGGAGCTCTCAGTTTTGAAGAAATAACTTACGAAGAAGAGAGCGAGAGAGACCGGGTAGATGCTCGGATTAAGGCAAAACCTTGGAGAAGATTATGAAGTTATTGTTTTATTATCTTATTTTTCCCGGTTTTATATTTGCTTGTGTAATTGGTCTTCTGACAGTTTGGCTTGACAGGAAAGTTTCAGCCAGAGTTCAATGGAGGCAGGGTCCTCCGTGGTATCAGGGGTTCGCGGATATAGGCAAGTTGCTTTACAAAGAGGTTATTATTCCCGAAGAAGCTTTCGGGTCAGGTTTTATAGCTGCTCCTCTTTTCGGACTTGCTTCCGTTACTCTTGCGGTTACAATCCTCTGCGTTTCGTTCTTTAATATGAGTGAAGGGTTTATCGGAGATATAATTGTTGTATGGTATTTGTTTGCTATACCTGCTATAGCTCTTATTTATATGGGTTCTACGTCCGGTAATCCTTTAAGTTCAGTAGGGGTGTCCAGAGAGATAAAACTTCTCCTATCCTATGATCTTCCTATGATTATTATTATCGTTATGATTGCTTCAAAAGCTGGTGGTTTTTCGATTCGGGCTATTATGGATTGGCAGAGGATTAATGGGTCGAATATATCGAATTGGTATGGTGTTATAGCTTTTGTCGTCGCAATATCCTGCACTCAGGCAAAACTTGGAAGAGTTCCGTTTGACTTAGCGGAAGCGGAAACAGAGCTTGGTTCGGGAATTCTGCTCGAGCTTTCCGGAGGCGTACTTGCAGCTTATGAGTTAAGCAAAGCCATAATGCTTTTTGGTTTACCTATATTTTTGATTATTCTTTTCTGGGGTAAGGGAATTATTGGTGGTGTTTTAATGTATTTGTTTATTGTCGTATTGCTTATATTGATTAAAAATACTAATCCCAGGGTCAGGATTGACCATGCTATGAAATATTTCTGGGGTTGGATGAGCGGAGCCGCGATTTTAGCGGGTCTTCTTGCTCATTTTGGAGTTTAAATGGGTGTTTTAAAAAAAGCATTTAAGAAATCTATATGGGTTTTTCACTTATCGACGGCAGCATGTAATAATTGCGATATTGAGGTTTTAGAACTTTTGACTCCCAGGTATGATGTAGAGCGATTCGGGATAAAATTGGTAGGAAGTCCCAGACACGCGGATGCGCTGCTCGTTTGCGGTTCGGTAAACGCGCATGCTAAGCCCAGGCTTCTTGAAGTTTACCGGCAGACTCCAAAACCCTGTCTTGTTGTTGCCTTTGGATCCTGTGGTTGTTCTTCCGGTATATTCAGAGATAGTTACTCGATTGTTGGTCCTGTTGATAAGGTGCTAAGAGAAGAAGATCCGGATGTAAAGATTGTTTATATTCCTGGTTGTCCTCCAAAACCTGAAGCAATGATAGAAGGAATAATTATGGGATTGGGGGCTATTTGATGAGTGGAGAAGTAATGAAAGATTTAAGGGAAAAATTAAAAGGCAAAATAATTGATATCGTACAACCCCGGGAAAAGAGAATATATATAAGGGTAGAACCTAAGAAAGCTCCTGAGGTTATCGAATATTTATTTTTTAAATATAAATGCAAATTTTGCACAGCTACCGGTATGGATATAAGAGAGGGAATAGAAATAATTTATCATTTAGCAAGAGAAGACAAAAATATGGTAATAAACGTAAAAACTCTTGTACCTTATCCGAATTTAGAGATTAAGTCTATAGGCAAGAAAATACCTGCTTTTAGGTGGGTTGAAAGGGAAATAAATGAGATGCTTGGAGTTACGTTTATAGGACACCCGGATATGAGAAGACTTCTGCTTGCCGATTCATTTCCGAAAGGCAAATATCCTTTAAGAAAGGACTTTAAACATTCCGATGTAAATGATGAAGATTATGATTACGAGAGGTCGGGTATATGAAGCGTACAATAATCCCTCTGGGTCCTTATCATCCGCTCCTCGAAGAACCCGAACACTTTAAACTCTATGTTGAAGGTGAGAGGGTTGTGGACCTTGATGTTGAGATAGGTTACAATCACAGAGGTATCGAGAAATTATCCGAAGGAAAAACATGGGATCAGGTTCCGTATCTTGTGGAGCGGATATGCGGAATTTGTTCTACTTCCCATCCGATGGCTTATTGTCTGGCTGTTGAAGACCTTGTTGGTTGTGATATTCCAAAAAGAGCACAGTTGATTAGAGTTGTCGTTTGTGAGTTGGAAAGATTGCATTCGCATTTATTATGGGTTGGACTTGCTGGGCATTTTATCGGATATAATACGGTCTGGATGTGGGCGTGGAAATATAGAGAAACAATATTAGAGATATGTGAAAAGTTGACCGGGAATAGAAATCACTATGCTATGTTTAAAACCGGCGGAGTCAGAAGGGATTTCAATAAAGAGCAGATAGAATATGCTTTAGAGCGAATTGTTGAAGTGGAGAAACCTATCCGTATGCTTACGGACGCAATTCTTGACGACCCTGTAATACACAAGAGGCTTAAAGGAATCGGTGTACTGAAAAAGAAAGACGCGATTCTTTATTCCGCGCTTGGTCCTACTGCTCGAGGGTCCGGTGTGCCCTGGGATGCACGAAATGACGAACCTCTTGATGGGTTTAAAGACCTTAAGTGGAAAGTTATCGTTCAAAAAGATGGGGATGTCTTCAGTAAGGGTGTAGTCAGACTTCTTGAATGTTTCGAGTCTGTCTCTTTGATAAAGCAGGCTCTTTTAAACTTACCCGAAGGGGGAGCTATTGATGCTGATATAAGGGAAGTTCCACCCGGAGAAGGCTGCGGACGTTATGAAGCTCCGAGAGGGGAAGTTTTCCATTATGTGAGGAGTGACGGTTCCAATATGCCTTACCGTCATAAAGTCAGGGCTCCTACTTTTAATAACCTGCCGACTTTTAAAGCCTCATGTAAAGGGGAAACAATTGCCGATGTTGCTTTGATTATGGCGTCTATCGATCCCTGCTACTGTTGTACAGAGAGAGTTGCCGTAGTCGACAAAAACAATAATGAGAAGATTCTCAGGGAAAAAGATTTATTGAAATTAAGTGTTGAGAAGACCAGGAATATTATGAAAAAGTTAGGTAAGGCACCGCCTCTTTATAATATGGAGATATAATGTTTAATAATGTATTGTTGTATCCAATTATAATACCGTTCTTTGCCGGGCTTTTTACCCTTGTCGTTCCCGGATTGAAAAAGTTTAAACAATTGATAGTAGTTGGTGTAACTTCGTATCTTCTTATTCTTTCGTACCGTTTATTTAATTTAGCGGGTACGGTAGAGAGTTTATCGTCCCTTAATTTCTTGAATTACAGTGCTGATTTTATACTTAAAGTTGATCAAATAAGCAGTTTTATGCTTTTATTTACTTACCTGTTTGGGTTTTTAATTTCAATATATCTTTTCAGTTCCCGTAGCGAAATAAAGACAGGAGATAACCAATTCCTTACCTATTTCCTGTGGACTCTTGCAGGAGCGTCCGGTGTATTTCTTTCCACGAATTTGTTATTCGTGCTTATTTTCTGGGAAATGATTACCGCTGTTTTCTTCCTTTATATTAATTTAGGCAAAGGTAAAGGTGTTTCCGAAGCAGCCAGGAAAACCTATGTCATACTTGGTTTTGCGGACGCGTTGTTCTTATTTGGAGTTGTTTATATCTGGGTGACTGTAGGTGTTCTTAATATTGATTTAATTTCAGTTTCTACCGCGGACGGAACGCTACCCAAAATTGTATTTTTTTTCTTTGTTGTGGCCGCGCTTGCAAAAGCGGGAGCATTACCTTTTCATACCTGGATACCGGCGATCTCAGAAGAAGCCCCTGTATCGGTGATGGCTTTTATACCTGGTTCTCTTGACAAGCTAGTAGGTATTTATCTTTTGGCTATAACGATGTTAAAATTATTTGATGTGGAACCAATTTTAAGTTTTGTTGTCATGTTGATAGGTGCCCTTACCATTATTATTGGCGTTCTCATGGCTCTTGTACAACACAATCTTAAAAAATTACTTTCCTATCACGCGGTTAGTCAGGTTGGATATATGGTTCTTGGAATCGCCACAGGAAACCCTATTGGTATCTTGGGCGGCTTATTCCATATGTTGAATAATGCAATATATAAAGGAGGTCTTTTTCTTTGTGCCGGTGCTATTGAAAAAGAAGCCGGAACTACCGAGTTAGAAGAGTTAGGCGGTTTATATCGAAAAATGCCGTTTTTGATGATTTCCAATATAATACTTGCCATGGCTATTTCTGGTGTTCCCCCTTTGAATGGTTTTACTTCTAAGTGGATGGTTTATCAGGGTGTTTTAATTGCCGGACAACCGGTATTTCTTATTTTAGCGATTTTCGGAAGTGCGTTGACGCTTGCTTCTTTCCTGAAAGTAATTTATTCGGTCTATTTCGGAGGAGCCTCAAACGTTTTTAATAGGGTACGAAAACCTTCCTTATTTATGACGGCTCCTATTGCCGTTCTGGCTATTCTCTGTTTGTTCTTTGGGGTTTTTCCGGCTTTTCCAGTGAGTGTTTTTCTTCTCCCCATGGAATTTGATATATTTACGAGTATACCAATAGTAAAGATTTTTTCCGATCTTAGCTTCGTTAATACTATGTGGAATCCATATCTGGCTACAGTAGCTTTAATTATTGGCCTTGTTATTGGTCTTATATTATATTTCATAGGTAAGGTATTTGATTACAGGGAACAGCCCGTTTTTACGGGTGGGGAGAGATTGGATCTTGAAGAGAGGAGATTTCCTGGAACCGGTCTCTATCTTACAATACTCGAACTTCCGTTTATCGGTACTTATCTTAAAGATAGAGATAAGGGCACTTATGATCTTTATAATATTATAGAAAAAATTGGATGGGAGTCGATAGTTCAAAAATTAAAGCATCTTCATGATGGTGTTCTGTCAACCTATCTATCCTGGTGTATAATAGGATTAATGATAATAATGTTTGTACTAATGAGCAGGTAGGGAGTTTTATGGAGACGGTTATTATTTTACATCTTTTACTTGGTTTTATGATAATAGGTTCTATTATTACGATAGAAATCAAGAATATGCTTTCTGCTGTAATAGCGGTAGGTGCTGTAGGTTTTATTGTGTCTATGGCATTCTTATTTCTTGGTGCCCCTGATATAGCTATAACCCAGGTTATTGTTGAGATTTTATCTTTAATAATACTTATTCGTGCGACCATAAATGTTGACAATGAAGCAATAGAAAAGAAGGAAGAGCATGTCCTTTCCAACAGAACCACCCTTATTTTTGTGGGAGTAATACTTGTATTTGCCTGGTTTGCTTTCCATTCGCTTCGTCCGTTTGGGGAGCCTCTGATGAGGATTTCTAATTTTTATCTGATTCATGGACTTGCCGAGGTGGGGGCAACCAATTTTGTGACTTCCGTTATTCTTGATTTTAGAGCATATGATACTTTTGGTGAGGCAATGGTGCTGTTTGTTTCAATAAGCGGTGCATTTGTAATACTCAGGAGATGGAAGCGCGAACAACATAAGGATTTCTTAAGGATAGATAAGGAGCATTAGTATGAAAAAAAATAAACAATCCGGAATGACTTTTATTGTAAAGACAATAACTAATTTAATAATTGGATTTATGATGGTTTTTGGGGCTTACATAGTTCTTTACGGTCATATAACCCCGGGTGGTGGTTTTCCGGGTGGTGTGATGATTGCCCTTGCTTATATATTGATAACCCTGGCTTATGGAAGGAAAGTTGTGGAGAGTATGGTATCGGGAATAGCGGGCTCAATTGCCGATGATTTCGGCGCGCTTGTAATTCTCATATTGGGGTTTATCGGTTTATTAATTGGAGGCACATTCCTGTTTAACTTTCTTCCCAAAGGTACTCCTTTCAGTCTATTTTCAGCCGGTAATATTATACTGTATAACCTGGCAATAACGGTGAAGGTGGGAATGAGTCTTTACATCGTATTTCTGGCACTTGCTATTCTTCAGAGAGTGGTGACCGAAGACGAAACTCAGGAGGTCCGTAAATGACTCTTTACTTTCTCGATTTTGTTCTTTTAATTATAGGATTATACGCGCTTGTGGTGAAAAGACATATTGTTAAAAAGATTCTCGGAGTCGCGATAATGGAATACGCTGTGAACCTATTTCTTATACTCCTTGGATTCAGAAAAGCCGGAATAGCTCCTATTTTTACCAAAGATATGGATATAAATACTTTTATTCATACCGCTGTTGATCCTCTTCCGCAGGCACTGGTTCTTACATCCATTGTTATCGGACTTGGAACGCTTGCTCTTATGGTGGCAATGGCTATTAGACTTTATGAGCGCTATGGAACTTTTGATATGGAAGAAATAAACAGACTTAGAGGTTAGGAATGACTGCTTTATTACCATTATTTACGGCGATTCCGGTATTCAGTGCGATTTTACTGTTGCTTATAGGGAAGTTTGATAAGAAAAACTTCCCCAGGATTTGGTCCGTTTTAACGTCTCTTTCGCTGTTGGTTATATTGGCAGTTATCTGGGGGAAAGGAACAATTGTTCATGAGATGGGGGGGTGGAAACCGCCGTTTGGAGTAGTGCTGGTTAGTGACCATCTTTCCCGGCTTATGCTACTTATTGTTAATGCAGTCGCATTTCTGGTAACAATTTATTCGTATATTTATATGAAAAAATACGAGGATTATCTCAGATTTTTTACTCTGTTTTTGTTTATGCTTGCTGGTATGAATGGAGTTGTTCTTACGGGCGATCTGTTTAATTTATATGTCTTCCTTGAGATTGCTTCCATCGCATCCTACGCGCTGGTAGGTTATGGAGTGGATGCCGAAGAACTGGAGGCTTCATTTAAGTATTTGGTCCTGGGAGTACTTGCTTCAATATTCATTCTATTCGGTATTGGAATGATTTACTCGGTGACCGGTTCGGTTAATATGGCGGATATCGCGAGGTTTCTAACGGCTAATAACATTGCTGACAATAAGGCGGTTTTAATGGCGGTAGGTCTATTTATTTTAGGTTTTGGGCTTAAAGGGGGGCTTGTTCCGTTTCATGCCTGGCTGCCCGATGCTCATTCTTCAGCTCCGGCTCCTATATCGGCAATGCTTTCAGGTGTTTTAATTAAAGCGTTAGGGATTTATCCGCTTATCAGAATTTTTTATAATGTAATCGATATGACACCGGTTATTTCCACTATTTTTATCGTTATTGGTTGTATTTCGATGATTGTTGGAGCACTTATGGGATCCGGTCAGATTGATATTAAAAGGCTTTTTGCATTTCATTCCGTATCTCAGATGGGATATGTTATAGTAGGGATTGGGTTGGGAACTCCCTTGGGTATTATTGGGGCTATTTTTCATCTCTTAAACCATTCGGTTTTCAAATCGTTGCTTTTTCTTTCATCAGGTGCTATTGAGAATAAAACGGGAACGAGAAATATGAAAGAGCTTGGTGGCTTGAAAGAATATATGCCGGTAACTTCCGGAAGTGCTATAGTTGGTTCTCTATCAATTTCCGGGATACCTCCGTTTAACGGATTCTGGAGCAAATTAATTATAATTCTTGCGGCGTTTCAAGCAAAAAACATGTGGGCGGCTGCTGCTCTTGTTTTAACCGCGTTTTTGACACTTATGTGTTTTTTGAAATTTCTAAGGCATGCGATTTTTGGTGAAGCCTCAGAAAGAGTTAAAGGCGCGAAAGAGGCATCTTTCGCAATGGTTTTCTCGCTGGTTATCTTTGCGGTTCTTTGTCTTCTTGTGGGGATTTTTAACGGATGGGTTATAAGTAATATTATTGTACCAGCTCAAAGTGTAATAACGAATAAATTAGGCTATATTTCATCTGTGCTGGGGATATAGGGAGATTTTATGAAAAAGAAAATTGTGCAATTTATTATATATCTTTTAATGTGGATTTTTTTGACAATCTCTTTTAAGGTTGAAGATCTCATGGCGGGAGTTGTTGTGGCTTTAGTTGTAACAGTTCTTACGCGGAAGCTTTTCCCTGATGATGTTATCAAGTTATTAACTCCGCGTCGTTTTCTGCTTGCACTTTTATATATACCTTATCTTGTATATTATATACTCCTTGCCAATCTTGATGTGGCTTACCGGGTTTTAAATCCGTATCTGCCGATAAAGCCGGGAATAGTTAAGGTTAAAACAAGTCTAAAAAATGAGTTTGCTAAAACTATACTTGCTAATTCTATTACTCTAACCCCGGGAACTCTTACTGTAGAAGTCGATGGTGATAATTTTTACGTGCACTGGATAAATATTTCAAGCGATAATACCGAGATTCAGAGAGAAATAATTTTAGGTAGGTTTGAGAGGGTACTCAGGAGGATATTCGAATAATGTTTACTTTTTTCTTCGTTTGTTTAATAATCGCGTCTTTTATGTGTCTTTACAGAGTAATGGTGGGACCGACCCCGCCTGATCGGATGGTAGCCATAGATATACTTGGTATCATTGTAGTTGGTATGTGTGCTCTTTTTGCTGCTCATAAAGGCAGGGACTTTTATCTCTATATAGCTATTTCCTGGGCTATACTCTCGTTTGTTGGTACCCTTGCTCTTGTTAAGTTTTTGGAAGGTAGAGGTTTTGATGAGTAATAATTTTGCTTTAGGTTTTGTTATTATTGGAGTAGCCTTTGATTTATTGGGGTGTCTTGGTTTAATCAGACTTCCGGATATTTATAACAGATTGCAGGCTGCGACCAAATCGGTTACTCTTGGTACTTGTGCTATACTTTTTGGGGTGTCCCTGGAGTTTGGTATTATTAGTTCCGGCGGTATTAAAGCATTAGTTTGTATAATCTTTATTATGCTTACTTCCCCAACAGCGGCTCACGCACTTGCAAGAGGTTCTCATATAGGAGGATTTAAGTTATGGGAAGGAAGTAAAGTGGATAAATTGAAAGAGGATAGGGAGAGTAAATAGTAATGAAAAAACCTAAGATAAGAGAACTCGGTGAAGCGATAAAGGCTTTAGTACAAGGACCTTTTACAACAAAATTTCCTTTTGAGGCGCCTGATATTATCCCCGAATTTCGCGGTTTTCCCGAATATCAGGAGGATGGCTGTGTGAGGTGTGGGGCATGTGCTGAAGTTTGTCCTGCGAGGGCTATTGAAGTAGAAGAATACGAGAAAGACGGAAAAAAATTTAGGAAAGTTCGATTCCGTTATGACGTATGTCTTCTCTGCGGTCAATGCGGAGCTTTGTGTACCACTGGTGAAGGTATTATATATACCAATAAATATGCTAAAAATACTTTTGATAGAAGTGAAGTAATTCAGGAGATAGAAGATGAATTGGTTGAATGTGAGAAGTGCGGTAAGATTATAACGACAAAATTACATCTGGAGTGGATTGCCGAGCGACTTGGAGAAAAAGCTTCGGCTAATCCTACTATTATTATGACAAAACAAATTTCGATGGGTATTGCAGATAAAGAGGAGAAGACCAAGGACAGTTGCGAGTTTAATAGAGAAGATTGGTATAAGGTTCTTTGCCCGGATTGCCGAAGGGCTGCCTGGATGAAGGAAAATTTCCAGTAGTTTTACCGCAAAGACGCAGAGAACGCAGAGCCACTCCGCACCCAATTTATATTTTTTGTTTAAAACCTAACCCACAACACCAAAATTATCTCACACAAAGGCACTAAGACACAAAGAAAAAACAATTTATTTACCACGAAATACACAAAACACGCGAAACCCAACCGCACTAATCAAATTTGTATTTTTAACATAAAACACACGAAAAATATTGTTATTTTTTCCTATTTAAACACTCAACATTTTAACGACTTAACTTGGATTCGAAGAATCTACAGGAAACACGAACTAATATATGGTTAAAAATCGTAACTAATCTCGTACGTAGTACCTTCTTTCTTCGTAGTTACCGCATATCCTGAATTGTGAAAAACGGATAGCATATGCTGATTATCGGCAAGCATAACCGCATCAAACCCTTTTATTCCTCGTTTTTTTGCTATTTCAGTCAGTATGTTGAGTAAATAGGTGCCTATGCCTTTTGCCTGCCAATCGTCTCTGACCAGGAAGGAAACTTCGGCACGATTATTTGATTCGATAAAGTAATATCTGCCGACTCCAACAATTTGTTCCCCGCCGGTATCCTGGACCAAGCCGACAATTGCCATATTTTTTGATAGATCCACATTAGAAAATTCTTGTATGAATTCGTGCGGAAATGTTTTAACGTTCTTGAAGAAACGGAACCCTATAGATTTTTCCGAACATGCGTAACACATATCCCGCAGCATTTTTTCATCGGTTGGTTTAATCGGCCTGAAAAATAAAGCGGTACCATCATGAAGCGGTACTTTACTTTCGAATTCTTTTGGATACTTCGCATCTTTTGACGGTAGTTCCTTTTGATCAGAATATATGTAATTCCTAGCTTTAGCTTCTCGCAGGATTTCATTTCGAAAATCCGGATGTGCAATTTCAGCAAGTGCAAGGACACGCTCTCGAATGCTTTTACCGAAAAGATACGCGATTCCATATTCTGTGACGACATAATGAACGTCACCGCGTGTTGTAACCACTCCTGCTCCTTCTGTTAATTTCGGGACTATCCTTGAAATTGTTCCGTTCTTTGCGGTTGAAGGTAAGGTGATTATGGCTTTGCCATTCTTTGCACGCGCTGCACCTCTATTAAAGTCGACCTGACCTCCAATGCCGCTGTAAAAGTCGTACCCGATAGAATCGGAACACACCTGACCGGTCATATCAATCTCCAATGCAACATTTATAGCAACCATATTGTTGTGTTGACTGATGACGAAGGGATCGTTGACGTATTCGGAAGGCCTAAATTCAAACATTTGATTTTCATGAATATAGTCGTATAGTTTTCTCGTTCCATAGCAGAAACTCGCTGTTACCTTACCGCGGTTAATAGTCTTACGTTTTCCATTAATGATACCTTCCTCAATGAGTGGAATAATGGCATCATTGAACATTTCCGTGTGGATACCGATATCATTCTTATCGTGAAGATACGTAAGAACTGTCTGTGGAATATTTCCTATACCTACTTCAACAGTTGCTCCATCCGGTATCAAGGAAGCGACATTTTTAGCTATCGCGTCAACGTTTTCGTCAGGTTCCGGTACTTGATACTCAAGAATATCCCTGTCGCTCTCTACAATTACATCAACCATATCGACAGAAATAAATGAATCTCCTAGAGTTCTCGGCATCTTTTCATTGACTTCAGCGATAACCATTAAACTATTTTCCACCGCTGACTTCACAATATCCACTGAGATTCCTAAGCTCAGGTATCCGTTCTTGTCCGGAGGGCTTGTCTGAATAAGGGCAACATCAAGAGGGATTGTTCCACGTTTGAACAGAGAAGGAATCTCAGAGAGGAAAATGGGTGTATAATCCCCTCGACCACTCACTATGCCCTGTCTTACATTCGGTGCCAGAAAAAAGCTGCAGGTTCTGAACTTACTGCAGTATTCTTCCTGAATATAGGGAGCATTTCCCTGTGTTAGAAGATGGTATATTTCAGCATCCTGTATGTTATTGTTTCCGCTGACGAGTTCTTCGACCAGAAGTTGAGGCTGCCCGCATCCTGTTCCGATAAAAATCCGTGTTCCGGATTCAATTATCTTTATGGCTTGTGTTACACTTTTTATTTTACTTTTATATAGCTCTCTCCAGTTGGGCATGTGATTTCACTCCTTTGATAAAATTATTCTTGCATCAACCACAAAAGCTCCGTCTCCGAGTGGACCTACTTTCAAGGGATTGATATCAATCTCTTCGATTTGAGGAAAGTCCATTACCAATTGTGATAGTCGCAGTAAACTTGTGACAATGGATTCAATATCAACAGGTTTCTCGCCGCGGACTCCTGAAAGGAGCTTGTAAGTTTTTGTGCTTTCCAGCATATTTTTACACTCTTTGGCAGTAATGGGTGACAGGCTGAAACTTACATCTTTTAGTACTTCAACGAAAATACCGCCAAGACCAAACATAAGCATTGGTCCAAACTGCGGATCTTTCTTCATGCCTAAAATAACTTCTCTACCAGTGGTAATCATTTTTTCAAGTAGAACACCTCGAAGATCCGCTTCAGGTATTTTGTTTCTAATTCTTAACATCATAAGGTCAAACGCATCCTCGACTTCAGACGCATTACTGAGTCCAATTTTAACTCCACCCAGATCGGACTTATGGAGAATATCGGGGCTCGATATTTTCATCGCAACCGGGTAATCCATTTCATTTGCGAAATTGACTGCTTCTTCGGAAGTGGACGCAAAGTGCCCTTCTGGTATATTAAGGCCGTATGATTCCATTATAGTTTTGGCATCAAACTCACCAATCTCCAGCATATTTCTTGAACGATAGGATTTTATAATTTTAATCACAGGATTTTTATTTACGGCAAAACGTTCGATAAGACGAAGAGGCCTTGATTTATACGCGCTGTACTTTACCATCTCAAGCATTGCTCTCGCTGCTCGTTCGGGAACCGGATACTGTGGTATGTTATTTTCCCTTAGAATTGTTAAGCCGTTTTTAACGGTATCGGCTCCCATAAAACAAGCCATGACAGGTTTCGAATACTTACTCGAAATATTCACTGTTTCTTGTGCAATTGCAGTAACGTTCGTCATTTTTTGAGGCGTCAGAATGACAATTACTCCATCAACAGAGTTGCTTTTTAGAGTCAAATCAAGACTCTTACCGTATCTGCTGCTGTCCGCGTCGCCCAGAACATCGATAGGATTATTAACCGACGCTGAGGGAGGAAGAATTTTAAGGAGATTTGATTTGGTTTTATCATCAATATTGACTACTTCAAGTCCTGACATTTCAAGAGCGTCTGACATCATTATTCCCGGTCCCCCCGCGTTGGTGATTACGGCAATACGATTACCGGAAGGCAAAGGCTGGTATGCCAGGGCAGTGCTTATATCGAATAGATGTTCTATGGACCCTGCTCTGATTACCCCTAATCTTTGGAAGGCACATTCATATGCGACATCCGATCCAGCTAAACTTCCTGTATGAGAAGAAGCTGCTTTAGCGCCGGCGCGGCTTCTGCCCGATTTTAGAATAACAAGAGGTTTAACTTTGCCAACCCTTTCAGCGATACGCATAAATTCCTGCCCTCGTGAAATGTCTTCAAGATACGCGGCTATAACTTTTGTATTGTTGTCTCCTTTCAGGTGTTCAAAAAAATCTACTTCGTCAATCGATGCCTTATTTCCTATTGAGGCTATGAGCGAAAATCCTAGTCTGTTCTCCTGTGCCCAATCTTGAATGGACGCGATGAGAGCTCCGGACTGAGATACCAAAGCTATTAACCCTGGTTTGCCAATAGCCTGTCCGAATGCCGCGTTTAATCTATGCCATGGATTTATTAATCCAAGACAATTTGGACCCATCATGGTAATATTAGATAGTCGGGCAAACTGGACAAGCTCGCTTTGTAATTTTTTTCCATCTTCGTTAGTCTCTCCAAAACCTGATGATATTACAATGACAGCCCTTACATCTTTTTTCGCACAATCCTTCATTACCGAAAGAACAACATTACGGTTTACAACAATTACGGCGCTATCAATGCTGCCAGGAACATCCAATAACGAGGGATAACATTTAACATCAAGAATAGATTCGCTTTTGGGATTTATAGGATAAACAGGACCTTTGAAATCTCCATCTAAAATATTTTTCAATACCGCATGTCCTACCTTTTGCGAATTACTCGAAGCACCTACAATTGCAACAGATTCCGGATACAATAAATTTCTAAAACTCATATTTCCAATCTTTATATATCATTATCATCTTTAAATTTAGAATCCTATGTTCATAAAAAACAACATTAAATACAGGTTGTTTAGACATAATTTATGTATACTTATATTAATCGCAAAAACGATTATGTCAAGAACGAAAACACAAAACTATAAATATTTGCACAAGAATTTGTGTGTTTTCTAAGTTTAAATTGCGATTTAGATAACCGAGTCATGAGTCACGTGTCGCGAGTCTCGAGTCAAAACAAAAAAAGCAAAATAAATCCTGTTGATCTGCGTAAATCTGCGCCTAAACTTAGGGTTTGGGATTTGGGATGTGGGGGTGGTTTTTTAAACAAGCAAAAATATATTTTTTTTATTTTTTATCAGTGTTTATCCGTGTAAATCCGTGGCTAATTAATTGTTAGGAAGTTAGGAGGTTGGGAAGTTAGGGAGTAAAAAAACAGCAAAAAAATCCTGTTAATCTGCGTTTGTCTGCGTCCTATTTTCTTTGTGGCTAAATACAAATTTCCCTGAAATTACAGAAATTACAAATTTTTTCGTTCGAAGTTTTTTTGAAATTTTCCTTTCCTATGGGAATATTTTCAGAAACATCTTCACAAAATGAGTGCATTTCTTCTGTTTCTTTTTGAACGTTGTGTATAAAGTTTTCGATTTCGTAGTTTTTAAACTGCATTTCCTTCTCCCTGTAAGTTGGGTTAAGGTATGCTGAGATTGCATAGAAATTTTCCGGTTTGTTTTTAAAGTGGTAAGAAGCCCAGGAAACATATCCCATTAGCTGCTTATTGTGTTTTTTTCTGTTTTCTTTTCCTGTTTTCCAATCGATTATGTAAGTTTTTTCCTCAAATGGGAAGAGAAAGTCAACTTTACAATATGTTTTCATGCCGTCAAGGCGAAATTCTCCGTAGCCAGGAGGTTCGATAATCCATTTATGTTTGTTTTTTAATGCTTTTTCTTTTATCCAGCCGAATCGTTCGCTATTTAGAAGATTTTCGAGATTCTTTTTTATTGATGAAAATAATTCTTTTGCATTGATTTCTCCTGTTTCCTCGTAATAAACTTCTGAAAATGTGTTGCTCTTACAGTATTTTTCGGTTTCCTTTTCAGTGAAATCTAAAAAACGTTCCCGGTTGACGGTTCTTTCGGATTTCAAAAGTCTTTCAAGTAGAGCAGCTATAACATCATGTGTGATTATTCCAACTGCAAGAGGAATTGAGGTAAGGCTTTTAAGTTCTTTTATTTTGTATTCTGAATAGTCAGTGTCATATTTCGGATAGTATGAATAAAAATATTGCCTTTTGCATAATTTAAAGGTATCGTATCTGCTTAATGACCATCCGAGAATAGGCGTGTATTCAAATTTTTCAATCAATTTAAACCCCTTTTCATTGTTGAATTCTAAGATGTATGTAAAAAATGTCAATGGCATAGTAAAATGAAATATTAAAAATTAAAAAGCAAAGCCCCACCACATCCCAAATAGTAACCACGAGATTGCACAGATTAACACAAGATTATCCAACTTCCTCCAATATTTTTTATTTTTAAACAACACAATAAAAAGCTCTGCTTGTCCAGTAAGGAAGAATAGCTGTATCGGGGTAGGGAAGGAATCGACCGTACGTGGTGATCTTTGTTGTTAATATTATGCATTAGGAGCTTTGACGCGCTGGGTTTTCTGCGGTTAAAATATCGGGGTATTGTGGTTTTTTGCATTGACAAAAGGTAGATTTTCTGTTATAATCACAATTATGGAAATGGCAGAACGTTTTACAAAGGTAAATTATTACTTGGAAAATAGATATAATATAGCTAATTTTGTTTATAATATATACTCGCTTTCTAAGCCCATAGTTAGGAGAGTGCCAAACCCCATAAATTGAGTCCCCGATGTTGAAAAACCCCTGTAGGTTTGATTTACTTAATTAAAGATGGGTTTTTGATTGTTGATTATAATTTTAAGTGATGTTTAACAAAGGAAAACAGGAGGGTAATATGTTTAAAAAAACCTTATTTGTATTGTTGAGTGTCCTGATTCTTTCAGGTGTTTGCTTTGCGCAGGAAGAAGCTGCAGAGGAGCCGATGGAAGATTCGACTGTTGCTGCTGTAGTAGAAGAGTCGACATTGGTTCTGGAAGATATCCAGATCTGTTCTGCAATTGAAGATAGGCAGCCGTCAGGTGTTGGCACTGTTTTCACCAACGATTTAGACAAAATATACTGTTTTACAAAAATTGTCGGAGCCACAGATACTGCATTAGTAAATCATGTATGGTATATGGGCGATCAGCAGTTAGCGAGTGTCAGTTTATCGGTAAAATCCGCGTCCTGGCGTACCTGGAGTTCCAAAATGCTTGATATGGGGTTAGGCAAAGGACATGTGGAAGTAGTTACGGAAGGCGGAGATATATTAGGAAAGGCTGAATTTGAGATACAGGCAGCAGAAGAAGCAGTCGAGGAAGCCGAAGAGACTGAAGGAACTATGGAAGAGGAAGCAGAAGAGGCAACAGAAGAAAAGTAAATATTAATAAAAGTTTACGGGGAAAGCCGCGGTATTTATAATAAAGTACCGCGGTTCTTTTATTGCAAATTAAATATAAAAAATTAAAAATCAAAATGACATATTAAAATTTAAAATTATCCCTTCCCATAACCGCAAAAACATAAAAAAGTATTTGTGCTATCCATTGTTTCCTTATTTTTTTTATTAATTTTTTAACTTTGGTTTGTAATTTTGCTATTTAATATTTAATTTTTGATTTTGGAGCGTTGGGTATCTGTGGGTTAGAATAGTCCCGTTATATTTCCTTCATCGTCAATATCAATATTTTCTGCCGCAGGATTCTTTGGCAGTCCGGGCATAAGGAGGACATCTCCGGTTATTGGGATAAGGAAGCCTGCACCTCTTGAAATTTTTATTCCTCTTACCGTTACTATAAAATCTTCAGGTCTGCATAAAAGTTTAGGATCATCAGAAAGTGATTTTTGAGTTTTGGCAATACAGATCGGAAGTTTTTCTAAACCTAATCTTTCAATAAGATTAAGGTCTGATTTTCCTTCTTTGGTGAATTCTACTGCTGCAGCACCATAAATTTCTCTTGATACAGTCTCGATTTTCTTTTGTACTGACTCTTCAAGAGAATAAAGCGGTTTAAAGTTTCTTTTACCAGAGACTTTATCAATAACTTTTTCGCCTAAATCAAGGGCCCCTTCACCGCCTTTTTTGTGAACCTCAACTATTGAGGATTCTATACCTTTTGAATTGGTGAATTCTTTTATAGCTTCGATTTCCGCGTCTGTATCGTTAGCAAATTTATTTATAGCAACAATTGCGGGGACAGCGAATTTTTTAATGTTTTCAAGATGTTTCTCAAGATTGGGTAAGCCGTTTTTTACTGCTTTTGGGTCTTCTTCTTTAATATTTTTTAAGTCTTTTCCTCCGTGATTTTTTAATGCTCGTGTGGTTGCGACAAGAACAACGACTTGAGGGCTTAAACCTGATTTTCTTGCCACGATGTCGAAGAATTTCTCTGCTCCCAGATCAAATCCGAAGCCAGCTTCAGTTATCACGTATTCGGAAAATTTGAGTCCTGACTTCATAGAAAGAACTGAGCAGGTGCCCTGTGCGATGTTGGCAAAAGGACCACCATGAACAAGGGCAGGTGTACCTTCTGTTGTCTGAACTAAATTTGGTTTTAAAGCGTCTTTTAACAAAGCAGTTGTAGCGCCTTCAATTTTTAAATCTTTTAAATAGACCGGTTCTTCATCATAGGTGAAACCTAATAAAATGTTTGAAAGCATTTCTTTTAATTCGCTGTAATCTTCAGCAAGACAAAGAATAGCCATAATTTCTGAGGAAGCGGTTATTTGAAAGGATGATTCTCTTGGAATACCATGAATTTTCCCTCCAAGACCTATTATAATATCTCTTAAGGATCGATCATTCATATCTATTACCCTGCACCATTTAGTTCTTCTTGGGTCAAGTCTTGGTTCTTTTCGCTGGTATATATGATTGTCCAGAACGGCCGCAATAAGATTATGGGCACTTTCAACAGCCCTCATATCCCCCGTGAAGTGCATATTTATCTCTTCCATAGGTAATACTTGAGCCTGACCTCCTCCTGTTGCTCCTCCTTTTCTTCCGAATAAAGGTCCGAGTGAAGGTTCCCTCAAAGTTACTATTGAAGACTTTCCGAGTTTGTTTAAGCCGAGGGATAATCCTATAGAAATTGTAGTCTTTCCTTCTCCCGCGGGAGTTGGAGTGATTGCGGAAACCAAAATTAATTTACTGTCATCAAGCTCTTTTTTATTTTTTATAGCATTAATTTTAATTTTGCATTTATTGCTACCGTATAGCTCTATATCTTCTTTCGTAAGACCTAAGTTCAGGGCAATTTCAGAAATATTTTTTAATTTTATTGATTTTGATATCTGTATATCATTATTCATATTAACCTCTTAAAAGCTTTTACACTTGACTATGTTAATTTCTTTATTATTAATTAAAAGCTTTTTTATATTAAAGATAATTATAGATTTTGCAAGTGCAAAATAAGGGTAATTGGAGGAATAATGTATGATATCATTGTTGTGGGTGGGGGTATTATTGGCGGGTCGGCGCTATATAATCTTCTACAAAAGGGATATAAGGGTAAGGTTCTGGTTTTGGAAAGGAATAACGCCATTGCTCAAGAATCAACCTCTCTTTGCGCGGGCGGTATGAGAAATATATGGTCAACCGAAGTAAATATGAAGATGACCTGTTATTCGATAGAGCATTATAAAAACTTCAGGGAAAATTTTGGAGTTTCGATTGGGTTCGAACAAAATGGTTATCTTTTTACCTATTATGAAGAAAATTGGCAGAATATTGTGGATTTTAAACCTAGATGGGATGAAGCGGGTGTGAATGTGGAATTAATTCCTCCTGAAGATATTGCCAATATTGTTCCGTGTTTTAAACCTGGAGTAAACCATCTTAAAGATGATATCTTGAATATTGTTCCTGTTTCTCCGATTGTTGGGGGGCTTTTTGGAAAAGATTGCGCGATATTTAATGCTACAACTCCAGCTCAGGCTTATTTTGGTTTCTCAAAGGATAAATATCCTGAACAGATCGAGATAAAATTAAATAAGGAAGTAGAAAAAATAATTATTGATAATGGAAAAGTTAAGGGAGTAATTGGTCGGGATGGAGAAAAAATACCCGCCGGTGCAGTCCTCTTAACTGCTGGAGCATGGTCAAGACAAATATTAGATAACTCTAATGTTCCCGACGATTTATCTATTCCCGTGGTTCCTATCAAGAGAGTTTTATATGTTATATCATCACCAATGAATGAGAAGGACTATAGTAAGATTCCTTTAACTATCATAGATAATGGTGTTTATTTTAGACCGGAAGGAGATAATTTGGTTGCCGGAAGAGCAGATGAAAAACAGGCGCCGGGTTTTAATACAGAACCGACCAGGTCTTATTATGAAGATTTTATGAATCTTTATCTACAGGTCAGGATTCCGGGTTCCGAGTATTGCCGGATTCGAAATATGTGGGGAGGGTTGTATGCTGTTAACACGGAAGACCATAACGCTTTAATAGGAGAGCATCCTGATTTTGAAAATTTATTTATATGTACAGGTTTCAGTGGACATGGCGCTATGGAGGCACCGGCTGCGGGTTTGTCAATTGCGGAAATAATAGAGAGTGGTGAAGTTAGAACTATCCCTGAAGTCGGGTCACTTAGTATCCAGCGTATCAGGGACAGAAAACTTATAAAGGAAACGATAGTACTTTAATAATGCGAAAATTAAATATCAAAATGGAAAAATTCAAATCAAATTCTAAAAATATATTTTGTCACAAAGACACAGAGAATACAGAATCTACACAAAATATTATTTTTTGCGTGTTCATTTAGAACCCATCACACAACCCTTAAGATAACAAAAGATAACATAAATTCTTTTTTAAATTTTTACGGTTAGGGGAAGGGATAATTTTACATTTTTATTTGTCATTTTACTTTTTAAATTTTAATATTTGATTTCCGGGAAAGAGGAAGTGTGTGATGATTTATAAAGTCTTGACAATCGTTATATTTTCAATAATATACAAATATGAAGGATGTTGCCATAGAGGGGGATTTATTATATTTCTCCATAAAGGAGATATTTTATTTACTTTCAAGGTTTAAGAAGACTGGTCGTTTAATTATTAAAGAGGAGGGCAACGTTTACGTTTCAGACGGTAAAGTTTTACATGCTGAAATGGATAATCAAGAGGGGCTGGAAGCTTTTTTTTCTATTGGAATGAAAAAAGAAGGCAAATTCGTTTTTCAGCCTGACGAGAAACCTGCCGTAAACACCATTTTTCAACCACTTGCAGAATTGATAGATCAAATAGAGACAAGAGAAGCTCAGTTTGATGAGTTTAAAAAGGATCTCCCTCCTGGTTCGATTATTCCCCAGAAGTCTTTAAAAACCCCGGAAGGAGATAAAATTATTCTCAAAAAAGATGAATGGAAAGTTTTAATTTTGGCGGATGGTAAGAAAAAGCTCTCCGAAATTATTAGTTTGAGTCCTCTTTCCGAGCTGGATACTTTAAAAGCATTATCCTGGTTGTTTAAAGAATCTTTACTCTATAATCCTGAAGAAAGAAAGCGAGTCCTGGAAGATGGGCTTAAAAAAACGAATATGTTTTTGAAAGCTTTTGGTGATGGTCCCTGGCTTTCCGGGTTGGATGAACTGATTGAAGAATATGACGTAAAAGATGCTGTTTCTTTTAACGGAAAAAGTTTGAGTGTAAATAATAAAAAGTTTTCTTTAGATCTTGAAAAAACAAAAGAATTTTTTTCCGAGATTCTTAATTCCCTTGAAAAAAAGGCTATTGAGGCGCTTGGCAAATTGTTGGTAAATAAAAAAAAGAAGGAACTAAAAAATGAGCCCTGACATTCCGTTAGATGAATTAATGAAAATACCTGATATTAAAGGATTTGCTCTGGTTTCTTCTGAAGATGGTTCTATTTTAAAAAGTGGTGGAATAACCCCGGGTAATGTTGATGATCTGGTGGCTTTTACCGGTTCTGCTGCTGAAATTATGGCTGAGGCTTGCAATGTTGGTGATATAGAGTCAATTAAGGGAGTTGGTAGAGAGACTCTTGTTATTGTGCCTTTCGATAAAAATTATTTGGGTCTTGTGTTGGAGCGGAATACCGAGGATATAGAAGAGAAAATAAAGGGAAGTCTTGGAGAGTTGAAAAAGGACATAGATTCGGGAATCGGGAAACTCTTTAGGGATAGAGCGGAGCAATTGAATATGTTGCTAAGAGAGTTCGTTAAGAATTCAGACCCTGAGATGTGGAAAGGATATATATCAAGTGGTCTTTCTGCTCTTTCTAAGGAAGGCAAGTTAAGTGGTTTAATCAAGCTTGAAGGTTTGGAATTGAATGTCAATACAAATGTGGAAAGTTTAAATAGAGATGAGATAAACAAATTTATGAAATTATTGTTGGACTTTATTGTTAAGAAAGCGTTGAGTGAGTTTGGAAAACAGCAGACAAAAATGATTGTTCAAAAAGTTATTAGAGAAATTAGCGAGAAGAATAAAGGATGATAGATTTAAAGGAATTAAAAGACAATTTTAATTTGGAAGCAACGTTTAATTTAGGTGAACCGAAAGAGTTTGTTGGGGAGTTTGAAGGGGGAAAGGAAATTTTAGATAGAATTAGTCTTGTGTTGACTCAAACTTTTGATGCGATAGGATCATTACCTTTCCGACAATTAATTGTAAAGGGTAAGAATAAAAAAGTAGTTATAATTTATTATAGAAATAATTTTTTCGGAATAGTTGCAAATAAAGATGAGAACATTGAGAATATTTTAAAGTATATTTACGAGAAAGAAAGTGTATTGAAGCCAAGAACGAAGGTAATAGAGAAAAAGCCGGAAAAGGCTATTGTTGAAAAAGTTGCGACGATAGAAGCGGAGGTAGAAGAAAAAAAGGAGATAGCAAAAAAAGAAGTAGAAACTGCTGCAAGCGAAGCGAAAAAAATACAGAAGAAAGAAGTAGAAACAAAGGTAGAGAAAGAAGAAGTGGTGATTGGGGAAGAAGAAACGGAAAAGGTAAAAGCCGAAGAGATAAAAAAAGAGAAAGTAAAAGCCGAAGAGATAAAAAAAGTCAGTGTCCAGAAAGAAATTCTCAGTACAAAAGTTATAGATTATATTGAAGAAATAGCAGGTAATTATCTTGGTGATTTTTCTTTAGATATAGTTTCAAATGTAATTGAAGATAGTGGTATAGATAGAAATAAACCAACTAAAGATCAGGTCTTAGGGATTTCTCAATCGCTTAAAGACGCAGCGTCTTTAATAATTGGTCCTTCAAAAGCTAAAAAATTAAAAGAAGACATTTTGAAGAAGATAGAGGAGGTAGAATGAATTTATTTTCGTTATTTTTGGTTTCTTTGCCGGAAGAGATTACCAGAATGGCATCTTTGAATAGTTGGGTAATGATTGTCGCGGCAGGTTTTTTGTGGATTACGTTTGTCCTTTTCGGGATAATTGCTAAAAGATATGAAAAGGTTTTAAGAAAAAAAACAGAGTGGCAATTTATTATTATAGCTCCTTCAGGTATTCTTGTATATGCTATTTTACAATTACTTTCAGTATTTGAAGGTAACTTAAAAATGCCGGTTAATACCGGACGAATCGCGTATTCGCTGTTCTTTATTTCGGGTATTTTATCTTTACTCGGGGCGCTGCGTTTCAGAAGAGTGGTAAGTCCGAGAAGGGGAGGTTTTAAATGAGAGTCGATATCCCTTTTGAGATTCTTTTTGCCATAGGTATACTTATTTTTACTTTATCTCTTTATATTTATGGATTGATTATAAAAAGGCTCCTTCCTCTAATCGAGAGAAAGGGAATATGGGTTTTGCCTATTATGGGTTCTTTTTTTCTGGTTTTATCAGCGGTTATCCATTTTTATCGAATTTTATACTTTGGCAGAAATCTTTCTATCGCGGATCCGGCAGACCTTTTTCCTTTAATTAAAGGAATGTTGAGTACTAATTCATTCGAGGCTTTTTCAATTCTTGGGGCTGCGCTCTTGACACTTATGGGAATTACTGTATATTATCGGTGGATTTCTAGATAAGTTTGGAAGGTTAGTTGTTTTTATGTATGTTAAAATGTTAACTACTAATAGCAATCAATAAAAGGAGGTTATATGCAAGGTGCTATTGAATTTTTCCAACAGGGTAAGTGGGCTATGTGGCCACTTCTTTTTTGTGCAATCATTGGTTTTGCTTATATAATTGAGAGAATGATAACTTTTGCTCGTTTGAGGGTGGATCCTGAAGAATTTTCCGAAGAACTTGTAAGAATATTTAGAAAAGACGGTGCTTCTACCGCGATTGAGTTCTGTCGGCAATTTCCTTCTCCTGCCGCACGTGTTTTTGAACCCGCAATAGAGAAATATAAGGAGCAGGATAAAAAATCTAAAGACAAACAAGTTTTTGAAGAAGTTATGACAAGGTATGCTACAAGAGAATTAGCTTTTCTTGATAGAGGGATGTTGATTCTTGCTTCCCTCGCCAATATCGCTCCGATGCTTGGTTTTCTTGGAACGGTTTCCGGGATGATAAACGCTTTTAATTCAATAGCTTTAGCCGGGACTGTTGAGGCTACTCTGGTTGCCGCAGGTATTTCGGAAGCACTTATTACAACCGCAACAGGATTGGCGCTGGCTATCCCAATTTCGGGTGCACATGCTTTCTTTACTCAGAAAGTAAATGGATTTACCCGTTCTATGGAGGAAGGTGCCGCCGCTTTGATGGATGCTTTATTGGAGGCATAAGTGAAACTTCATGAAAAGAAGACAAAAGGTGCCGAGATACCAACTGCTTCAATGGCAGATATCGCTTTTCTCCTTTTGATATTCTTTATGGTTACCACTGTATTTGCAAATGAAGTTGGACTGCAAATTATGCTTCCGGAAAAGGGAGAGATAGTTAAAGTTAAACCTGAAAATATTCAGAGAATTTATGTGGAAGAAAAGGGTAAAATAAGACTTAACGGAGACCCAGTCAGTCAGGATGAATTAGTGGATGAGGTAAAGAAAATCCTTTCAGGGAATCCAGACGCGATTTTCTCCATAAAGACTCACCCTGTAGCGAAGTATGAGTATATGGTGAATGCTCTGGATAAACTAAGATTGGCAAATGCTGAGCGATATTCCTTAGCGCCCTCTTCTGAAGAATGAGGTATAAGTTATGAGGTTACATAGAGAAAAAGTAAACGCTACAATACCAACTGCCTCAATGGCAGATATCGCTTTTCTCCTTTTGATATTCTTTATGGTTACCACTACCTTCAGAGCGGAGACGGGTCTCAGGGTAATTATCCCCCAGGTTGAAGCTGCCGAAAAAATGCCTGCCAGGAATTTAACTCATATCTGGATTTCGACAAATGGTCTTGTTTCTATTGATGACGCGCTTATCCCTACGGAAAGAATATCTGATATAATGACAAGAAAGAGACAGATAAACCCGGATATAATTGTTTCTGTTAAATGTGATAAGGCTACGGGTTATAAGTTTGTGGAAGATGTATTGAACGAGTTCGTAGAAGCTTCAGTTTTGAGAATTCATCTTGCCGCAAGGAAGAAAAGGGGCTGATATATATATGAGTGAGAAAACTACCGATTTAAAAAAACAGTATCCCCTTAATATAAGGGTTGGTTTTTTGATTGCGCTTGTGTTATTGATTCTTGGTTTTGTTTTTATGCCTGAAATTAAGAGTCAACCTTATAAACCTAAAGTTACTAGAGCAATAAGAGTTGATAAGCTGCCGCCTCAGCTTCAGAACATTGTGAAGCCTCCACCTCCTCCTAAGCCTAAAATGCCTGTGGCCGCTAAGAGTGATGAAGAGGTAGAGGCGCAGACTATTGACAAAACGGACTTTGACGGGCTTGAAAAGAAAAAAGCTGATGTAGAATTTGCCCCACCTAAGTTTGTTGCTTACGAAGTGGCTCCAAAACCTTTGAATGAGAAGATAATGCAGGGAATCTATCCTGAAATGGCAATAAGATCAAGAATAGAGGGAAAGCTCTTTCTTGAATTATGGATAGACACGAATGGAAAGGTTAGAAATGTTATTATAACGAAGCCCTTATTTCCCGCTATTGATAAGGTTGCTAAGGAAAAAGCTTATCAGTTAAAATTTACTCCTGCTATGCAGAGAGATAAACCGGTAGCAGTCCGTCTTGCATATCCAGTTATCTTTAAACTGGAAGATTAAAAGGAAATGTTTTAATAGCAAAGGGGCTCAGGCTCAGAGCCCCTTTAAATTTTGAATATTGTCTTTAGAAATCTCTGATTCTATAAAGTGGGTTAAAGGAGTTGGTCCGAAAAAAGCTGAATTGCTTTCCGGGTTAAATATAATTACGGTGAAAGATTTTCTTTATCTTTCCCCCAGAAGATATATAGATAGAAGTATAATCAAGCCTATAAAAAATGTTAGAGTTAATGATGAAGTGACTGTTGAAGGAAAGGTTGTTTCTGTCAATTCCAGGAAAACCAGAAAGGGGAAACTACTCACGGATGTTGCCCTTTATGATGGTACAGGAATTATTATTGGGAGGTGGTTTAATCAGTCCTGGGTTAAAGAGAGATTTACCGGTGGCGATAGTGTTTTTTTTAGCGGAAAGGTTGAATTTTTTAAGGGGATATATATTTTAAATCCCGATTATGAGTTTCTGAGTGAAGAAGAAACCGAATTAATTCATACAGGAAGAATTATCCCTATTTATCCTTTAACGAAAGATCTTGGGCAGAGATTTATGAGAAGAACAGCAAGTTATATTCTTCAATACCTGTTGGATAAAATTGAGGATCCATTGTCTTTAGATATGAGGAAAAAATATGATTTAATTTCTTTAGATAAAGCATTATTTAATCTCCACTTTCCAGAGAATAGGAGTATTTTGCTCAAAGCAAGAGAAAGACTTTCTTTCGATGAACTTTTTTATCTGCAATTGTTTCTTGCTCTTGAGAAAAAGAAAATAAAAAAGGAAAAGGGTGTTGTCTTTAATGCGAAAGTTAAATTAGAGAGAGATTTTATAATATCTTTACCTTTTGAATTAACTTCTTCCCAGAAAAAAGCGCTTTCTGAAATCAAAAAGGATATGAGTGAATCTTATCCAATGAATAGACTTCTTCAAGGTGATGTCGGATCGGGCAAAACAGTGGTTGCTATAGCGGCGATGCTTATCTCGTTAAGTAATAAATTTAATGTTGCTTTTATGGTACCGACAGAGGTGCTTGCTTATCAGCATTTTTCCGTAATGGGTAAATTTTTATCGGGTTTATCTGTTCCTATATGGCTTTTAGTAGGTAATATGAATCAGGCCAAAAGAAAAAAAATTTTAAGCGAAATCACTGAGAAGAGAGGTATTGTTTTGGGTACCCACGCGTTGCTTGAGGAAGATGTTCAAATACCGGATTTGGGATTAGTGGTAATTGATGAACAGCACCGTTTTGGAGTTAATCAGAGAGCCAGGATAAAGAGAAAAGGCAAACCCAATGTTCTTGTTATGTCAGCCACACCTATTCCCAGGACTCTCGCTCTCTCGGTTTACGGAGAGTTAGATGTTTCCTCTATCGATGAAATGCCATTGGGGCGAATTCCCTCTAAAACGAAGTGGGTCAGGAAATCAGGGAAAAGAGCAGAAGTCTATAATTGGGTTAAAGAAAAAATCAGTAAAAGTGGTTGTAAGGCTTATATTGTATTCCCGCTTATTGAAGAATCCGAGAGTTTGGATTTACGCTCAATAGAGGAAGAAGCGGAAAATATTAAAAATAATTTTTTTTCGGGTTTAAGAGTTGCTATTTTGCATGGTAGGATGAAGAGCGAAGAGAAGGACGAATTAATGAGAGGATTTAAAGGAGATAGAATTGATGTGCTGATTGCGACTACCGTTATTGAGGTTGGTATAGATGTCCCTGAGGCTAATATTATGGTGGTAGAGAACGCCGATAGATTTGGACTTGCGCAGCTGCATCAGCTGAGAGGAAGAATTGGTAGGGGAGACGCACGATCATATTTTATAATGATTGCAGAAGAAGCGAATATTACAGATAAGGCTGCGTTGCGGCTTAATACTCTTGAGAAGGTTTCTTCAGGTTTCAAGCTATCCGAGGTTGATCTGAACTTGAGAGGTACCGGGGAATTCTTTGGAGTGAGGCAGCATGGTTTCCCCGATTTCAAATTTTTTGATCCTTTAACGATGCGAAATATGATTGGTTGGGTTAGAAATGCTGTAAAAAATGTAATTGAAGCGCGTCTTGAGAATAATTTTTTGGATGAAATTAATAAAATCAGAAATAAAGCAAAATTCCTGGATGTCGGATAAATAATGGAACTTTAGGGTGTTAATTTCTGTCTTAGTGATTAGCGATTAGAGAGTTGCGAGTAGGATTTTTGAAGGTTTAGGGTGTATTAAGCGATTAGCGGTAGGCGATACGCTGCTTTTTTTATCGTTTTTTGAAAATTAGATTTTTACCCTATTGTATTAAGCTTTATTTTGTTATGGTTTGAAGATTGGGATATAACAACTTGGGGTTGACATTAGGAGGTTTTTTATTATCTTATCCCTGAAAACAAAGTTATACACTGGTTAAATTTGAAAGGAGGATTTATAATGAGAAAAATAGTTTTTTCATTTATAATTCTAATAGTAATATTCCATTTAGCTGCTTTTGGTAGTTCTCTTGAAGCTGGAGCTGTTTTTATGATGATTTTTCCTGGTTCAAGAGCGACTTCAATGGCTGGGGCTTTTACTGCTTCAGAAGGAGATGTTTTTTCTTCTTATTATAATGATGCTGCTTTAGCCTTTGAAGATACTAAACAGATAGGACTTCAACATGCTAACTGGTTGCCTGGTTTATATCCTGATATGTATTATGAATATTTAACTTTGTTGTTTCCTGTAGGTGAAGATTTAAATTTAGATTTTGCGGTGACCTATCTTACCACAGGTAAAACTGAGACCGGGGATACGTCTTTTTCGTCGTCCTGGACGACATATGATGTCGCTTTTAAAGTCGGAGGTTGTTTGGAAATGTCTGATAATTTAGGTGTAGGCATTGGAATGAAGTATATATATTCGTTCCTGGCGCCCGAAAGTGTACTCAGGTGGTTATCAGATATCACCGGAACTTCAATGACTGGGGGAACCGGACAGGCGTGGGCTTTAGATCTTTCTTTATTGTATATATGGAATAATTTTATTGGTGCTGAGTTGTTTGGCATGGAGTGGCTTAAGACGCTTAGAGTTGGAGCATCTGTTCAGAATATAGGACCGGACATCAGCTATATAGAAAATGGAGAATCTGATCCGCTTCCAAGAACAATGAGGTTAGGTCTTTCGTTTGAACTTTTTGATGAAAAAGCTCATAAATTGAATTTAAACATGGATTTAATTAAAATACTTATAGGTGTTGAGTATACAAACTTTAAGGAGATATGGAAAGATTCATGGAAGGCGGTAGGGATGGAATATACCATTAATGATCTTTTTTCGTTAAGACTTGGTTATTTTTTGGATAGAGTTGGCCAAAGAGAAGGGCCGACTTTTGGGGCAGGATTTCAATATAATAAATTTCATTTTGATCTTTCCGTCGATCAAGAGATATATGACTTTGAAACAGCAAACTACAGGATCTCGTTTCAATTTTCCTTGTGATGGACTAATTTTAGTAAATAAACCTCCAGGAATGAGGACGACGGAACTTTTAAATAAAGTTAAGTCTCTTTTGTCGTTAGAAAAGGCTGGACATGGAGGTACTCTGGATCCTTTTGCCGAAGGTTTAGTATTGATTCTTTTCGGCAGGGCAACGAAATTAATGGATTATGTTGGAGATGAAAAAGAATATATCGGCACTATGAAATTGGGTGTTGTTACAGATACTGATGATCCTGATGGTAAGGTTATACAGGAGAGAGAAGTCCCCGAATTATCAGAAGGAGAAATTAAGAAAGTTCTTTCTCAATTTGAGGGTTGTTTCAATCAGGTCGTTCCTCTGTACAGTGCTGTAAAAAGGGGTGGAGAGAGATTGTATAATAAAGCAAGAAAGGGAGAAAAAGTCGAGAATTTGCCTTGTAGGAAAGTTTTGGTAGAAGAGATTGAGTTACTTGATTTTTCCCCCCCCTTCGTAAAATTTAGATGTTTAGCTCATCGCGGTACGTATATGCGCTCTTTAGCCAGGGATGTTGGGGAAATCCTTGGTTGTGGCGCGCATTTATGTGAGTTGATACGCCTGAGAGTTGGGCCTTATACCATTGATGATTCCTGGAAGCTTTCTAATATTAAAAAAGGAGATTTTGAAACAATTGAATTCCGGAAAGCGCTACCTCATTTAAAAGCAATAACTCTTAGAGAAGATGGTATATGGGATTTTGTCCATGGTGGTAAGGTACGAGGGTTCTATCCGAAGGGTTTATATCAGGTGAGAGATAATCGGGGAAATCTTTTGGGAATAGGTAAAGGTGAAATTTATGCGGTGCAACCAATCAAAATATTCTGTAATAAATAATTTAGATGAACTTGCCCGGATTTCAGGTTTCCTTGCAATGGGAAATTTTGATGGTGTTCATCTTGGACATCAACAGTTAATTGAAGAAGGAAACAAAAGAGGAGATGTTTCGGTTCTTACTTATGAGCCTCACCCTTTGATCGCGCTAAATAAAACTCAAAAACCTTTTTTGTTGACTACTTTGGGCGAAAAAATATCATTATTGGACGATTTTTCAGTAAAGGAAATAATTGTTCTTAATTTTGATTCTGAGATAGTTCAATTGTCCCCGGAAGATTTCATAGAAATTATTATAAAAGAAAGATTGAATCCGGATGGAGTGATAATAGGATTCGATCATCATTTCGGAAAGAATAGAAAAGGAGACGCTGGGTTTCTTAAAAAAATGGGAGAAAAGTTAGGGTTCGAAGTAATTGTTTTTCCTGAGGTAAAAATAAATAATAAAACGGTCAAAAGTTCTGAGATCAGGAAGTTATTAAAAACTGAAAAAATGGATAGTGTATATAAGATGCTTGGGCATCCTTATTTGATTGAAGGCAAAGTAATTAAAGGTGATGGGGTAGGTAGTTCTCTTGGGTATCCCACCGCTAATATTCAATTGGACTCCGATTATAAATTACTGCCAGGCGAGGGATTGTATGCTTCGATTGTTGGGGTCCTGGATGAGAAATTTCCGGCAATGCTTTATATCGGATCGTCTCCTACGTTTGGAATAAATGATGTCAAGATAGAAGTTCATATTATGGGTTTTTCAGAAGAAATATATGGAGAGAAAATAAAGTGTTATGTTTATTCATTGATAAGAAAGAAAAAATTTTTTTCATCTAAGAAGTTTTTAAAAGAAAGTATAGGGAGAAGTAAAGAAGAAACGTTAAAAAATCTTAAGGAGGTTTATAAATGGGAATCACAACTAAGAAAAAGCAGGAATTAATTAAGAAATTTAGTCGACATGATAAAGATACAGGTTCTCCTGAGGTCCAGATTGTTTTAATCTCAGAGGCAATAAAAGAACTTACTGAGCATTTAAAAGAACATAAAAAGGATTATCATTCTCAGAAAGGATTGTTAGATCTGGCTTCAAAAAGAAAAAAACTGCTTAATTATCTGCGAAGAAAAAATTATAAGAAGTTCAATGAAGTTGTAAAAGCATTGAAACTTCGAGTTTAGGGTGGAAGGGGGTTATTTATGGAATTTACAGATTCTTTAGCAGTTGGAGATAAAGAAATCCGTTTCCAAACGGGTACAATAGCAAGACAGGCTTCAGGTTCGGTAATGGTTTCTCTCGGCGATACGGTTGTTCTTGCCACTGCCTGTTCGAAACAGGAAGGAACAGAGGGTCTTCCTTTTATTCCACTTGTTGTTGATTATTTAGAAAGGACATATTCGGCGGGTAAGATACCCGGAGGGTTTTTTAAGAGAGAAGGAAAGCCTTCTGAGAAGGAAATTTTAATTTCAAGATTGGTGGACAGGCCCATTCGTACACTAATTCCGGAAGGATATACTAATGAAACTCAGATAGTTGTTATGGTCCTTTCACACGATCAGGAAAATGATACACATCCTTTAGCTATATCCGGAGCGTCTGCGGCAATGGCGATTTCCGACATTCCTTTCGATGGTCCTTTGGGGGCTGTGAAAGTTGGATTGGTCGATGGCCAGTTTATAATTAATCCTTCGGTTGAACAGCTTACGATGAGTAGAATGGATATGATCGTTGCGGGGACTTCAACTGCGGTTACCATGATTGAGGGGAAAATGAAGGATGTAGATGAGGATACCGTGTATTCCGGTATTGAAGTGGCGCATAGAGAGATACAGAAAATAGTCCAGTTTCAGAAAAAGTTGGCAGAAAAAGTCGGTAAACAAAAAAGATTTTTTGAACCTGCGAGTATACCGAATGAATTAATAGAAGAAGTCAGTTCAAGATTTGGCAGTTTTATTGATAAATTGAGTGCCACTCCTTCTAAGGAAGAAAGGCAGAACCTGAAAAGAGAAATCCTTGAAAACCTTAAGGAAAAATATGAGGAAGAACAATTGTGGCAGGTAGAGAAGGTTATAGATGATAAACAGAAAAAAAATATGAGAAATATGATTCTTGAGCAGGGAAGAAGAATAGATGGCAGGAGACTTGATGAAATCAGACCTATCGAATGTAAGGTTAAAGCCTTACCCAGACCTCATGGATCTGCTATTTTTAGAAGAGGGGAGACGGTTAGTTTGTCGGCAGTAACTCTCGGGTCAAAAAGAGATGAGCAAAAGTTAGATCATTTGATTGGCGAGGATTACAAAAGGTTCATGCTGCATTATAATTTTCCTCCATTTTCGGTTGGTGAAGTACGGTTTATGAGAGGTCCAGGTAGAAGAGAAATAGGGCATGGGATTCTTGCGGAGAATTCTTTGTTGCCAATTATTCCCGCGGAAGAGGATTTTCCTTATACCATTAGACTTGTCTCTGATATCCTTGAATCCAATGGTTCTTCTTCAATGGCAACGGTTTGTGCATCTTCGCTTGCTTTGATGGATGCCGGTATACCCGTGAAAAAACATGTTGCCGGTCTTTCAATTGGTCTTATTAAGGAAGGCAATGAATATCGTCTTTTGACGGATATTCTGGGTGATGAAGATTATATGGGCGATATGGATTTTAAAGCCGCGGGAACTCGTGGCGGTATTACTGGTATACAACTTGATACTAAAATTCAAGATTTGACTCTGGATATTGTTAAGGAAAGTCTGGATAGAGCAAAGGAGGGCAGACTTAAGATACTTGAATTAATGGAGAAAACGATACCTGCCCCCAGAGAGGCTCTTTCTGAGTTTGCGCCAAGAGTTTTAACTGTAGAAGTTCCTATTGAAAAGATAGGTAGAATTATAGGGCCTTCCGGGAAAACCATTAAAAAGATAGTTAGAGACAGTGGAGCTGAGGTCGAAATTGACGATGAAAGCGGAGTTGTTACCATATTCGGAGACAATAAATTATCGGTAGGACAGGCTGAAGCAATGGTTAGAGGAGCTATAAAGGATGTTGAAACCGGTGAAGTATACGAGGGAGAAGTAAAAAAAGTTCTTCCTTTCGGTGCTATAGTATCGATTGGTGGTAGTAAGGATGGATTGCTGCATATAAGTGAAATAGCTCATTACCATGTTAATAAGGTTGAAGATGTTATCTCTGTCGGGGATAAGCTTAGAGTCAAAGTGAAAAGAGTAGGGGATGATGGTAAGATTGATCTTTCCCGAAAAGCTCTTATCACAAAGGAAAAGGATAACGATAACGTAAAAGAAAATAACGATAGTTAGACTGACGTAGTTTTTGATCGAGAAAAAATTTCGAAAGGAAGGATTGTATATGGATTCAGAACGTAGAGTTTTGGGAATAGATGTTGGTTCTACTAATATAAAATCGGGGTGGGTTTTAAAAGGGGAGATAAGCGATTTTAAAAATACCCCAATTAACCCTGATGAAATTGTGTCTGAACTGTTAGATATTATTAGAAGTTATACACTTGCGCCCGATTCTATTGTTGGTGTTGGTTTCCCCGGTTTTATCGGTGATGGTAAAGTACATAATCCTCCAAACCTTCCAACGGTTAAAGAGTTAGATCTTCAGGGAAAGTTGCGCGAGGAAACTCATCATACCGTGTATGTTTTTAATGACGCTAATGCTTATATTCTTGGGGAAGCTCTTTTTGGCGCGGGTAGAGACAGTCGAATTGTATTGGGTTTAACCCTTGGTACCGGAGTCGGTGGGGGATTTATCAGAGACGGAAAGGTATATACAGGCAGTCGTGGTTTTGCTTCCGAATATGGGCATATGACAATAGATCCCAATGGACCGTTATGTCATTGTGGTAAGAAAGGATGTCTTGAAGTTTTTGTTGGTAGTTATGGTATTTTAGGCCGTTATAAGACTCTTTCAGGCGAGCAGTGTACTGTTGAAGAACTTTTCGATAAGGCTGAAAGTAGGGAAAAAACAGCGCTAAAAGTGCTTAATGAATTTGGTTTTTATTTGGGTATAGGGATTAGAAATATGGTTGAAGCTCTGGATCCCGATATAGTTGTTTTGGGCGGTGGTATAACACAGGCGGGTGATATAATTATTGAGTTAATCGAATCAAATCGATCTTCTTGCTCAAGACCATTTGAGGTTGTTAAGACAGTAATTGGAGAGTTACCGGATATGGCAGGAGCTATTGGGGCTGCTCACTGGGCCTCTCTAAAACATCAGCAGTAAATGGAAGAGGATTTCTGGAGCCATCTCGAGGATTTAAGAAAAAGAGTTATTATTTCCCTTTGTTTTTTCTTGATATCAACCGGTATTGTTTACCCTTTTTCCGGTAATATAATAAAGTTATTTACCGATTATGTCGGAAAAACGTATTTCTTTGCGCCGCAGGAAGCTTTATTTGTAAGAATAAAAATTAGTTTTATGGTCGGTTTGGTTACTTCCCTGCCTTTAATGCTGCATCAATTGTATCTTTTTATCGTGCCGGCGTTAACTAAAGAAGAAAGAAGATTTACTTCTCCTCTTCTTATCTCTCTTGTTGTTTTTTTCTATGGTGGAGTTATTTTAGCGTACTATATATTTTTACCGTACATTCTTAAAATGCTTCTATCTTTTCAAACCGATTTTATGATGCCTCTTCTTTCGACCTCGAAATATTTTAGTTTTATTCTCTGGATTTTAGCAGGGTTTGGTTTATCTTTCGAAATGCCTGTGGTTTTCTTCCTTTTAAGTAAATTAGGGGTGATTTCTCCCAGCATGCTTGCTCGAAACTGGAGATTCGCAATAATTTTCATACTGATTTTCGCGGCTGTTATTACTCCTACCATCGATATAGTTACAATGCTTATAACAACTGTTCCTTTGTTTTTTCTTTATGTTATTTCGATAGGCGTTTCTTTTTTCGCTGTTAGAGGAAAACATAAAAAGGCTTAACCACAGAGTACACAGAGAGAAAAAGAATTCACAGAGAGCACAGAGCCACACCACACAACCCATTTATTTTGTCTGTTTAAAACCCATCCCAACACCCTTTCGACATGTAGGACATGTAGTGATTATAGTTTTTTGTTTTTCCTATTTAACCACTCAACTATTTAACTAATTCGCTATTCCGCATTAGCGGAATCATATTCCCGGGTTGACAAAATCGGGATTTTGTATTATATATAATACAAGTAATAAATGTAATACATATACAATAAAAGAGAGGTAAAAATGGTTAATGTAAGAGTACCAAAAGAAATAGAAGAGCGGTTGGAGGAGTTAACCCGATTAACTCACCGATCTAAGAGTTTTTACGTCCGGGAAGCATTGATTTCCTACCTTGAAGACCTTGAAGATTATTATGTTTCATTAGAAAGGTTGGCTAATAAAAGTTCCAAAAGATACACTTTAGAAGAAGCGAAAGCGAAACTTGGCTTATAGCATTTTTCTCCTTAAGGAAGCATTAGAAGAGCTGTCTTCCTTTGATAAAAAAACTGCAGAAAGAATACTCTATAAGATAAGTACTTATCTTATAAAATCTCCGGCAAAAATAGGGAAACAACTAAAAGGTGAATATGCCGGATTCTTCAAATACAGAATTGGAGACTGGAGGGTAATATATCACTTAGATGAAGATAGTAAAACTATTACGATTACCAAAATCGGACACCGGAAAGAAGTATATAAAAAATGAGACTGATCAGCCACAGAGAAACGAAGATAATGGGACGCAGATTAACGCAGATTAAAAAGGATCTTTTTTTGTTTTTTTTACTAAAACCTAATACCCAAAACATGAGGTCTAAATTTACCACAGAAAACACAAAGTATTTTATTGTTTGCCACCCCACAGCCCGTTTTTTAACAACAAATAGCACAAATTACACAAATAAATTAATTTTATTCTTTTTTTTCAATATTCGTGCTATTCGTGTGATTCGTTGTTACTCTTAGGTGTTGGGGGTAGGGATGTTTACTGGTATAGTATTACATTATTTGCTGAAAGAACTTGATTTAAAGGATAAAATGAAAATCGATGATATCCTCCGCAGCGGCAATGAAGTATCGATTGTTTCCGGGAAAAATTTTTTAACCGCTAATCTGAACCGTCAATCCGCATATCTTTCTTTTAAAAAAATAAAAGGTCAGGGATATTTTTCCTCTGTGTTTAAAGGCAAAAAAATACTTAAAATCGAACAGCTGGGTCTTGATAGGATTTTGGTCGTAAATCTCGAAGAAAATTTTAAAATCGTATTTGAACTTTTCGGAAGAAGAAGCGATTGCCTGTTTATTAAAGGGGATGAGGTGCGGAATTCTCTCAAAGGCTTGAAAAAAGGCGTATATGAGCTTCCTTCTGTTCCGACTGGTCTAGACCTCTTAGACGCTCACGAAAGCGAACTGATCGACGGAATAATAGCAGAAGAGAAAATAAAGGGTTTAACCGTTGGATTTATAAAAAATCTAAAGCTAAAAGGCATCAATTTCGTAAATTCTTTTTCGATGCGAAAATTTGGCCCAACTGTTTTTGACGATATCCTTTCTCCCTATATTTTGCCCGAAGGTAAAATATTCCCGAGTATGAATGAGGCTGTAATATATTATTTTGAGGAAAAAAATAGAGAAGAAGAAAAGAAAAGATTAAGAAAAATTATAGAAACCGGGTTAGAGAAAAAAATACTTAAAAACGAAGAAATTTTGAGACAATTAAATGAAATTAAAGATATTTCTATATATAAACAAAAGGGTGATGCCCTGCTCACTTATCAGGGAGATATCGACTTCTCAAAAAATAACGTAGTTGTTGATTATCTGGACAGGAAATTGGAAATCGAAATAGATTCTTCTCTTTCCGCGATGGAAAACGCTCAAGCTTATTTCGAGCTTTTTAAGAAAGAAAAAAGAAAAATTAAAAGCGATGAACAAAGAAAAAGAGAAATCTTAAAGGAGCTGAAAGCTCTAAAGAAAAAAAGAGAAAAATTAAAAACTACCGAAGACCTTTCTGAATTTAAAGAATTTTATAAGAAAAAGAAAGAAAAAACCGAAGAAGAATTTATTCCGTCTAAATTCAGGGTATTTACTACCAGTAACGGCTATAAAGTTTTAGTCGGCAAGAGTGCCGAAGTTAATCATGAGCTCACCTTTTCTTTTGCCCGTCCGTACGATATTTTCCTCCACGTAAAGAACGCTCCCGGTTCACATACAATCTTACGAGTAAAAGACAAAAATAAATTTCCGCCAATCGAAGATATTCATGAGGCGGCTTTTTATGCTGCAAGGTTCAGTAAATTAAAGCACTCAAAATCCGTTCCTGTCTCTTACGCGCAGAAAAGATACATACGAGGCTCAAAAAACCTTTCTAAAGGAACCGTTATAATGGAAAGGGAAAAGGTTGTGTATGTTAACCCGGGAGGATGATCACCGCAAAGGCGCAGAGAACGCAGAGTCCAAACCACACCCCAATTATTTTGTTTGTTTAAACTGAAACCTAAAACCGAAGACCTAAAACTTAACGTCTATAGTATATATATTGACTTTTAAAATAATCTGATTATATTATCATAAGTAAATAAATAAAATGGACGAAGAATCACATTTTATACACCCCAATCCTTGTGGTTGGGCACTTTTACATAACCCCATTTTTATGAGCAACGATAAAAGCTTGAAAAAAACCTGGTTTTGTTTGCGGAATCAGAGTTTTTTTATATTTATGTTTTATCTTTCAAAAATCCGATTAAAAAAAATGTTTTTAAGGAGGTTTCACTAAAATAATGAAAAATTTTGTTTTAACTAAAGATAGTTCGATGAAAAAGAAGAAGAGAACAATTCATAAAATCCTTGGTCCTGTATCCAATCTTGAAGAGCATGTAAAGCCCGATTGGTGGCAGACGATATTCAATCCTTTTTATCTTAAAACTGACGGGGATGTGGTAAATAATGATAGAGCTACAAGAAAGGAAGTCGATTTGTTTGCCGATATTCTTAATTTTACGACCGAAGATTCGATTCTTGATTTGTGCTGCGGACACGGACGTCATTCTCTGGAACTAGCGCGAAGGGGTTTCAAGAACGTTCATGGATTAGATCGTTCTCGTTACTTGGTACGTAAGGCAAAGAACCAGGCGAATAAAGAGGGGTTGAGTGTAAAATTCAGAGAAGGCGATGCAAGGGATATGGCTTATCAGGATGACAATTTCGATTTTGGCTTAATATTAGGTAATAGTTTCGGTTATTTCGAAACAATAAAAGAGGATCTTAGGGTTCTTAAAGAAATATTTAGGAAATTGAAACCGCATGGTAAAATTCTTATAGATGTTACGGATGGAGATTTTATGAGGGATAATTTTCAGCCCCGTTCATGGGAATGGATAGACAAGAAAAGCTTTGTCTGCAGGGAACGTTCTCTTTCTCTCGATGGTCAGCGTCTGATATCCAGGGAAATCATTTCCGATGTGGGAAGCGGTGTCGTAGTGGATCAGTTTTATTCGGAAAGGCTTTATAACAAAAAGAATCTCACTAAACTTCTTGAAGAAGTCGGTTTTTCCGATATATCTTTTCATGGTAAATTTAAAAGTGATTCCAGGCGCAATCAGGATTTGGGAATGATGGAAAAGAGAATAATTGTAACCGCGGTTGCGTTGAAAGATTGGTCGCCCAGAAAAGTTGCCGCCAAAAGAGCAACCAGGAATGTAGTTGTTCTCTTTGGCGATCCGAGAAAAACTGACCCTGTTAAACCGCTTGGAGTATTTAGTGATGATGACTTTTATACTATCGACCAGCTTAAAGGTGCTTTAAAAGAGATAGAAAAAGAACACAATTATCGTTTTTCTTATCTTAATAATCATGATACTTTTATTCCCGATTTGCAAAAACTGAAACATAAAAGTGAAGTTGATTATGTTTTTAATCTTTGCGATGAAGGTTTTTACAATGATGCGAGAAAGGAACTTCATGTGCCGGCTTTGCTTGATGTTTTAGGTATTCATTACACAGGTTCGGGTCCGCAGTGTCTCGCGTATTGCTATGATAAGTCGCTTGTACGCGGTGTCGCATCCGAAATGAGAATTGCTTCTCCCGACGCGTTCTTCATTAAGCCCGATAATACCACTTTTGAGATTCCTTTCAAGTTTCCCGTTCTCGTTAAACCGAATTTCGGAGATTCAAGCTTTGGAATAACTCAAAAAAGTGTTGCAAATACAATAGAGGAAGTTGTTAATGTGATTTCGGATATAAGGGAAAAGTTTGGATACGACAAGCCGATTCTTGTAGAAGAATTTCTTACAGGTAAAGATTTAAGTGTCGGAATTATGGGAAATCCACCGGAGGATTATACGGTGCTTCCAATAATAGAGGAAGATTATTCTTCTTTGCCTCCGGGTTTGCCCAGGATATGCGGATATGAGGCAAAGTGGCTTCCGGAGTCCCCTTATTGGAATTTACGTTCGCTGCCCGCGAATCTTCCGGATGATTTAGAAAAAAGCATTGTAGAAGGCTGCCTTGAGCTTTTTGAACGGTTTGAATGCCGCGATTATTGCAGGTTTGATTTGAGATTTGATTCAAAGGGCACGCCAAAACTTCTTGAGATCAATCCGAATCCCGGATGGGTTTGGGATGGGCATCTTGCCAAAATGAGTAAACTTTCAGGTTTTTCTTACAAGGATATGCTCTGGATGATTTTGCAGGCAAATGAGCGAAGGATCGCTGCTTCGGAAATTTAAGTAAATATTGATTCTTGATTTAATGGAATCCGAACTGGATAAAAATAGGACTTTGTATTCGGTTTTTCAGAGCGCAGGTTTCCTTTGTTGATCAGATTAATGTAGTCAAATAGTCAAAAGTCAATTTAGGTACCAGGTGATAGGTTTTAGGTAAAAAACCTCCCAACCTCCTAGCAATGTATAATATATATTTGGGGGCAAAATTACATACAATATACAATATAGTATTGTTGAACGATGCCCCCTTATATTTAGATAGTTATATCTTTTTTAGATAACTTCTAGTTTGACCACGGAGCGCGGCCACCGCGAGGTGCTCCACCTCTAAAACTTTCCGTACGAGGACGAGCTTCATTTACGTTAAGCTCTTTTCCTTTAAGTTCTTTACCGTTTAAACCTGCTATTGCGGCTTCAGCCTCAGCTTTATCAGGCATTTCGACAAATCCAAATCCTCTGGGGTCGCCTGTGTATTTATCTTTAATTATCCTAACTGAAGTCAGCGTTCCATAAGATGCAAAAGCTTCATTGAGTTCTTCCTCAGTTAATTGTGATGAAATGTTACCTACGTATATATTCATATTACCTCCTTTTAGGTTAGAATATTTACATGTTTTTGTAAATGTAATTAATTTCGAATACGCTTTTAAAGAAAACGTATTAAGATGTATAACCGTCAAAACCACAAGGGAGATAAATGAGAAAAAAACAATTATATTCCTAGAGATCTTTGAGGTTCCTTAACCTACATTTACTGAGTCTAAAATACTTGATTTTCAAGAAAAGTCAAGGGGTAGACTAAAAAAAAGATAATAGGACGCAGATGAACACAGGTTAGCAGGATATTTTCTTGTTGTTTTTTTACTCCCTAACTTCCCAACCTCCTAACTTCCTAACAATTAATTAGCCACGGATGAACACTGATTTATTTGTTTTTTTGTTTTGACTCTTGACTCATGACTCACGACACATGACTTATGATTTCAAACGGTGTGCAGCATAATAAAAAATCAGTATCGTGAAAAGGCTCAATAATTCGACTGGTATATCAAGCATAGCATGACTCAACGTATATTCTCCAAGCGCTACGGAAACGAGATCCAGAACTATTGCCAGGATATTCGCGAAAGCAAGTATAAACGCGACAAACCTAAGCTCTAAGGGTTTCAAAGCAATTAAAATATACCATATCAAAGAAATTATAACAGCACCTCCTGTGCCTCTTAAGATGCCTAATATCATTGGGTGATTAACTCCGGAATTTTTTATCGCCATTTGTGGGAATAAGATAAGAAAAAGACCCATAAGAAAGAAATAAAAACCACATAAATAACAGATTATACGGAATGGAATCAGCCAGGAAGAGGGTATTTTTTTCTCGGGATTATTCATTTGTTTGCCTCCAGTTATTATTTTTTCGGATAATAAGTGGCTTCCAGGAATGGTATTACATTGCCTTCCTTGAGCATTGATTTTCTTTCTTTACCTCCAATTTCTATAGGAACGGAAGCCAACTGATATTTCATAGATGGCCAGGAAGAAACTTCTACTTTCACTATGTATTCACCTGACTTTACACTCTTTTCGGTATGGTCTTTCAATTCCCATAAGTAAATATGATGTCCAACATCGATACTTGCAGATGTAATCGCGTCAGTATCGACAAATTTCGAAGACTCTCCCCATTTAGCCAAATGGTTTCGTTTTTCTTTAACGTATCCGCTGAAACCCGACACATAAAGAGTTTTTATGAAATTGCCTTTTTTATCCTCAATCCAAACCGCAGTCTGCGGAGGTAGGGCATCCTGAAATCCCAAAAGGAAATCTACCGATACAACCGAATTTTTAAATTTCAGAGGGTCGATTCTTTTTAATCGCGGGCGCATTTTATCGAAAATCATCTCTGACGCTTCCGAGGAAGGATAGTCAGTAATAACTTTATTCCAACACTCCATAGTTTTTTTCTGATGTGCTATTCCGAGATAATACAATGCTTCTGCTTTTAGGGAACTTTCGGCTTCACTCTTTAAAACCTTATTTAAGTCTTCTATAGCCTGTTCAAGCTTTCCTAAAAAGAAGGGCACCTGTACTCCGAAAATGCCTCTTAATAACCTGAGTTCAACATCCTTCGGTGAAAGTGCAACAGCCTTATCTATTACTTCCATTGCCTCGAATGCAATTTCTGTGCGGAAATTCGTATTCCCATAGACCCTTTTATCATATTTCTTTGCGGTTACACATACTAAAGCGAAAGCGAGAGATTTATAAGCATCCGCATTCGATGGATCCGTACTGATTGATTTCTTCAAAATTGATACGTCTTCCTCGCAATTACCGTTTTCAAGATAAGATTTACCCGATTTCATAAGTTCTTTAGGATTATTATATTTTATTTTTTCCGTTTTCTTTACTTCTGGGGGGTTTGTTGGAGGAGTGGGAATTTCTTTAACGTGTTTTTTTGCTTCCTCGGCATAACTCGACTCGGGAGCAAGTTCAATCACTTTCTTCCAGGCGGAAACAGCCTTCTCATCTTCTCCTTTTTTCTTATATCCTTCGCCGAGAAAGTTATACACCTGAACAAGAATATCATCTGGGACTCTTTTGGGTGATTCTTGACTCATCTTAATAATAAATTCATGGTCTTTTATTCCTCCATCTAGTTTGTTAAGAAATGTGGGAACCTTAATTCCCATAATGCCCCTATGAAGTCGAGCGATTGGATTGAGAGAATCAAGTGAAACTGCTTTGTCTAACTGCTCAAACGATTTTGAAACCAGCTTACCTGCCAACAAAAAATTCTTGGTCTCTCCTGCCCATGTACCTGTAAAGAGTCCTAAATGTGCGAAAGCAGTCGAACTGTCCGGATATTCTTTTACAGCTTCTTCCATTAACTTTGCTGCTTCTTCGATTTTAGCGGAATTTTGGTAGTTTTTTGCTTCTTCGATATAATCTTTCAAGGGCTTTGCCTGAAGGGCAGCAGCAAAAACTACGATGGAGAGAACAAAAAAACATCGTATCAATATTTTCATCTTTACACTCCTTTTTTCAAATTTTGAGCTTATTTTTGACTTTTCTTGCTTTTCTACGCGATACCGGAATTTCTGTATCATCAATCATCTTTAGTTTGTATCTACTGCCAACATTTGAGATCAATTCCTTGATTTCTCTTAGGTTTACAATATAAGATCGATGCACTCTTAAAAATAAATCTGAAGGTAATCGGGACTCGAGATGCTTTATATTTTTATTGTAGAAGAAATCATTGTTTTCGGTATGGATAGATGCATAATCTCCGTCAGCTTTAACCCAAAAAATCTCTTCCACACTTAGTAACTTGAACCCTTCTCTGGTATTCAATGGAATCTTCGATACCGTCTGTGTTCTAACGTGGTTCAAAATACTTGTCGCTTTGGATTCCCATAATTCCTTTCTTTGAATGTAAATTTTCGCTTTATCGATTGCGTCAAAAAGTCTTTTTTTCGTAACAGGTTTTAAAATGTAGTCTACGGCATTTACCTCGAAAGCCTGTATTGCATATTCGTCGTAAGCTGTAACAAAAATAGTTGGAGGAGGATTGTCTAAGAAATCAAGTACACCGAAACCGTCCAGCTCAGGCATTTGAATATCCAGGAGCATAATATCCGGAACAAGTTCTTGAACTTTTGATATTGCCTCTGCTCCGTCTGTTGCTTCTCCTACGATATTAATATCGCTTCTTTCGCCGATAAGTCTTTTTAAGTAATCCCGTACTAATTTTTCGTCATCTACTATTAAAACCCTTATTTTATCTAACCCGGAACTCATAATTCCTGTACGCCTTTATTTTTATGATATTGTTTGGGTATGGATATCGCTACTTTTACCTCTCCATTAGTGTTTATCTCGAATGAACCCTTTTTTCCGTATATAACTTCAATTCTTTTTTTGATATTTTCAAGGCTGTGATCCGGAACAAGATGAACGTCCGCTCTGCCGTTATTCGATACGAATATATTCAATTTGTCGTTCTTTTCTTTCACGGAAATTTTTACCGTTCCTTTTTTTCGTTTCTCAACCCCGTATTTTACCGCATTCTCTACAACCGGCTGTATAAGAAAAGGCGGAATACGACAGTTCATTAATCCTTCATCCATATCCCATATTACTTTTAGTCTACTACCCAATCGCATTTCTTCTATGTAAAGAAATTGTTTTATAAATTCAATTTCCTCATAAAGTTCTATAAAATCCTTCTGCCCTCGCCTCATTGAATATCGGAAGACCTCCGAGATAGCTGCCAGTGACTCTTCTGCTTTCCGCGGGTCTTTATGGATAAGGGACTGGACAGACGCCAATGAATTGAAGAGGAAATGAGGATTTATTTGAGCCTGCAGAATCTTAATTGAAGCTTGGAGCCTTGCCATTCTGGTTTCTTCTTTTAACTCACTCGATATTTCTCTTAATAAAAAGGTACTTCCAAGGATTGTTGAAAAAATACCTCCGCCTATCGTAAGTCCGGTTATCAATTTGGGAGTAAGCGGATAAACATTGAAAATCAGATAACAAATATAATTACCTATTAGTATCCCCACAAAACAACCAATAAAGAGCAAAGGCATATTGATAAGAATTCTCTGCCATGGTTTATATTTTTTTATCGTTTTATATGCAAGATTCGAAATTGTTTTATTTGTAAATCCTATAGAAAAGGAGAAGAGTACAGAGATTAGAAAAGTTTGCTGAAAATTAGCGCTTACAGTAGGTTCATAAATAAAGGCAAACATAAGTGCTACGATTAAAAGTACAATTACATATAAAATAAATTCTTTCATATCAGGCGAAGATTAACATAAACTTTATTAAGACGCAACTATCTTTTCGGTGAACGGGTGGATTTTTTCGGTGAAAGGGGGTCAACTAAGACAAATTCTCACACGGAGCCACAGAGACACAGAGAAAAAAATATATTTTTGTTGTTTAAAACCCAACCAACATCTCAATTCTTTTGACAGGATAGACAAGATTAACAGGATTTATTGTTGTTGTTTTTGCTATTTGACTATTTTACAGTTAGGACATTTGTCCGGTTAGGGTTGTTAGAAGAGATATTTTCATTTACAATAGTTCACAAAGGAGGGAGAAATGGAAGCCCAAGCTCTAAAGCGGATAGAGTCCAAA
>Ga0307430_1000162_pt1 | contig 66521 bp, 40 predicted proteins | sample SalMarWE160130MG_FD_202159 | JGI IMG/M metagenome (GOLD analysis project Ga0307430, IMG submission 202159) | Salt marsh sediment microbial communities from the Plum Island Ecosystem LTER, Massachusetts, United States - WE1603-130 | ecosystem: Environmental > Aquatic > Marine > Intertidal zone >... | reverse complement strand
TTGCGTCTTTCGTAAGTCACCAGAGACCGATTGCCCTAATTATGGCACAAGCTCGTCTCATTGAAGTGAGAAAATTGTCAGAAATTCCTTTGTATCCAGCACTGCCCCGAAATATTGAGAAGATACCTTTAGTGTGAGTGCAGCCACGGCTGGAACGGCGAAAACTACGGTAATATAGAACCACTACCCGTAAACACATCCTTTAGTGTGAGTGCAGCCGGCCCGAGCAGAACGATAAAAATAGCGGGGAAGATCAGAAAAGCAATCGCGGGCAACATTTTGATCGGCGCCTGGCGGGCCAATTCCTCTGCCCGCTGACGCCGCCGCACGCGCATCTGATCCGCCTGAATGCGCAACACCTTGGCAATACTGACGCCCAGTTGATCCGCCTGAATGATGGCGGCCACAAAAGTTGACACGTCCGAGACATCCATGGAATCCGCCATATCGCGCAGCGCCTCGCGCCGCAGTTTGCCCAACTGGATCTCCTGGATCACTCGATTAAACGCCATGCTCAGTTGATTGTCCCACTTCTCGGCCACCTTGGACATAGCCGCGTCGAAGCCCAAACCCGCTTCCACACAGATCGTCAGCAAGTCGAGCGCATCGGGCAGTGACTTGATGATTTCATTTTGCCGCTTACTGATCTTTCTCCCCAGCGACAGCACTGGCATGTAGTAACCCAACCCAGCCCCCACCACCGGCAGCAGGGCGCGTTTAACGAAGGACAAACTCTCATTTCCTTCTGTTAAAAAAAATAAAGCAATCCCCAGCCCTCCCAACAAGAGCGCCACCAGCACGCGGATGCCCATGAACCGGGTGAGGTCGTAGGGATTGCCTGCCAGGTCAAGTTTATGCTGCATCGCCTCCCTGCTCTGCCCCGGCGAAAGACGCATCGCGAATTCCGCCAGCCCCGTAATTAAGGGCAACACTATGCGCTCGGTGAAAGGCTGAGACAGTTCGATTTCCTCCAAAGTAGGTGGTCGCTCCAACGTCCCAAACTCCGCGAGACGGTCCTCAATGGTGACAGTAGGCTGCCGTGCCTTTCCCAGCCCAACGACAACCAGACCCAGGCCACCCAGCACAAACACACCTAAAGCGAGCAACATCACGGTTTGCACTTCGCACCTCCCGCGGGTTTGCTATACAACTACACCTCGATCTGCACAACCTTGTTGATGACCACAAAACCCAGTACTATCCCTGTGACCGCCACGCCAATCATGACGTACCCACAGGTCTCGGTAAACAACTTCTCTATGAAGTCAGGATTGATGAGATAGACAACCACCGCGAGGATGGGCGGAATCATAGCGATTAGATAGCCCGAAGCGCGGCTCTGAGCCGTGAGTGCCCTGATCTCACCCTTAATCCGCACTCGCTCTCGGATAGTAAAACTGATCGAGGCCAGCACCTCGGCCAGGTTACCGCCTACCTCGCGCTGTACGTTGATCGCCGTGATCATCATGTCCAGGTCATCGCTGGGAACACGCCGCAGCATGTGGTCCAGCGCTTCCTCCAGCGCTATGCCGAGTTGCACCTCTTGAACCACTCGCCCAAACTCTTTAGAGATCGGTGGCCCCATCTCCTGCGACACCGCTTCCATTGCCTGCAAAATGCTGTAGCCAGCGCGGATACCATTCATCATAAGATTGATCGTGTCGCCTAATTGATTATTAAACGCTTTCACCCGGCGTCCACGCAAAAGCCCAACGTAAAAGCGGGGAGCAAAAAAACCCGCCAGACATGCCCCGGCGGCGATGACCATATCCCCCTTCAGAAAGTAAGCCACCCCTCCGGCGACCATAACCAAAATAACGGTGGCTGCCATAAATTCCCCTACAGTGATTTTAAGGTCCGCCCGCGCCAGTTGTGTCGCCAGGTCGGATCCCACTCCCCGGCTGGTCAGCGCACGATCCAGTGCATCTCCTATGGGGGACTTGCGTGCCGCAGTGACCTCCGCTTGCGCGGCTACCTCTTTCTCGGTGAGGCCCAATCGCTCATCAATAAAAGAACGACTGGCTCGACGAGAGACGATCAACCCGCCCACCACAGCGCCCAGGCCGACCACTGCTACCACTATTATTATCCCCAGGACGTCCATCACTCACCCTCCATCCACTCACCTCGAAGCCCTCACCGCCAGGTGAGAAAACCCCACGGCTCGATCCAGCCCTGTTGACGACTGTCGATCATTGAGGGCCCTGTGACCGCTCCCCTCCCGTCAGGGAGTTCAGGTGAACCTAGTACCGCATCCGTTGCCCCAAGCCAAAAATACCGGGCGGCAGGTGAATGCCGGTTCCCTCAACCTTCTCCATAAACTTAGGACGCAGCCCCGTAGGTCGTAGCATGCCGATCTCCCGACCGTCCTCGTAGCCAGCCATTTCAAACTTGAAGATGTCGGACATGGTGATCACGTCCCCCTCCATCCCCTGAACCTCGGTGATGGTGACGCACTTACGGCTCCCGTCCCGCCGGCGCTCCAGTTGGATGATCAAATCCAGCGCCCCGGCGATCTGCTCGCGGATGGCCCGGTGGGGCAGTTCCATCCCTGCCATCAGGATCATATTCTCCAGACGGGCCGTCGCATCGCGAGGGCTGTTAGCGTGGACGGTGGTCAGGCTGCCCTCGTGGCCCGTGTTCATCGCCTGGAGCATGTCAAAGGCCTCAGGCCCCCGGCACTCGCCCACGATTATCCGGTCCGGGCGCATTCGCAGACTGTTGATCACCATATCTCGAATGGTGATCTCGCCCCGGCCCTCGATATTGGGCGGGCGTGACTCCAACGTCACAACGTGCTCCTGGCGCAGTTGCAACTCAGCGGCGTTCTCGATGGTGACGATACGCTCATCACCGGGGATACTACCAGAAAGGACGTTCAAAAAGGTCGTCTTACCAGTACCAGTACCCCCTGAGATTAAAACGTTCAGTTTCGCCACCACGCAAGCCTTCAACAACTCCATCGCCTCCGCGGTCACACTGCCCAACTCAATCAATCGCTCGACCGTGAGCGGAATCTTGAAGAACTTGCGGATCGTCAGTACCGGCCCGACCAGAGAAAGTGGCGCGATCACCGCGTTCACGCGAGAGCCGTCCGGCAGGCGAGCATCCACGTAGGGCTGACTCTCATCAATACGCCGCCCCAGCGGTGCGACGATACGCTCAATGATGCGCATCAGGTGCTCATCCGATTCGAAGACTGCATTTGTGCGCAGGAGCCTTCCTTCACGCTCGACGTAAATGTTCTTGGCACCGTTCACCATGATCTCAGTGATAGTGGGATCGGCCAGAAACGGCTCCAGCGGCCCCAAGCCCAGTATCTCCGCGGCGATCTGCTCAAACAGCCGCTGTCGCTCTGCCCGACTGAGGACAATGTGCTCCTCAGCCAGGATGTTGTTGTACATCTCCTCGATCGTGCGACGCACCTCACCCGTCTTGGTGACATCCATCGTCGGATCCAGTTCTGAGATCAACTTGTTCTGGATGCGCGTCTTAAGGTCCAGATAAGCATCACGAGCGGGAGATGCCGGCTGACGCCGCACCCGCATCTCTGTCATCTGCGAAGATTCTTGCGCCGTCGTCTGCCTTTCCCTTTCAATTCGCTTCAGTAACGACACAGACCCACCTCCTTAACCACTCGGCCCCCATCGTCCCTACTACTAGCAGAGACCCAGGTGCTCATTGCTATCCGAAGACGTGGCGCAGACGGAGACGACCTGTCCCCTCTGCTACCCCCTCTTCTTTCTCTTTCTCCTCTCGCACCGGCGTCAACGCGTCCTGGACATACTCAGCGAGTTGCAGGATCCCCTGCGAAACGGGCCGGCTCCGATCACGCATGACGAACGGCACGCCACGGTTGACTGCCGCCAGTACTACCTGCTCATCCAGAGGGATCTGCGCAGCCACGGGCATCATGGCCTGCTCGATCTGCCCCACCTGGATGCCCATACGCCGGTCCACACCGTTGACCACCAGCGCGATCTTCTCCGTCGGATAGCTGAGTTGGGTCGCCACCTCGAGGAACAGACGAGCACTCTTAACAGCTGGGATGTTTGGCATCACAACCAGCACGATCAGTGCTGCAGAATCAAAGACGGTCAACGCAACGTCATCCACTCGACTCCACATATCCACGACGATGATATCAAACTCATCGCGCATCAACCCCAAGACCGCTCCAAACGTCGAATTGCCTCCCAACCCCTCGTCCGGCGACGCACTGACCAACAAGTCCTCCGCCGCCTCCGGATGCGGTGGGGCCAGCAACACTTTAAGTCCTGACCCGTGGGGGGATAGCACACTGTTCAGCATATCGCTGTCCATATCCTTAACGTGGGGCACTAGGTCTGCTATACTCCGACTGGCCTGCAGGTTGAGCATCACCCCTACGTCTCCGAACTGGAAACTGGTATCCACCAGCGCGATCTTCTGCCTGCTGCCAGCCATCTGCTGCAACGCGATCGCCAGGTTGACCGCGACGGTCGTGCACCCCACGCCGCCTTTGGGACTGAAAACGGCAACCACGTTCCCCTCGCGCCGAACCTCTACCCCCCGGGCCGTAACCTTCCTACCGGACGGCGGCGAGAGCACCGGCCGCGTCTTCCCCATCTCGTAAACCCGCCGGATAGTGCTCATCAACTCATCGCCACTGGGCGGCTTGGTAAGAAAATCGCGCGCGCCAGCCAGCATCGCCCGGCGCAGGTAATCGGTCTCGCCCTGCACAGAGAGCATCACCACCTGCGTCGCCGGCACCTCCCGCAGGATTGCCTCCGTCGCGGCGATACCATCCATATCAGGCATGTTGATGTCCATCAGGACAATGTGCGGCTGGAACTCCTTCGCCAGTTCAATGCCCTCTTGACCCGAAGCCGCCGCACCGACGACTTCTATGCCTGTGTCGAAGGAGAGTAACTTGCGCAGATTCTCCCTCGTTTCAGCGATATCGTCAACGATCAACAGCCGGATCCGCTCCCGTTCCACCTCGCTCAATTCCTCCATCCCACACGATACAGAGACACAGGGCGATCATCTTCCAACCCCCGCTGCCCCAGCGGTAATGGTTTAACTCAACACATCTCTCCGCTCCCCCTGGAAGACCAGACTCTACTCCCCCACGGACTCACCCCGGCCTCCGCCCCCTGCTTCAGGCATAGATTGAAGCGCAGGCGTGACGCCATACGGCAACTTGGGCGGAAGTTCGACGTTGAAGCGATCAAAGATGTACTGTAACGTGACCGAGTCGGTGGTGGCCCGACCCGTATCGCCGGCTGAGCGCAGCACCAGGTCAATGCTGGCACCGAGTTCTTCCATGTACTTGAGCACCATCGCGTCTTGCGGCGTGACGACCAGCGTCAACGGCTCGACCGTTGCGCGCGGGGGTGGCGTAGGCTCCACCTCTACCCCTTCCGGCTGCTCCAAGCGCTCCCCCCCGCCGGGCTCCGCTTCCTCTTCCTCCTCGACCGGCCAGTCGCCTACGCGGAGCACCATCGCGTCCCTAACCGTCAGCTGGGTCACCAGACGCGGTCGTGTTTCCCCGCCCGGCGTCAGGTTGACTACCCAGCCGTTGGGCAATACCTCCAGCCGCCCCATCACTCCACTCTGACACTCTTCTCCCTCGGGCGGTTGCACGCACGAAGCGTTATTGGGCAGGATGCTCTGGAACTCCTCATCGAGTTCCGTAACCATCAGCGAGATGATCACGTCCACGCGGTCACCAGGCTGGAGGGCCCAGGCCACACTGGAGTAACGCCTCACCGGCAACGCATAGGCCACCTTCCCCGGAGGAATCTGCAGTGCCACGTCTGAACCTATAGCAGCCAAGTCACCGGGCTCAGCGGTGAGCATGCCTTCCGTGATCGGCATCTCCAGCACGATGTCCACGCGGGCGATGCGACCTAACGCATCCCCAACGTCTTTCAGAGCCCCCTCGGGAACCCACGCTTCCGGCCAGGGCGCTGTCTGTACCGTATCACTCGTGATACGGGTACCGCGGGGGATGTTCTGCGCTGCCACGACAATCGTACTCTCAGGCGGTATGACACCCACAACCTCGCCCCCGACCTCCTCAGACACGGCACCAGTGTCAGGTGGGGTCGCCCTGCCCTTCACCCATAGAAGGACTCCCACCGCCACGGCCCCCACCAGCACGATGAACCCAACGATGACCAGCATTCGACCGCTGCGCATATCGCCTCCTTATTTACGTTAATGCCTTTCCCCATTGCACCCGCTGGACGGGCTGGTTCGGCTCAATGCCACCCCAGTTAAGCACCCCCACCCAAACGGCATACATACCAGCCGATAGTCGTCAGCCGCTAACCACTGACCGCTAACTGCCAACTGCTAATTTAATAATACTGGTTTACAATCAAATTGTCAAGTGTCTCAATGGGAAACCACGCCCCTCCCACTGCGCTTTTCGAGCGCGCAAAGGCTGGCTTCCAAACAAAGTCTCGGGCCTTGCACAGGCCCGAGACCCTGTCCCACTCTATCCGCTGACACTACACCAACGCCCGCCCCGCACTCACCCACACCGGGAAACCACATCCACAATCCGGTGTATCTAATCAATCAGTCGCAGGAAGATACGTTCGTACAACTCGTCGAAGATCTCATCCAGTTTGTCGGACGTGGGGGCCCAACGGTGGTAACCACCGGTAAGATCGGCCACGTACCCCATCAGCTCCCGGTCCGCTGACCAACCCAGGCTGATGGTGTAGATGACGATGGCATTGTCGCGAGCCTCCCGGGTGTAGTATACCACACAGTCCTTGCCACGGTCAATATTACTCAAGCCAGTATTGTGCGGCCACAGGTCTTCCTGGTAGCACGTACTGTCGGGGTACTCGTTGGCCTCCCCGTCGGTCATCAGCACCATGATGTGGGCGGCCCCCGGCCGCCCGTAGTGACTACCCACCGTGCTCAGCACGGCAATGCCTTGCTTGACTCCATCGGCGATGTTCGTGCTACCGCCAGCGCGGGTGCGATCCAGTTCGTAAAGCACCGTGTTGGTGATCACCTCTGAGGTACAATCATCCGAGCCCAAGCGCCGCAAACACTCCAGTTCATTTCTAATGTACGCGTCGTCGGAATAACGCACGTAGCCCACCTGGTCGAAGCGGGGATTCAGCCGGCCGACGAAGTGCCTGGCCGCTTCCAGCGCGTTCCGGATGGGCTGCTCGTCGTCGTAGATGGCGTCGCCTCGCTGGTCCGGGTTGCCGCCCATGTTGCAGTCAGGGCGGTAGTAGGGTTCCTCCGCGGTCCATGCATGCCCACCTGGCCGCCCGGCGAAGCGCGGGTCGCACGGGTGACAGGCCCAGTCGGTGCGCCCGTTGTTCGGGGGCTTGCTTCTTATGCTGGAGGGCAGAGAACCGCTGTCCGTCGTGATGACGATGCGGTCCACGTCAAAGCCGGCCCCACCGGCCCACAGGTTCAACGTGTGGTTGCCCGCCGACAGCCAGACCGAATTCCCCTCACTTCCACTCTCTCCCTTGCTGAGGCGATGCCAACTCCATCGGTCTCCACGAGCGCCATCGTAATAGGCACCGGCGTTAAAACCGCTCTCCTGCCCATACGGTGCCCCATCCATGCCCCAGAAGATGTGCTGACTTCCACTCGAGTTGCCACCCTGTCCCCGAATCCAAACGTAGTAGTGAGCGTCTCGAGGCGCATAGAAATCGTAGTCAGCCCGTGGGGCGGGGAAGGGTCCACCCGCCGGCAGGTTGCGCCGGCAGATTTCCCCGTCGGTGAGGTCGCTCCACGTGCACGACACGCCCAGGCCAGTGCCAGCGCCATACTTGCTATAGGGATGGTGCGAGAGATACGCATTGCGCGAGTCCCGCCCCATCGCGCCGACGTTTCTATTGTGATAGTAGTTGTACGTGTTGCGCTGGATGACCCAGAAGGTGTAGTAAGGCGTGTAACCCCAGTCGTGGTAGTCCGCGCTGAGCCGTGAGTACTCCTCGGCCTCAATGACGGTATAGGTTCTATCGGTGTGCGCGCGGTTGCGATAGTTGCAGTCATTGACGTCGTAGGTGGAGTCGTAGTAGTGGTAATCGCCGTCCCCGCAACTGTTCAAGCAGTGATCGGGAGGCGGGTCTATGTGGTCAGCCCAGGGCAGCGGATAGATATTGCCACTGGGGTACTGCTCATCCGACTGCTCCCAACAGCCGTAGCACAGCGTGTCGAACTCCATCGAGCCAGACTTATCGTAGACGATGACAGTGTCAATATTGCTGATATTCTCCGCCTCGGCGGAGGCCCTGACCGGGACGCTGTAGGTGCCGATGAACTGCATGAAGCGCATAAAGACCTTCTGCCTGATGCTCACGCGGATGCGGTCTGCCGTGTTCACTTGCTGACCCGGTGGCAAACTGGTATCCCGCGAATAGGCGGTATCAATCCAAACGGTGATCAGCGCATCATGCTCCAACGGACCAGAGATGGGTGCGCCGTCAATGACCAACCGCACGTGACCCACATCTGTGCAGGCATATCCGTTCTCCTGCAGGTAGACCAGCGCGCGCGCGTGCGCTGCCTCCTCCAGCGGCAGTTCAGACGCCGCCGCCAGCGCGGCGGCGTCGGCCGCCCGCCCCACCTGCACGCTCTCGACGTAGGCCCATCCCAGGTCAAAACCCAGGCCAACGACGGCCAGGATGCCGATGAAGGCAAAAGCGACGATCACCAGACTCTGGCCCTGCTGGCGCCTGTGCAGCATCCCCCAACCGCGTCGCAACCTCTGCAATCCCTGCGTAATCGCCTCGCTCATCTCTCACCTCCAATCTCATCTCCAGAGCACCTCAGACCCCATCGGGGCACCTACCCGTATGCCTTCAGATGGCCGTGTAGAATCACCCCCAACATCAGAGATCTGAACGCTTGAGCCCATCCTACCACGTGCCGGAGAAGCGGCGCATCCCTCCTCCCCGATCGGTGACCACGCGCATCTCCGTCTGCGCGTGCATCATCCAGGGATCAGGCAGCGGGAGTAGGGGGTTGTTCCACAGCGGATGGTGCATAAAGAAGACCTCCACGATCACGATGTGATTGTCCATCGGCTCGTACATGGCCGCCTGGCGTATCGCGTTGATGCTCTGCGTGGAATCGCGATGGCGTTCGATAATCTCGGGCATCGTCTTCGTGATCATCGAATTCTCGGCCATAATAGGCTGCGCCACTCCCGCCTCGCTCGGGATCACTCCAGAAACCCAGGCGGTGTACGCGGAGACGTCACCGGTACTGGACATCGGGATGTGGGTAATGATGATGCCGGTGTTCGGATCCGAGCTGTCCAGGTCCGTGCGCAGGAGCCGCCCGCCGGTCTTGGAATCCATCCCGCCAGCGACAACCACCCGATAGCCGGCATCATTATCACTGAAGCGACCCCGGGCCGCCAGGCGGCAGCCCTCGCGGTCGGCGTTGACGACGACGAGATAATCCCGCAGCGCGTACCCGATCTCCACGACGCCCAACAACAGAATCAAGAGCACAGGCAGGACGACGGCCATCTCTAACAGTCCTTGACCACGTTCCGTTCCCCGCTTGTCCATCTAACCCCTCCTCACACTCATCGCCGGTAGAAACATCACTTGGCCCGGCAGTTCTCCCGTCACCGCCCCACGAATGCGCCATCGGTCGCGTCCACCACGACGGTGAAAGCGGTCTCCGTGCCGGCAACCAATCCAACCACGGTCCAGACCGGATGCTCACCCCCCCCCTCCGGCATACGCAACTCCATCGCCAGGTCAGTATCCGGGCGCCGTGCCACCAGGCTGCCCCCCCCGTGCTTCCACCACGTCTGCAGCGCCTGGTCGCTATCCACGCGCCATTCCTCGGTGGAGAACGTGGGCACCGTGTAGGGGCTCACGCTCTCGCGCACCATCCGCGCCGCCCCCCCAGCCACTGTAATGAGGGCCAATCGTTGGGTGGAGGGCGAGAAGAACTGGAAGGCCCACTCGACCTCGCCCCCCAACTGTACCCCCACCGCCGGCCGATGACAGGAGATGGTAGCCGGACCTGCATCCTCCTGCCATTGCGCGGCCGACTCAGCCGCCGAGGCGAACGCCTGACGAGCAGTGACTCCACCATCCACCACCTCCACTACCGGAGGCGGGGCGGCCGGGCCGGCCAACCAGCCGTAGATCAACGCTCCCACCACGACCAGCAATATCAGGCCCAGGCCCAACAACAACCACCAGCGCACGCCAGAACCATCAGCCATTGCACTCACGCGCTCTGTCAAGCCTCCGCTCCCGTCACTCACCGTGACCAATCGAGTCGTGCCACCTACGGTCCCCCTCTCATGACCAACGGCAAATAGACACTGTATATAGTATCACACGCCAGGATTATTTGGGTCTCCAATGGACTGGCCATCAGCCCATTGTCCACTTTCAACGTCACCGTGTAGTGGCCGACCTCGTCAACGGTGAGGGTCGGGGACACAGCGGACGAGTTGGACAGGGCGGCCCCACTGCCAGCCGGCCTGCCGGTCAGCGACCAATCGTAGGTCAAGGGAGAGCCTTGTGGGTCGTAACTGCCGCTCCCGTCCAGGGTGACGGTGCTGCCCACCAGCACCAACCCACTGGCAACACGAATGTCTGCGTGGGGATTATAGGAAAAGCCCTCGTAGTATACGTCCCAGGCGTCCTGGCTGTCTTCGCCCGGTTTTCGCATATAAGCGGCGTGCAGATACTGTTCGCTGCCTGGTGTTCCCGTGCCGACTACCGCAGAACCCAGCCCACCCTGCTGATCCTCGCTCAACACGGTGGTCGTGATCCAGCCCACAGCAGTATCCGTACCCGAGAGAGCGTAACTGTAGTAGATCGGGTGGGACTTACCACCGCCCTCGCCTTCCTCACCACCGCCCTCGCCGTGCTCTGCGTGCCACACGACGGCGGGCCAGCCGTCCTTGTTCAGCGCGATGGATGGTCGGAGACGGCGCAGGTACTGAACTCCTTCTGGATCCTCCGAGACATAATCTTCCAACTGGTCGAAACTGGCAGGGTACAGGTAGGATGTGCCGACCTCGGTGACACTTTGAGGCCAGTGAGCGCCGTTGTCGTTGGAGCGACGGTAAACCAGATGGTACGTGGAGCAGTACGAACTGGGATCGGGAGCGCCCGAATTGGAGCAACAGTCCCATACGATGAAGACTTTACCCGACCCGGCTGCCACCTCTGGACGGCCTGGCGGAAGATAGTAGTCTTTCCCTCCCACGTTCCTCTTTATGGGTGAGAATACATTCACGTATGTCTCCCATCCTGACGCACTTCGTCGCCGATATAAGACGCATTTATCCTTCTCCGCCTCCTCATGCCCCACCCCGTCCCACATCACCCATGCCACGTGTACGTAGCCATCGGCCCAGGCGATAGCAGGCATGCTATTATCACCACCCGTCGCCACGGGGTACGGCTCACTCCAATTGGTGCCATCGTAGGCCCGGTAGTAGATATCGCCGTTCTTCCCGTCCTTGTCGCCCTGAGCCCACACCACGTGGGGGTTTCCCTCCGTATCCAACGCCAGGTCCACCCAGGTGATCCTGTTGAGTGACGTACTAACAGCAGCCACTGTGGCTTCACTGCCATCGCACTGTCCACTGACCAGCGAACAAGTCCGATACCGCACCTGCATATAACCAGGATAGAGACACGTGTTCGCGTAAACGACGTAGGCCACGTGGACCGTAGTGCCTGTGACCCCCACGGCAGCGACGTAGGCACAGGCGTCATCAGTGCCGGTGAAGACGGGAATTTTGCTTCCCCAGCCAGCACCCGTCTCCGAGGCAGCACGCAGATAGACGTGGCCCCTGGCAGACCCGGCGCCACTCCTGAGCTCTTCTGTCCAAATCGTGACTACGCGGTCACCGTCGGAACTGACCGCCAGGTCGGGGTAGGCCGAGATGAGGGTCGCCGTCTCCGAGAGGTTGCAGGACTCATGGCGGGAGCCTAGAGGGCGGGCCGTCGCCACAGCCGCCACCACCACTGCCAGGGCCACCGCTGCCAGCCCGGCCGCCACCACAATCGCCGTACCCCGCCCGCGCCCCCTCCATCTTGACAACATCACCACCTCCATACCACCTACAGCAGAAACAGGTTCACGTTGTAGTTACGCTCGTTAGCCCCCACCGTCACCGTCGTCGTCGCAAAGCGCAGCCCACCCCCGATCCAGACCTCCGAGTAGATGGTATAGACGTCCGGCGGGACGTTGTAGAAATGATATGTGCCGTCCTGAATGGTGACGGTGTGGTAGACTTCCCCACCCTGGCTGTAGGCCCACACGTCCACACCCTGGAGTGTCTGGGGGATGCCACTCACCAATACTCGCACCTCTCCGCCGATGGAGGCCGTGCCGGCCTCCTCAGAGGGGATGGGCCATTCGGTGCACACCTCGCACTCGAGACTATCCAGGTAGAACCAGGTGTCGTAGTAGTCCTCATCGTGCGTGGCGTAGAAATAGACCCGCACATCTTCGCCGAGATGATTAGGGGGGTCAACCATGCCCGTCACGTCCACCTCAAAGGAGTGCCACGTCTCCGCCACTGCGCCCCCGTTGACGACCTCCACAGCGGCGCCCAGGTCACCGCCGCCGCTGCCCTGCATCTTCAAGTACATGACGTCATCGGCCTCAGGAGTGTCGGGGTGGCTGCAAGGTGCCAGGCTGCCCGCCACCAACCGCTGTCCCCGCACGACCATGGTCGTCATCGTGTAGACCTCGTCCGGGATCTCCACCGTTTGCCAGAGATAGGGGTGATAAGCCGGGCAGTTAGGATAGGAGCCCATTGAGGCGTGCAGCCGCATAGACATGCTGCCCTCGGAGAAATAGCGCGACTGGTGTTGGTAGGCGAGCGGCTCGCCAGCGTGCCAGTATTCGAACACCGTGTCGGGGTTACCCTCAAAGCCTCCCACGCGGAGCAACTGCTGGCACTCCCTCAGACCGGGCGGCCTGATAGCCCCTCCCAACCCGGAAGGCTGGCAGATCACAAACTCGTCCGCCCGGCTGGTGCGATTCTGATAGGTACGATAGCTGGCGTGGGCCATGCCCACCAGCACGGTGTCGCCCATGTCTACCGTGACGCCGGTACGGTACGTCCAGTCGCTTTCCCCTGGGTCGGCCTGCGTGGAGTAGTAGTAACCGAACGTATCGCCGGAGCGGACAATGCGCACCCATAACGGCAAAGATGGGCGATAGAGGTAGCCAGCAGCGAAGTCAGCGCTGTCACCGTCCACCTCCCGGTAAGCGAACTGGAGTCCATCGCTACTCCGATTTCGCACCATCAACATCACGTGGCGGCTGTCGGAGGCCGTGCTGTTGCGCACCATCAACCCCATCTTGGCGCTGGAAGAACCGCCAGGCGGAGATACGACACGCAAGCGGGCATCGAAGTCGCCGGAGATGGACTGGTAGACGTAGTAGAAATTGTCATTGGTGTCCCAGATAGCACCCCCGCGCGCGTTGATGGTCAGCCGTCCACCGCCCTCCGTCACGCTCCCGTTGACGCCAGGCGATCCCACCTGGGTCGTCGTCCATTTGCCGTCAAAGGAGCCGTCGTTGAAGTCGTCGCCGTAAGGAGTGCTATTCACCGTACAGCGCGCGGTCAGGGTATAAGGCCCGCTGACGTTGTTGGTCTCGTCGTATTCGTCGGCGACGTAGTTGGTGGTATCCACCTGCCCCCACATCTGGTGCGTGCCGCCACCCAGCTCAAACGTTGCATTGAGCACCTGCGTGCCGTAGGGACCGACGTTCAGCAACCACTGTTTCTCAGTGCCCACCTGCCCCTGGAAGGGAGGCGGAAAGTTCGGGTCCAGGTAGAAATCAACGTCAAAGTAGGTGTCCTCCACCGGCGTGGGGGATGAATTCGACACCACCATCGTGAACATGATGTCCACGCCGCTCGGCAACTCGTCACCGTACTCTTCGGGCCATGATATGCTCGTGATCCGCAAATCTGGCGGCACGGCCGTGACCTGGATATTGGCCGAGTAGGCCACCCGATCCCCATCGTCGTCACAACCACCACTGCCGGAGTGAGTCTCCACCCGATACTCACCATCGCTCCCCACGGGGATCTTGAAGCCCAGGGCGGTCGCATCCCCGCCAGCGTCTACGTTGACCGGATCCTGCACGACGTCATTCTGGGTGTCAACGCCAGAGACGACGCACCACAGCAGACGGTAGGGATTGCCCGCCTGGACGTGATCCATAACGTCAATATAGATGTAATCCAGGGGAATGACCTCGTGGTCCGAAACGGTGATGTACGCCCCGGAGAAGGCCCACGTCTTGGTTGCCTCGTCGTAGGGCTCGCCGAGATCCCACGTGTCATCGCCGTCGTAGTCCAACCAGGCGCGGATGGTCGCCGTCTCCGGCCGGTTCCCAAACAATGTAACGGAGGCCTGTCCCTGCGCGCCGGTCAGTTCCTCGACGTATTGGGGCTCAACCCCGGAGTAACTGAATCCACCCTTGTCCGTGGAGAAACTGACCCGCGCCCCCTGCACAGTCTGGCTCAGTTCATTGGTCACCGTCGCGATGAACTCGTGATCGCGATCCTGGGGCATGTTGTTGATTACCTGCTCCCAGTTTAACTCGACGTGATACATGTGCGGCTCCTCCGTGGGCTCAGACGTAGGCTCCGAAGGGTCCTGCGTGCTCGTAGCAAGCGGGGTCTCGCCGAGGTCGGGGGTCGTGCTAAAGTCGGGCGGTGGCACATCGCCGAACCCAACCTGGATGCCTTCGTTGACCATCTGCGCATAGGCCTGCACCGGAACGTACTCGCCACCGATGATCCCGCGAACGAGCGGGCGGTAGAATGGGTCCACGATTTCGACGTTGTGCCGGACCAGTACCCGCACTGGCAATCCCTCTAATCCAGGGTGATCGAGACAGTCATCTGGGTTCTCGTCGCAATCGGTCAGGAACGAAGGATAGCCCCACACGAGGACGCCGAAGAAGCGCGGCTCATTCTTATACTGGTCAAACCTTGCCGGCGTGTCGCCCAGGTGCTCATCGTTGATGCGCAGTCCAGCCGCCTGGTCGAGGGCTTCTAGTTTGATGAGCTGTGTGCGCCGTGCGAAATAGCGGATGTCCGTCTCCCCTGACCACACCGCGTAGTCCAGCGGGCAGTAGGGTTCCTCCGCGAGAACATCATCAATACAAGTCCCCTTGACCGGCTGGTAAGTGACAGCGAAGCGCGCAGCCGCCCTGGCTGCATGCTGCACAGTCAAATAGCCCTGAACAACCAACGCGGCCTCAATGATGCCGACCAAAACGAGCAACAGAACTGGAAGAACCAAAGCAAACTCGACCAATCCTTGCCCTCTCCGCCTTTTCATCACCACCCTCCTTGGCCCACCCACGTTCATGGGCAGCCGGCAACCGTGACAGGAAATGCGATATCAGGAAATGCGATATGAAGACACATGCTGTTTTAATTATACCTCAAACAGTCCCCTTTCCGCAAGTGTACCATGGTACTATTGTAATAGGCTCTGCGCGGATTAGGGGGGTGCTCGAAGCGGACGTGTCTCCGCCTCCCACACCTGCGGGTAGTGCATTGCCTCGACACCACCTACGGGGACGGCACGTCCCCTTTGAGCATACGTACATTATCTCCTGGGAGCAGGCAGGGGAATTGCTACCCCCGTTCTGGAAGTGCTTCCTGAGTGACTCCGCTCAACGGAGGCACATTACCATTGTACCACACTTTGGTTTACATTGCGTGAGAGGAATATGAGATACTGACTAGAATGCGCTGAGGGGGCCTCCCAAAAAACGGTTACCCCATAATGAACAGAGCCCCGCGTGTGCGAGGCTCTGTTCGGCAGTGCGGTCCGCTTGCGTTGCCGCAGCGACTGTTCGACTAGACTCCGCTAAGAGCCGTTACGATCTGGCTGAAGATATTACCAATCTGCGGCCCCAGCAGCGCCAGAATCACAATCACTACAACGGCCACTAGAACAAGAATCAACGCATATTCAACCAGGCCCTGCCCCTCTTCACGCGGTAAAAACAGCATCCTTCTCACCTCCTCTCCGAACAAGATTTCAAGGTCTCTCAAGTCTCTCAACCTTCTGGCATCATTATACTGTATTCACGTTGGCATGACAATAGGAACTTGGTACTAAGTTCTACGCCTCTCATCAAGGGACAGGTAACTCGAAACTTATCTTTGTCCCCCGTCCCAGGCCACTGTCGAAGTTGATCTGCCCTCCCAGCATCTCCACTCGCTCGCGCATTGTCGCCCAGCCCAACCGGCCTGCGTCCGGCGAATTAAGCACGTCGGTGAGTTCAAAACCACTGCCATTGTCCTCGACTGACACACGGACAAGATCATCTCCCATATCCAGGTTGATTTGAACGCTGCTGGCGTGACTGTACTCAACCGCATTGTTAAGCAGTTGCTGAACAAGCCGGAACACTGTCACTTCCTTGTGCGATGCCAGCCGCCGTTCCTTGCCAGTAACCATCAGGTGGGTGGGAACCCCGCTATTGTCAGAGAAACTGTCCACGTAGCGCCGGAGCGTAGGAACCACTCCTAGATCGTCGAGCATCATCGGGCGCAAGTTGAGGATGAACCCCTTGACTTTTTGGAAAGTCCCTGCCACAGCATTTCTCAGATTGGCCAGTTCGGCCCGTGCCTGCTCGGGGTCAGTCTCGAAAAGTCGTTCACATATCTCGGCCTGGAGGATAAGATTGGTCAGAGATTGGGCCGGGCCATCGTGCATCTGCCGGCTAAGTCGCTGCCGCTCCCGCTCCTGGGCCTCAATGATACGAACAACGAGCGGCTGCGCAGGTTCCCCCTCCTCGGAGGTCTGAGGCTCATACCCGGCTCGATCGGTGCGCTCAAGTATGTTGCGGAGCAGATCAAGGTAGCTCGTCATGCTACGCTGGTTGCTCTGCAACTTTTCCAACTGCCCCCGCATGGTAAAGAGTCGCTGCTGAGTATCCAGAACCATCGTGTATGCCTCTTGGATATCCTCTCGAGGCACGGTGTCCAGTGCCGCTTCGATCTGCCGCAATCGGTTGGTCACTTGCGTGTTACGCTGTGCCAGACGCTCCACCTCAGTAGTCGTCTGTTGAATCAGCAGATCAATCTCCTTGAGTTCACGCTGCGCCTGCTCGTACTCTTTACTGCATTCTTCCAAGAACTGTTCAAATGACGTCACGCTGGTCTCGGTTGAAACAGCCATCCCACTTTCTCCTAATTTCGCCGCCTATTCCTCACATGGCAGTGGCAGTAGCGCAAAACTTGCTATGTCATCCTGAGCGAAACCGAAGGGTCTCGGTTCTTTATTAAGGGAGATTCTTCGCTACGCTCAGAATGACGGCAAGTTCCCTATGTCATTATTGCCCCAGGATTGTGAATAACATTCAGAATGTTGAGCCGCTTTTGTTCATTGCTCATTGTCTCATTGTTCATTGGAACGAAGTTCCCTATGGATTGTCCCTGGTACCGGTCAGGAAACGTCGGGCCCGTCTCTTCTGTTCGCGCAAGGGCACCCAGCCATGCCGGAGAGCATAGACCGCTGCCTGCGTCCGATCCGCCACCCCCAGTTTACTCAAAATGGAGGTCATGTGATTCTTGACTGTCTGATGGCTGATCCCCAAATGGTAAGCGATTTCCCTGTTACTCATACCCTGGATGACCAACTCTAAGATCTCCATCTCACGGGGAGAGAGCGGTGCCAGAAACTGCTCCTCTTCCTCGAACACCCCGCCACCGAAGCGCCGAAATTCCTCCAGGAGCCACTCGCCAATGCCAGCCTCATCCAGCAAGGTTTCACCGATAATGTACCACCCCCGACTCACGTGCCGGATGACGTCCACCAATCGTTCGGGGCTGACATCCTTGGCATAATAGGCCGACGCTCCAGCCCGGATAGCGTGGTAGACCTGCTCCTCGTCATCGTAGGCGGTGAGCATAATAACGTTAACCTCGGGGCAGAGTGCCTTGAGTTTACGTGTGGCCTGCAAACCATTGAGGGTTGGCAGGTTGATATCCATCAACACTACATTCGGAAGCAGTTCCTGTGTCTGTTCAATCGCCTCGGGGCCGTCGGTCGCTTCCCCGACGATGCAGAGATCCTCGTGCACAGCCAAGACATTCCGCAGTCCCTGGCGGAAAACCGGATGGTCATCCACAATCATTACCTTGATTCTGCCCGCCATGGTTACCCCCCAGACACGCTCTATATAGTTACCCACTCCACACTAAGTATACCACACAACAGGCAAGGAGCGCAACTGGATTACACGTTGAGGGTGCATGTCAGTTGTGGGGCAGGTTTTCAATAAGGGGTGCGGGAGGTGTGGGTAGGTAGGACGCAAGAAGCGGGTATCTTATTCTTGTTTCCTCGCCTCATAAAGAAACACCTGTACCCCCCGTTCTTTGAACACGGGCTGAAAGTGGGTCAAAATAGCCTCTTGCACCTCAGGGCGGACGCGCACCGCGAAACGGAGATCATCAATCACGTACCATGTTCGGGGCACTTTGGCCAGGGCGGCGTCCAATTGCGCTACCGACTCGATCCATTGTGCACCTGAGTAGCGTTCCACCGGGCCGTCAGGAGTGTCTAACAGCCACGCACCAATCTGTGTTGGGTAATAATCGCATCGCCCCAGGTAGACATAACTGCCAGACCCATTAAACGTCATAATAGCATCTCCCTCACGCCAATGATCTTGCACATAGTGGAAAGCCAGATCGTAGCCGTACTCTTGCTTGGTGGTGACTTGGCGCAAAGGCCCCCACAGAAGCACACTTATCAACGTGACGATGATCCCGGCCAGCCACGGACTGCCCACTAACGCATGTTTCAGGAAGTGCAACGCTGACAATTTCCTGATCGCATTTGCCATCTCGCAACTACCCAGGAGGAAAAAGACTGGTACCAACGGCAAGATATAGCGCGGCATGTGCCACGGACTGACCACTGTCAGCGCCAGGACCGTCAACAGCCACACCCCCTGGAGGTAGAGAGGAACGGCGTCGGTCTGGCGTAACTTCCGGGTGATGGCCCGCTGCAGGAGAACAAAGAGGTTAACTACGAGCAAGATCGTCCACGGCAGGTACTGAGAACGTAACAACATCGGCCATATCAGGCCCAGTGGATCTACCCAACTCACGTGGGTCAGCGCTGAAAGGGAAATACCTTCGGTAGCAGACACGGGGCTAACAACGGGATTAATCCAGGTCGGTTGTCCGGCTGCCGTGAGGGCAGCCATCCCCGCCAGCACGGCCACAGCCAGCAGCCCATCCGTCCAGAGAGCGCGTATCCGACGGCGCAGGTCTGCTTCCCCCTGCCGCTCTCGCCTCGTCCATAGATACCAGGCAGGTAGAGCCGCTGCCAGCGAGCACAGCATCAACACCGCACCAGCCAGGTGCGATAACGCTGCCGCCACCATCGCCAGCCAGAATAGGGCACGCCAGCGCCCTCGCCACTGGCTGGTGAGCCCCTCGGCCATAGCCCATATCCCTACCACTCCCCACAACTGGAACTGGGCGTAAGCGCGTGACCGAGCACCCCACATCACTGCTTCGGGTGCCAGGGCTAACAAGGCCGAGGCCAGCAGCGCCACCGCTGGCGAAAAAAAACGCCTGCCCAGGCGGAAAGTGACGGCGACGCTCAGCAGACTGAAGAGGATGCTGGGAAACCGGGCGACGGCCTCACTGAAACCAGTCAGGCCAATGAAGGCGGAAACCACATAACTGAACAGTAGTCCATTGTCATAAAAAAGCCCTGATGGCAGTTGAGGTATCCCCTTCTGCACAATCATCTGTGCGGCCAAGATTGTTGCAAACTCGTCAATGAAAAGACTGATCTGCCGCAAGTAAACTAACCGCCAGTAGAAGCCCATAGCGATCACCACCAACACTGCGATGAAGAATACTCGATTTCGGACTGTCCGGTTATCGTTCCGCATCATGGCTTACCTCTTCGTCGTCGTCCGTAGATTGCAGATTTGCGGGCCGATCACTCACTCTGTTGGCGGAAGGAACCGACGATAGCTGCCCCTACGAGTGCCGGCAATAACTGCACGATTACAAAGTGAGCAAAGAAGGTGTTAAACGCCACTGACTCTCTCACCCCCAACCGCCGCAGCAGCAGTATGGCAGTCCACTCCCGGACACCCACCCCACCGATAGCGATGGGCAGAATGGTGCTCAATGTGATGATAGGAAAATAGGGAACGACAGTCCATGGCGCTTCTGCCCAGAAAGCCCGCATCAGCACAAAAGCCTGGCCGTAAAAGACGGTGAACCCAGCCAGTGACAGTACCATGTTGAGGGCAAGTTGCGAAAGAGGGGTTCTGGTCAGCCCACTCACGATGGCGGGAATCCGAAGCCGGGCCAGCCAGCCGCCATCCACACCAGTGGCCAATTCCTCCAACTTCGGCAGCAGGAGCAGCATCCCGCTCCATGCGACGACGGTGCCGACGAAGATGACGCCGCCGATGGTCCGCGCGGCCGGCTCCCTGGTCAGGAACAGCCCGATGCCGGCAAACAGGCTCACCGTGGAGAGATCTACCAGCTTGTCCAGGATCACCTTGCCGGTGAGTCCAGCCGTGTCCCCGGTGCGCACGAATAGTCCCCGTCCAACTTCCCCGGCTGCCATGGGAGTCAGCACCGCTAAAGCCAGGCCAGCCAGGTAACTGCGCAACGCTCCCCGGAAGGAGATAGAACACTGTGTCCGGGCCAGGAACAGCCAGCGCAGCGTTTTTACACCGATGACAACCGGCGTGAAGAGCAGGCTCAACAGCAGCGGTCCCGGCCGACTGGTCTTGATCGTGGCCCAGATCGACTCTGGTCCCACCCAGACCAGGATCAATACCACCAGCGCCAGCGTGAGGCCTATCCTTACCCATTTTTTGTTGAACCAACGGACGCTCATTGCCTGCTCCGTTGCAGGTGAGCAAAGATGTTCAGGCAGAAAGGTTTGTGATAGACAATGTGTTGAATGGTCACCCCGTCCGTCTGGCATAGATGAACCAGATCCTGCTTGCGAAACACCTGCACATGCCCGATGGCAAGACCTTCGCTCAACTGGCCCAACAGACGTGTCAACCGCAATGCTCGTAACCCCCGCTTGATAGCCAGGACCAATAGCTCGTTCGGAACACTTAAAAAGATGCGGCCGTCAGGCCGGGTGATACGAATCAATTCGCGCAGGCCCACGTCGGGCGCCGGCAAATGCTCCAGGATTTCGCTGGCGATAACCACGTCCACACTGGCATCCGGTAACCGAATCGCCTGGATGTCCGAGACAACGTACGCTGCCCGATCGGGACCAATGCGCTGGCGGGCCAGTTCCAGTAATGCCGGGTCAATGTCCACGCAGATCACATGACAGCCTCGCGTTACCAGGTCCGCCGCCAGGTAACCGCTCTCGCAGCCAACGTCGGCCACAGTTTCTCCCGGCCGGGCGTCCACCATCCGCAAGAACCCCCGACGCCTGTGTAGCTCCTTCCACCGCACCAACGGGTTGGGGTGTCGGTCTTTGATCGCCATAGACTGAAAGCGGTTGAGTTCCCGGTTCCATGCTTCCAGGTCCAAGGGCCAGTCGTTCTTCCAAAAGCGCACATGCCCGTCGGCCAGATACTCCTTAACAAAGAGGTCGTCACCGATGCGGTATTCTTCCGTCCGCACTCTCTCAGTGACATCCATCAGTCACTACAGCCTTCCTCAGTTACCCACTGCCGCACTTGCCGACGCAACAGTCGGTTCTCCCGCTGGAGCTTGAAAATCTCCCGGCGCAGCACGCCGACCTGCAAGGCGATGAAGCCGAAGGACAAAATCTGTAACCCAGCCAGCATAAGAATGACCACCAGTGTGGTCAGCGGACGGCCAGGGTTCAGCGTTCCCTGGAAACGCAGAACAGAGACGTAGATTCCCCCCAGCAACCCGGCCACCAGCAACAGCAGGCCCAACCCGCCAAAAACCAGAAAAGGTTTCTCGCTGAAGGAAAAGAACAGGTGGGAGATCGCCGTCCCGCCAAAGCGAAATTTGGACCGCCCCTTCTTGCGACCGCGCAGGATTGCCGGCACTTCTCTCACTCGATAGCCTGCACCCAATGCCCGGGAAAGGATCTCCAGATGGATCTCTTTGCCGTCAGATTCCAGGTCCAGCGCGTCCAACACCTCACGGCGATAGGCGCGAAAGATGCCGGTAAAGGTATAGATGTTCTTGTTAACGGTGGCCTGCAACACCCTGTTGCCCCACCGACTGATGAGTAGCCGCCTCGGATCTACGCCTTCAGTCCCACCACCTGGCATGTAGGGGGAACCCAGCACAAAGTCAATCTCCGGATCGGCGCACAACGCATCCAGCAGATTCAGAATATAGCCAGGCTCGTAGCTCAGATCGGCGTCCGTCGAGACAATGATCTTGCCCCGCGCCTGCGCGAACCCCACTCGCAGGGCACGTCCCCGGCCAGCATTGCGGGTGTAGCCGGCCGGTATCACACGCGGATCCACTCTTGCCAACTGCTCGATCACAGCCCGCGTATCATCGGTGCTCCCGTCGTCAACGAGAATCACCTCCCATCGCTCCGGCCGCCCGGCAAAGGTGACAGCGATTCGCTCCACTGTGTCGGCAACGTTCTCGGATTCGTTGTAGGCTGGAACCACGATACTGACATCAATCGGCTCGTCGGTTTGACTCATGTGTTCATCTCCTGTCATGCGGCCCCTCGCCTGTGAGGACGGGGACAACGTGCTGGCTCGCCTTCCCGTGATCAGTCAGCAGCCGGTTGATCTCCTCCGGCATGCGCCGGTTGAAACTGCGCACAGGGCTCGCACACTCACCACTCTACAGCGTACAGCACCGCTTGCCCTTCCTTCTCCTCCCAGGTCGCCACCACGCTAAGCCGCGTGTCGCTCTCCTCACCAGCATAAAGCGCGGCCAGCGGCGCAGGACGGTTTCGATCGAGCAACAGATATTCGACGTGATATCTCTCGGCGACCCTTAAGAGATCTTCCACATCCCCGTTCGGAACGACCACAGCCGACCTACCTACATGATACCAAAAACCAGGGGGGTTGCCAACCATGACTATAGTACTACTCGGAACACCTCGCGTGGTCAGCCATGTTCCAACCTCCTGGTAGATCCGACCAGCATCCCACCACGCGGGCAGCTTGTCCAGACTGACGTAGAGACTCAGAAGGATCGCCAGGACGACGGAGCCGGCGGTGAATACTGCCCGGGCCTGCCGCACGTTCCAGCGCCGCCGCCAGCGCGCTGCCCACTTCACGACCACGTCCAGTCCCTCCATTGCCGCCGCGTGCAGAAAGGGCAGCAGCGCCCCACTGGAGTGGAAGAAGCCGCCGCGCCAGCCCGGGAAAGTAAAGGCCAGAGAGTGAAGCAGGTATAAGAGAAAAAGGCATATCAGCGAAAGGGCAAAAGGGGGACGGCGGCGCAGGCGGTAGAGGCCGATGAGAACGAAAGGTAGCAGGAAGACCTGGCAGTCCTCGGCTAACAGGCGCTGGAAGTTAGCCCACAACGCGAAGAGTTTAGAATGCAGAATATTGCCCCAACCCCAGGCCAGGTAGGAGCGGAGGGAGAGGTCACAGCCGTAGCAAAACAAGTCGTCGTAGGTGGTGAGCCAGAGGGTTTTCATCCCAGCGGGGGAAAGCGGCGTACCAATCACGCTCAGGTTACGGACGAACCAGGGCCCCATCACGAGCAGGTAGCCCAGAATGACAAATAACAAATGACAAATGAGCAAACGGTGTGCGTGTTGCGTGTTGCGTGATTGGGAAGAGAGTAAGGGGCCGAGGGCCACCACGGGCAGCAGCAGGATGCCGTCGGCGCGGGTCAGGTGGGCCAGGCCAACCAACAAACCAACCACCAAACTAACTAACCACCCACCCACCCGCTTTCTGCCCCCTGCTTCCTGCATCCCGCGTCCCGTCAGCCACAGCGCCAGGCTGCCGAAGACGGCGAAGGGCGCGAATGTCTCTGGGAGCGTCCAGTGGGGAAAAAAGAAACCGCTGAAGAGGGTGAGAAGGCCGGCGGCCCAGGCGTGCCGGCGCAGCCCCGTGGCTTGCCAGGCGACAAAGTAACTGACGAGGGGAAGCAGGGCAGAGAGCAGAACAAAGGGAAGTTGAGCAGCCAGGAACGAATGGCCCGAAAGAGAAGAAAGTAGCGCCACGAACGGTGCAGCCAGGATAGAAGGGAGCGGCATCCAGTAGAGAAAGCCAGGATGGGGAATACCAGTCGGGTTATCGAGGTAGTGCCAAAGGAAGGGTTCTGTAAATCCATATCCCTCCGCCAACTGCCACGCGCCCACGGTGTAGTAGTAGGTATCCACATAGGGCGGGCCAGTCAACAACCAGGCGGTCAGCAAGCGCACGACCAACGCCAGGCAGAAGAGGATCAACCAATCTCGTCTGCTTACCCAGCGCCGCCTGTTCACGGCGGCGCCTCGGTCGTCATGATGCACCGCTCCGTCCCTCCGTCGTCAGCGAGAGCAAGGTGCTGAACCCGGCCCAGATCAGCACGAAGACGAAGACGTAGGCCCGCTGGGCGATGACAAAGGTGAGGGCCTCCTGCTGGGAGACGCCGCCCAGCAACAACACGCCGTACCAACTTGCGTCGAACAAGCCCAGCGCACCGGGGGTCACTGCCAACACCAGGCTGAGTTGGGTTATTGGAAAGCCAGCAACGAAGACGAGCCAGGGATAGACCACCCCCACCGCACGAGCGATGTAGTAGAAACGGGTCGCGAGAATACCGTTGAGCAGTAACGACAGCCCCAGTGCCCTCATGGCAGTTGAGCGGGCCGGCAACAGGTCAACAGTGGCACTCTCCAGGTCGAGGTGCACGGCGGACGTCAGCCAGGGGACACGCCCCAGCCACCTGACAAGAGAGAACCGTCGCCCGATGGCTGTGGCCCACCAGAGCCCACCAGCCAACGCCAGGGTCAGACCCAACGCCAGTCCAATGAAACTACCCGGCAAAACCCCGCCTTGCAGGAAGAACAGGGCCGGAACCGCCAGTACGCCCAGTAGCATCAAGTCAAAGAGATTATCCATCATCACGATCCAGACGGCGCGTTTGAGCGAGACACCCAGGGCTCGCAGAGCGACCGATTTGCCACCCAGGGTACTCAGGCTGCGAGGCACCACGAGGCCAAGGGCACGGGCCGTCATATTCAGATAGTAGAAACGTCGCCACGAGGCCAGTTCCCGGCCCGCCACGGAGTGGGCCACAAGTTGCAGTCGAGTGGCAGACAACATATTAGCCGCTCCGCCCAGCAGAAAAGCGATCAGGATGTCTTCCGGAGCACCAGACAGGATCTGCTGCCAGGTCTCCACCCCACCCGACCACAGGATAAACCCGAACAGTACCAGGCTGAACAGTTGCAGGGCCAGCCGGAGCCAGCGTTTCATCGCATCCCGCCGGGGTCGGAAGGGCTCGCCGTCCGCCGGGTGATTCACCGGCAACGCACCTCGCTCCCCACCAGTACGGCCAGGCTCAAGAGCGGCAGGGGCAGGAACATAACCGGGTTCTCCCACTCACCTTTGACGGTGCTCAGGAAGAGCGCCCACAGCGCCACCAGCAGAACACTCACCCCCATCAGCACCCACCAGCGCCCCCACCGCTCCAACGATCTATGCAGCCAGGCGAACAGTGGGATGAACAGCATCACCTGGTTGGTACTGCCAGTCTGGAAGGGCACCAATAGACTGACGACGATGGTCCAATAGACAGCACGAAGAAAGGACTCTCCATCATCCTGCCAGCCCCGCCGCCAGGCCGTCAGCATTGCCAGCAGCAGGAGCCCGGCCAGCCCGTAGCGCACGGCCTCCGGCCCTCCCGGCCACACCAGGCCCATCAAGACCGCCAGAGGGTTGCGCCCGCCGGCTACTCCGCTGTAACGCCGTACATCTTCCAGGAAACTGACGGGCCAGCGGGGGAAAAGGGCCAGCGAGGCCAGCAACAGCAGCCCCCCTCCCGCCAGCAGCCCTCCCACCAGCCGCCAGCGACGCCGCCCTACCGCCCATACCACCAGCCAGGGGACGATGAAAACGACCATCTGCGGCTTGATGAAGGTGGCTGCCAGCCACATGCCGGCCCAGCCATCGCGACCGTGTTGCAGCGCCCACAGCGCGGCCACCAGGAAGAGAGTAACGTGCAGGGTGAACTGGCCCAGGATGATGGTGCGGACAACGGGGTAGAAAAAGAACGTCCCCAAAAACAACCCGGCCAGTCCAATCGGCGATGGTCTCAACCGCTCTAGGCGCAACAGGCCTATTACCGTCGCCACACCCACCCACTGCAGCGTCACCATCCATGTCGCCTGGGCCCAGTCGTAGGAGCAGTAAACCAGTGGCCAGAACAGAAAAACCACGGGGAGTGGGAAGGCGAAACTGAAACTGTTTTTCGCCTCCCGGGTCGGGCCAAGTATATCCGCCTGAATCTCAGCGGTGACCTCCGGGCTATAGGGGTCACGTCCTTCCAGGAGTAACGCCCGCGCCCCAGCCCAACGGGGATAGAAATCGTTGCCACCGGGGAAGCGGGTGGTGAAAAAGGCGTGCACCGCCATGCTCTCAAGGGCGAACAGTGCCCCGACCAGCAGCCCGACGAGCAGCCACATTCGCGGTGAGTGTGATAACTTGCTATTCACAATTCGCCCATTCATCCCAGGGCTTGCAGCCACCGTTGCGATCACATCCTCGTCCAGCCTACCTGCATCGGTCCAGCAGCACATATACTTGCCCGTTCTCCCCCTCGTCGTAGACCAGAGTCGCACAGCGGGCTGCGAATTGGTCGAACAGGGCCAGTTCCCGCGCCATTTGGCCCTCGAAGTCAAAGTTCAGTTGCCAGGTGAAATCATAGCCGCTGTAATAGACGTGGGTGATCCCCTGGTCCACCAACGCCTGGTGAAGCCGGGCCGGCTCCTCCCCCCACTGATAGACCAGGTGCCCCCAGTTGTCGTGGTTGACATCGGCTACGTGGTAAGTGGTGACGTAGTAACTCTGCCCATTGCCGACGAAGAAGACCCGGCTGCCGGCGGGGAGGCGGTTGATGAAACGGATGACCCGGTAAGGCGGCTGGTTGTGCTCGGCCAGGTAGTCCTCGCGGCTTTCCAGGCCCAGAACCACCGGAATTGGGCCTTCCTGAACCAACAGCAACGCCTGCCATGCCAGATTAGCCACCAGCATGACGAAGACAACTCCCTGGACCAGCACTCGGATTCTACGCTGGCGGGCCAGTTCCGTCAGCAGATAGGCGACGGCCACGCTGAGCAGAGGGTAGATGTCCATCAGGTAACGGGCGTTACGGGCTGATATGGCCCAGGTCCCGAATCTGAGCAAGGCAACCAGAAGGATCAGGTTGATGGCTGGACGGCGGCGTACCAGCAGATAGAGAGGCAGCAGGAGGCTGAGGGGCGTAGGGAAGACAAAAGGGGTTGGCCCGAAGTAACCGATGGAATAGCGGAACAGATCCCAGGGCAGAAGCAGGAACCCCATTACCCCTCGACGCGGACCATAGCGGGTGCCCGTGGACAGCAGATTGGCCCACTGATAAGCATCCCACCCCCGCCCGCCAAACCAGAGAGGATAGACCGGATTGCCCAGCCACAGCCAGTTCTTCAGATACCAGGGGGCGGCCACGGCCAGTGCCACCAGCCCAAATAGTAGTCCGTCGCCCAGTACATGCCGCCACGACCGGTGGGCCAGCAGGCCACTCTGAACAAGCAACGCCACACCGAGCGCCCCCAGCGCGGGCAGGCCCAGGTATTTGCTGCCCAGCCCCAATCCGGCGAAGATCCCGGCCAGCACCAGCCATCCTCTTCCCTCCTGACCTGCACCGCCGTAAACAGGTGGTGCTAGAAGGGCATAGGCAGCCAGGAACTCGAAGAGCGCCCATCCCAGGTCTGTGTGAGCATATCCACCCACGGTGCCGATAACCGGCGTGGTGCCAAAGATAAGGAGCGCCAGCCAGCCCCCGCGTCGCGATCCCAGGAGACGCCCGGCCAGGGTATAGACCCCCAGCCCCAATAACACCCCAAATCCCAGGTGGATGAGCCTGGCCGCGTTCTCCAGACCTAGCAGTATGGCCGGGATGTAGAGCAGATCCACCGTCAGCGGGAAGTTAGGGTGCGCCTCGCCGGGGTACGGGAGGACGCGCCCGGCCCGAAGATAGTCCCGGGGGACGACCAGGTGGTAGGTGAGACCGTCGTAATCGGTGACCGGAGCCAGTCCCCGCACCAGGACAATGACCAGCATGGCAATGACCAGGGTAGCCCCCAGCCGCTCGAAGAGGCCGGGCGCCGCCGTAAACAGGCGGTGCTGGGACAAGGCGGCCCGTTTCTCGCGCCAGCCGGCCGGCCAGTGCCGCACCTGCGGCCAGGCCCAGACCGCCGCCAGCGCCAGCATCGCCCAGACGGCCAAAGGCCGCAACAGGCCCATCAGTCCCAATGCCAGAAAACCGTAGCTCAGAGCCCCCAACCCAAGCCCGCCCGCCAGGACCAGGCGCTCCCCACTGGTGGCCGGCCGGACGCCCAGGCGATCCAGCAGCCGCTCGCCCACGCCCACCCCCAGCAACCCCATCCCGACCGCCAGGAGTAGGGAAAGAAGCGCACTAATCGGAGCCGGGAGGGACAGGGAGGCGTAGCCAATGGCACATAGTAAATGGCTGATCATCTCCGTTCTAACTCCTGTGCAACGATACGACCAGATCGGCGATCAGCCCTAGCACGACGATATGGAAGGTCAGGGTGGCTAGCACCACCGTGGAAGTGGCCAGGTGGAAGTGATAGGCATTGATGTCGTAGGTGATCTTCGCCAGACTGAGCAACACAAACACCAGCGCCAACGGTGCCAAGACCCGCAGCGGCCGAAAGGACAGCACCACCCGCACCACCAGCGAGAAAAAGTTGATCGTATCGCGAATGGGGCGAATCTTGGAACGTCCTGTCCGGTGGTAGTAATCCACCGGGATGTACACCACATTGTAGTCATTGGTCAGCAGGGCCAGAGTCACCGAGGTGGTGAACGAAAAGCCGGAAGGCAACAACCGGAAAAAACGCATCACCACGTCCCGTTTGAAGGCCCGCATCCCGGAATTCAGGTCGGGTATCTCCTGGCCGCTCAGGTAGTTGGCCAGCCGGTTCAGCGCCCACTTGGCCGGCCGGCGGATGAGGGGCACATGCACCTCCGCTCCCGTTCGCGCCCCCACCGCCATATCGTAGGGGCCGATCTCGGCCGCCAGACGGGGGATCATCCCACACGGATAGGTGCCGTCGGCATCCAGAATGACGATGGTGTCGTGGCAGGCCTGCCGGATTCCGGTCTTGAGGGCAGCACCGTAACCCTTGTTGTACGGATGCCGGATCAGACGCGCCGCCGGATGCCGGGCCACCTCGTCAGCCGTGCCATCGGTCGAGCCGTCGTCCACGACGATGATCTCGCCCCCCAGCCCGGCCTCGGCCATCACCGCCTGCACCTGTTCCAGCGTCGGGCCGACGGCCGCCGCTTCGTTGTAGGCCGGGATCACCACACTGACCGATCCTGCGTCCCTGCTCATCTCACCTCCACTGCTCATTACCTACTCTATCCACTCTACCCGTTCTGTCCGTTCGTCGCTCCCGCAAGCGATACAGCCGATAGCAGCCCACTGTCTCCACCATCATCGTTACAAGGATACATCAAACGCGACCAATTGTCCAGAATGGCATCCGGCTGGGCCAAGCCGGTTTGACAGACTCCCCCCGCTGACCTATAATGCGATTCGATCTCAATGGTAGACGTTCGGACCCGCTCTGACAAAGTGCTCGGATGAAAAAGGACGGTTGGTCCATCTGGGGACGGCGACTCCGCCGGCCCGATGCCCCAGCCCTGGTCGTGATCCTGTTGATCGCGAGCTATGCACTCTTTTTCTCCGCCTACACCCTGGCCCAGCACCAGGCATTTATGACCCTTGGGGCTGATCTGGGGAACGTGGATCAAGCGGTTTGGTCCACAACCCAAGGCCGCCTCTTGCACTACACCAACTGGCCGGGCCAGACGATCCGGTTTGGCGATCACTTTGAACCCATCCTGGTCCTCGTCTCCCTCTCCTACCTGATCCACAGCAGGCCAGAGACCCTGCTGGTGCTCCAATCGATGGTGCTGGCGCTGGGCGCCTGGCCGATTTACCGCATAGCTGGACGGCGGCTGGCAAGCGACTGGATGGGGGCACTATTTGCCCTGGTCTATCTGCTGTTTCCCGGCCTGGAAGCAGCCAACGTCTTTGACTTTCACGCCGTAGCCCTGGCACCGACCCTCCTGGCCTGGGCGTTCTGGTCGCTGGAAGAGCGGCGGTACAGGTGTTTTGTCGTGTGGGGACTGCTGGCGATGGCTTGCAAGGAAGAGATGCCACTCGCCGTCGCCACGATGGGACTCTGGCTGCTGGCACGAGGTCAGCGACGGTTAGGGGTCGCGACTATCGCCAGCGGCGTAACCTGGACAGCGCTGGCGCTCCTGGTCATCATCCCCAGCCTGAACACCCTCGATGGCAGCCGCTACCTGGGGCGATATGCCAATCTGGGCCAAGATTCTCAGGAGATGCTGGTCAACCTAGTGACCCACCCTGGCCTCTACGTGTCCACACTGACCGAGCCTGCAAAGATCAAATACCTGCTCAAGTTATTCTATCCAACCGGCTATCTGGCCTTGTTGGCTCCCCAGGTATTGCTGCTGGCAGCCCCCTCATTTGCCCTTAACCTGTTGAGCAGCCGACCCCACATGATCGCGCTGGAGAAATTCCACTACACCGCTCCTATCGTGCCTTTCGTCGTCATCGCCAGTGCTTACGGGCTGGCCCTGACAGTGCGCGGGATGAGCCGGATGTTTCGGCACGTAGACCGGCGCTTTCTACTGGCCATTTTGGGCGGTTACGTGTTGCTGCTGAGCCTGAGCTACCATCGGGTAAACGGTATGACTCCACTGGCCCACGACTTCGCCTGGCCCCAGGTCGGCGAGCATGAGCGCATTGGCCACCGGCTGATCGAGCAGGTCCCAGCCGACGCGGCCGTGTCGGCCCAGAACCACCTGAACCCCCATCTGACCCAGCGGGCCAAGGTCTATATCTTTCCCAGGCTCGAAGATGCCAAGTACGTGCTGGTTGACGTGACGACATACCCTTACGTTGAACCGGTCGAGGAGTTCCACGCAGCAGTGCGCGATCTATTGACCGATCCCGACTTTGGCGTCGTGACGGCCACCGACGGCTACATCCTCTTTCAGCGTGGGATGGGCAGTGCTGAACTACCGGACGCGTTTTACACCCTCTTCCAACTGCCCGACGACGCGGGCCAGCGTGCCGTGCAGGCGACGTTCGACGCAGGGCCAGCGTTGACAGATGTCACCTGGCACCTCGAGAAGGGCAACAAACTGGTCGTCGAGACGACCTGGCTGCGCCGGATAGAGCCGGTCGCCAGCGGCCAAATGGTCATCGAACTGATCCAGTCGCCTGCGGACTGGCTGGCGGAAAATGAGAAGGTGTTAATCTTATCTCTCTGGTACCCACCCCAGGAATGGTCGTTGGGACAACCGGTGCGCGACACCGCGCGACTGTCGTTGCCCATCGGTGTGCCAATAGAGACCTGGCACATCGGCCTGATTTACCGTTCACCAGGCGGGGAACAGTTACCGGTGAGGCTCACCGATGGTAGGAACTGGCATCTGGATGGGTCAGGCAGGATGCTGCTTGTTCCACTAGCCGCATCCACCGACTAATGCCAATCCTGTTCACTCTCGAATCATACCTTCATCTCAATGTTACTTCCCAGGAATACTCTTCATCAAAAGACCGACCTTTCTGCTCAGGCTAGATCATCTCACTCTCCGACGCGCTGGTAAAGGAGGGTATAGTCATCCTCATAGACCCGCCTCCAGCGCTCGGGCTGTCCATCCACGAACTCGACGAGGCCAGCCTGCCACTCGCGGTCCAGCAACAGCAACTCAAAGTCATACTCAGCCAGCAATCCTGCGACGTCTCCCTCCGCCTTGCTGAGCGCCAGGTACGCTTCAAAGTGCTCCAGGGAGTAGAGTTCAAGGCGTGGATCAATAAAGACCGGTTGCGCCGGGCCCAGGCGCCAGATCAAGTAGCTACCTCGCACCAGGTCATTAAAGAAGCGGCCACGTATCCCGCTCTGCTCCATAAAGTCAACCACAGCCTTGCCAGTGCTGTTGGTCAGCCACAAATCGTCATCCGGATAGAAGAAGAAAAGGAGACCCACGACGAGCAGGGGAACGATAGCGCCCACCACAGCAATCCGGCGAAAGGGCGGATAACCGCTCGCGTCCCCGTAGATCAGACGCTGACCCAAGGGGTGACGGACCAACCGGTCGCGCCAGCGCGCCAGGTCCTCCCCGGGCAAGCGCGGTAAGGCCTGGGCCAGAATGGGAGCGCTGACCAGGCCAAACCAAACAACGTGTCGCAGCCCCGAGGCACCCAACCAGGAGAAGACCAACACCAACAATAAGTCGGTCAGGGCAACCGGGGGGCGCGCCAGGGCCAACACGGCGAACAGCAACAAAAGTGCAGGGTAAAAAAGCACACCCAACCCAGCCATAGGACTAAGTGGCTGCCACTCGGAGGCCAACGTCTGAACCGGCGTGCTGCCAAGCAAATTGGTCACATAATCAACGATGCCCACGCCGCGTGGGTTGACCAGCACGACTACCGTACTGAGCAAGGCCACCAGGCTCAACCTCCTGAGCCTCTTGCGCGTGCCCGCCCGCCCGCCCCCCAGCGCCGGCAGCACATAGCCCAACAATTCGCCCAGCAAGACGAGCCAGATCAGTCCCACCCCCAGAGCAAAAGAACCATGCACGTTGACCCAGACCGCGATCAAGAGAGGCAGCAGCCAGACCGATCGCCACCCTTGTCCCCGACGATAGCGCCACAACAGGGCATAAACTGTGATGAAGAGCGGATAAGCGAACAGTTGAGGACGCACTGTCTGATTGCTCACGCCGAGCAGGATAGCGATGAGAGTCGCCGGAATGACCGCCCGGCGATCGCGCTCACTGGCCCACCAGCACAAGAGCATCACGGCTCCAAAGAGACCAGCCATAATCAATGCGCGTACGAAAACGAGCAAACGCAGACCACCCAGGCGCAGCAGCCCGGCCATCAAAACCTCGGCCAACCAACTTTGATAGAAGAAAGGCTGGCCTCGCTCCGTGAGCGAGTAGATGTCGTGGCGCGGGATATGGCCGCTATCAAGGATATCGCTTCCGATGCGAATGTGCCACCACAGGTCGTTAGGCGGCAACGGTTGCACACTGCCCAGGACCAAGAGACCGGTCACGATGACCAGGGCCCAAAGTCCGGTCATAGAGGGTGAGGTGAAGAAACGTGGGCTCATAGGATGATCACTTGTTCGCAAAAGTTATGCCACGCCGACCCGCTGACTCGCTCATGCCTTTTAATCCGCTAATCCTGCGCATCCGTGTTCTTACTCCCGCAGGCGGTACAACCGATAGCGGCCCACCGTCTCCACCAACACCACATGCTCCCTCGTGAAAGCCTGCAGCCGTTCCACATCCTCCGGTGGCAGGGGCGACTCCCCCTCCCCAGATTGCAGAGAGCCGATCACAAAATCCAACCCCCACTGGTAGAGTAACACGTGGGTAAAGCCTTCGGCCCGCAGATGGGCTGCCACCCCACCCTCATCGCCATAGAGATACAACAAATGCGACCAATTGTCCAGAATGGCATCTGGCTGGGCAGGGCGTGGGCTGTAGTAACTGCGCGGCTCCCACAGGAAGAGCACCCGCCCATCCTCTGCCACCACCTCTTCCAGCCGCTCCATGGCCCGGTAATGGTCGCCCAGCACCCGCTCCAGGTAAGCCGGGCCGCTTTCGTAACCCACCAGATAGCCAAACGGGTTGAAGCGCAGCAGGTACAGTGTCTGGTTGACCAGATTGAGCACCAGCGTCACCCCCACCAGCAGCCGCACAAAAGCCGACAGAGATAAGATCGGGCGGTCCCAGGCCGGGAGTCGCACCAGGGTTTCGGACAGCAGAGGCACCAACGCCACGAAGCCGGGCAGGAAGAGCCGCGACTGAAATAGGGCCCGCGACTGGATCACCCCCAGCGTCCAAACCAGGGCATGGGCAGCGGCGAAACCACCCAATAGCACCAACATCTGGCGGCGCGGCGACCGCCCCCCTCGCCGCCACATCTGCCAGGCCAGCCATACCAGCGCTGGCGCTAACGCCAGGAAGAGCGGGCCCATCCGGCCGTCGTAATAGTTCACATCGCGCCACCCTAACGTCATCGTCACCGGCAGGGCCAGGATGCTCAACGGATGCCAGCCGATGCCGGTGCCGGAGTGGGCATACCAGGCCGATCGAAACCCATCCCAGTTCCGCCCACCGAAGAGAAAGGGATAAACTGGGTTGCCGGTGAAGGCCCAGTTGCGCAGATACCAGGGAAGAGCCACCAGCCCAGTCAGCAGGGCGAAGGTCAGGACCGCCCGCCAGGGGTGGCGCTCCCCCCCGCATCGGGGGGGCTGGGGGGGGTAGAACAAGTAAACCAGCCCGACCAGCAGCAGCGGGAAGGCGGTATATTTGAGCCCCAGCGCCAGCCCACTCAGCACGCCGCTCGCCCGCAACCAGCCCCACCGTTTTGTCTCCTGCCAGGCCAGGAGGCCGTACAACGCCGCCACCTGGTAGAAGGCCAGCGCCAGGTCGTTGTAAGCCCAGGCAGCCAGCACGGCCACCATCGGCATCGCCGCCAGCAACAACAGACTCCATCCGGCTGCTTCCCGTCCCTGCCATCGCCGGCTCAGACGGTAGACGAGGGCCGCCAGCAGCAGCCCATAGGCCAGGTGGAGCAGTTTGGCTGCTCCGTCCCCCCGCAGCAGCATTGCCAGTCCGAAGAGCATCTCCATCAGCGAGGGAAAGGCCAGGTGGGGAATGTTGATGTCCAGCGGAGCGACCCGCCCCCGGGCAATGTACAGGGCCGGGCCAGTCAGGTGGTAGAACAAGCCATCCCAACTGGTGGGCGGGGCCAAGGCCAGCAATACCGTCAATGCCAGCGTCAGCACCAGATATCGGCGTCCCCATCGTCCCACAGCCAACCTGGGCCGCCAACCGCTCAGTTGACGGATCAAGGCCAGACCATCGCGGGCCAGCAGCCCGGCGGCCAGCAGCCCTAATCCGTAGATAAGCGGGCGATGCCACCCTCCCGCCAGCCCTAGCACCAGGCTGGTCAGCCCCAGGCCGCCCAGCCCCAGGGCCGGTGCCAGCCAGATCAGGTCGGCTGGCGGCAGGTCGGCCAGACCCAGCCAGACCAGGATGCGCCGCCCCAGTGCCGCCCCCAGGACGACTATCCCCAGCGCCGCCACGCCATCCAGCCCGGTCCGCACCACCGCCCAGGCGGTTGCTGGCAAGAAAGGCTTCTGGATCAGATAGAAGGCGGCGTAGACGGCGAATAGCCAGACTATCAAGATGGCTATCCCCAGGCCACGCGGAATGTGTCCTCGTCTCATATCCCTCGCTCGAACTGCCCTCGTCCGCTCACGTCAAACATTAGATCGCCCCCAGAACAGCACATTCCGGGTGAATCGCCCTCCCGCAAACAACATCGCCCGCGGGAGGACCAGGGTATACCCTGTCGCCACTGACCAACTCAGTCGTAATCCCGCAGCACTAACGGCAGATAGACATTGAATGGGTTGACGGAGATGTCCTGCTGGATTGGTAACGCGCCGCCGCAATTGGTTGCGGTCATCACCACAGTGTAGGAGCCGTGGTCGTCGTAGGTGTGAGGGACCACCTGGCCTGTGAACTCCCCCATTCCGTCACCGAAGTCCCAGGTATAGCCGATTGGGGCGGTGCTGTCAGCAGCCACCGTGCCGATGAAGACGACCGCCTGGCCAATCTGTGGCGGCTTAGGGCTGTAGTCGAAGGAGACTCCGGAGACAGGCACGCAGTCAACGCTCGTCGTATCTGTAGCCGTGTCGAAGACAGACGAGCCCTGCCAGGTGGCCGTAATGCCCGCCACTGCCTGGCCGGTAGTACCAGAGAGAGCCTTCACCGTCAGCGTCACGACCACCGAGTCGTTGGGGGCCAGGTCAGCGATCGGACCGGATGGACGCAACTCATATTCCCAGCCGGATGGCGCGCCGCTTACCTCAAGTGCGAAGGTCGCCGCCGCGTTGCCCAGGTTAGTCAACGTGTGGGTGTAGACGACGCTCTCGCCAGGCAAAATGGGCTTTTGCCGAGTTGGCGGTTCCAGATTCAGGCCTCTCAGCAGAACCACCGTAGTGCTCACCGGGACACCAGTGGCCGTAAATCCCTGCGCGCCGGCGACGTCGTAGGTCTGGTTGAGAACGATCGTGCCGAAGACGACGTCGCCACCCACCCGCGCGGTGAAGATGACTGTATTCTGTCCGCCTGCCAACACAGAAGCCAGCGTCCAGGTGACTACGCCACTTCCACTGCTGTAGCCACACGAATCGCCACTCCCGCAGGACTGATAGGTGGTGCTCAGCGGCACCGTGTCGCTGATGACCAGGGCGATGGCGTCACCCAGTCCCGCGTTAGAGACGGTCAGCGTGTAGGTCAGCAACCCACCGGTGTGCACTGCCTCGGGCTCGGCCGTCTTGGTGATGCTCAGCGACGGCAATTGTACGGTGGGGGTGACGAAAGCAGCATTGTTTGTCGTGTTCGGTTCTTCCACCGTGGTAGTGACGTCGGCAGTGTTGGTCAGCACGGTCCCTCCCTGAACCATGATGGGGACAGTGGCCGTGATCCAGATACGTCCACTAACGCTTCGGCTCACTGGGGCCGTCGGCGTCCAGGTGACAGTCTGTCCCATGTGCTCCACCGTCGCGCCGGCCGACGTGTTAGAGATGACGCCAGTCAGGAGAGTGGGCAGCGTATCCGCAATGCGCACAACTTCGGCCCGCACCACACCGGTGTTGGTATAGCGGATGGTGTAGGTGATAGACTGGCCAGGAGAACACACCGCCGGGCCGTCCTTGCTGATGACCAGGTCGGGGTATCCAGTGGTGGCGGTGATGACGGTCTGGGTGGCAGCATAAGCCCGCTCGTGGGTTTCAACGCCAGGCAGGGAGGTTCCCAGAGCCTCAGCAGTGGCTGTGAGGGTCATCGCTGGCTCGATTGTATCACTCATCCGGGCGCTGAAGGTAACGGCCTTCGATTGGCCGGCGCCGGCGCCTATGCTACTGATCGTTTGAGTGAACACCGCGCTCCCGGTGCTGCTCACCACCCAGCCGGTTTGCAGAGTATCGGTCACCACCACGCCGTAGATGGGAGCGGTGCCAGTGTTGGTGGCAGTGACGGTGATCAGGACAAACTCGCCCATACCCAGGTTCTCACGTCTCGCCGCCGTATGGGCGAGCATCAACCCCGGTTCGGCCAGGGCCAGCACCTGAGTATCGCTGATGACACGGGCCAGGCCGGTAGAGCAACTCTCAGTGTAAGAGATGGTGACGGTATTGGTGAGGAAATCGTCAGCGGTGTTATCGGCCAGGTTGAGGGCCCGGGCGTTGAAGGCGAGGGCTACGACCTCAGGCCCAGCACAGGTGGCTGTCACCGTGTTCAGCGTCCAGGTGATGGTACCACCGTCGGCCGAGTAGTCTTCATCCTTGGTGGAAGCGCCGGCGACAGAGAGACTGTCTAACACGTAGGTCAGCGCCGGGGTGGTGGAAATGGTGCCGCCGTTCTCAATCAGGCGAGGCAGTTCATCCACCACTACAGACTCATAGGCTACGTGGCCAGCCGGGACGGTGAAGAATGCGGTGTAGGTGATGAGTTCGCCGATGGTCGCCTCACTCTTGGGCGAGACGGCTCCCTGGCCCTCCTTGTGGACAGTGCCGGTGATGGTGCGCACCGTCACGGCGAGCGGATCGCCGGAGAAGACCGAGACCGAGTCGCTGACGGAGGCAGTGAAGGTGATGACGGTGCCGTCGGGAAGGTAAGGAGTGATGTTGACGGAGTAGGTGATGTACACACTGCTCCCGGCAGCCACATCACCGGTCCAGGTAATAGCCCGCTGGGCCTCGAGGTAGCCGCCACTTCCGACGGTGTAGGCGATGGTGTTGGGGTGATAAGTGACACTGACAGGGAGAGTATCGGTGATCCTGACACCGGAAATAGGACTGTCGGCAACGTTGATGAGGGCCAGGGTATGGGTTACCATCCGGCACGGTGCGAGCTCAGCAGATGAGGCCCACCTGGACGTGCGCAGCAGATACTGGTCGGCGCCGATGTCAGGGGGAGAGTACCTGCTCTCGCCGTCAATGTCTGTACCCACCCCGGCCCAGACACCTGCCCCGGCGGCGGCGGAATCACCTTTGATGTGGTAATCCATCGCCGCTGGGTTCACGAAACTTGGACCGCCGGCCAGATCGTTGGTGGTAGTGATACTGCCGCCACCGGAGGTATCGGTGTATGAATCGGTGACATACCACAGAGTGTGGTCGGCGGTGACGCTGGCCCCGCTGCCCGATGTGGTGATGCCCACCGTATGATTGACCAGGATGGTGTTGGTCAGAGCCAGGGTAAAGTCGCCGACCCGCAGCCCCTCTTCGCCGTTGCTGGCCACCGTGTTGTGGCGCAGGTGGCCCTCCGCGCCGCTGGCCCCCCACAGGTACAGGCCGCCGCCACCACCATTGGACTGGTTGGCAGCGATGATGTTGTTGGTCAGAGTGATGAGGCCGCCACTGCTCAGTTGGATGGCCGCACCGCCACCCTCGTCGCTGGCCTGGTTATCCAAGATGAAATTGCGCTCCAGATGCACGTCACCGGTGTTGGAGATACACAGCCCGCCACCCAGACCGGCGGCCGCGTTCGTGTAAATCCGGTTGCCCAGCAACATAGTCTGAACGTTGTTCAGAAAGATGCCGCCGCCTGATGTACCACTGCCGGTGGTTGAATTGCTGTAGACCTGGCCGTTGTACAGGGCCAAGGTGCCGTCCAGATGATAGATACCACCACCACTTCCGTCGGCCTGGTTGCTGTAGACCTGGGTGGCGGTGATGGTGAGGGCGCCGCCTTCAGCATAGATGCCGCCGCCGCTTCCGCTGCCGCTGGTCACGTTGCTGTACACCTGGCTGTTGGCCAGGGTGACCGTGGCCGTGTAGACGTAGAGGCCGCCGCCATCACCGTTGACAGAGCCGTTAATCAGGTGGAATCCATCCACTGTGACCGGCACCGTGCCGGCGATATGGACGACCCGCCGGCTGCCCTCCCCGTCCAGGGTTGTACGATTGTCCACGGGATCGCTGTCTGTCCAGTTGTCAGTGGTGTAACCGCCATGCAGCGTGAGGGACTTGGCGATAAGCACCACATTGCCGCCGGTGCCAGTGTAGATGCCCCCTGCCACCTTCACCGTATCGCCCGCCTGCGCCTGATCCACCGCCTGCTGCACCGTCGCGCACGGCTTCCACTGCACCTGGCAACCGTTGTCCGTGTCATCACCGGTCGGAGCCGGAGCGACGTAGCGCGTGCCGGCCACGCCGTTGATCGTCGTCTCTACTGGCGCAATGCTGCGGACGTCGTCGTACACCACCACCTCGGCGTCGTTGACCACATGTGCATCGGCCCCCAGCCAGGTGGTGATCTGGGCCGTGTAGGTGATGTGGGCCGGCTGCTCGGCGGAGATGCTGCCCGTCCAGGTGATAATGTCCCGCGTGCCCGCCAGGTGACCGCAATTCCCCGGGATACAGGTCACCGTGCCGGTGTAGCTCAGGTAAGCGTCCAGTATGTCGGTGAGCACCAGACCGCTCTCCTCCCCTTCCAGCGTGAAGGTATAGGTGATGACCTGGCCTGGGTCAGCGTTTGCCGGACCGTGCTTGGTGATCAGCAGCGAGAACTCGTCGGCGCCGATGTCGGGGTACTTCAGCAGCGGGCGCGGCTCGCCGTCAATGTCCTCGCTCAACCCGGTGTCCACACCCGCTTCAATAGCGCCCGAGGCAATCTGAACGTGGTAGCCCGTTCCATCCGGGTCGCTGAACGCCGGGTCGCTGTAGACGTTGGTGCTGCTGATGAGAGTGCCAGCAGCCTGGTTGGTCGTGTTGCTGTACCAGAGGGTATTGGAAAGATACGCACTACTGCTCGTCGCAACGCTGAGGCCCACCGTATGGCTGTAGAAGATGGTATTGGTGAACCCGGCCGTATGGCTGATGATCGCTCCAGCGGCAATGTTGCGGGCGAAGGTGTTGTGAAGCACCGTCCCTTCACTTCCCGCCGTCTGCAGCCCAGCCTCCTCGTTGTGGGCGATGACGTTGTTGACCAGCGCGTAGGTGCCGCCTTTCACTTCCACACCGTCGCCAGTGTTATGGTACACCCACGTGCGCTCCAGCGTCAGGTCGCCGCCCACGACGTACACTCCGTCGCCGGTGCTGCTGTAGACGCGGCAGCGGCTGATGACGGCCGTGGCCGTATAGACGGCCACGCCATTGGCGCCGCCCACGACGTGGAACCCAGCCAGCGTTACCGCCACCGGACCGGTGATGACCACGCCCGAGCCGCCACCCTGAGCGTCCAGCGTCGTCGTATAGGCGTCGGGGTTGTAGTCCCAGTCGGGCACCGTGTAGCCACCGGTTAGCGTGATAGCATCGCTTATGCTGACCACCTGCCCGGCGCTCAGGACATCGGTATAAACGCCAGTGGCCACCTTCACCTCATCGTCCTCCAGTGCCTGGGCCACTGCGTACTGGACCGTACGGCAGGGGCGCCCAGGCTGCCGGCAGTTATTGCCCGCGTCGCCGCCCGTCGTCGCCACGTAGCGCGTACCAGGCATCCTGCTGACCTCCGTCGTCACCACGGACCCGGGGGCGTAGTTGACCCAGGCGACGTTGGTGATAAAAGTGCCGGCCGCCAGCCAGTCAGTGATCTGAGCGGTGAGGGTGATGAGCGTCGGCGTGGCGGTGTAGACCGGGCCCGTCCAGGAGATGGTGGGCTCGTCGTAATCACCGTCACCCGTATTGAAGTCCAGCGTGACGTAGTCCAGGTAGTGGTGCAGCGTGTCGGTGACCGAGACGGTGCGAAGAGCGTCGCCGGAGTTGGTCACCGCGATGGTATAGGTGATAATCGCGCCAGGGGGTGCGGCCCCAACAACCATCTTGGCGCTCGACAGGCTATTTTCGTATGCCCCAATGTCGTGGTGCCCCGACTGCGGAAGCGGGCGCGAGTTGCCATCCCGGTCCACATCCGGCTGCACCCCGTTCGGATCCCCGGCGTTGATGGCCGGCGAATCCACTCGCAGGTGGAAGTCGCCGCTTGCAATGTCCACGAAGCGCGGGTCGGCGGAGATGCTGCCCGTGCCTGTGGATACCCCGCTGTAGTTTAATGGGCTGTTGCCCCACACGTCGTTGTAGGCCAACGTGCCGGCGGCCCCGTGGATGCCGTAATCGGCATTGTTCGCGACGATGGTGTTGCTGACGACCGGCGAACCGGCAGCCAGGTAGAGACCACCACCGGTCCCAGCCGCGTTGCTGTAGAACGTGTTGTTCCATACCAGAGGGCTGCCAGCGGCGTTATACAGACCACCGCCACCAGCAGCGGCCTCGTTGCGATAGACAACGTTGTTCCATACCCGCGGAATGCCGGCGGCGACGTAGAAACCAGCCCCATCCCCGGCCGTATTGCTGTAGACAGTGTTGCGCTGCAAGGCTGGCGCGCCGCCGCCTCCATAGTACACCCCACCGCCACGCCCGTCCTGGGCCGTGTTGCTGTAGATCAGATTTAACTGCACTGCTGGTACGGCCCCGGCGGCAATGTACAACCCGGCTCCATCGCCGTCCACGTACCCACGCCGCAGGTGGAGACCCTCGATCGTGGGGGTGATGCCCTCCCCGGCAATGAAGATCACCCGCCCCTGTCCGCCAGCGTCCAGCACCGTCTCGTGGGCCTCCGGATCGGAGGCATCCCAGTCATCGTGGGTGTAACCGCCGCGCAGCGTGAGGCTCTTCTCCAGGTACACCACCTGCGTGTACCCCTCGGTACTGTGGACGTCGGTGTAGACCCCCTGGGCGACGCGCACCTCATCTTCGGTCACGGCCTGGCCTACCGCTTGTTGGACAGTGGCACATGGGCCATACTCATCGGGCACCCGGCAGTTGTTATTAGCGTCGGTCCCATCCAGCGCGACGTAACGCGTGCCACCCTCAGGAATCACGAGAGTGAAATCATTCGCCACAGCCTGTTCACCCGCAAAAGAGGCAATCACTTCCGTCTGTTCGACCTCCCCAGCCGCAGCGTGGGTGGGAAGCAGCACCGTCACGACCACCTGCGTGTACGCCTCCCCCGGCCCCAGTTCCACAGGAGCGATAGGATTCTTAACTTCGGCATAGGCGAAGTCACTATATGTGGTCAGATCGAAACTCTCGGTGTAGTTACCCGTGTTGGTCAGGATATGGGTGTAGGTGACCATCCCTCCCGGGGCGGCCTGGTCGCTGTCATCGGGTGCGATCACCGCCCCCGGCGCATGGGGCACCATCGTTGTGTCAGCAGCGGTGTCGTAGATCGTGTCAGTGAACTGCGAAGTGGCGGTTATGACAAGCAAGTCCCACGTACCGCTCAGAACCCCTGCCGGCACGCTGACCGTCGCCGTGACTGGCACCGCGCTCCCCGGCGGCAGGGTGTAGACCATGGTCGGGGTGACCACCGCCCATCCCAGGCTGCTGGTGTAGGTGATGGTGTAGGTATCGGCCACAGCGCCGTCATTGGCCAAGATGTGCGGGTAGGCGATGACCGTTCCCGGCATCGCGCTCTGGTCGTGGTCAGGGTACAGTGTCACGTGAGGGCGGGCGACAGTGATGATATCCACCACCTGCTCCCTGTCAAGGCAATACTTAGTCGTCTCTGCCGTGATGGTCACTCTACCTGTAACGCTGATGGCACCGAGAGGAATGTTGGAAATCGTGACCGTAACTGTTCTCGTCTGCTTATCCTCTATGTCTGGCTTCGGAGGGGTGAACGTCACAGTCCACCCCTCTTGACTGCTGTCCCCGCTCAGGCTGATGACGTTGCTTACGTCGCCCGTGTAGGTCAGGACATGCGTGTAGGCAGTCGAAGTCCCCAGGACAACCGTCTCACTCTTACCGGGATCCAACTGCAGATCTACGTCGCAGTGGATGCAGTCTATGTAGAAGGCACTGCGTGAGACAGTGTCATCCGCCCTGGAGGTGGCTGTGAGGGTGACAGTGTCTTCAATCTTGCCAGTCGTGGTGGGCACCGAGACCTCGACCAAGATGACAGCCGAAGCGTCAGGAGCCAGCATGACAGCCTGGGTGACCGTCACGAGCCACCCGTTGCTGCTCGTCCCGGTGATGTCAAAGGTATCGGTAAGGTTGCCCTCGTTCTTCACGCTGAAGAAGTGGCCCACAACACCGGGGAGGTAATCTGAGGGGATGCACCATCCCCGAACTAGTCCTCAGGGCCATTTGCCCACCGAGACTCCAGGGGCCTGCTTGACCGTCGTCGTATCCACGACGCTGGCGCTCACCGCGGTGCTGAAATGTGAGGTGGCCATGATAACGGAGATGTCCACCGTGTCGCTAAGAGTCTTGTCGGGAATTGTCACCGTCACCCACACTGGCTCCGCGAGGCCGGGCCCCACCTCCACCGAGTCGGGGACCTTGACCTTCCAACCCTGGCTGCTCTCGGCGGTGAACGTAAAAGTGTCGGTGTAGTTGCCGGTGTTGGTCAGGGTGTGGATGTAGGAAACACTGCCAGGGACACTGCTGCCCTCTCTATTGGGCTCCAGTTCCACGCCGAGATCCAGGTTGACGTAGGTGGTGTCGCTGACCCGGTCAGAGACAGTAATGACCGATTGGGAAACGGCGGTGATGACCGTCGTATCCACCAGCACGGTGTCGGTGGGCATAGGGGACACTGTGACGGTGGCACAGACGGTAGTGCCCACTCCAGCCCCCAGCAGCGTCGCTACTGTAGGAACCAGCGTCACCGTCAGGCCCTGATCGCTCACCCAGATGAGATCAAAGGTGTCGGTATAGTTACCTGTGTTGGTCAGACGGTGGGTGTAAGACACCTCCACAGGGCTGCCGGCGTCGGAATCAACCCAGGACACGCGATCTGGCTTCAGAACCACGGTGCGGGTGAGAACGACGGTGGTCGTATTCACGGCCGTGTCAAAGGCATCAGCGTTATACTGCGAGGTAGCCGTGATGGTGGTGACATCCACCGTGTCGCTCAGGGCGCTAGCAGGAACATGCACCGCAACCTGCACTGTCGCTGTGAAACCGACCCCCAGCATCACTGTAAGCGGTTGGGCGGTATTCCCGTTTACCTCCACATCCCATCCATGCTCGTTATGCCAGGTCAAGTCGAGGGTTTCGGTATAGTAGCCGGCGCTGGTCACGATGTGAGTGTAGATGATCGCGTCGCCAGAGTAACTACCACCGGTGCAGTCAGGCTCCAGTTCCACCCGCACCCGCCGGAACTCATCGGCGCCGATATCGGGATGGTCGCCCATCCAGCGAGGTTGCCCATCCAGGTCTTCCCCCACCACGGTAGCATCGGTATCATCGCCGACGTTAATGCAGGGGGAGTCTTCCAGGGAGCCTTCCTGGGTGCCTCCCCGTAGGTGGAAATCCCATCCCGCCGCGTCCACAAACAAGGGATCCTGGGAGAGGCTGTGTACGCCAGAGACAGCCTCGCCGCCGTAGTCCCCGCCGCTATTGCCCCACACGTCGTTGTAGTCCAGCGCGGCCCCGCCGCCTCCCTTGTAGACACCGCCGCCGGTGATGAGCGCGGTGTTGCTGACCACGATGGTGTTGCTGACCACCGGGCTGCCGCCATCCAGATAGAGGCCGCCGCCATAGTCGGCAGTGTTGCTGTAGATGGTGTCGTGCCAGATACGTGGGCCCCCACCAGCGACGTACACGCCGCCACCGTCCGCGGTGGCCGAGTTCTCGTATACCAGGTTGTTCCAGAAATTCGGGCTGCCGGAGCCGTTGGCGAAACCACCGCCCTGCTGAGCCGCGTTAAAGGCCAGCGCGTTCCGCTCCAGCGTGGGGTTCCCCTCCTCATTATAGAAGCCCCCACCGTAGACGCCAGCTGTGTTGCCGGTGATGACGTTGCGCCGCAAGGTGGGCGAACCCAGGTCAACGTACACCCCGCCGCCGGAGCCGAGCGTCGAGCCACCTTGAATGATGAGCCCTTCTATCGTCGGGCTCCCGAAGATGTAGAACACACGGCCTTTCCCCTCGGCATCCACGATGGTCGGGTTGGCCACGAGTTTCTCGAAGTCGGCAGAGTAGCCGCCGCGCAGGGTGATGTCCTTGTTGAGGGAAACGTCGTGCTCGCTGTAAGTGCCGGCCGCCACCATGACCGTGTCGCCGCTGGCAGCCTGCCCTGCGGCGTGGACGATGGTACCGCAGGGATTGCCCGGGACCGAACAGTTGTTGAGCGTGTCATCGCCATCTACACGCACATACCGGGGGCCGGTGATGTGGTTCACCTCGGTCGTATCGGTCACCACCGCCCACACGTCGCTGGCGGCCGGGTTAGTGCTGCTAGCGGTCACGACCACCGTCGCGACCAGCCCGCCCGGCGCCTCGGCTGGCACGCTCACTACGACCCACAGCGTGGTCGTCATCCGCGGCCCCACGGCCACATTTTGCGTTGGCGTCACCACTACCCAGGAAGGATAACCGCTGCTCCAGTCAATACTAAAAGTATCACCGGCGTTGCCGGTGTTAGCCAGCGTGTGCACGTAGGTCATCACCGTGCCCGGGTCGACTTGTTCGGCGTAGGCCGGCGTGAGTTCTATGCCCGGGTTCCAGTTGACGCTGGTCGTGTTGCTCACCACGTCGGAGACAACGTCGTTGAGCCGCGACGTGGCGGTGAGGACGACGGTGGCGTAGGTGTCGCTGATGGCGTCGTTCGGTACGTAGACGGTGACCGGGACTTCCTCCCGTTCGCCAGCGGCGAGCGTGAAGACCGGGATGTAAACCACGTCCCACCCTGTGCCCAACCCGCTGGTGATCAACTCATATTCCACATCGAAGATGTCGCCAACGGTCCCGGTGTTAGTCAAGAAGTGAACGTGGACAACCTGCCCACCAGGGATGCCGGGTAATGCGCTTCCGGGGGGCCCGAAGTCCACGTCGGGATAAGAAGTGCTCTCGTCGGCGCCGACGTCGTACCAGCCGCCCTCCGGCAGCGGCCGGTCGTCTCCCTCGAAGTCCAGCACCAGCCCTGTCCCCGGGTCGCCCCGATGGACGCAAGGGGACTCAGCCCGCAGGTGGAAATCGCCCCCGGCAGGGTCCACGAAGCGCGGGTTCTCGTGGAAGTCGTTCGTGCCGGCGGCCACGCCGGTGTAGTTTCCCCCCCCGTTCTGCCACACGTCATTGTAGGCCAGAGAGGGAACGGCTCCGGCAGCAGCGAAAAGGCCGCCGCCAGAGACAGCCTCGTTGCTGACGACAATGGTGTTGCTGACCACCGGGGAGCCCGCGCCCAGGTAGATCGCGCCGCCGTCCTCGGTGGCCGTGTTGGAGACGAAGGTGTTGTTGTAGAGGCGCGGATTGCCCCCGGCCGAACCGAAGCCGCCGCCGCAGTTGGCACTGTTGCCGTAAAACACGACGTTCTGAATCGTAGGGCTGAGGGGTATGGCGATGTAGAGGCCGCCGCCGGTGATCGCATCCCCGCCCTGGATGACGAATCCATCCACCGTCACTGCGCCGGTGGCGGTGATGTAGACCACCCGCCCCTGTCCCTCGGCGTCCAGGACCGTCTGGGTGGTGGGGACGGTCCACTCGGTGACGGTGTAGCCCCCGCGCAGCGTGAGCGGTTGGCTGATGTAGACCGTCTGGGTAAAAGTGTCGCTGCCGGCGGTGCGAGCGAATGTCTCCTGGCACATTCCGGCAACCTTAACCACGTCGGTCTGCGTGAGGGCGTCCACCGCCGCCTGGACGGTGGGATAAATCTGCCTGGCGTCCCCGATGCGGGCAAAGCAGGTACCGGAGTAGTACTCATAGGCCCCCATGTCGGGCGCAGAGCCGAAGTAACGGGTGTAGCCGGCAAAATCTTCGTTGGGGTAGTTGACAGGATCGGCGGTGTCCTTGCAGGGGGAGTCCGCTTGCAGGTGGAAGTCCACGCCGGGGCTCACCAACTGGGGAGGAGTGTCCGTGATTATGCCCGTGCCGGGAGTGACATTGTCGTTGTACGGGGTGGCGTTCCCCCACACGTTGCAGTAAGTTGCGTCGACCCCGATACCACTGTAAATCCCGTGGCCGGTGTTGCTGACGATGATGTTGTTGCGAATGGTGGGAATAAGAGCAGAAGAGTTATAGCCCGACCCTCTATAGAGGCCAGCGCCGATGTTGCCGTAAATGGTATTGTTCTGGACCAGCGCTGCAATTTCAAGGTTGATGCCATCGCCATGAGTGTTATCGTAAATCAAGTTATTCTCAATTTTTATCGGACTACGGGTATATGCAAAGACTCCGCCTCCCTCAGAAGAAGCATCATTCCCATAGATCCGATTTCTCCCAATGACGGGAACGGGAAGGGGAACAGCGGAATAGTTATTGGACCATCTCGCGGCAATCCCTCCTCCATTACTGGCCCAGTTGTTGTAGACGGTGTTACCCTGGACCAGCGAGTAGTACTTCATATAGATGCCACCGCCGTCCGATCCAGAAGCAACCGTATTGCTGCTGATGGTGTTGTACCGAATTGTCGGGCCGGAACTGACTTCATAGCTTCCCTGTGTGTAAATCCCCGCTCCACCCCTACCCGTACCTTTAACCGTGTTGCTATAAACCTTGTTGTATTCCACAACTGCTCCGCTTGACGTATGGATGACGTAGATACCTCCGCCCCAGTTGTCGGCTGTGTTCTCATAAACCCAGTTCCCCCGTACCGTTGCGGCGGTCTCATTAACGTAAATCCCCCCCCCGTCGGCAGAAGTACTCCCCCCCTCATAAGCGGAATAGTTGTCGTGAATAACGTTGTCTTGCACCGTCGCGTTGGCGTTCACATAGATGCCGCCGCCCCTGACGGTCGTGTTGATGTAGATTTCATTATCATATACGCGCGCGCCACCGTTGATGTAGACCCCTCCGCCACTGTCCCTGGCCATGTTGCTGTAGATCTCATTCCCGTATACGTGCGCACCGCTGTCACTATTAATATAGACTCCTCCGCCACTCCTGTTGGCCGTGTTGCCGTAGATCTCGTTGTCCCGGACCACGTGAACGCCACCCCCAAGGTAGAAACCGCTGCCGTCGTCGGCGGAGGTGCCGGTGATCAGGCCGCTGCAGACGTGAAACCCCTCCACCACCACCGCCGCCGTGCTGTTGACGTACACCACACGCCCCTGCTCTTGAGCGTCCAGGACAGTGGGGTAGATGTCTGGGTCAGGGATGCTCCAGTTGGTGAGCGTGTAACCACCCTGCAGGGTGAGTCCCCGGCTGATGTAGACCGTCTGACTCAGACCGTCCCGCACATCAACTCCGGCACAGTAGCCCGCCACCTCGATCAGGTCACTGCCAGTAGTCGCGTCCACCGCCGCCTGAACGGTGGTGTAGACCCGCCCGTTCCCAAGGCGGGCGAAGCAGGTGCCAGTGTAGAACTCGTGCGCGCCGATGTCGGATTTCTCTCCGAACGGCCGCGCCTGCCCTTCGTAGTCCAATCCCACCGTCTGGACGACCGGCACCTGGTCAACGCACGGAGACCCGGGCCGGAGATGGAAATCCTCCCCAGCCGGGTCCTCAAAGAGCGGGTTGGTCGAGGTGAAAATGTTGCCGATGCCCTCCCCTACGTGGTTCCCACCTGTGTCCTCACTACCCCACACGTCGTTGTAGCCTAGAACAGGAGACGAGCCAGCGGGAGCGTAGATGCCGCCGCCGGAGGAGGCGCTGTTACTGACAAGGATCGTGGCGCTGATGACTGGCGCACCAGCGGCGACGCAAATGCCGCCCCCGTTGTCGCTGGCCGTGTTGGAATAGAGTGTGTTGTGCTGCAAGAGGGGCGTTCCACTCGCCACGTAGATTCCGCCGCCGTCCGCCTGACTGCTCTGGTTGAGGTAAATGAGATTGTTCTGCACCACCGGCGAGCCGGCAGCGATGTAGATACCACCACCCTCGAGATTTGCCGTGTTGCCGTGGATACGGTTGCGCCGCAACGCCGGTGAACCGCCGGAAACGTAGATGCCCCCCCCCCTCTCCGCTTCCCCGTTGTAAACGTAGAAACCCTCCACTGCCGGCGCTATGTCGGCGGCTATGGAGATCACCCCCGCTGCCCCCAGCCCGTCCAACTCTGTGGGATAGGCTTCCGGATTGGGGACGGTCCAGTTGGTCGTCGTGTAGCCGCCCCGCAAGGTGAGGGTTTTGGTAATTTGAACCACCATGCCGTCACCGTCGGCATCGGTGTACACCCCCTGAGCGACCTTTACGGTGCCATCGGGGTCCACGGCGCTCACCGCTGCCTGGATGGTGTGGTAGGGGCAACTGCTACAGACGGTGATGACGGAATGACCGCCGCCACCCTGGGACAGAGGAGCCGGCAGGGGGGCGGCAGCCGGCGCGCGGGCCGGCTCAGGCGGGGGCGCGAGACGTGATGTGGTTTCCCCACCCACAGGCTGGGACGCGGCCGCGTAAACCTGCTTCTGTGCATCGGCCAGCAGCCCCAGCAGCACCGCCAGGCTGGCGATCGCCATACACACCGCCACAACAAAACGGAGAACAGCCCTTCTGCTCATGATTCTTTTCCTGACACCGGAGCACGAAAGTAATCCAGCGAGTGCGTTCAGGATTAGAATACCAAAGTAGCGTCTGCGCAACGTCTTTGTAACGTCTTTTTATGAGAGGTGTCTGGCGTCCTCAGGGCGTGGCCTCCCTCAGCCGTCGGCAAGCCACGCCTGGCCTGCTTCACCAGCGACGGTAAGCCGAGTCAGGCCGGAGCGTTCCTAGGTTTCCGCGCGTACGCCGTGAATAGGTCCCCCAGGTTCACCGGCACCGCCAGCCCCCGCAGCCCCAACTTCGTCACCAGCCACTCCGCTGGCCGGCCCACAAGCGGCACCAGCGCACCCACCCGGCTCATCAAGTAACCCAGCCGCTGGTAGCGTCCCTGGGGCTGGTCGCTGAGCACCTGGAAGCCACACTTTTCCAGCATGGCCCGCAGTGTGCGCCGCGAAAAGTAGTAGATGTGCATCTCCATCAGCCACGGCCAGTGCGCGCCCATCAGCCGCGCCAAGGGGCTCTCAATGTCAATCGTGTGCACCACCACCAATCCGCCCGGCTTGAGCAACCGGTACACCTGCTGAAGCGCTCCGCGCGGGTCGGTCAGATGCTCAATCACGTCCCACATCGTCACCACGTCGAAGGCTGCCTCCGGCAGGTTCGCTGTCTCCAGCGTCCCCTGCACGACGTGGAGCCCCCGCGCCTGTGCCTGCTCCACCGCCCAGCGGGAGGGATCCACCCCCCATGCCTCCCAACCGCGGCGAGCCGCGATTTCGACGAAGACTCCTATGTGGCAACCCATGTCCAGCAGCAGGCGCCCATTCGGCGGCCCGGTGAGCCGCTCTAGCGGCTTCAGGTGGCGCTCAAAGGTCAACACCCGCCCCTCGCGTTCCTCCACGTAAAGCGGGTCCTCGACAGCCTGATAGGTATTAAGAATGTCGTGGTGATCTAGACGAGGATTGGTGTAGACCAGGCCACACCGACGACATTGGACGATGGTATGGTGCCGTCCATAGCCGCTATTAGTGCAGGCGAAGGCCGACCAGTCCTTCACGGTGGAGTTTTCTCGGATGGTGCAGGGATAACGCAGGATCGCGTCATCGGCTCCGCAAAGGTTGCAGCACACGTACTCCATCAGACCTGCTTTCCTTTCAGGCGCGCCCAGGCTAATCGCAGCACCGTCTCCAGCGCTTTGACAATCTCATTCCTCGAGACCTTCGATGTGCCCAGACGGCGGTTCTCAAAAACGATGGGCACCTCCCCCACCCGCCAGCCGCGCCGTTGCACCCGGTAGAGCATCTCAATCAAGAAAGAGTAGCCACTAGCCTTGATCTCGTCCAAGTCCATCCCCTTCAGCACCTCGCGGCGGTAGCAACGAAATCCAGCCGTCGTATCGTGGGCTCGCAGACCAAGCATCGTGCGGGCAAAAGCATTGGCCCCCCAACTGAGTAATTTGCGGTCGAAGGTACAGCCGCTGGTCCCGCCGCCCCGCACGTAGCGCGATCCGACGACCAGATCGTAGCCCTGGCCGATCTTGTCCACCATAGCCGGGATGTAACGTGGGTTGTGGGAGAAATCGGCATCCATCGTGCAGATGAGGTCGGCCCCCTCGTCCAGCGCCCGCCTAAAACTAGCGCTGTAGGCTGTGCCCAGCCCCAGTTTACCAGCGCGGTGGATAACCTTCACCCGCCCATTGCTCTCCGCCGCCAGCCGATCAGCAATCGCGCCGGTGCCATCGGGCGAGTTGTCGTCCACAACGATGACGCGCACTGCCAACAGCAGTGCGAGCAATTGTATCACCAGTGATTCGATGTTCTCCCGTTCGTTGTAAGTGGGTACGATAATCGTTACTTGCAAATTCGCCTCCAGCATTCCTTCGATCCCACACACAGATGGCGCGTATTGTAACCCTGTTAGAGGTATCCCGCAAGGTCACTCGATACTGGGATTTCATAGTAGATCAATTATAGGTATCTTCTCAATATCTTGGAGCAGGGGCAGCGTAGGGCGGTTTTGCTAACCGCCATAGGGTCGGATAGCAAATCCGACCTACTGCCGCCCCAGCTTTTTGAGAAGATACAATTATACAATGCCGGGCGCTGGACGCTGGTCACTGCCTCCTGCTTACCGCAGACAAGCGATGCGAGACACCCAGATTTGCATACTAGGTGAAGATAGGGTATCATAGCGCCATCACATGCAGAACAAGGAGGCACTCATGAGCAAACAGTTGGACCGTACCTATCGCAAGATCGTCAACGCCTGGTGTATGTACGATTGGGCTAATAGCGCCTACGCCACGACGGTGATGGCCGCCATGCTGCCACCCTACTTCAGCAGCGTGGCGCAGGAGGCCGGCTTTACCGGGACGCAGGCTTCCAGCATGTGGGGCTACGTGACCTCACTGACGATGCTGGTCATCGCCCTCATATCCCCTGTTCTGGGAGCCACCGCTGATTACACCGGCTCCAAGAAAAAGTTCATGTTTGGCTTCTTCGTCGTCGCCGTCGCCTTCACCTCACTCCTGGTGTTCATCGGCACAGGCGACTGGCTGTTGTGCCTGATCTTCTTCGCCCTGGCCGGCATCGGCAACGCCGGAGCGAACGTTTTCTACGACTCGCTGCTCCCGCACGTGGCCCATCCTGACGAGATTGACCAGGTCTCGGCCAAGGGGTACGCGCTGGGCTACCTGGGCGGGGGGCTGCTCCTGGTCGTAAACCTGCTGATGTTCACCAAGCCCGGCTGGCTCGGCATCCCCAGTGAGGAATGGGGCGTGCGCCTCTCCTTCCTCAGCGTGGGCATCTGGTGGGTAGTATTCTCCATACCGATCTTCCGCCACGTGAAGGAACCACCCCGTTCGAGCGACTACGTGGCGACGGTCAATCCGGTGCGGGCGGGCTTCCAGCGCCTGGGCCGCACCTTCCGCGACCTACGCCGGTACAAGCAACTACTCCTGTTCCTCGTCGCCTTCTGGCTCTACGCGGATGGCATCGGCACGATTATGAAGATGGCTACCATCTACGGAACGGAGATCGGCATCGGCATGACCGACCTGGTAGGCGCACTGTTGATGACGCAGTTCGTGGGCGTCCCGTTCACCTTCCTCTTTGGATGGCTGGCCCGGAGACTGGGCACCAAGCCCCCCATCTTCCTGGCGTTGAGCATCTACGTACTCGTCTCCATCGGCGGCTACTTTATGGCAGAGGCATGGCACTTCTGGCTGCTGGCCTTCATGGTAGGATTGGTGCAGGGGGGCAGCCAGGCACTCAGCCGCTCCCTCTTCGGCTCAATGACCCCCAAAGCACGGAGCGCCGAGTTCTTCGGCTTCTTCGACATCAGTTCCAAGTTCGCCGGCATCGCCGGGCCACTGCTCTTCGGCGTGGTCGGCCACTTGACCGGCACCAGCCGCCTCAGCATTGTCTCGCTGGTTATTTTCTTCGTGGTAGGGATGCTGTTACTGCGTCTCGTGGACGAGAAGGAAGGCATCCGCGTGGCGGAGGAGGAGAACAGAGCAGCGGGGCTGGCGTAGCCTCGCCCCTACAACTCTGCAGCAAGTGGTAACTGCACCACGAATCGGCTTCCCGGGCAGGTCTCCTCGTCGTAGCCAGGGCTTTCAGCCCAGATGCGCCCGCCGTGGGCCAGCACCGCCCCCCGGGCGATGGCAAGCCCCAGCCCCGGCCCACCGCCCTTGAAGGTGACTGTCCCTGAGGAGTGGAGCGCCACCTCCCCGGTACGGTAGAACTTCTCGAAGACCAGGTCCAGGTCTTGCGGCGCGATGCCGATGCCTGTGTCCTCCACGGCCACCTCGACGCACTGGCCCAGGTCGGGCATCTCCACTGTCCGGCCGACCACCGTGACCCGCCCCCCGTCCGGCGTGTACTTGATCGCGTTACTCACCAGATGGTAGAACACTTTGTACAGCAGGTCAGGGTCGCCTGAGCAGATGGGCAGATCCTCCAGCCCCACCAACTCCAGGGCCAGGTTCCGCTCCTCTATTGCCCCCTCGAACTGCAATTGGATGCCCTCGAAGATGACCGGGATGCCCACTGGACTGCGGATGATCTGAAGCCCGCCCGTCATCAACCGCGAAACGTCCAGGATGCTGTTGAACACCCGGTGGAGCCGTTCCGTACTCGCCACCACTCCCTCTACCAGTACCCGCAGTCCGGGGATCCCCTGTACCGTGGGATTGTCCTGCATCATCTGGGCATATCCCAGCAGGGAGGCCACAGGTGTACGCAGTTCGTGAGCCGATACCTGGATGAAATCGGACTTAGTCCGGTCCAGCCGCTCCAGTTTCCGGAGTGCCCTGGTCAGTTCCTCGTTGGCCTGACTCAACTCAGCGATGGATTGCTGGTCGGCGTCCCGCAGGCGACCGGTCACACGGACCAGGATACGGACGCCCAGGGAGGGACTACGCCCCAGGACAGTCAGGAAGGGCTCCTGGCCGATCTCCAGGACGGTGGTAGGCTCGGCAGCGCGGACGGTGGCAGTGCGGACGCCTTCCTGGAGGATGGCCATTTCGCCGAAGAGCTCACCTGGCCCCGCTCTGTACAGGTGGCGCTCACTCTCGTCATCCAGTCGTTTGATAACGTCCACGCACCCGTGGACGATAACATAGACGGCGTCACCCGGTTCCCCCTCCTGGCAGATGGCGACGCCAGGAGGAAAGGACCATAAGACTGCCGCCTGGGCCAATTCGTCCAGGTCCTCTTCCGCCAGGCCGAAGAGGACCGGGCGAAGGAATTCCTTGATATCCACCTGTGAAGAGGAGAGTAGGCTATCCATGACAAGTTTGATATAGCGCGGTCCTGGAATCTGCACAACGCTGCACTGTTCAGGGCAACTTCAGTATAGCCCAATCCTGCACGAAAGTCAATTTCATGCATTGTCAAGCCAAGCAGGTTACCTGCGACAACATTAACTTACAATACTTTTCACCTTTCTTGGGTTACAATTCCGTTACAGTGGAATTTCACCACATCCAGCACTGGCGTGTCGTCCCCATTGGAGGTAAGGAGGCTGTGGAACTCCTAGTCAACTCGACCGATCCAGGTGGACGACGGTCGAAGGTGGCGCAGAAGTGTCGGTGGGCACCGTATCTGTTGGCTCCGGCGTAGCAGTTGGCGAGATGCCCGCATCGTGGGACATGGTAGCGCCTGCGAGTGACGCGGCCTGGGTGAGTTGTTCGTTGGTCACTTCGACCCCGAGCAGGTAGGCCTCGCCCAGATCGGCCCCGCTCAGGTTGGTCTTGCACAGGTTGGCCCCGCTCAGATCAACCTTGCGTAGATCGGCCCCGCGCAGGTCGGCCCCGCTCAGGTCGGCCTCGCTCAGTTCAGCCCTGCGCAGGTTGGCCCCGCGCAGGTTGGCCCCGCGCAGGTCGGCCACGCTCAGGTCAGCCTCGTATAGGTTGACCCCGCTCAGGGAGGCCCCGATCAGGACGGCCCCGCGCAGGTCAGCCTCGTACAGGTTAGCCCCGCTCAGGTTAGCCCCGCTCAGGGAGGCCCCGATCAGGGAGGCCCAGGACAGATCGGCCCCGCTCAGGTTGGTCACGTGCAGGTTGGCCCCGCTCAGGTCGACCCCGATCAGTCTGGCCCCGATCAGGTCGGCCACACTCAGGTCGGCCCCGCTCAGGTCGGCCACGCCCAGGTCGGCCCCGCTCAGGTTGACCCCGCTCAGATTGGCCCCATTCAAGTCCAAGCCGATCAAATCAAGATCGCTCAAATCAAGCCCTCTCAAACGGGGGTGATCGCCAGCACCAATCAAGGCCAGCACCAGTTCCTTTCGTGTTATCTCTGCCATATCGTGTTACCTCCTGGCTGTGTCTTCGTCATCACCAGCGCACCCAGGCCCTGGCCGCCGGCACTATCAGACCGACGATCACCGCGCCTGTACTCAGTTATCGCGCAGCCATCGCACCGCTCCCACCGCTGGTACACACCGCCTTGGGCCCCTCGAACAGTATAGCCCAACCTTGCGCGGAAGTCAAAACTTTGCAGCACCCCGGGTCTTCGGGGTCGCCAGAAAACCGGGCAGGGGGCGGCGGCTAATCGCCTCCTCTCACACCACCGGACGCGCGGGGCCGCACCCGGCGGTTCGTCAAGCAGAACGCAGTTGAGGGAACACGCCGCTCCGTTACCCAACCGTAACTCTCCCTTAACTTACAGACACAGCCAATGGAGGTATAATGGAGACGTTAACGGGCGGGTGCAGCCGAGCGCAAGAAGCGCCATCTACCGCTGTGTTCGGCCTTTTTGTGTTCCCTGGGAGAACAGAATGAAACCCGACGTACGTATCCTGGTGGTGGACGACAGCCGGCCCATGCGGGAGTTCATCGTCCAGATCATCGCAAGCCGGGAGGGATTCGTCACACTGGAGGCATCTGACGGCGCTGAAGGGCTGGAGATGGCGCTGGCCGATCCCCCAGACCTGATCCTGCTCGACATGGAGATGCCGCGCCTCAATGGCTTTCAGGTCGTGGACGCCCTCCGCGCGCAGCAAGCCAACATCCCCATCATCCTGATAACCTCCCACGGTTCCGAGGCCATCGCCGTGGAGGTCTTCCGCAAGGGGGTGAAGGACTACCTGATCAAGCCCTTCACCGCCGAGGAGATGTACGCCGCCATTGAGCGGGCCCTCACCGAGGTCCGCCTGCGGCGGGAAAAGGAAGCCCTCACCCAGCACCTGACCGCAGCCAACCAGCAGTTGCGCCGCAGGGTGCAGGAACTGGACACCTTGTACCGCGTGGGAAAGTCAGTCACCTCCCTACTCTCCAGGGACCAGTTGCTGGAGCGGATTCTGGACGCCGTCTTCTACGTCATTGGGGCTGAGGAGGCAGCGCTGATGCTGATGGACGAGGAGAGCGGTACGTTGCGGACGGAACTCCACCGTCAGCGGGTGTCCGGGGAACTGCACCAATTGGCACACCGCAGCGCCGAGGAACTGGCGTCCGATGCAGCCCGCAAGGAGCATGCCACTGCCACCGGGGCCATGCTCTCTGCGCCTCTTAAGGTGGGCAACAGGGTGATCGGGGCGCTGGGTGTGGGTAACCGCGTGAGCACCCGGCCCTTCTCCGGGCACGACCGGCAGTTGCTGCGGGCCCTGGCCGACTACGCTGCCATCGCCATCGAGAACGCGCGCCTCTACGAGAAGGTGCGCCAGGCCGACCGGGCTAAATCGGAGTTCGTCTCCTTCATGGCCCACGAACTGCGCACGCCGATGACCTCTATCCGTGGCTACGCCGATCTGCTGGCGAAGGGCACTGTCGGCCCGCTGACGCCGCAGCAGGAGGAGTTCGTCTGCACCATCCTCAGCAACGCGGAGCGGATGCAGGTTCTGGTCTCCGACCTGCGGGACATCTCCCGTATCGAGATGGGCCAGTTACGACTGGAGGTGAAGCCGGTACGGCTGGCGGAATCGCTGGAGAACGGACCGCAGGCCACCCGTGGGCAGATCGAGGCCCGGTCGCAGCAATTGACGGTGGAAGTGCCGGAGAATCTGCCGCTAGTCCACGCCGATCCGGCGCGGCTGGCACAGATTCTGATCAACCTGCTCAGCAACGCCTACAAATACACTCCCGAGGGAGGGCACATCCGCGTGCGGGCCTGGCTGCAGGACGGGCACGTCCACTGTGCCGTGTCCGACACCGGCGTTGGCATCTCCCCGGAGGACCGGGCGAGGCTATTCACCAAGTTCTTCCGCTCCGAGGACCCGGCGGTGCAGGAGATGCCTGGGACGGGGCTGGGGCTGTGCATCGTCAGGAGCCTGGTGGAGCTCCAGGGTGGGGAGATTGAGGTGGAGAGCCAGCCTGGGAGGGGAACGACCTTCGCGTTCACCGTGCCGGTCGCCACGACAGAGTGATGACATAGCGCCCCCCAGTTACTTTGCGCGTTCAAGCAACTCGAAGTACTCCTCCCGTGTCATTCCCACTGTGCGCATGTTACTCTTGATCACCGTGACAGTGATTCCCTTGTAGCGCGGGATGACCACGGGACGCCGAGCGCGGGGGTGTCGGTAGATCAGATGATCGCCCTTCTGGCGCATAAAGACACAGCCGTAGGCTTCAAAGATGCGCACCTGTGTCCGCCAGTCGGTAGGAATAATGCGGGGCATCAAGCAACCTGGAGGGACACTTGAAGCGGAGCGATGGCAACCAGATGGCGGGCAGGTTCCTGTACCGTCCCGTCGAGGGCATATCCGGCCTCGGCGAGCACTTCCCGAAGCGTCCCCATCTCCGCCGTCTCCTCAAGGAAGATTTCGATGACCTCGCGCAGATTGCGCCGGGCCTCCTCGACAGTGTGACCACACGTCGCCAGGTCTAACTCCGGGCAGTAGGCCGTGTACATATTGCCTTCCTGCCAGATCGTGCCCACGAACTGTAATGTCCTGCTCGCCATCGTTCTCTCCTCCATCGGGGTTGTCTCCATTCTAGCACACAACAACTACAGCGTCAAACCACCCCGATTGGACAAACCCGGCAAATCCGAGTAAACTATCCCCCAGCGTTCGCGCACCGCCAACCGCGCAAGGAGGTCCACGACGAGCAGGATGAACCACTGCCCCAGTTGCGGCCGGTATGTCGGGCCATGCGAGGCCTGCCCCTACTGCGGCGCTCGCCTGACTGGGCGCACCCCCATCCGCGTCGTCAAGATCGCCGCCATCCTGCTCGCCACCGTGGGGCTCATCGCCCTTTGGTTCGCCGCCACCCACGCCGAGGTGCCGCGCGTCATGATCGGGCAGGCCGGCGCGACGATGAACATGGCCTACGTGCGCCTCCAGGGCCGCTGCACCTGCGCCCCCACCTACGACCCCGAAAGCGAGTATCTGAGTTTCTGGATTGAGGACGACACAGGCGAGATCCACGTCTCGGCCTACCAGGCGGAGACACGCGCGCTCATCGAGCAAGGAAGTATACCCGCGCTGGGCGACCTGATCGAGGTGGCAGGCACGCTGCGCGTGCGCGAGGACTTCCTGTCGCTCACGGTCAACGTGCCCGAGCAACTGGAGATCACCCGCGCCGAGCCAGCGGACCGCGACATCGGCACCATCGCGCCGGAGGACCAATACCTGCGCGTGCGGGTGCGCGGCCAGGTACGCAGCATCTACGAGCCCTACCAGGGATTGACGCTGATCACCATCCGCGACAGTACCGGCTCCATCCCTGTCGCCGTGAGCGATGACCTCGTCGCGCTCAGCGGCATATCCCCCACCCTCCCGGCGGGCCAACCCGTCGAGGTCGTGGCAGCCGTCTCGCTCTACGGCGACACGCCACAACTCGTCCCCGCCTCCGCCGCCGACGTCGTGTCGCTCAGCCAACCGGTGCCCATCGCTGTCGAGAAGCGGATCGGCGAACTGGCCACGGCGAACGCCGGCCAACTGGCCGTCGTGCGCGGCACCGTCACCGAGGTACATCCCTTCTCCTCCGGCGTCAGGCTCACGCTGGAAGATGAGACCGGCGCGATCGTCGCGCTCCTGTGGCAAGATATCTACGACGGGATGCGCAATGGGCCCAAGCCAGATGTAGGTGTGGAGGTCCAGGTGCAGGGGGAGGTCTCCCAGTACCAGGGCGAACTGGAACTCGTGCCCGAACTGGCCCGGGACGTGCAAGTGCTCGTCCCTGCCCCCTACCTGCCTGATCCTACACCCATCGGCACGCTGACAACCGCTGACGCAGGCCACTGGGTGGCGGTACGCGGGACGCTCGGCGAGCCGGAGGTCTACCAGGCCGGCATCAAGTTCACGCTTGACGACGGCACGGGGCAAATCGTGCTCCTGATGTGGGACGACGTCTACGAGAGTGCACCGGAGGGACTGGGGGGCGGCGCGCAGGTCGTCGTGACGGGCCAGGTGGCGGAGTACCAGGGTGAACTGGCGCTGACCGAACTCATCGCGGGCAAGATGCACGTGATCAGCACAGGCGAGGCTCCGCCGCCGACAGAGACGCCGCAGCCAACCGGCACCCCCACGCCCGAACCCACCCTGAAACCGACCGGCACGCCCACACCAAGGCCCACCCCGACGCCGGTGGTCGAACTGACGCCTATCGGGACTATCACCACCGGCCGCGTCGGCGAGGAGGTGACGGCGGAAGGCACGGTGGTCAGCACGGCCAGTTTCCCGGCCGGCTTCAAGTTCACCCTGGATGACGGCACGGGGCAGATCGTGCTCCTGATGTGGCACGAGGTCTACGACGACTGCTGGGATGCGCCGGAGATCAACCTGGGCGCAAAAGTGCGCGCCACCGGCGAGATCAGCCAGTACGAGGGGGAATTACAGATCCAGCCAGATCTCGGCGGGGACGTGAAGGCCATCGAGGGCGCAATCGCCTGGGCACCACCACGTGAGATCGGTTCGCTCACGGGCGACGAGGCAGAGCAGCGCGTGATGATCGAGGGGGAGGTCACACACGTGGAGGGATTGCGCAGCGCGGTGAAGGTATTCGTGAGCGACGGTACTGGCGAAATCCTCGTCTTCGTATGGCGCAACGTCCTCGACTGCATCGTGGACAACACGGGGCTGGGCACGCCGGGCAGCCGTGTGCGCGTCGTCGGCACAGTGGGGGTATACAAGGGCAACCTGCAGGTCATGCCGACATTGCCGTATGACGTGACGGTATTGGAGATGCCGTAGCAGGGGGGCCAGAGAGCACGACGCAGGATGCAATAGGAGGGCACTCATGGCTACCATCGCACCTCTGCTCTGCGCTGTCGGCGGCGCCTTGGTCGCGTCGGTACTGGCGGTCGTGCCAGCGCTGCACATCTACAACGTCGCCGGATTCATCATCATGGCCTGGGCCACGCTGGGCAAGGTGGAGAACGGTGTGCCGCCGGAACTCCTGGCGTTTTTCTTCCTGGGTATGATCACCAGTTACGCGATGCTGAACACTATCCCCAGCATCTTCCTGTCGGCTCCCGACGATTCCACCGTCTTCGTAGTGCTGCCGGGGCAGAAGTACCTCCTCCAGCGGCGCGGGTACGAGGCGGCGGTCTTGACCGGACTCGGGGGGCTGGGCGGCATCGCGGTGCTGGCGCTGCTGACGCCCGTCGCCTCGTCTCTCTTCCCGGCGCTGCGGGCCATCCTCCAGCCCCACCTACACTGGATTCTGTGGACGGTGATTGCTTACATGCTCATCTCCGAGTGGCCCAAGGGCTCCGACCGCGCCCCGGCGGGCTGGCGCCGCTGGTGGGACGGCTGGAAGAGCCTGACGGCCGGGCTCATCACCTTCCTGCTTGCGGGCCTCTTGGGGTTCATCCTGCTCTACCGCAGCCTGGTCCCGGTGACGGTCGCCTATCAGAACCTGCTCCCGGCCTTCGTCGGCCTCTTCGCCGTGCCCTGGATTCTGCAGAACATTCTCTCTCGGGTCGAGCTGCCGGAGCAGCACATCGCCAGGACAATAGACGCCCCACCATGGCTTTTAGTGCGCGGGACACTCGCGGGCACGCTGGGCGGGCTTTTCGCTGCCTTCTTCCCAGTCGTGACTGGCGGCATCGGCGGCTTCATCGCCGCTCACGCCACCGCCCAGCGGGACGACCGGCTGTTCATCATCTCACAGGGAACCTCCAAGGTAGTATACTACGTGGGCGGCCTTCTGCTCTTCTTCGTGCCAGGGCTGCACCTGACCCGGGGCGGGATGGCGTGGATGCTGAGCAGTCTGTGGTCATCCTACACGCCGCAGACCTACTACCTGGCGGTGGCAGCGGTGGTCCTCACCGGCGCCATCTCGTTCTTCCTGCTCCTGCTGATGACCCGCGTGGCGATTAAACTGGTCAGCAAAGTGCACTATCGCTGGATCAGCCTGGGCACGCTGGTTGTGCTGCTCACCATCGTCGTCGGGATGACCGGCTGGGGGGGCTTGCTCATCTGCGCCGTCGCCACCGGTATCGGCCTCATCCCGGTACTCTGGGGCTCCCGCCGGGTGAACTGCATGGGCGTCCTGCTGCTCCCGATCGCGCTGAACATGGTGGGGATGGGCGGCGTGATCGCGGGATGGCTCGGACTGGTGGAATGAACAATAGGCGATGAGATAGACCACGTCGCCGCGCCACTCCAGCCGCAACGGCTCCACGCAGCGCGTGGTGCGATGAGCCCGGCCGGCAGTGTAGTACTCGATCTCTACGGTGGCGCGTTCCCGGATGGCGGCCTCCAGCGATTCCAGCAACGGGCCGGTCGCTTCGGGCAGATGATCCTCCATCTCCAGCGGGGCAGCGCGGTGCAAGGCTTCCAGTGTCCGCTCGACCGTTCGGTCAACAGCGTCGCGCAGGGGGAGGGGCAGCCCCTCGTTCCAGCGGCGGGCCAGCGCGTAGGCGGGCCGGGTGGGAAGGCCCAAGGTGTCGGCCAGGTGACCGTAGACACGCAGGGCGGTGGCGATGGCGGCGCGTTCGGCCTGGCCCTCGCCCCCCGGCCCCCTCTCCGCCCCCCCTCGGTCCCCCCCAACTCTGGGGGGGAGGGTGGGAGAGGGGGAGTCAACGGCGGGCAGGTCAAGGCGAGGGATAATGGAGCGGCGGGCCAGGCGGCGCAGGAGCGCGTCCAGCCGGCCGGCGCGCACCTCAATGGTGCGGGCGTTGAGTGTCTTGCCCAGCGTCTCGCGGATGCGACGCTGGCTGGCGAGGTCGCGCAGTAAGCCTGGGTCGCGGGTCTGGAGCAGGACGACCTGGCGGATGGTGACGCGGTCGAATTCGTCCGCCCAGCGGTAGAGGGTGCCCAGGGGTAGGACGGGCAGCGGTTCGCCGGAGGCCCGTTCGAGGAAATTGACCACGCCCTCGACGGTGTGGCCGCGCTGAAGGGCGCGGAGAAAGCGGGGACGGGTGAGGCAGTAGCGGCCGGGCCCTTCGGCATTGCTCAGGGCGTGCGTAGCGGGAGCAGGTGGTACAACGGCCTCGAGGGCGAAGCGGTCGGGGAGCAGCAGGCCAGCGGGCGCATTGAGGAGAAGAGCCGGCTCCTCAATGGCCTGATCCAGCAGCGGCGCAACGTGCAAGGGGGCCGGGGTGGGATCGGTGGGCCAGACGCCGTCGTCCCGGCCGAGGAGAGCGGCCCCCAGGGGGGTCAACCTAACCCCCTGGCCCCCTTCCCTACCAGGGAAGGGGGAAGAAAGGAGACCGAACCAGGTCAGGGGGCCGGTCAACAGGGCGAGCAGGGTGACGCGGGCGCGATCCTTGAAGCCTGCGCGATCGTCTGGGTCGAGCGCGGTCCAGGCGGCGTAAGTGGTCTGGGGGCGCAGGAGGGCCGGGGATCGTTCTGCCAGAGCGTCAAGCAGGCCAGTGGGGTGGCCCAGAGGGCCAACAGGGCAGGCTGCCAGCGGTTCCAGCAGGGCGTGGAAACGGGCTACCGGGTCGTCGTCCTCCTGGAGGGCCGACAGCCGGTAGCGACGCCAGAGGGCACGGTTGGCGTCGGAGGGTTCGCGCCAGGCGTCCCAGAGGGTACGCAACCGCTGGGGGCGGGGGGCGGCCAGCCACTCCTGCGCGACCAGCGTGGGCTTGAGGTAACCGCCGATGAGTTCGACCAGTCCGGCACGTTCGGCCAGGTAGTGGATGAAGGGGATACGGGCAGCCTGGAGTTCGCTGCGACCGGAGCCTAATTCGTCGGGTGGAGAAATATACGTATTGAGCGCCTGGAGGGCACGGGGCGGCAGCCAGCGGCCGTGGCGCACTCCCATGTCCTGGCGGTTGAGGAGGGAGAGGAAGGCGAACAAGTCGGCAGCAAGGTTGTAGGAAGTGTGGGGGTGTGGGGGTGTGGGAGTGGTAGGGGCCGGGAGGGTGATGGGCAGGTCGAGGTGGGTGGTGAGCGTCTCGTGCAGGTCGTGGGGGAGAAGAACGACGTGGACGGGCCGCTGGCGGGTGCCCAGGTTGAGCGGATAGGCCAGGCCATAGTGGACGACGGTGGCGGCGGGAGAGAGAGGCACGGGCCAGGGAGCCGGCGGGGCGTTAGGATTCCAGGGCCGGTAGGGGTTGAGAGCGCCAAAGCGGGCGACGAAATCGGGCCGGGGGAGGGCGAGGTCGTCGGCCTGGACCAGGGCCCTGAGAGCAGTGCGGGCCTCGGGATTGAGCGCGGCGACGGTCTGCGGGAGATGGGCGTGGATAGCGCCACTCAATCTCTGGGCTATCTCTCGTCTGGGGTAACGATGATGGGCGGGCACGTCGTGAATGGCGGCCAGCGCCGTGAGGGTGCGCCAGGGATAGTGCAGCAGGCAGGAGATGGTATCCATCAGTACCTCCGATTTGACAAATGACACGATACAGTATATAATGGTTATGAGTTGAGGGCAACTGGATGGGCGATGTGTCACAAAACGGGAACATGACCGCATCCATGGATGTACAGAGAGAGTATGCGACCAACCACCATATATGGGGGTCAAAAGCCTGGAAAGAGACCAAGAACCCCCTACATCTGGGGGTGTCACAAAAGCCGGTCCGAAAGCACCTAATCCCCGTAAGGGGACGGAAACCTGGACTCCACTGAATACAATAGTTCCATCGCTCAGAGGTCCGAAAGCACCTAATCCCCGTAAGGGGACGGAAACTCACTATCACGATCGCCGTGATGATAGCGAGGGCTTTGTCCGAAAGCACCTAATCCCCGTAAGGGGACGGAAACCAAGGGATGAACAATCCTCGCACTTCCACCTGCATGCGTCCGAAAGCACCTAATCCCCGTAAGGGGACGGAAACAGTTGATCCCAGTTCGAGGCATCCACCCAAATCGTAAGTCCGAAAGCACCTAATCCCCGTAAGGGGACGGAAACCAATACTCTGTGACATCCATCCCGGCGGGACGGCACGGTCCGAAAGCACCTAATCCCCGTAAGGGGACGGAAACTAAAAATGTCTAAGAGGTTCGTTAGGTTCGTTGTTCGGTCCGAAAGCACCTAATCCCCGTAAGGGGACGGAAACACACAAAACATTGTCCTATCATGCAAATATTCTGTACGTCCGAAAGCACCTAATCCCCGTAAGGGGACGGAAACTTATCAGATCGCTTGGGTGTATTCCTGCTAGTGATATGTCCGAAAGCACCTAATCCCCGTAAGGGGACGGAAACGAAACCAATCCCGGTTACCCACAATATTGTCCCCCAAGTCCGAAAGCACCTAATCCCCGTAAGGGGACGGAAACCGAACGATACACCGCGTCGAGCCTAACCAAACGCTCTTGTCCGAAAGCACCTAATCCCCGTAAGGGGACGGAAACTTAAGCCACCTTGCCACTGAATAGTTTCCTCTTCCGGGTCCGAAAGCACCTAATCCCCGTAAGGGGACGGAAACACAGATCTCACGGGCAAAGCGGGCCGTATCACCCAGGTCCGAAAGCACCTAATCCCCGTAAGGGGACGGAAACTAAAACTCCCCCGCAGAACCGGCAGGTCTTCCTTCTCAGTCCGAAAGCACCTAATCCCCGTAAGGGGACGGAAACTTAGTCCGAGTGCGATCTCCGCAGAGATCGCCAAACGGTCCGAAAGCACCTAATCCCCGTAAGGGGACGGAAACCTGTTACCATCTCAGTCTTCGTCCATGCTTGGCACAGGTCCGAAAGCACCTAATCCCCGTAAGGGGACGGAAACCCACCATTCGCTGGCCGGCCGGCCCAAGTGGAGAAGCCAGTCCGAAAGCACCTAATCCCCGTAAGGGGACGGAAACATCGTGGGCGGAACCGCCTCTTCTGGGACAAGCTGTCGTCCGAAAGCACCTAATCCCCGTAAGGGGACGGAAACAGATACCAAAGCAACCAAGGACCTGCCAGATCCGGCCGGTCCGAAAGCACCTAATCCCCGTAAGGGGACGGAAACTTCCATCTGGCAACTGGGACAAGCGCAATACTGCCTGTCCGAAAGCACCTAATCCCCGTAAGGGGACGGAAACAGGGTGCCAAGATACTGAAAGGAAATCCCACCCCCGTGTCCGAAAGCACCTAATCCCCGTAAGGGGACGGAAACAAGAGTTGCCTCTTCTGGAACCAGCTGGCTCCAGTTGCGTCCGAAAGCACCTAATCCCCGTAAGGGGACGGAAACTCGCCATTCCCCGCGGTCGTAGCGTTAGTATACAACGGTCCGAAAGCACCTAATCCCCGTAAGGGGACGGAAACGAGAACTTGAACCCATGTGGGTCCGTTGCCCCAGTCAAGTCCGAAAGCACCTAATCCCCGTAAGGGGACGGAAACCCACTGGATAACTTCTTCCTCTGGCTGGCGCGCGTCGAAGTCCGAAAGCACCTAATCCCCGTAAGGGGACGGAAACGTTGAGCTTGGTTTCAGCGTGGGCGTGCTGGTCGGCGGTCCGAAAGCACCTAATCCCCGTAAGGGAGGGAAGGACAAACTTTGGTCGGTTACGAGTCGGCCACGAGTCGGTTACGAAAAAACGTAACCAGGTTACGCTTGGGAAGGAGCATCTTCTCTTCGAAGCAGCACCTGAACAACACAAGAAGAAACCCAGCGTAACTTGGTTACGCTGGGCAGTGACAACGCCAGACTGGCCCAGTGGTATGTTTACTGTTCAGCTACACAGCGTTTCTTCTGCCGCACCCGGTGCAGGGCACGTAGGTTGATCAGGACGTAGATGAGGGTGTTCTGGTTGGTGATGGCCTGGCCGTTGCGCAGCCTGGGGCGCTCAATGCCGAGTTCTTTAGCCTGGGAGTTGATGCGCTCGGTGGCGGTGCGCTGATTGTAGACGTTCTTGTAGATGTCACTGTCGCGGTCGATTTGGTGGCGGATGCGAGCCCTGACGCTGGTGGCCAGCGTGGTGATGCAGCCCTTGGGCCATTTCTTGTGCTGGATGGGGCAAGATTGGCCGGTGGGCTTGGGAAAGATGAGCGGGCAGGCGTAGCGGCCGCGCTCGTGTTCGACGCGG
>Ga0307430_1000159_pt1 | contig 67398 bp, 46 predicted proteins | sample SalMarWE160130MG_FD_202159 | JGI IMG/M metagenome (GOLD analysis project Ga0307430, IMG submission 202159) | Salt marsh sediment microbial communities from the Plum Island Ecosystem LTER, Massachusetts, United States - WE1603-130 | ecosystem: Environmental > Aquatic > Marine > Intertidal zone >... | reverse complement strand
AGCACGTCTACAATACCGTGCGCCCCCACCAGGCCCTGGGATATAAGACGCCTAAGCAGTTCCTGGAGGACTTCGCCCTTGCGCGCCCTCCTTAGTGTCACTAATGTACTGGACGAGTACACGCCATAGCTCCAGCCCGCTATGGGCGGTATAATTGAGGCAGACTGCCGCCATATCAGGAGATAGATGATGCCCTTCCCCTATCGCGATCCCGAGCAGGCGGAGCCGTTCGCTTTGGGCTACTTCCAACGCCTCCGTGGCAACGACGACATTCGCAGGACCTGGCTGGGACTGGATGCGCTCGTCCAAGTGCGCATCCGAGAGCCGGAGATCGCCGTTTTCATCGACACGCGCGGCGGCCGCGAGATGCGCATCGGCCCAGGCGCCACCGCCGAGAAGCCCGACCTCACCCTGACCCTCACCGCCGACAACTTCCATGACATCTATACGGGCCAGTTCAACGTTGTCACGGCGTTCGCCACCCGCAGGATCAAGGCCGAGGGCAATGCCGCCCTGATCATGAAAACGGCCTGGACGCTGCCGCAGGCGATCCAGATCTACCGCGAGCATTGCGCTTCGGCTGGAGTGCCGGAAGAGGAAACGAAAGCCCCGAGGCCAGAGCCAACCGAAGCGGTGGCGGCGGTTTCCGTCGGTGACAGGGTAGATCGTCTGCGTGAGCGATTCTTGCGCGGGCAGCGGGAGGTCTGTGTGGAGCGAGCCCGCTACCTCACCGAATCGTACCGCCAGACGGAAGGGCAGCCCGCCGTTCTGCGCCAGGCTCGCGCCTTGGAGCACATCCTGGGTCACATCAGCGTGCGCATCGAGCCGGACGAATTGTTGGTGGGGAACGTCAGCGGCAAGCCGTTGAGCGCGGGAATCTATCCGGAAGGCATCGCCGGGCGCATCCTGGGCGAACTGCCGAACCTCGCCCAGCGCGACTGCAACACGTTTGCCATCGACCCAGAGGACGAACGTGAACTGGTGGAGAGGATCCTGCCCTACTGGCGCGGCAAGTCAACCGAGGACCGGGCGCGGGAGCTCTGGTCGCCGGAGGTGACCGCCAGCTTCGAGAAGGTGGCGCCGTTCATCCTGACCGAGATCGGTGGCATCGGGCACTTGCTGGTCAACCACCAGCGTGTGATAGAACGGGGGCTGCTGGCGGTCATCGAAGAGGCAAGAAGGAAGAGGCAGGAGGCAAGGGACAAGGCGCAGGGCGATTTCTGCGAGGCTGCGGAGATCGCCGGGCGGGCAGTGATCTCCTGGGCGAACCGCTACGCAGACGAGGCTCAGCGGCTGGCCAATGCGGCAACGGACTCCCGCCGCGATGAACTTCTCGCCATCGCCGAGGCTTGCCGCCGCGTACCCGCTGAGCCACCGCGGACATTCCAGGAGGCGCTGCAGTCCGTCCTGTTCATGCACTACGCCATCCAGATCGAATCGTGGGACTCGGCGATCTCCGTGGGCCGGATGGATCAGTTCCTCTATCCGACCTACAAGGCCGAGATGGAGGCCGGGCGGCTTTCGCGCGACCGCGCGCTAGAGCTGCTGGCCTGCTTCTACATCAAGCTCAGTCACTCCATTCCCCTGTTCGACGCCGACGTGACGCTGGCCTTCTCCGGGCTGACCAACTTTGCCAACACGGTCATCGGCGGCGTGGACGGGGAAGGCAACGACGTCACCAACGATCTCTCATACCTGATGCTGGAAGCCATGAAGCGCGTGCGGACGCCGCAGCCCAACTTCGGCGTTCGCATCCACAAGCAGGCCCCGCGGGAGTTCCGAGACGCCATCGTCCAAGCTGTGGCCGATGGCATCGGTAATCTTCAACTGTTCAACGATGAGGTGATTATCGCCTCGCTGACCAATCGGGGCGTCCCCCTGCAAGAGGCGCGCGACTACGGAATCATCGGTTGCGTCGAGCAGGCCGTGCCGGGCAAGAGCCTTACGTCCTCCGACGCAGGGCTGTTCAACGTGGCGTTGTGCCTGGAGCTGGCCCTGAACAACGGTCGCGGGCGACTGTTCTCCGATCAGCTTGGCCTGCCCACCGGAGACCCGCGAAGGTTCACATGCATCGAGGAGGTCATCGAAGCCTACCGGGCGCAGGTCGAACACATCGTCGGCCAGATGGTGGAAGGGCTGAAGGGGCTGGCGCAGGCCCACGCTGAGCGGCGGCCGATGCCTCTGGCGTCGGCGCTCACCGATGACTGTCTGACACGGGGCCTGGACCTGACAGCAGGCGGCGCCCGCTACAACTTCACCGGTGTTCAGGGCGTGGGCGTGGCAACCGTCGCCGATAGCCTGGCAGCGATAGACTGGCTGGTGTTCGACCAGAAGCGCATCACCATGGAGGAACTGCTGGCCGCCCTGGACACGGACTTCGAAGGGCGGGAGTCGCTGCGACAGATGCTCCTGAACAAGGCGCCCAAGTACGGCAATGACGACGATCGTGCCGACCGATTCGCCCGCCTAGCGGCGGAGATATGTTGCCGCGCGATTGAGAGGCATCGCAACTCCCGCGGCGGCTGGTACTCACCGGGGTTGTACAGCGTGACGACGCACGTGGCCTTCGGGCTGATGGTGGGGGCCACCCCTGATGGGCGCCATGCGGGCGAGTCGCTCTCGCATGGCATCAGCCCAGCGCACGGGCGCGACAGCGGCGGACCTACTGCTGCCCTCAAGTCCGCCGCCAAGGTCGATCAGACGCTGGTGTCCAACGGCCTAGCACTGATCCAGATGCTCAGCTTGGGCACATCGGCGCGTAAGCATGCCACCGAGGTGCTGGGCGGCCTGTTGGAGGGGTACTTCGCCCTCGGCGGGCAGGAGCTGCAATGGAACCTGGTGGACCGGGAGACGCTGATCGCCGCCCAGCAAAGGCCGGAGGAATATCGGGGACTGGTTGTGCGGGTGGCAGGCTATAGCGCCCTGTTCACCGACCTCAACCGCGTCGTCCAAGACGAGCTCATCGCGCGGACAGAGCACGCCCTCTGAGGAACGCCGCCGAAGAAGATACCGGCGGGTTCCTCAAAGCCTGGTTCCACTAGAGCCACCAGGCTGGTACTCACCGCTCGTAGGCCCCGAGTCGGGCGCGGCGTCAAGTGATTGCGCAGGTGAGCAGTACGACAAGCTGTGGGGCAGGCTATGGCTTACTGCGTGCCGAGGGCAATGGTCCCCTGCATATGGTCTAGCGTCGTCAGGCTGTTGATCTCGGGCTGGCCGGGGAACCAGCGCTCCCACGTCTGGGTCTGCGGGTCGATCCAGTAGGCGGCAGCGACCGGCGCCCCTGTGCAGCTGGCGACGGCCTGGCCAGTGTCCGTGCCGTCGGCACCGTCCCAGACCGAGATGGCCCACTTGCCCGCCGGTGGGCAGTTGTGCAGGGTCCCCTGAACGGTCGGTTCCTCACTGAGGTTTGATGGGCGTATCGTATTGCGGTCCCAGTATTGAAGGATGGCGTCGATCAGGTCGCTCGATGACGCGTCGGCGTGGTGGTCAGGGTCTGGGCCATGAAGGAAGTTGAAGCCATCGTCCATCTCCGCCCGCGGTTCCCACGATGCTTCCCATAGCCACAGCGCGTGGTTCATGCCCAGGTCCTCGAATAGGTTCATCTGGTCGTCCATAAAGTCAGCCGCGCCAGGCTCCCATCGCATAACGCCGAACTCATTGACGGCCATCGGCACGCCATGGGTTAGCGCGAACGTATCCACCGTCGAGAGCAGATTCTCCAACCAGCCTCGGTTGAACTGGTCGTCGACGCCGTCCCAGTCTGTATCGAACACCCCCGGGTAGGTCAGTTCCAGGGGAGGTAACTGGTGCGTGTATGGAAACGGCGCGTATTGATGCACTGTGTAGACGGTGCGCGTGTCTGCGGTCGGTTGCAGGTAGGGCAGCCACTGGACGGCGCTATAGCTCATCCCGCCGACCAGGATGGGTGTGTCGGCATCCACCTCGCGGATGGCAGCAGTGATCCGCGGGTGGAGCTGGTTCCAATCGTACAGGGTGTTGGCGTAGGTCGAGCAAAACTCCTCCGGTTCCCAGATGTCCAGCCAGACGTCGTTGGCATTTGGCTCGACCATCAGGTCGTAGCCGACAACAATGGGGTTGTTGCGGTAGCGCTCCGCCGTGTGGCGCCACATCGCCGTCCAGGCATCCTGCGCCGCCTGGTCGTGCCACACGGAATCATTGAGATAACTGTCATCGAACCAGGTGCCAACTTCATCGTGGAAGAAAGTGAACTCACTGCGGCCTGGGCCGGTGCGGAAGCTGACCACGGCGAACATGTCGGCTTTGGCAATCATGTCGAGTAAGCTATCCAGGTTGCCCTGGATGCCCTGATCCAAGGTATAGGGCGGAGTCTCGCTGAACAGGCCTGGGTGGGAGATGTTGACGTAGTTGGCGCCTAGCGCCGCCAGCCGGTTGAAGTCCTCCTGGGTGTGGGGTGGCCCGACGGGGCCGCTCCCCATGGAGTCGTCATCCAGTTCATGGTACACGCGGCGCTGGTAGATGTTAGCGCCACGCAGGCTAGTGCCATTCGTCCACAGCGCCCACTTGTCAGCCACAGGCTCGGCGTGCGGAGCAGTGGCGGTGGGCGTTGCCGTAGGCGTGGACGGCAGGGCAGCCGTTGCGCCGTGGGCAATGACCCCTTGCATATTGTCGAGCGCCAGCAGACCGCTGTTCGCCGTGCGTCCCACGGAGTACCGCAACCAGTCCTGGGCATCCGGATCGACATAGTAGGCGAAGTCGACCTTGCCTTCCCCACAGGTGGCCAAAGCCTGGCCAGTGGCAGTGCCATCGGCACCGTCCCAGACGGATATCGCCCACTTGCTGGCCTGGGGACAATTGTGCAGCGTGTCATCGTGCGCCTGGGGCCAACCAGGGCCTGCCACTCGGGCCAGGGCCTGCTGCTCCGCTCGTGGCGTAGGCGTAGGTGTGGGCGTGGGTGTGGGCGAAGCAGTCAGTGAATCGTCGTAGTCGCCGAAGTCCACCGCCCAGAACCAGCCGTACGGCGACTGGGGATTGTAGGCCTTGCCAACGCCGGCTGCCACAAAGCCATCGGTGAGCATAATGGCGTTGTGCCCTGGCGAGCTGCGCCAGGCCTCGAAGGCGCTTTCCGGCGTGGCGCCCCCGGCTCGGATGATCTCGCCCCACAGGCTGGCCTGCGTATAGCCGAAGGCCGCCATGCGCTCGGACGGGTTGCGGCCCAGGGAGTCGATGTGGGTCAGGCAGTTGTGCTCGGCCATGTCCTCGCTCATCCAGCGGGCGGCCGAGCTGAGCGTTGGCGAGACCTTAAGTGTCGACAGGCCATGTTCCAACCGATAGTCGTTGATCAAGACCAGCAGGGCGGCCTCGTCCTCGCTTGGGGGCGGTGCCTGAGCCCGAACCTGCAGCCGGCCCACGACCAGAAGCGATACGAAGGCCCCTACCGCCAGGGCCGCTGCAACAACGAGAAGGACTCCAAGCCGTCTGCAGTCTCGCATACCCGCCCCATCCTACTCGCAGGCGCGGGGGCTGGCAAGCGCATCCGGGCGCCGGGCAGCAACGGGACGGCCGATTTGGAGGTGCTACGCTGCTACAATAGGGACATGGAGCGCCGTAGCTCTTGTTGATGTCAGGCCATGGAAAAGGGAAGTTCAGGGGGCTGACGCAGGGGGCGTCCATCCATGATTCCAGGCACGTACATCTTGCTTCTGCGTCTGCCCCGTGAGACCACTGTCCAGATTGGCCGACTAGGCCCACACCGGTTGGAGAGGGGCTATTATGCCTATACAGGCAGTGCCCTGAGCGGGCTGGAGGGGCGCATCGGCCGACACCTCAGGTCTGGGAAGGCCAAGCGCTGGCACATCGACTACCTACGAGAGATGACGACGGTCCAGGCCGTATGGGTCCTGCAAGGGCCAGAGCGGAGGGAGTGTAGCCTCGCCGCTGAACTGCTTCGCATGCCGGGTGCTCACCCCGGACCGCGTGGGTTCGGCTCGTCTGACTGCCGCTGCCGCACGCACCTGGTGCACTTTGCCGATTGGCCGCCAATGGACAGGATGGAGCAGCGTTGGGGCCTCCGGCGGATACCAGTCTAGCCCTCTGACACCACGAGCCGCACGATTGGAGTGGCTAGATGCCCTCGTCGCGCAGGGAGGCAATCTCGCGGGTGACGGCCTCGCATTCGGCGTCACTGTTGTAGAAGTGGGGGGCGATGCGGATGCCGATGCCGGGGCGGTAGTCGACGAGGAAGCCGCGTTGGATAAGGGCGTCTGCAATGGCCGAGGCGTGGGGGCAGTCCACCGCCACGGTGCCGCCGCGCTGGTCAGGGTCGTGGGGGGTGTTGATGGTGAGGCCGTCCTCCAGGGCGAGGGCGATGAGGAGAGAGGTCTGGCGGCGGGACTTCTGGCGGATGGCATCGACGCCCACCTGGCTGACAATGCGGACGCCCTCGCGGGCGGCGTAGAGGGCGGGGATGGACGGGGTGCCGCCCAGGAAGCGGTAGGCATCGTCGGCCAGGTCGATGGGGCCGTCGGCGAAGGCGAAGGGTTCGCGGTGAGAGAGCCAACCGGTGTCGGCTGGCCGGAGCTGGGGGATGAGGGAGGGTTTGACGTAGGCGAAGGCGGCGCCGGGACCGCCGCAGAGCCACTTGAGGCAGGCGCCGAAGAGGACATCTACATCCGCTTCGTGAACGTCGAAGGGGAGGACGCCGACGGATTGGAAGGCGTCGAGGAAGACGAGGGCGCCGCACTCGTGGGCGCGGCGGACGAGGGCCTCCAGAGGGATGCGGTAGGAGCTGCCGTAGAAGACGTGGGATAGGGCCACGACGCGGGTACGAGGGGAGATGCGATCGATGAGCTGTTCGACGGGCGGGTGGACGGGGTCGTCGCCGCGGATCACGACGGGCCGGGCGCCGCGGCGGGCCTGTTCGAGCCAGAAGTAGTGGATGGTGGGGAAGTCGTACTGGCAGAGGAGGACCTCGGGGCGCTGGGGCGGGAAGTCGAGGGCGGAGGCGAGGATGGCCTGGAGGATGGAGACGTTCTGGTGGAGAGTGACGCTGCCGGGGGGTGCGCCGAAGAGGCGGCCAATCTCATCGCCGAAGCGACCGACCTCGGGGAGCCAGTGGTGCCAGGCGGTGACGCCCTCGGCGGCCCATTCGTCGGCGTACTGACGGAGGGCGTCGTAGGCGGCGCGGGGCATGGCGCCTAGGGAGTTGGAGACGAGGTAGGTGCAGCGCTGGAGGATGGGGAACTCGTCGCGCCAGCGGAGGAGGGGGTCATCGCCGGTCATAGTAGCCACAGGCTAACACAGACAAGAATCCTGTGCCGATTGAGGGCAGGCGAATAAGCGCCCCCACGGCCTGCTGTCCAAGATACTCCGCAGGCTCGTTGCTAGCCCGGCATCTGTCCTCTCAGCATGGAGATGTTCTGGTCGCCCAAGGGGGTAATCAGTTCGAAGATGATTCCGCCAGGCTGGCGGGTATCCAGGTAGGCGTAGGCCTGGCGGAACGGGTCCATCTGGAGCACCTCGAAGCCCATGGCTTGGGCCTGCTCCAGCTTGGCTTGGAAGTCCCTAACGAAGAAGCCCACATGGTGGATACCCTCCCCATGCTGACGCAGGAACTCGAGGTGGAAGCTGTCGCCCTCTAGGACTTGGATCAGTTCGAGCTCGACCTGGCCGAGGGTGGCAAAGCCCAGCCGGGCCTTGATCGGCTTCTCCTGGCCGCGATCCCAGACATTGGGCGCTCCCACCTCCCTGATGTCCCACGGGCCCAGCCCGAAGGTGGACTCGTAGAAGGCTATGGTGCGGTCGACGTCTTCCACCACCACGCCTATTTGGCCCACGTCGGGCAACTGGAGCTGCTGTTTAACATCGTCTGCTGTCATCGCAAACCTCCTTCTTCTTCATCCGGCCAGGGGCTTCTTCTGCCGAGTCTAGCCCTTGACCCGCGCATCGGTGGCGGTGAGGAGCGGCTGCTGAGCGTCTCAGGTCGAACATATCGTCGGTCAGCGGGCCTTCGTCTCAGCGAGGCCTCTCCTGAAGGCCTTCAGGTTGAGGTCGAGCCTGTCACCCGGCAGGCTTTCCTGGAGTTCGAGCTCGAACTCTTTCGCGGCCAGGGGCAGCACGCCGGCCCCGACGAGCGCTCCCGCCATGACGATATTGGCGAGAATGGATGCGCCCAGGTCCAGAGCAATGTCCGTGGCGTTGATCAGCCAGGCCTTGCTGGATAGCTCTTCCAGCGCCCTCACTATCTCCTCGACGCTGGGATAGTGGGCGATGCCGACGGCCACGGCCAGCGGGTATACGGGCCTGGAATTGGTAACGACTGTGACGCCTGGATTGCCGTATTGCCCCAGCACTCGCAGGGTCTCTACCGGTTCCAGGCCCAGGATGACGTCGGCTTGGCCATGAGGGATGAGGGGACCGTAGTGGGCTTGGCGCGAGATTCTCAAGTGGCTCATCACCGCTCCTCCCCTTTGGGAGGCGCCGTAGGTTTCGCCGATGGTTACGTGATAGTCGGCCCGCACCAGAGTACTGCCCATGAGCTGCGAGATGAGCACGTTACCCTGGCCGCCGACGCCGGTGACGATGACGTTGAGGGGGTCCTTTCCTTCCATGGTCAGGCTACCTCCCTGATGATGGCTGAGGCGGGACAGATGTCGGCGCACACCCCGCAGCCGTTGCAGATGACCTCATCGATCTTGGCCGTGTGGGTCTCATCGTCCCAGACAAGGCCGGGGCACTGAAATATCCGCGTACACAGGCGGGCGCAGCCACAGCTCTCCCCCCGACACTTCTCGGTGTCCACCCGAACCTTGTATGCCGGTTTCTCCTCCTTGGCGCTGACCAAGGCACACTTTCTCCTGGAGATCAGCACTCGCACTCCGCCGTCGTCTTGCATCAGGTCCAGGAGTTTCTGGGTGGTGTTCTGGAGGTCAAAGGGGTCCACCACCTCCACCCGTATACCCAGCGAGCCACACAGCGCTTCTATATCCACCGTGGGCGCTGGCTCTCCCAGGGCACTGGCCCCCGTTCCCGGGTGGGGCTGGAAACCGGTCATAGCAGTGGCATTGTTATCGAGGATGATCAAGGTGAAGTTGGACTGGTTGTAGACCCCGTTGATCAGGGCTGGGATGGCGGCATGGAAGAAGGTGGAGTCGCCGCACACTGTCAATACGGGCTGGTCAAACCCCAGCTTGTCCAGCTTGCCAAAGCCGGAGGCCAGGCCAGCGCCTGACCCCATGGCCTGCACCGTCTTGAGCTGAAAGAACCCGGTGGGCCCCAGGCCCATCGTATAGCAGCCGATGTCTCCGGTGACGAAGCCGCCGCGTCCATCCAGCTTCAGGGCGTTCTTCACCGACCACAGGGTGGCCCGGTGGGGGCAACCGGCACAGAAGCCGATCATCCTGGCCTGCACCAGGCCTCCGGTCAGCTGTTGTGCCTTCTTGGCGTAGTCGGGCTCGACGGCGACCCTTTCCTTGCCCAGAATGGAGCTTAGGGCCTCAATCACCCGGTCGGGGTCCAGTTCGCCAAAGGAGGGCAGGTGACCGCTCCGCTTGCCGTAGAAGGTCAGGGGGCCCAGAGTAGAGAACGTATCGCCGACCAGCTCTTTGAGGTTGCCCTCCAAGAAGGGGTCGACTTCCTCTACCACCAGTACCTTATCGGTCCGGGCCAGATGCTGGTGCACCAGCTTCTCGGGCAGGGGCCAGGTGGTGCCGAGCTTTAGAATGCCCACGGAGCTCTCCAGGCCGAGGGTCTTCAACGCCTCCAAGGAGTAGTACCAGCTGCTGCCGGAGGTGACTATCAGCAACTCCGGCCTCTCGGGGCCGGTGTACCAGTTGAAGGGCGACGACTCGAATATCTCCCTTGTCTTGTTCACCTTCTGATGCAAGAAGCTATGCTTGATGGGAACGAGCAAGGGGGTAAACTGGCCGAGCGTTGTGGGTGCAAACCTTGCCTTCCTGCTGGGGGGCACTGGCTCCCCGAGGCGCACGTCGCCGCGGGCGTGGGAGACCCGCGTCACGCTCCTGATCAGGCACACGTTTTTGATCTGTTCCGACAGCTCGAAAGCCCACTTGGTCATCTCCTTGGCTTCCTGAGAGTCGGAAGGCTCAAGGAGGGGGATCTCGGCCCACTTGGCGGCAGGCCGGGTGTCCTGCTCGTTGGTGCTGGACAGGCCAGAAGGGTCGTCGCAAACCACCAGTACCAGGCCGGCGACGGTTCCTGTCAGGTTGAGGTTCATGAGGAAATCGGAGGCTACGTTGAGGCCGTTCTGCTTCATGGCCGCGATAGCCCGCACGCCGGCAAAGGAGGCTGCGGCGGCGGTCTCCAGGGCCACCTTTTCGTTTACAGACCACTCGACGTAGATGTCCATCTCCCTGGCCACCTCGGCCAGGCTGCCGATGATCTCCGAGGAAGGGTTGCCGGGATAGGCGCTGGCGAATCCCAGGCCCGCCTCCAGCGCCCCCCGGGCGATAGCCTCGTTGCCCATCAGAAGCTGGCTGGCACCCGCCTCGTATGCTGTTATGCTCGTCATCTTGGCAACCCCTTTCGAGCGTCAGGTCCGTGTGTCATCCTGAGTGCCATTGCTATGACAGGAGCTCCTTCACTGCCTCGCTGGCCAGCTTGAGGTAGAGCAGGTCCTCCTCGCTGCCGGTGATCTCAATAACCTTCTTCAGCCCCCTTTTCTTCTTGAGAAGGGATGCCTCTTTGAGATGGGCGAGATTCTGCTCTGGCAATGGGGCTGTCTCGATGACCCCCTTGGCTCGGGCCGCCTTCACCAGTTCACTGCCGACATCGCTCCTGATAATGAGCGTGTTCCAGCCCTCGACTCCTTCGGCAGCGCCCACCGAGATGTCGGCGAGTTCCGCCGTCAGGTCGATGCAGACATCGCAGGCCGGCCTGACGAAAGGTCGCACCTCGTCCAGAGAGATGTCAATACGACCGGAGTCAGTGAAGACCCGGAAGAGATTGGCCGGGGGAGGAGGGATATCGAACTTGACTATCTGCCTAAGGGGCACTTTGTCCGCCAGGAAGCGAGCAAGCTCCTCGTAGCGAAGGGCCCAGGTGCAGAAGAGGCCGATGATCAGCTTCAGCTTGTCGATGTTGTTGCGGTTCTCCAGGGGGGAGGCCCTCATCTTGGCCAGGGCCTGCGCCTGGCAGGGGGTTGCCACCACGCCGATGCGCTGGATGTCCCCTTCCGACTCCCGATTGAACGCCGCCAGGGTGGGAGCGGCTACGAAGTTCGACCCGGCGCAGTCGCGGATCTGGGTCTTGGTGTCGGCCAGGATGCCGCTGGGAAGCATGCTCTCATCGCTGGTAGTGAGGACGGCCGAATCGATCAGCCCTTGATCCAGGGCGAAGGAGGTGAGAGCAGTAACGGTGCCTCCAAACTGAGCCTTGGACCTGACGGCTTCATCGCTGGCCCGGGCCAGCGCTATCTCTTGCACTGTGCCCAGCTCATCAGCCGCGTAGGGGACGCCAAATACGGTCTGGCTAAGCAGGTCGAGGTCCAGCGAGGTGCGAGGGCAAAAGACGTAGCAGCGCCCCTGGCGCAGATCGCACTCGTCCAGGGCAACGACTCTCCCCCGGTAGGCGACCAGGTAGGGGCACATCCCGACGCAGGCGCCGCACAGGCTACAAAGGTCTCGGGCCAGCACCTCGCTTTGGAGCTCGCGGTAACCCTTTACCTCTAGGCCCATTTCCTGCTCCCTTCTATCGCTGCTCAGAATAGCGGTCAGGCCCGGCGATGGGAACCCCGCCGCCTGAGCTACCAGGGAGATTATATACTGTCGACGGGCGTTTCAGGAAGGCACATCCCTGCGGGCTAGCAGGCGGCCCTGCTCCTCCCGCATTACCAGGGCGAGTGGGCGGAAGGCGACAGCGCATCGTGCCCGCGCTGTCGCCGGCGGTCTCAGGCGAAGCTGTTGGCCAGTTCTGCGTAGCGGTCCAGGAAGGGCAGGACCTCCTCCCTCGGGGCGGACGTGAGCCAGAAGACGCAACGCTCCACCCCTAGCTCGGCGTAGTGCTGGATGACCTCGGGCCGGGACGGCGCGCCGTAGATGGAGACTGGGATGCGCTCGCGGCCAGCCTCGGCCGCCAGGCGGTTGAGTTCGGCGATCCACTCGGCCAGGGGCCTGCGGAGGACGACGGGGATGGGCATCCAGCCGTCGCCGTACTCCACCACCCGCCGAAGGGTGTGGGGCCCGTCGCCGCCCAGAAGGATCGGCGGGTTGGGCTTCTGGACGGGCTTCGGCCATGACCAGATGGGGTCGAAGTTGGCGAACTGGCCGTGGAACTCGGCCTCGTCTTGGGTCCAGATCGCCTTCATGGCCAGGACCTGCTCTCGCATGAGCTTCCAGCGCTGGGCCGGGTTGGTGCCGTGGTTCTCCATCTCCTCCAGGTTCCAGCCGCCGCCGATGCCGAACAGGAACCGCCCGCGGGAGATGAGGTCCAGGCTGGCTACCTCCTTCGCCAGGGTGATGGTGTCGCGCTCGATCACCAGACAGATCCCTGTGCCGATGAGGAGGTGCTCTGTGGCCGTGGCCGCGGCGCTAAGGGCTACGAAGGGGTCCAGGGTGTGGGAGTACTCTCGGGGCAGCTCAGCGCCACCCGGCCATGGGGTTCGCCGGCTGGTGGGAATATGGGTGTGCTCCGGGAAGAAGAGCGACTCGAAGCCGCGCTCCTCCACGGCCCTGGCGATCTCTGCGGGACCAATGGAATACTCGGTGGGGAATATCGTGACGCCGAACTTCATAGACTGCCTCCTGCTCTGGCGAAGGTTGATGTGTGTCGGGGAAGGGTGACGCGCGCTGAGGGCATAAGGGAATGAGGCGGGCAATGGGACTCGAACCCAGAGTCCTCTGCTTGGAAAGCAAGCATTCCCAGCTTGTGCGACCTGAGACGGCTGTGGCGTGGCAAAACCCCATCCGTGTGTAGAGCGGTGCTCTGCTGGCTCAGGCAGATCAGTGTGTCAACGGTCCAGATACGGATAGAGGTTTGGTACTCCACAGGTACCCTTCTTATACCATCCTGCCGATGCGAAGTCCATCCAGGGTGGAGTCCAGCATCTTGCGGGGGGCCAGGGCCTGCCCGACAAGGTAGAGCTCGCCTACCTTGCCCTTGAGGGCCTTGTACAGGCTATCGTTGGCCACGCTGCCCAGGGCCAGCACAACGCTGTCCACCTCTTCGATGGTGCGGTCCTGGCGAGTGAGAATGTTGGTGGCTACCACGGTGTTCTCCTGAACGGCCTTTATCCGCATGCTGTTGGCCACCACTACCCCCTTACGGTAGAGCCGCGATAGCACAAAGGCGAGGGTCAGTGGCTCTACCTGGAAGCCCGCTATCGCTCCCCACGGCACGAGCACCTCCACCTCACAATCGCGGTCAGCCAGGAAATCGGCTGTCGTTAGGGCTTCCATTCCCCGGTCTAGGGCCAGCAGGACGACCCTCTTCCCCGCCTGAGCCTTGCCCACTAGCACGTCTCGCGCCTGCACTACGTTGGGTTGCGCTGCGCCAGCGAAGGTGCCTGCAGCCGGAAGTCCTCCTGTGGCCACGATGACCGCATCAGGCTTGACCTCCTCGATGGTCTTGTCATCCACTGTAGAACCCAGGTGGACATCGACCCCCAGTAGCTTGAACTGGTACTCGTAGTAGCGTACCGGCTCGGCCATGTCCTGCCTGCCGGGGGCCTTGGCGGCGATCTGGAGCTGGCCCCCCAACTGCTCATCCTTCTCGTACAGGGAGACGGAGTGGCCCCGTAGCGCGGCCACCCGTGCCGCCTCCATGCCGGCGATGCCTGCGCCGATGACCATCACCGTCTTCTTCACCGGAGCGGGAGTGATCTCCATCTCCTTTTCCCGCCCTGCGCTGGGATTGAGGGCGCAGGTGATGGGGAGGATGTCATATAGACGGCCCCAGCAGCCCTCGTTGCAACCGATACAGCGGCGAATCTCATCCAGCCTTCCTTCCCGCGCCTTGTTGGGCAGCTCAGGGTCGCACAGGTTGGCGCGGGTCATAGCCACCATGTCTGCTTGATTCTTGGCCAGGATGTCCTCGGCCACCACAGGGTCGGTGATGCGGCCGACGCAGAACACCGGCACGTCCACCACCTCCTTGATCCCGGCCGCCAGGTAGACGAAGGGGGCGGCGGGCATGTACATGGGTGGGATGATCGCCCCGCCGGCGCCGACGGTGACGCTAACGTAGTCCAGCTTGCCTGCGGCCGTCAGCTTGGGCATGATCTTTTTCATGTCCTGGAGGCCCAGGCCACCTCCCTGGAACTGGTCACCGCTAGTCCGCAAGCCCAGGGTAAAGTCGGAGCCCACAGCAGCCCGCACCGCATCGATCACCTCCAGGATGAAGCGAAGGCGCTTCTCCTCGTCTCCGCCGTATTCATCGCTACGCTCGTTGGTGCGAGGGGACATGAACTGCTCGATCAAAAAGCCATGGGTGCCCATGAGTTCTACGCCGTCCAGGCCGGCCTCCCGTATCCGCCGCGCCGAGTCACCAAACGCCTGAATTATCTCCTTGACCTCTTCAACCTCCATGGCATGAGCGGTCTCGGCGTGGAAGGACCCAGCGACAGCCGAGCAGGACCACAGGGGCAGGCTGCCCTCTCGCGTCCCGTAGAAAATGCTGCCCGGATGCCAAAGCTGGGCTACTAGCTTGGCCCCGTGCTCATGCACGGCAGAGGCGATCCGCCGGAAGGGCTCGATGCATGCGTCCCTGTAGGTGTGGATGACGAAGGGGTCGGTGGCAGCGGTGGGGTGGACGGCCTGGTCCTCGGTGATGATCAGGCCGATGCCCCCTTTGGCCTTTGATACCCAGTAGTTCAGGTGCCGTTCGGATGGCAGACCCCCTTCAGCAAAGGCGGTAAGGTGAGCGGTGCTGACGATGCGGTTACGCACCGTGAATGTGCCGATCTTCAGTGGTGTGAAGAGATGTTTGAACTGTACTTGAGGTGTCTCTGGTGCGGTGGTCATGATCAGTACTCCTTCGCTGATAACTGCCAGAGCAGATCCGGCTCGGAGGGGGTAGAGCTACAGCGCCCCTCCCAACCGCTTCCGATCAATCGTAGCCGCGCGCCAGCAACTGTTGCGCTCGGTTCACCGGCCGCCCATCTGGAAGTCGTAGTATCCGCGAACTACGTCGAATCTGCCCAGTTGGGCTCCTCCCTCCCAGAGCTGGATCTCTTTGCAGTCCCTCCAGTATTTCTCCACGTTGTACTCGCGCATATAGCCGTAAGAGCCCATCAACTCCATAGCCTTGTTGGTAACCATGATGGCTACTTCGGTACCGTAGACCTTGGCGATGCTCCCCCGGGACAGATGGCCAGGCGATTCCCGCGGCCCATAGGTCTCCGGGTGATCGAACATGTAGGCCGCCGTCAAATAGTACGTCCTGGCGGTCTCGATGCCGATGGCCATATCGGCCAGCATGCCGGCACAGATGGAATGCTCCCGGATGGGCTTCCCAGCCACGATTCTGTTCTTGGTGTACTCAAGAACCGTCTCAAAAGCGCCCTGAGCCGCACCCACGGCCATAGCTCCGCTCCCTATCCTGCCAATGGCTATAATGATTTCGAGCAGCCTAGCATCCTCTCCGGGGCCTGCGGCGCGGTTCTCCCTGGGGACCCTCACGTTGTCCAAATAGATATCGCAGTTTCTATCCGCCTGCATGCCTGCCTTGTTTTCGAACTTGCCGAAGGAGAGCCCTTCACTGGGATGAGGCACGTAGATCAAGGCAATGCCCTCGTCCCCCAGATTGGGGTCGGTGGCGCACACAACGCAGTAATAGGCGGAGATACCCGCGTTGCTGGGGAACCTCTTGCTTCCGTTCAGAACCCATTCATCTCCGTCTAACACGGCCCTGGTGGAGATCCTTTTTCCGTGCAGGGCAGGGTTCTCAATGTCGCACCCCCCTTCGGGCTCGGTCATGGCGAAGCATCCTCTGCGCAGCTCGTCGCCACAGAAGACGGCAGCGACCTTGCCTAGTACCGCTTCGTTATTGGCCACGATCGCCGGTATAATGCACCACCCGGTGCAGCCCAGGGACACGGCGAGTCCGATGTCTCCCCGGGCGATCTCCTCTAGGACGATGCAGTTACCGACCATCGATCTCTGTGGCAGGCCGCTATATCTCTCCGGCAGCATGGCCCTCTGAAAACCGAGGTCCTTCAGTTTTTCCCCTATCTTGTCGATGAGGATATGGTCCTTATCATTGTCTAGTTGCTGGCGGATAGGCATGATCTCGCTATCTACGAAGGCCCTCACCGCTTGTTGGATCAACCTGTCCTCTTCGGTCACGAGCTCCTTGAGAAGAGGCTGTCTCATGTTTCCATCCTCTCTTCTGAATCCCCGCCAAATCCACGCGGTGAGCTCGGGCACCCGCGCTCGGCTTTATGAGCGGTCTTGGTGCGCAAATCATTCTGCACGATCGGTCGAGGTGTCAATCGGCAGCCCATCTGGTAGAATAGTGCAGATCGGTATGCCTTGACAAGCAACGGAGGCGCACCATGACAGACCCGCACCTCCTCGCGTGGTAGCCTCGTTGGCCCATGACCAAGCTGCAGCGACGCAGTTCGTCAACAAGCTCGATATCGACCGCGCCACTGGCCAGCGGGTCCACTAGGGGGCGCGACCGCGTTGAGATATGCGAGCAGGACAGACGGGCGGCGTGTGGGTTATCGTCGACCATACCGGCGACGAGGTGGAGGATATCGCCCTGGAGCTCCTCGGGCAGGGCCGCGAGCTGGCCGATCGACTGGGCCTGTCAGCGGCGGCGGTGCTCCTGGGCGATGACGTTGGTGGCCTGGCGCCTCTTCTCGCTCAGTGGGGGGCCGATACGGTTTATCTAGCTGAAAGCCCTCTCCTGGGCGCCTACAATCCCGATGCCTATACTCCTCTTCTCGCCGAGCTCATCCGTCGCCAGCGGCCTTCTATCGTCCTCTGGGGTGCCACCGATCAGGGGCGCGACCTGGCCCCGCGGGTGGCCGCCCGCCTGGGCGCAGGCCTGGCGTCCAATTGCACCCGCGTTGACCTGAGCGAGGATGGCCTGCTGGTGATGACTCGCCCGGTCTACGCTGGCAGGGCCTCGTGCAACGTCGTCTGCCCTCAGGCCAGGCCCCAGATGGCCACCCTTCAGCCGGGGGCGGTGCCCGCCAAGCGCCCGGACCCCAGCCGCCAGGCGCAGGTAATCGCAGTGGACGTGAGCCTATCGTCCCAGGATCTGCGCCTCCGCCTGGAGGAGGTGGTCAAGATTCCTCCCTCAGCCCTGGATGTGACTGAGGCGGAGGCCATCGTCGCCGGCGGGCGGGGCGTGGGCAGTGCGGAGGGCTTCCACCTGGTGGAGCAGGTGGCTCACCTTATGGGTGCCGCCGTGGCTGCCTCCAGACCGGTGGTCGACGCCGGCTGGGCTCCCTATGAGCGACAGGTGGGGCTCAGCGGCAAGACCGTTGCCCCCCGGCTGTACATCGCTTGTGGTATTTCGGGCGTCAATCACCATGTCGTGGGGATGAGGGATTCGAGGGCCATAGTCGCCATAGACCAGGACCCCCAGGCGCCCATCTTTCAGATTGCCGACGTGAAGATAGTGGGCGATCTGCACCAGGTGCTGCCCTCGCTGGTCGAGCGGCTGCGGCAATTGCGGCAGGAGCGGGGGACGGCCGAGGACGAGGAGGTCCTGCGGACGCTGGCCAACGTGCCTGGCAGCAGGCAGGTCTCGTGAGGTGACAAGCTCGATGAAGGTGGTTGTTTGCGTCGCCAGGGTGGTGGATACCGGCGAGCCGCTGCCGGTGAGGTCGGGGAAGGCCGCTCTCGAGGAGGAGGGTCTGAGGCACGTCCTCAATCTGGCCGACGAGTATGCCCTGGAGGAGGGCCTGCGCCTGAAGGATCGTTTCCCCGGCAGCGGCGTGATGGCCATCAGCGTGGGGCCGCCCGAAAGCGAGTCGGCCCTGCGCCGTTGCTTGGCCCTGGGGGCCGATCAGGCCCTGCTCCTGTGGGACGAGGCCTTCCGCGGATCAGATACTCTGGCCACCGCTCGCATCCTGGCCGCCGCCATCAGGCAGGCGGAGGCCGATGTAGTGCTTTGCGGCAAGCGGGCCAGCGACGGCGATACGGGACAGGTGGGCGCTCAGCTAGCCGAACTTCTCGACCTGCCAGCGGTTACTAGTGTTCTCCAGCTCGAGGTGAGGGACGGTGAAGCCCTGGTTCATCGGCGGTTGGAACGAGGGCGGCGAGAGGTGCTTCGCTGTCCTCTGCCCGCCCTGTTCGCCGTCGAGGAAGGGATCAATTACCCCCGTTATCCGCGGCTACGGGTTCTTCTTCGGTCGCTGGGGGCAGAAATCGCCCGCCGTGGCCTCGCCGACCTGGGTCTCCGCCCTGACGAGGTGGGCGAGGCGGGCTCCTGCGCTCAGGTAGTCAATCTGTCGCCGCCCAAGCCCATCACCAAAGGCTTGTTCATCCCCGATAGCGACCTCTCGCCGGAGGAACGCTGGGAACAGATCGTCTCCGGTGGCATGGAGGAGCGGCACGGTGATGTCATCCAGGGGCCGCCAGACACGGTGGCCGAGCGGTTGCTTCAGTTCCTGACCCAGAACAACTTCGTCTAGGGGTTCGCCCCTCGCAGGCCAAAGCCGGCGGCACCCAGAGGCGAATCAATCGTGCCGCACCCTTCAGGCTGCGGTGACAGGGTCCACTGCGATGCCCAGAATCCAGCCTCAGCCGGCCGAAGTGGCCACTAGAAAATGGGCGAAAAGCCCGAAGAATGCTGAGGACATACACCCAAGACAGCAACCGGTGGTAGGATTACCTCCAGGGGGGAACATTATGGGCAAGTATTACAAGGATGCTGCGCATCTTTTCGAGATATATGGCCACTTTCTGGACCGGGTGCTGAAGGACGACAAGATAGGCGCCAAGATGGCCAAGGCAGGGGTTGTCATCAGGTTCATATATACCGATCCCGATTGTGAGATCACCATAGACTTGAAAAATCCGCCGGCAAAGCCAGGGTATTATGGGACTTTCTATTTGGGCCCGACCGATGTTAAAGAGGATGTCTGGTCCAAGCAGTCGGCGGACCATTCCCACCGTTTCTGGCATGGCTATGAAAATCCGATAGCATCTGTAGCCAAAGGCAAGATGAAGCAGGGTGGCAACGTCATCGCCATGCTTAAACTTCTACCGGTGGTCAAGCCTGCTTTCAAGATGTTCCCGATAGTTCTTGAGGAAATGGGCTATGGAGATCTTATCATCAGGGAAAAACAGGACACTGGTGTCTCATCGACTTCAGGAGCAGGAGAATAGAATTGGGGGGAGAGAGGAGGCTCACATGAACGTTGAGCATCTCGCCCGCTTGTCACGCCAGGCCTGGGGCCTGGTCATTGTGTCCTTGGCGTTTGTGCTCCTGGTCGCCATGGCCGCCGGCTGTGGCGAGGAGGAGGAGGCGCCCACCGGCACCGGCACGCCCACAGCGACGGTGGTGGGTACGGCGACGCCTCCAGGCACAACGACCCCATCGGAGGGAGCACCGGGGATCAGCGACACGGAGATCCTGCTGGGAGCGGAGGCGATCCTTAGCGGCGGCATGGGAGCGGTATACTCCACGATACCCAAGACCGTTGAGGCCTACTTCAACTACATCAACGACACCGAAGGGGGCGTCTGCGGCCGCAAGATCGTCTACCAGCTCGAGGACAACTTCGACGACCCGGCCAGGGCCGTGGAGGCGGCGCGTAAGCTGGTGGAGAAAGACAAGGTGTTCGCCTTGGTCTGTAACATGGGCGACGCGCCCCATGCCGCTTCCTGGGAGTACCTGAACCAGATGGGGGCGCCGGACATGATATGTGCCGGCGGCCACCGATTCGGCTCGGACCCGCAGGGGCACCCTTGGACCGTCCAAACGATCCCCAGCTACCTTGTCGAAGGGACATTCTTCGGCCAGTACATCTCGGAAAACCTGTCGGGCAAGACGGTGGCCGTCCTCTGGGAGACCAGTGCCGCGGGCATCGACGGGCTGGCCGGCCTGAGGCGGGGGCTGGACCCCAGCAAGAACCAGATCGTCGCCGACGAGTCTTACAACAACGGGGATGTCTCCATCAGCTCCCAGGTGGCCAACCTGGAGGGCTCCAATGCCGAGGTCGTCGTCCTCTTCAGCAGCCCTGGTTTCACCGCCCAGGCCATGAAGAACGCGGACCGGTTGGGCTGGCACCCTCAGTGGGTGATGAGCTACATCAACTCGGATGACATGATGTTCCAGTTCGTATCTCCCGAGCTTCTGGAGGGTACGATCACCTTCCAGGCCCTCAAGCTAGCGGCTTGGCGGGACGATCCGGCGGTCGCTGAGCACTACGAGCTCATGCAAAAGTACGGCGGGCCCACCCCCACCAACTTCACCGTTTTCGCTCAGACGGTGGCCGAGGTGGCGGTAGAAGCGCTCAAGAGGAGCTGCGATAACCTGACCCGCGAGGGCCTGATGGAGGCGCTGGAGTCCATCGAGGACTTCCACAGTGACCTGATGCTGGACGGCGTGAACGTCACCTTCTCCGACACCGACCACATCGGCCTCCAGACCGGCCGCATGCTGAGGGTCAGCGTCGAGGACGGGAAGGGCAAGTTCGAGTACTTCGGACCGCTGTTCGAGTTCGAGGAGTGAGCGTAGGATAGCGCGGCGGCGGGCAGAAGCAGGGGATGGTGGATTTCAAGGGAATAACATTGGTAACCGGTGCCGCCGGTTTCATAGGCAGATACGTAGTGGAGCACCTGGTGGCCCTCGGGGCCCGAGTGCGGGCAACGGATCTGCCCCGGAAAGATACGTCATACTTCGATGACATGGGCGTGGAGTTCGTGGGTGCGGACCTTACGAAGCCGGAGACGCTGCCTGCCCTGCTCGATGGAGGAGTGGACAGGGTTTTTCACCTCGGCGCGATCTGTAACTTCTCCACCCCCTATGAGAAGCTCTATCCCACCAATGTGCTTGGAGTAGATCGCATCACCAGGCTGGCTCTCGATGCGGGAGTTAGGAGATACATCCACGTCGGTTCGACCAGTGTCTATGGCCCCTACCGGGGAACACCGTTTAGGGAAGATGCTCCTCGCGATCCCCAGGATAGCTACGGGAGAAGCAAGAGAGACGGTGAAGACATAGTTTGGCAAAGGATCGAGGAAGGGCTTGCGGCAATAGTTGCCCGCCCCTGCACTGTCTACGGCCCTGGGTGCAGTGATGGCGCCGGCAAGGTTTTCTCGCGCCGCACCGTCATTACGGCCATTCCGGGAAACGGCAGGCAGCTCTTGTCCAATGTGCGGGCCGAGGACGTGGCGGCTGCGGTGGTGCATCTCTCGCAGCTCGATGAAGCCGTTGGCAAAGCCTTCAACATCGCGGATGACAGCCATCCGACAGTCGAGGAAGCATTAACCATTGCGGCAAGGACTTTTGGGGCGAGGCCCCCCAAGTTGCATCTACCCCTTGCAATCGTTAAGACTTTCGCCCGTATGGGTGGGTTCGTCTCCAAGATGAAGGGACGGATTCCGGACCTGGAATACGACGCGGTGCGCTACCTTGGCAGCGACTACGTGGTGGACAACACCAGGCTGAAGACCACTGGCTACAAGTTTATCTATCCTGACTTCGAAGAATCGATGAAGGAGATGGGGGAATGGTTCAGCAAGAATGCCCCCAGGTGAGGTTCTTTTGAGTCGGAGGATAGAGGAGGGCAAATCATGGAGGCAGTGGTAATCACGGGACTTGCCCAGGGGATCGGGCGCGAGGTTGCGAAGCTCCTGGCCGGGTCAAAGGTGCCGGTGGCTGGCTTTGATGTCGACAAGGATGGAATCGAGTCGCTTGAAAAAGAGCTCGAAGAGGCGGGATGCGATCACCTGCTGATGACGCTGGACATAGCCGATCGCCCCGGAATTCTCAAGTTCAGGGACATGGTGCTGGAAAAGTTCGGGCGAGTGGATGTTGTACTTTCAAATGTGGGCATCGGTTTCTTCGGGCCCTTCGAGGAAGTGGATCTGGAGAAGGCCCTGAAATGCATGGAGCTCAACGTTATTGGGACAGCGGCGATTTTCCAGGCATTTCTACCTTCAATGCGTGAGAATCGCCGGGGAAAACTGATCGCCATGTCGTCTTTGGTCGGGCAGATTCCATTCCCGTTTGAATCGATCTACTCGGCGAGCAAGTTTGCTGTTGAGGGGCTGGTTTCGTCCATGCGCTATGAGGTGGAGCCTTTCGGCATAAAGGTTGCCTTGATCGAACCCGCGCAGGTATCAACCTCTTTTGCGGCCAAGATTCATAAACTTCCGCCGGAGGGATCGCCTTACAGAGAGCGGGCTGGCAGATTTATCAGAAGGGATGAAGAACTGATCAAGACGGCCCCAACTCCGCCCCAAGCGGCGGCGAAGGTCGTAAAAGTCATCAAATCCAAAAACCCCAAGCTCTATAACCAAATTGAGTTTGAGAGCAGGCTGTTCCTGTCGCTCAACAAGTTCTTGCCGCAACGGATAAGGGACGGGATATTGTTGCGCCACATGGACATAAGAGTATGAGGCTCATCGAGAAGGTGGTTCGCAGGTCGCAGTTCGCGGTACTGGTAGAACTGCAGGAGGGGCTCGCTCTGCAAGGGTCTGCCCCTGGCCTAACGAGCGGAGGAGCGAATTCACATGGTGCCTAAGGAGAAAGTCGCGGGGCGGCAGCACGGCAGCCGGGTTGAACGCCTGAGGGAGCGAACAATAGATGCGCCGCACGAGGTTTGCATCGAGCGGGCGCGGTACCTAACCCAATCTATGGCTGCGAACTGGAATCTGCATCCGCTTACCCGCATGAGCATGGCGCTGGAGCATGTTCTGGAGAACATGAGTGTCGTCATCAGAGACGATGAATTCATCGTGGGATGCCGGACCTCTAAGCTCAAAGGGGCGCCCCTTTTCCCCGAGAACAAGTGGAAATGGATAGAGGGAGACCTGGAGGCCTTTGGGCAGAGGGTGCTCCAGAGAGTGCTGATCACGGAGGAAGAACAACGGGAGCTTAGACAGGACATCCTCCCCTTCTGGCACGGCAGGACGGTGGAGGATCGGCTGGAAGATCGGTTGCCGCCAGATGTGGCTGAGGACATGGACAAATACGTTTTTGCCATGGTCTTGGAGATCACCTATGGCATCGGCCACTTTACGATGAACCATCCCAGGGTGCTGAAGCTGGGACTTTCGGGGATTATTGCCGAGGCTGAGGAACGATATGAGGCAATGACTCCTGAAGAGCGGCTGGAAGAGAAGGGGTTATTCTATGATGCCGTGCTCCGCTCATTAAGGGCTACCATACGATTTGCCAATCGATACGCCGATCTGGCGGCGTCGCTGGCTGAGGATGAGACCGATCGGCAGCGGGCCGAGGAGTTAAGGACCATAGCGCGGGTCTGCCGGCGGGTTCCGGAGCACCCGGCGGAGACTTTCCACGAGGCGGTCCAATCCGTCTATTTCATTCATCTCGTCGCCCAGATAGAGTCCGGGGGAAACTCGATTTCTCTAGGTCGGATAGACCAGATTCTCTATCCATACTACGTGGCCGACAGGCAATCGGGCAGGATCACCCCAGAGCAAGCCAGGGAACTTCTCTCGTTGCTTTTCATCAAGACCAATGAAATATGGAATATCCTGGAGGAAGCGTATATTCCGGCGGGCGAAGGTATGGAAGGGAAGACAACCCAGAACGTGACGGTCGGCGGTGTTGGGGCCGATGGTGAAGATGCCACCAACGAGCTGAGTTACATCGGGCTGGACGCCTATGCTGACGTGCGGACGGTTCAGCCCGACTTCGGGGTCCGATTAAGCCCGAATGCACCCGAAGACTTCTTCCGAAAAGCGATCGAATACGCGAAAGACGACGTTCTGATGCACCTGTTCAATGATGAGGCAATTATCGAGTCCCTGCGGCAAGCGGGACATACCCTCGAGGATGCGCGCGACTACGGCGTTGTGGGATGCCTTGAGCCGAACGCGCAGGGCAAGAGCTTCGGTTCGACCTTCGCCGTCCAGTTCAGCGGAATCAAATGCCTCGAGTTTGCTTTAAGCAACGGCGTGGATAATATCTTCGGCCATCAGTCCGGCATAGAGAGCGGAGACCCCGCCACGTTTGCTTCCTTCGGTGATGTATGGAATGCGTACGACGCTCAGGTGTCCTATTTCGTGGGGCAGATGGCCAAAGGTATGGCAGTACTCGACCAGGCTATCGCCGAGCTTGTGCCCTCTCCCTTTGCATCGGCCATGATAGATGGGCCGATGGAGAAGGGCCTGGACCTTACCCGTGGAGGGGCTATATACAATTCCACCGGCGTTCAGCTCATCAGTTTCTCCAACGTAGTGGACAGTTTGTATGCGGTAAAGAAGGCGGTTTTCGAGGATGGGGTGATGTCGCTGGAGGAACTGGCCACCTACCTGGCGGAGGACTGGGACGATGCCGATGACAAGAGAGCGTACCTGTTGCACAAGATTCCCAAATATGGAAACGACAACGATGAAGTGGATGCCATGGCAGCAAAAGTGCTGGAGCATCTCTGTGACGAGGTAATGAAGCACAGGAACTATCGAGGCGGTGCATTTTGGCCGGGGGTGTTCACCGTTGGATTTCATATTGTCATGGGCGCATTTGCCGCCGCGAGTGCGGACGGGCGCCATGCCGGTGATGTTCTCAGCAACGGAATTACGCCCACAAACGGGAGTGCCGTCAGCGGCCCCACGGCAGTGGTCAACTCGGTCACCAAACTACCTCTCACACGCGTCCATAACGGCGCTAACCTCATCATGAGGTTTGACGGGAGCAGGCTCAAACCCGAAATCCTCCTGGCACTGGTGCGAACATACTTTCAGCAAGGAGGATACCAGGTTCAGTTCAACATGCTCGACTCCGCTACCTTGAGAGACGCCCAGGCGCACCCGGAGAAGTATCGCGACCTGGTGGTGAGGGTGAGCGGGTATTCGGCCCTGTTTACGGGGCTGAGCGAAACAGCCCAAAACGAGATCATAAGCCGCACGGAATACAAATTGTAGCTGAAGATGTTGAAGGGGTAATGCCTGATAGGATCGACTCCCTGGCGGCCCTCTGCGCCCTTCGTGGGCGAAATTCATACTCGGCGACCGGAGGTATGAAGTGACAAAAGTTGTAACAATGAAAGAAGCCGTGGCTGAACATGTCCACGACGGCGACTTTCTGTTCATCGGTGGCTACATCTGCAGGACCCCGTTTGCTGCCATACACGAGATCATTCGGCAGGGGAAAAAGGAATTGACGCTCACCAGGAGCAACGCGGCCGATGACTTCGATATGATGATCGGCGCGGGCCTGGTAAAGCGGTTCATCGCTACCTTTCTTTCGCTTGGCTTTTTCGGCCTTGGGCGCTGCTACCGGCGGTCTATCGAGCAGGGGATTCCGCACAAGATAGAGGTGGAAGAGTACACGAACCTATCGTTGCCCATGATGCTCATGGCCGGGGCCATGGGGATGCCGTTCGTGCCCGTCAAAGACATGGCAGGCTCGGACCTGCTGAACGTGAAGTCTTTTATGGGAGACGGCAAATACAAGGTGATCAACTCCCCCTTCGACGGGAGCCTAACCGTACTGGTGCCGCCGCTTCACCCCGATGTGGCGATAATTCACGTCCAGCAGGCGGATGAATTGGGGAACGCCCAAATATGGGGCATCGGGGGTGACTGCCAGGTGGGGGCCAACGCAGCGAAGAAGGTCATCGTGAGCTGTGAAAGGATCGTCAGTAGAGAGGTCATCGGAAAGGACCCCTCGCGCACCATTGTTCCGGACTTCAGGGTCGTCGCGGTCGTGGAGGAACCCTTCGGTGCCCACCCCGGCTATACGCCGGGTTTCTATGACGTGGATTTTTCCTTCGGCTACCGATACCAACAGGCATCCAACACAGTCGAGGGTTTTCAAAAATTCCTCGACGAATGGGTCTTCGGGGTTAAGAACAGGACCGAGTACATTCAGCACTATATAGAAACAGTGGGGTACTCTGCTTTCAGAGGTCTCCAGGCAGAGTTCGACTACGGGTACCCTGTCAGCTACACGTATTGAGTCCACCGGAGGATCGGAGATGAAGAAACATCCCGGCGACTATACAAAACCCGAGCTCATAGCCTGTTGCGGCGCCAGGGAGATCAGGGACTACGACGTGGTTCTGGTGGGGACCGGTTTTCCCACGATGTGCGCCAACATAGCCAGGCATACCCACGCGCCGAACGCCAGGTTGATGCAGGAAGCGGGTGTCTTCGATGCGCAACCGAAGAGACCGGCATTGTCCGTAGGCGACCCATGCCTGAATCCGGGAGCGGCGATGATAGGTACCTTGGTGGATATAATGGGAATGTTCCTGCAGGCGGGCTGGGTGGATGTCGGCTTCCTGGCGGGCAGTCAGGTTGACAAGTACGGAAACATCAACACCACGGCCATCGGAGACTACGACAATCCGAAAAGCCGTCTTCCCGGCAGCGGGGGGGCAAATCCCATTGGCTCGTTGGCGAAAAGGGTGCTCATCATCGCCCTGCACGACACCCGCCGGCTGGCTGAAAGGGTGGACTTCATCACCACCCCGGGATACATCGACGGCCCGGGGGCCAGGGAGAAACGCGGGCTCCCACCGGGTACCGGCCCGCAAGTCATCATCACAAACAAGGCCGTGATGCGCTTCGATAAGGCCACGGGAGAAGCCTATCTGGCAACTTACCATCCGGACACTTCAATAGACGAGGTCGTCAAGAATACTCCGTGGGACCTGAAAGTGGCCGATGACGTGCACGAGACGGAGCCGCCGACCGAAGAGGAACTGAGGGTTCTGAGGGAAGTACTCGACCCCAGCCGTAAGCTCTCGGCTTATGAGCGTCGTGGTTACGTGTGACGTCCTCTTTCTGATTCTTGCCTCAATTGGCAAGCATGGCTATTGAACAAGTGGAGAAGGAGATGGAATACACACGAAAGCTGGCGGAGTTTTGCGCCGGGGTCTCTCTGGAGCACCTTCCCGCCGAGGTGGTTGATAAGGCGAAGCTTTGCGTCCTGGACTTTTTCGCCAACGTTTATGGCTCGCTGGAGTTGGAAGCGGTTTCAGGGGTAGTGTCCTACATACGTTCATTGGGCGGACCGGAAACCGCTACGGCTCTGGGTTGCGGGTTCAAGACAGGAATCCACAATGCGGCATTTCTTAACGGCACCACTGCTGAGGCAATAGAGGGCCAGGACGGACTCCGGTTCGGAGGGAACCATCCGGGTACGGCCGTTATCCCCGCTGCCCTTGCAGTGGCAGAGAGTCTGGGACTCGGCGGCAGGGAGGTCATTGAAGCAGTGGTGGCAGGCTACGAGGCCGCCAGCCGGCCGGCCGCGGCGATGCATCCCCACCATACGCTGGCGGGATTTCTGCCCACAGGCACTTGCGGCGCCTTCGGGGCGGCGGCCGCCGCTTCTAGACTCATGGGCCATGATGGCGAAGGCATGCTCAACTCGCTGGGCAATGCGGGATATCTCTTACCCCTCTCGATGGCCGAGCATCTGATGGGCGGGTATACTTCGAAAATCGTGCAGGGGGGCCAGGCCGCAAGCGCGGGTCTGACGGCTGCGGGACTGGCCGGTGCCGGTGTCACGGGAGCTCCTTATGTTCTGGAAGGCTCGCATTTGGGTGGAGGCTTCACACAGATTACCACTCGGGGCGAGCCCGTCCTGGACAGGATTGTTGAACAGCTCGGTGAGCATTTCTCCATCATGGACATCTACTTCAAGCCCTACACCGCGTGCAGACATACTCACGGCGCCGCACAGGCCGCGTTGGAACTGGTGGCTAAAGAGAGCTTTGGGCCGCAAGACATTGAAGCGGTGGATGTCTACACATACCCTATTGCCCTCACTGCCGTCGGCAAAGGTGTAACCGCGGAAGCTACCTTCGTCTCGGCACAGTTTTCATTGCCGTATGTGGTTTCCGCTTGTTTGATCGACGGAGAGATGGGGCCGGCGCAACTGAAAGAGGATCGAATCTCCGATTCCGCCATCCGCGAGCTTTCTAAGAGAGTGAAGGTCAATGTAGACCCGGAGTTGGCCAGGGCCTATCCTGGCATGACCTCGAGCCGGGTGGAGATCAGGCTGAGAAGTGGACAGACGCTGGTGAAGCAGGTCGACATCCCGAAGGGGGACCCGAGGGACCCGATGACCGCCGAGGACGTGGCCGACAAGGTAAAGCGTTTCGCCTCACAGAAGGATGAGAGAACTACGGATAAGATAATCGGCTTATCGCTTGAACTCGACAATGTGGGAGACATCAAGGAACTGACAGCAATCATTTAGGAGAGTTAGGTTTCGCCGGGGGAAAGCGCACTTAGCGACAGCACAACGGAGTAACACATGGACTTTGATCTGAACGAAGAACAACGGATGCTTGTCGATATGCTGAGGACTATGGGAAAGCGGGAGGACTTCAAGAAACTGGCGGTGGAGATCGACAGGACGGGGGAGTACCCTACGCATTTGATGAAGAAGTATGCCGAGTTGGGGCTGCTGGGAATGACCCTATCGCCTGAGCATGGCGGCGGTGGTCAACCCGGCATAAATGCCATACTGGCTATCGAGGAACTGGCGAAGTTCAGCCCTATGATAGCCACTCCGGTATTCGAGTCGAATATAGGTCCGGTGACGGTCATCGACACTTTCGGAACCCAGGAGCAGAAAAGGGCCATCATACCCGGCGTATGCAAAGGTGAGCTCAGTGTCTCGGTTTCCATGACAGAGGCGGAGGCGGGATCGGACCTCACCTCCCTCTCCACAAAGCTGGTGGAAGATGGGGATGGATATCGCCTCAACGGGCGCAAGGTGTTCATCTCAGGGGGAGGAGAGGCAAGCCATTATCTTGTCTATTGTCGTTTCGGAGACATCCTCGGATATAAGGGAATCGGAGGCGTCATAGTCGAGAAGGGAACTCCGGGGTTTACATTCGGGAAGCAAGAAGAGTTCATGGGGCTGCGAGGCCTGCCGTCATGTGATCTCATTTTCGAGGACCTAAAGATTCCGAAGGAAAATGTAGTAATTGAAGCGGGCGGATTCCGGGATCTGATGACGACATTCGATCTCGAGCGGTGTGGCAATGCTGCGATGTGTCTCGGCGTTGCCGGTGGGGCTGTCGAAGAGGCGAAGGCCTACGCCATGGAACGAAAAGCCTTCGGCAGGCCGATATGCGAGTTCCAAGACATGCAGTTCATGATCGTCAATATGGCCATGAAACTAGACGCCGCGCGCCTGCTTGTCTATCGAGCTGCCACTGGCGCCGGCAGAGGCTTCCCCTCGATGTATGAGTCTGCCATGGGAAAATGTTTTGCCAATGAAATGGCTGTTGAAGTCACCAACGCAGCTATGCAGGTTTTCGGTGGCTATGGATACAGCAGAGAGTTCCCGGTGGAGAGAATGCACAGGGACGCACACGGTTGGATGGTTGCCGGCGGCACGGTTCAGATGCTGAGAATCACTATGGCAAGTATCCTTTTCGCTAGACGCTTTAGTCAAAAAGCCGGGACGTGACCGCGTGTTGCTGTGGGGTGCCAATCTGCAGATACAGAGGGGGTTTTGGCACCCGACAGCTCAGCCTTCCAAGACCTGGGTCGTCCCTCCTCAGTGAATGGGGAGTTGCACCGTGAAGGTGGTACCCCTGCCGGGGTCGCTGTCGACCCGTATCGAACCCCGGTGGCCTTCCACGATCCACTTGGCGATCGCTAGCCCCAGGCCAGCTCCTCCCTCGGCCCGGGAGCGTGCCTTGTCCGCTCGGTAGAAGCGGTCGAAGACGTGGAGGAGGGCCTCCGGCGGGATGCCGCTGCCCGAGTCCGTGACGCGCACCACGGCCTTGCCGTCATCTGCCTCCAGCGTCAGCCCTACTGTTCCCGTCGCGTCCGTGAACTTGATGGCGTTGTCCAGCAGGATGAGCAGAAGCTCCCTCAGCCGCATCTCATCCCCTCTCACCCGGACCGGCCCATCGATGCGGACGTCTAGCTGAAGTCCCTTCTTGTCCGCCAGCACCCTCATCTGCTTCCCCACGTCTTCCACTAAGTCGTGGAGGGCAACCTGCGTGAAGGCGAAGGGCGTTGTCCCGGCGTCGGCCTTTGCCAGGGTCAGCATCTGGCTGACCAAGGTCCCCAGCTCATCGGTCTCCCGAATGATGTCTTCCAAGGCAGGCATGTTGGTCCGAACGGTCTTGCTCGGGTGGCGCTGCAGCAGTTCAGCGTTGGCCCGGATCAGCGATAGAGGCGTGCGCAGCTCGTGGGAGGCATCGGCCACGAACGCCCGCTGGCGGTCCATGGCAGCGCCTATGGGCCGGAGGGCCCGGCCGGCGAGGAAGAAGCCGCCGACCAGAGCGAGGACGAGTCCAACGCCGCCACCAGCACCGAGAATGAATATCAGGCGGCGCAGAGTCTCTTTCTCGGGCTCAATGCTTCTGCCCACCTGTAGAACTAGCCCAGGCGCCTGGGGGGCCTCCATGGGCACCACGTATACCCGCAGGCTCTCGCCGGTGGAGGAGTCCGTGTTGTCGAAGGTCGGGTCGCCGTTCAGTGCCTTCTCGATGGCCTCCTGATTTGCCAGCCCGTTGGGGTCGACGTTGGATGTGCCCGCCAGCAGCTCACCGTCGCGGTCGACCAGGGCATAGAAGTAGCCGCCGGCGGTGAAGGTGGGTCCCACTATGACGTTTACCGGGCGCTGCTGGGGTCGAATCTGCTGTGGGAGCCTTGGGGCCAGCAGGCGCAGCTCGGTGGTGGCGCGGGAGCGTAGGCTATCGTCGACGGCGTCGAAGAGGGCGGCGCGAGTGATGAAGAAGACGGCGGCGCCGAGCACGGTCAGGATCAGGGCTAGGACAGCCACGAACCAGAGGGTGAGACGCCAGCGTGTGGAGGCAAACATGACTATCGACCAAGGATGTAGCCGACGCCGCGGACGGTGCCGATGAGCTTGTGGTCGTGATTCCTATCGATCTTGTGGCGGAGGTAAGAGACGTAGACATCCACCAGATTGGACTCCGGGACGTGGTCGTAGCCCCAGAGATGATCGAGGATCTGCGTGCGGGTGACCACGCGCCCCTCGTTGCGCATGAGGTACTCCAGCAGGGCGAACTCCTTGGGGCTTAGCTCGATGACCCGGCCAGCCCGTTCCGCCCGTCGTCGGTTCAGGTCCAGCAGCAGGTCAGCGGTCTGGAACCGTTCGGGCTCGCGGGCCTGGACACGGCGGCGGCCCAGGGCGCGCAGACGGGCCAGGAGCTCCTGGAAGGCGAAGGGCTTGCTGAGGTAGTCATCGGCGCCGGCGTCCAGCCCCCGCACGCGGTCGGGCACGTCGTCGAGGGCGGTGAGCAGAAGGACGGGCGTGTCCACCCGGTTCCTGCGCAGCGATTGACAGACTTCGATGCCGTCGAGCCCCGGCAGCAGGATGTCGAGGACAATGACGTCGTGGCAACCCTCCATGGCCATGGCCAGCCCCTCCTCGCCGTCGTAGGCCAGGTCTACCGTGTGCCCCTCCTCCTCCAGGACGCGTCGTATCACCTGGGCCAGCCGTCGTTCGTCCTCTACCACCAATACATACATGTTCACCTGCTCCTGTTGCACGTATTGTAGACGAAAAACATTAAGGAAACGTTAAAGACATTTCGGCCCAGTATTGAGAAACTGTAATGCTCGCCCAAAATGCCCGGCCGGGCGCTCTCGCCCGCCACTGTCGCGGCGGGAGGTAAGCAGGCCCAAGGGTTGCGAGGGCTGTCGGACCAGGAGAGCAGACGTCCGGCAGCCCTCGGCGTGTCGGTCATGATCGGGCTCTTCTTCGGCATTTATCCGGCGTTCCGGGCCTCCCGCCTCGACCCGATCGAGGCCCTCCGGACGGAGTGACGGGGCGAGGCGATGGGAGGTCTCTATCAGCAACTGGCAATAGGGAATGGGGCGGTGGCTGGCTGCGCCAAGCCCCAGAGTTTGCACCAGCAACGGGATATTAGCCCGAGACCTCAATAATTTCTTAACATTCATGCTGTACCATTGGGATAGCTGCGTGTCTACTCAGGATGAAGCGTAAGAGGACGGAGCACCAGATATGCGCAATGTGATCGGCATGGCCAAGGGGAGGATGTGGAAAAGCAGTAAGGCTGTCCTGGTAGGGCTGCTGGTTATCGTTGTTCTTGCCGCAGGCGTAACAGGATGCGGCGCCGGGCTATCAGGTGGGACGTCCGCCCGGGACCTTGATGCATCTATTACCGACCGTGTCGTCACCGTGCGCATCGTCATGACAGAGGAAGACTGGACTGCTTGCCAGACCAATGCCCTGGCTGAGGAATATGTGCGGGCAGACTTCTGGTTTGACGGCGAGCTAGTGCCTGATGTGGCCGTCCGGCCGAAGGGGAACTCCTCGCTGCAGTCAGCTGCTAGATCAGGGAGCCCTCGGTTCAGCCTGAAGGTTGACCTCAACTTTTTCAATGCGGCGCGCACTTTTCGTGGCTTGAAAAAGCTCAATTTTAATAACGGCTTCAGCGACCCCACTCTCATTCGCGAGTACCTAGCATATGAGCTGTACGACCAGATGGGTGTTCCTACTCCTCGTGCCTCCTTCGTTGATCTTTGGGTAAATGATACCCATCTGGGGGTGTATACGATGGTTGAGCAAATCGATAAGACTTTCTTGGGAGAGCACTTCTCCGAGGATGACGGCAATCTGTATAAGCCCGAAGTATCGGCAGCTCCTTTGAATTGGACGGAGGCGGATCTTGAAGAGCAGCGCGCCGTGTGGGGAACTACCGAGCAGGATGACTCAGGCAGTAGCCCGGATGCCAACCTAGGCGGTGGCAAACTGAGTGAGATCCTGCGAGCCCTTCAGCAGGAAGACTCAACAACTGGTGAAGTTGTCGCTCCCAATCCACCGGTTATGCCGCCACAGGGTCAACCACCTGCCGGTCAGCAGCCTCCAGGTCAACTACCTGTCGGGCAGCAGGCTGGAGGTCAGCGACGTGCCGGACAGCAACCCTCGGGACAACAACGTGATTACCTTGAGGCGATGGCGCTGAAAACAAATGAGAACAACCCCGACCACTCAGCCCTGTTTCGCTTCCTTGAGGTGCTCAACAATGAGCCTGATGAAACGTTTCCTGACGAAATTGAGAAGGTGCTGGATGTAGATGAGGTGCTCCGATTTCTGGCGGTGTCAACGCTCATCGTGCATCTGGACAACTATCTCGGGATGGGCCACAACTATTATCTCTATGAAGTTGACGGCAAATTCACCATCCTTCCCTGGGACCTAAATATGGCCTTCGGTACGTTTAACAGCGGCATCGACCGCGAAGGTATAATAAATTTCTTCATAGACGAGCCGACCGCCGGGCCAATTGCTGAGCGTCCTCTCGTTGAGCGGCTGTTGTCCTACCAGCCATACCTTGAACTGTACCACGGGTATCTGGAGGCCCTTCTGGAGGGCCCCTTCTCGGTTGAGGCAATGGAGTCCCGTATTGATGAGTTAGCCGATATGATACGCCCCTATGTGCAAGCTGATGAGCTCAAGTTCTACTTCACGGAGGATTTTGAACGAGGTCTCAGTGAAGATATTAGAAGTAGCTCGGTGGCGGGGGGCATGACACCAATCGGCTTGAAAACCTTTGTCGTGGAGCGTAGTGCCTCGGTCAGGCAACAGCTTAACGGAGATCTGCCAAGCGCTGGCGATGGAAGTGGCAACGGGGGTAACTGGGCTCCGGGTAACCGTGGAATGCCTCCCGGGGAGCCTAGACAATGAGCAAAAATGGTGGGAACCAAATGGAACTGGGGCCGGCAATTGACGAACGGCCACCCGACGTAACTCCCGTCGGGGGTCAATTCCGGCAAAGGTTTGAGAGGAAGTTCTTTGTAGTACCCAGGAATATCGGTTTTGCCTATGCTCTGCTGCGGCAGGTGTGTCGGCCGGACAGCGAATATCCTGAAGAGCAGATCAACAGCCTCTACTTCGATACCCCCGACCTTGACCAGCTCCAAAGGTCGGCAGCTGGGGAGTTCAAGAAGGATAAGGTGCGCATTCGCTGGTATGGCCACAACGGTGTGTTTGTCAACCCAAAACAGCGCCACTGTGATGATGAAAAACAGAGCCACCCCTAGGTTCTGGCCTTCTCCTTTCTGCGCAGGCTTTCTTTGAACCGGTAGGAGTCTCCTTGGAACTCGATGATGTGGCAGCGGTGGGTGAGGCGGTCGAGGAGGGCTCCCGTAAGACGGCCATCCCCGAAGACCTCCGTCCAGCTGGCGAAGTCCAGGTTGGTGGTCACCAGCACCGATCCCCGCTCGTAGCGCTCGGTGAGGACACCGAACAGCAGCTCGGCGCCGGTCTTGGAGAAGGGGATGAAGCCCACCTCGTCGAGGATGAGGAGGTCCAGCTTGAGAAGGGTGGCCTCTAGCTTGCTCAGGCGAAGCTGGGCCTGGGCCTCGATGAGCTCGTTGATAAGGCCAGCGGCGGTGGTGAACCGCACCCGTTTGCCCTGGCGGCAGGCGGCGATACCCAGGGCAATGGAGATGTGGGTCTTGCCCGTGCCCGTCGGGCCCACCAGGATGACGTTCTCCCGGGCGTCCAGGTAGTGCCCCTTAGTGAGCTCCAGAACGGCCTGCTTATTGAGGGAGGGAATGGCTGCGAACTCGAAGGAATCGAGGGTCTTCAGGCTAGGGAAGCGGGCCCGGGCGATGCGCTTGCGCTCGGCATTGACCTCGCGGGTGTGGACCTCAGCCTCAGTCAGAGCCAGCAAGTAGCGCTCGTAGGGCTGGTTGGTGCTACTGGCTTCCTGGGTGAACTTGCGGTAGTTGGCGGCAATGGTAGGGAGCTTGAGACACTTGAGGTAGCTACGCAGCAGCAGGTCGGCTTCCATCAAGGTACCTCCCCTAGGAGCTGGTTGTAGAGGGTCACGTCGCGCACCGGCACCGTGGGGGCGACCACCCTCAGGGCACGTAGGTCGAGGCGAGGCGGCTCCTGTCTGGGCGCCTCCAACTGGTGGAGGAGGTGGCGGACGGCATCGGCAGCCAGGCAGCGATGGCGCAAGGCCAGCTCCAGAGCCTGCCCCAGCCTTTCCTCCCCCGCTTCCTCCTTGAGAGCGAGAATGCGCAGGAACTCCCGTACCCCTTCGCCATCAGGATGGCGCTCTTCCAGGAAAGCCAGGGCCCGGCGGAAGACCGGTGGCCGGGGGTATCTACGCACTGCCTTGGCGTGGTGGAAGGCTCCAGGCCCGCCTCAGGCGGGGACGGGGACGTAGTGGTAGGGGTCGAGGATGTCCTGGCCCCGACCGTAAGAGCGGCAATGGCTGGCGATGATTCGCTCCCCATGGGCGATGTCCACCCGGTCCACGTAGGCTCGCAGGAGGACGTTGCGGCCGGCGTAGCCAGCAGGAACGGAGTAGCGATTGCCTTCAAAGCGTACAACGCTGCTGCGGCTGGCCTTCAAGGCGTGGACAGTACAGCAGGGCCAGGGGAAGCGCGGCAGGGGCAAGAGCTGTGGCCGTTCTGTTTCCCAGGCCTCCCCTACGGTCCTACCCTGGCCGGGGAGCAAACGCCCGTCGCTGGTCTGGCAGCGGGCCAGGAGAAAGGCGTTGAGTTCCTCAAAGGAGTCCACCTCCGGCAGGGGCACCAGGAAGTTGCGACGGGCGAAACCCACCAGGTTCTCCACCAGCCCCTTCTCATGGGCCCCTTCCTTGCCTGGGCGGCAGAAGTTGCTCTCGAACAAGTAGTGGGAGCGGAAGGCGATGAACTCCCGCTGCTCCTCCCGTCTGCCTCCTTTGAGGACCCGCTGCACTGCCGTGGCCAAGTTGTCGTAGGTGATGCGCCTGGGCACTCCTCCGATGAAACTGAAGGCAGCCACATGGCCGGCGAAGAAGGCTTCTCGCCGCTCGGTGGGGAAGGCCATGACGAAGGCCTTCTGGGAGTAGCACAGCCGGAAGCAGAAGAGCCGCACGCTCGTCTGGCGCCCGGCCATGATGACCTGGGCTACACCCCAATCGACCTGGGCTTCCCCAGGGTCGTGCTCCAATGGGATGAACACCTGGGGACGGTTGGGGCGGTGCTCCCGCACATACTGGCGGACCGTAGACTCACCACCTCTGAACCCGTACTCCGCCACCAGGCGGTGGTAGATCCGCCGTGCGGTGTGCCGCTGCTTGGATGGCCGCTGCTCGTCCTCCACAAGCCACTGCTCGATGACCACCGTGTAGGGCCCAAGAACCGGCCGCGGCTTGGGCTGCCGCCGACGGTAGACGGGTGGACCAGGATCCTCCAGAGCGCGACGCACCGTGTGCCGCGAATGGCGCCGCTCCCGGGCAATCCGCCGCATGCTCAGTCCCTGCAAGAAGTGGGCCCGCCGGATAAGTTCTTTCTCGTCCACGTCGATCACGCCGTCCCTCCGGTGCTGCTAGACCTGTGCCGTCGTTGCAGCATACCGGATGGGTTCCCTGGGTGGCTCTGTTTTTCATCATCACTGCCACCCCAACTGGCGCTCTTTTAGGCTAGCGTTCACACACAACGGGACACTTCCGGAGAAGGTTCCCGTGTTTGTGGAACTCAAGTCAAGGCAGGGCTTTGCCAGTAGTAAGCAGCGTGAGAGATTCCTGGCACCGGCAGAGAATGTTCAGTTGGATTGCCTGGGTGCAGGAATCGTGGACGAAACGACGCTCATGGACACGATGGCCAGATTTGGTCATTTCCCGGGGAAACCTCTCCGACCAATCATCCTTGTATCGTACTGGCGCTACCGGTTCACTGAGATGTTTACCGGAGTACGTGTATGTCTGGACCATAATATCCGCTCCACTCTTGTCGCTCGGGAACTGGGCTACGGAGAACGGGAACTGCGACTGCAAGGCGGAGTGATTGAGGTAAAAGGGCCAGGCATGGAATTACCGAGAACACTCAGACGCGCGAAGTTGCTGGATGTGGACTGGAGCAGATTCTCGAAATACGGCTACTGTATTGATTCACATTTGGCAGACCTGGGCACGATAGGCCGCTTGTGGCCTTCGGGAAGAATGGCTGAACCATAAGTGCAAAGGGGGACAAGCTGTGTTTGATGGACTCATAGATTATATCGAAGGTCTGCAATCGCCGGTAGGAACCTGGGAAGCCATTGTCATAATTGGATTTTCGTTGATAGCTGCCATAGTCGCCTACCTCATGTACCAATTGGTTCTACGGGTCAAGGCATATCGGTGCCGGGGTGCATCGCACATTCATCCTTGGAGGCCCGGCCATCACTACACTGTTTCTCGGCATCCAGACTTCCATCCCGCTCTCTCTCGGGCTGCTCGGAGCGCTGTCTTTTGTTCGTTTTCGGACACCGGTAAAGGACCCGGCAGAAATCGGGTTTCTTCTTCTGCTGATCGCTTCCTCAATCGGTGCGGCCACCGAGAACTATCTGATAACCATCATGCTATTCATCCTTGTTCTTGTGTCATTGAGCATACAACGGCTAATGGGTGACAAGTTCACGCTATCTGGGCGTGGTAACGTGATGATTTCAGTAGACCAGCCATCGTTCCGGGGTTTCGAAAAAGAACTCTCCAGATTTCTTAATGAGAAGCTCCGTGGCCTTACGTTGGAAACTATATCTGTTCTGGACGGTCGCGTAAGCCTGCACTACCAGTACCGACGCCAGACAGGTTTTGACTGGCCAGCCTTTACCAATGACCTCAACCAACTTGCCGCTGACGCAAAGGTCGAGATATTTGCTGGATAGGAAACACCTTCGTTCCTACCCAATTTGCGCCTACTCGTCCTAAACCGCCAGTTTGTTGGGCGTCAGCGAAAGTGACATTCTGTGCAAGTAGTTCCCAGTGAACGGCTGAAAGCTTGCTCTCGCTCCTCCTCGTGAGCTCAGTCAATCGCCACATACCTAACATGCTCAGCCGAGGGTGCCCCCATTTGGCGGAGTTTTGGCACCCCACAGGCCGACGTTGGCCGCCACAAACAGCATTGTGTCGGCATTGTCGACTACGTAGTTCAGTGCGTCGGTGATGGCTAGTTGACAGTATGGTGCCTGCAAGCCATCATATGCTTACCTGAATCTGCGGTCTGCCGATCTGCGGCAGACTTACATTACTCAACAGGCAAGGAGCTGGGTGCTTATGGAGACGATCTACAGGAGAAGAAAGCCTCGCTGGCTTGTGCTCCTGACCCTACTCATTGCCGCTGCGGTGGGCGGGTTCTTCGCCTACCATTTTTGGTTGGCTGACGACGGCTCCGACGAGGAAGCCGTCAGCACGTACAGGGTGGCCACGACCACCATTCGCTTCAGCGTCAGTACGTCAGGCGAGGCACAAGCGGTGAGGGAGGCGGTGCTCAGTTTCGGCATAGCGGGGAGGGTGAGCTCCGTCGAAGTGGAGCTGGGCGATGAGCTCAAGAAGGATCAGCAGCTAGCCAGCCTGGAATCCGATGCTCTGGAGAACCAGCTGGCTACCGCCGAGGCAAATCTCCTGTCGGCGCGCATCCGTCTCGAGCAGATCCAGGAAGGCGCTTCTGTTGCCGACAAGGCGGCCGCCGAAAAGGCGGTGGTGAGTGCCCAAGTGGCATTTGACACAGCCTCGAATGACCTGAAGGACCTGCTGGATGGACCCTCTGATGCTGAACTCGCTGCGGCGGAGGAGAGGGTAGGGAGCGCCGAATCAGCGCTTCTTGCCGCTCAGGACAGTCTGAGGAAGCTACGGGAGGGTCCTTCAGAGGCCGACCTGGCAGCCGCCGAGGCGAATGTGGCAATCGCCGAGGCGAACCTGACGAGCGCCAAGAGTCTCCGAACAAGCGCCAAGGCGGGCGTGCAGTCGGCGGAAGCAGCTCTCCAAAGCGCCGCCACGACCTACTGTGACACCGACGACCACATCGAGGACATCTGCGACGACTTCTCCATCATCCCCCTCGACAACCACCAAATCAGCAAGCTCAACGATTCCATTGGTCCGGGGGAGGACGAGGACGACGCTCCGGAGCCGGCCCTCGTCGCGGCGACCAGTGCTCTCGTCCAAGCGAACTCGGCCTACCGCAGTGCGCTGGCAAGCGAAAAGGACGCCGAGGCGGCCGTCGACTCTGCCGAGACCGCCGTGGCATCCGCTCAGGAGGCGCTCGACGAGCTGAAAGCAGGGGCCGACCCAGAGGAACTTGCTACGGCCGAAGCAGCGGTGACAGCGGCAGGGCAAGCCCTGGAAGCGGCCCAACTACAACTGGACGAGCTTCGTGAGGGCCCGACAGAGTCCGCCATTGCCGCCGCCCAGGGCGCCGTCGACATCGCAGAGGCCAATTTGGAGGCAGCCATAGCGGCCAGGGATGATCTCCTTGCCGGCGCCAGCCAGGAGGACATCGACTTGCAGGTTCAGCAGGTGCAGGTCGCTGAGCTGGCAGTGAAGCAGGCTCGCGAGAACCTGGAGGACGCGAAGCTGGTGGCGCCCTTCGATGGCACTGTCGCTGCGATTGCTATCAGTGTGGGCGATCTGGTCACCTCGGCCATCCCGGCCATCACTCTGCTCACCCCCGATGCCCTGGAGGTAAAGCTGACCCTTGGCGAGACGGACCTCCCCAGCGTCAAGGTTGGCCAAAAGGGGCTCATCATTTTCGACGCCATCCTGGAGAAGGCTTATCCGCTGACGGTAACGTCGATAGGCCTGGCCCCCACCATACAGCAGGGTGTGGTCACCTATCTTGCCACCGCCCAGCTTGAGGGGTTCGATGCCAACGCTAACGTTCGGCCGGCTCCAGGCATGAGCGGAGCAGCGGTTATTATTACCCAGGAAAAGACCAATGTCTTGGCTGTGCCCAACCGGGCCATCACACGTCGCGGACAGAACCGGACCGTTGAAGTAGTGATCGACGGCAAGCTCGAGACAAGGGTCGTCCAGACAGGCGTTAGTGACGCCGAAAAGACGGAGATCCTCAGTGGTTTGAAGGCTGGCGACCTGGTAGTGCTCTCAGGCGGCGCTGCGGCCGAGGAGGCAGCGGAGGAAGCGGAGGCACTTCCCGGCGGCATTCGCTAGGAAACAATTCGCACCGTGGTCAAGCTGACCGATATCACCAAAGTCTACCTAGCTGGCGATGTGCCTGTACCGGCCCTGCGGGGAATCAACCTAGGGATACAGGAGGGCGAGTTCCTGGCCATCATGGGGCCTTCGGGGTCCGGCAAGTCCACCCTCCTGAATATCCTCGGCTGCCTGGACAAACCCACGTCAGGCACCTATGAACTCGACGGCCTGACGGTCAGCGCGTTCGATGAGGAGCGGCTGGCGGTGCTCCGTAATCGCAAGATCGGCTTCGTCTTCCAGAGCTTCAACCTCCTTCGTCGCCTACCAGCGGTCGAGCAGGTGGAGCTACCCTTGCTCTATCGCAGGGTGCCCAACCGGCGGCGCCTGGCGCTTCAGGCCCTTGTCGACATGGGGCTGTCCGACCGCGTAGCGCACCGGCCCCCTCAGCTTTCGGGAGGCGAGCAGCAACGGGTGGCCATCGCCCGTTGCCTTGTGACGAACCCTTCACTGGTGCTGGCCGACGAGCCGACAGGCGCACTGGACACCGCCACCGGCCACGATATTATGCGCATTTTTCGGCGACTCAACGCGGAGCTGGGCATGACCATCGCTCTTGTGACGCACGAACGGGAAATCGCGGCCTACGCTCACAGGGTCGTTCGGCTTCAAGATGGTCAAATCGTTAGCGATGAGCCAATGTCATCGCCGAACGGCTCGTCCGGCGGTGACGCTGGAAGTGGGGCTTCAACGGCATGAGCATCATCGACACCATCCGCAGTGCCTTCGCCGCTCTGACTGCCAACAAGCTGCGCTCGTCGCTGACCATGCTTGGCATCATCATCGGGGTGAGCGCGGTCATCACCCTCATGGCGGTGGGCCAAGGTTCTCAGAAAGGCGTGACGGAGCGTATTCAGGGGCTGGGCAGCAATCTTCTCTTTATCAGGCCCGGTCAGTCTCAAGCATCAAATGTCCAGGCGGCGGTATATGGCGGCCAGGCACTGACGCTGGTAGACACCGATGCCCACGCCATCAATGACCCCGAGCGGTTTCCCTATGTGGAGGGCGTGGCGCCGCAGGTCGACTTCGAGGCCCGACTGATCGCCGGTGGCGAGAACACGACCACCACCGTCATCGGCACCACGCCCGGCTACCCATATGTACGCGATTTCTATGTGGCGAGGGGCCAGTTCATCGGTGACGACGATGTTACCCGTAAAGGCCTTGTGGCTGTGCTGGGGCACGGGGTGGCCCAGACGCTCTTCGGTGACAGCGACCCCATCGGCAAGTCCGTGCGCCTGGCGGTAGGCCCTCCTAGCATGTCGATCACCTTCAACTTCCGGGTCATCGGCGTCATGGAGCCGAAAGGAGCCACGGCCACCGGCGATGAGGATGACCTGATGTTTATTCCCCTGCCGACAATGCAGGCCCGTATTCCCTTCTTGAGGCATCCTCAGGGGCTGAGCAACGTGTTCCAGATCTCGGTGAAGGTGAGCGACAGGGATGACTTCGAGCTAGCGGAGGAGGAGATAGCAGCCTTGCTCCGCGAGCGTCACAACGTGACCAAGGATGACTTCGAGATTCTAACCCAGGCCGACGTGGCCAACTTGGAGGCCGCCGAGACCGAGATATCCCAGACGCTGTGGGCGGCGATGGCGGCTATCGCTGGCATCTCGTTGGTGGTCGGCGGCATCGGCATCATGAACATCATGCTGGTCTCGGTCACGGAGCGCATCCGCGAGATAGGCATTCGCAAGGCTGTGGGAGCGACGCAGGGCGACATTCTGATGCAGTTCCTGGTTGAAGCTCTGATGGTCACGATGGCCGGCGGAGTCATCGGGGTTGTTCTCGGCGTTACCCTCTCGACGCTAGCGGATGGCCGCACCGTCCTGGAGCAGAGCGTCCGGGCGGAGGTCTCCCCGGTGGCCATCATCCTGGCCTTTGGCGTGTCGGTGGTCATCGGCCTCTTCTTTGGCATCTATCCCGCCTACAATGCCTCTCGCCTCAATCCCATCGAGGCCTTGCACCACGAATAAGGACGGCAAAGCCGCCTTCTACTGGAGTGCCTGGGCCAGCCGTTCATCCAGAGTGCGGATGATGTCCTCCACCTCCTGTCCCGGTGTGGCGCCGCCTATTGCAGCCACGATTATGTGAGCGGTGGCTCGTCCTCGTCTGATAGCGACCAGATGAGCCACGAAGTCAACGTCAACCTCGAACTCCACGTCCTCCGGCCGAAGCGTGCCTGTGAAACTAGCCGCCAGGGTTTCGTCGCCGATGCTGGGGAACGACATAGGCTCTCCCTCAATGGAGATCACACCGGGGAACAGGGTCGGTGACTGGCTGGGGTCAGCAGCTACCTCCCTGCCCCATTCCATACCGGCCACGGCTCCCTCAGAGGTCTGAAAGATATTCAGCGAAACAGTGACCAGTGCGTCGCCGCCCTCAATGAAGACACCCAGAGGGTCGTTCGTCATATAGGTGGCGTCATATCCGAGGAGGCGTCCCCATCCATCAAGGCGGGCAAGAGCCGCTTGTTTTCCCTCCGGATCGGTTTCGGCGGCCTGCTCGTTGTCCGTAAATACCTCTCCCGGCGGCTCCAGAACGAAGCCAGAAGGCAAGTCCTCCTCTGTCAGGGCGATTGTCTTGAGCATGGCCTCCAGCGCTGGCCTGTCGAGCGGAGTGGCCGTTGCAGCGGGTCCTCCCTCGTCACCTCCGCCGCAGCCAACCCCAACGACCAGGGGGACCGCGGCGAAAGCAAGGGCGACTGCCATGAGCCAAGTCCTCATAGTGACCTCCCATCATGTTCGTGCGCCACGCTGTCCTCCGTTCGGCGAAGGCCGTCTCGAAAGCCGCATTCGGCAGAGCGCACCGCGCTCGATTATAGCAGGTGTGGTGTCAATGGTGCGCGGACGAAGGTAGACGCTGGCGCCCTCGTACCCACAACCGCTCCCCTCGGCGCGGTCGTCTATAGATCCAGCCGCAGGCCGTGGCCGCGGGCAGTGACGATCAACGGTCTAGATGCGCCCGCGTCTCGCAGCCGGTCGCGCAGCCGGTGCACGAGGGAGTCGAGGGCCTCCTCAGAGACGCCGGCCAGCTCAGCATCGGGCCACACCCGTCGGACTACTTCTTCTCGCGTGCACAACTTGCCCGCGCTCTCGTATAGGTGCGCCAGGAGCTCGTACTGCTCCCTGGACAGAGCTGGCTCGATCTCTTTGCCCTTGACGAAAACGCGATGCGTCGTCAAGTCGACCACTAGTTCCGCCTCAGGCGCTGGCTTCGCGGCAAGCCGCCGGCGTCTTCGCCCTTGTTGGTACAGTACGAAGCCGACCGCGCCTCCTGCAGCCAGGACACCCGCAAGAGAAGGCCCGACGACGAGCCAGGGGAAGCCACCATCGTTGGCAGCGGGTTGTACTCCCGGAGGGACGGGCGCGGCGGTAGGCGCAGGCGTCAGCGTAGCGGTGGGACTGGGCGTCGGTACAGCAGTCGGGGTGAGTGGCGGTTCAACCTCAGGGTATCCCGCTTCGCGAAAGGCCACCGGCAGCTGCCCCTCGAACCGTACTCTACCAAGTAGACCCTCGATGGACGCCTCGACAGCAGGGGGCGTCTTGCCGTACGTTGCCAGAAAGGCATCCGTTGCCATTACGGTCGTCTGGTCCGCCAGGTACGGCCTGCCGTAGGCAATGATCACCTTCGACTTCCTTTGCACGTCTTCCAGTCCAGGGTAGAGGCCAGCGACCAGCCTTGCCAGCTCGAGCCATGGCAGGCGCAGGTCCCAGTCTGCCGCACTGTTGGACACGCCAAAGACAATCCAGTCTGCCCATTGTACGTCCTGCTTGACTTCTTCGGAGCCCTCTTGCATTTCCGTCAGGGTGTGAGTTCTTAGGTTCTCCGCTGGCGGCGGGCGCGCGGCAAGTTGCCGAAGCGTATGCTCTAGGATGCCCTTGGGCAGTTCGGGCGACCGCTGGCAATAGTTGCCGTCCCAGCATTCTACAAATAGAATGTGCTGCTCCCACAGTCTCGGAATCCCCTCCCACTGTCCCCCTTTGGCAGAGATCAGAGTGAGGGCCTGCCTCGCCACCTTCTTCATATCGTCTTCGCGGCCATCTCGAACGACATCGGCTGCGGCTTGAGGATCGACCTTGACCGTGTCTTCAAGTGCAGCCTGGGGATCGCCTTGTAGAAGCTCGGGGTAGAGCTCGATCTTGAGGCGGATCACCCGTCTCACCGCTTCGTCGACCCGCCTGCCGAAGGGCGAATCTGGATTGGCTTCGTAGTCTTGGCGCAAGCAGTTCAGGGTGTGTTCGATGTGGGGTCTTTCCCATTCCACCAGTCCGCCCCCCGCCATGTCTTCGGCGTCCAGCCATTCCACCAGGGGCAGGATATCGTTTCCAGCCATGAGGGCCTGTTGTGCCACCCAGCAGAGCTGCTCGTCTGCAACGTAGCCGTACTGGTTCCTGAGGGCGTGAACTCCCAGGGAATCGGCAATGGTTACGTGGCGATCCTGCCAAGAAGAGAAGTCATGGCCGGATTCCGACTTCTGATCGAGGAAGCTGACAAAGGCCTGCATGCAGGCGGGATTAAGGCTAATGGGATCGGGCTCGATCTCGCCAGGAGAGGCTTCACAGCCCGCGATGTTGGGATAGGCCAAATGCGAAACCATGATGCCGTCTGGGACCTCTTCCGATGCATCGGCCTCGGCCAGTTCCGCGAAAGGTCGCAGGTGCACTTCGTACAGAGTCTCCAGAGAGGCCCCGTGCTTGCCTATCTGCAAGTCCGGACTACGGTCGCTGGCGCCGTGGCCCGGAAAGTGCTTAGCGACGGTCAGCACCCGCGGCAGGTTTTCCCGGAGGCTGCCCGTCCCTACGCCCCGGATGTAGGCCTTGCCCATGCTGGCGACCCAATCAGGAAGGCTACCGAAAACTCTGACGCCTCTATCCTGAGGCGAGGGCTTGGGCTCCGGCATGACGTCCAGCACTGGACCCAATAGCATGTTCACGCCGACGGCGGCGAGTTCCCTGCCTACCACCTCGCCCACCATCTGGGCAAGGCCTTCATCCCAGGTAGCCCCGATAGTCATCTGACTCGGCACCGCCGTAAAGCGGTTTCGGAGGTGAGTCATAGGGTACCCATCCCCTTCGTGATCGACCGCGATCAGCAAGGGCAGGAAGTAGTCATGCCCTTCTATTTGGAAGGATTCATAGGTCCGCTGCTGGAGGTCGTTGGCCAGGCGAGCCACCTGGGCCGGGGTATCCGGATCGCCCGGCTCTTCTTGACACCACGAAGGATCCCCACCATCGCCGTTCAGGACATTGCAGTGGAAGTAGTTGAGGTAGACGGCTCCCACCTTACCCTCGAGGAGCAGTCGGCTTATGTCTGAATCGGGCGGTGCGTCTGGACCCCCGAACGTCACCATCACCAGCTGACCGATCTTCTCCTCGGTGGTGAGGGATTCAAGGACCTGGTCGATAAACTCATCCTCCCCTCGGTCGAAATCTTCGGCCATTGCGCCGCCCTGACCAAGGAGGAAAGAGGCGGCCAGGAGAACTACAGCTAGCGACTGTCCCTTCACGCCAGGGATTATACTGCAGGTGCTGGCGTCCTGAACACTTGAGCCGGGACGCGAGCGCACACTTCACCCCGGGGAATCGCGGCGCACGGTAGACCCTCAAAAGACGACCGCAAGCCATCCGCAAGGGACCCGTAGGGAGAGCGTCAAGTGTGGCACATGCGGGAAGGCGTAGTCTCAAGTCGGAGCGCAGTGGAGTGGGGGGAAGAAAACCGAGGCGGCTGGGGACCTGTAACCAGGCAGCCCAGGCCGCGTCAATGTAAGGGAGGGGCCGAGCGATGAACAGTTTTTTGCATAGGACGGTCAGCCAAGCCCCTCGGGCTGCTGTTCGCGGCGACCTGCCGCCTTGCAGACCCAAGCGCCAGGTTCCGGTCAGGCCTTAGACGAGAAGGCCAGCTATGACGGCCGATAAGCCAGTGACCGGCCAAAGCCTGGCGAGGCTGCTTCGCTTTCTCAGGAGCCACTGGCGCCTGACGGTGGCTTTTATAGCGGTAGCATACAGCCCTCTGATAGCCCTCCTTCTCCTGCTCATATTCTGGCCAGCGCCATCGTTGGCCCAACCTTTTACCCTCGACGATAGCACCAGGATCTACGACCGCCATGGCCGCCTGCTCTATCAGGTGGTGATGGCCCGCGAGGGCACGCACACTTATGTGCCTCTCGAACAAATCCCCGAGAGCCTGCGGGAGGCAACCATTGCGGTGGAAGATGCCAGTTTCTACAGCAATCCGGGCTTCGACGTCTTCGCCATCGGCCGGGCTCTCGTCCAGAATGTGCAGGCCGGCAGGATCGTCGCCGGGGGAAGCACCATCACTCAGCAACTCGCCCGCAACCTGTACTTTTCGCCGGAGGAGCGAGCCTCGCATAGCCCCTGGCGAAAGGTGCGGGAGAGCATTCTGGCCTTTCGTCTTACTCGCCATGTTGGCAAGGACAAAATACTGGAGCTGTACCTCAACCAGGTCTACTACGGCAACCTGGCCTATGGAGTGGAGGCCGCTGCCCAGACCTACTTCGGCAAGTCAGCCCGCGATCTCGACCTGGCGGAAGCAAGCCTGCTGGCCGGCCTCCCTCAATCACCCGCTGTCTACGACCCTCTGGCGAACCTGCCCGCGGCCAAGCAACGCCAGCGCACGGTCCTTTCCCTCATGGAGCGAAGGGACTACATCAGTCAGGCCGAGGTGCAGGCAGCGTTCGAGGAGCCCCTCCGTTTCGCCGAGGCGATCTTCCCCATGGAGGCACCTCACTTTGTGGTTTACGTACGAAACCTGCTTGACCAGCAGCTCGGCGCCGAGGCCCTGGAGCAGGGCGGGCTTCGGGTATACACGTCCCTGGACCTGGACATGCAGCACACAGCCGAGGATATTGTTCAGCGCCACGTGGCTAGCCTGGCCGACCATGACGTGTCCAACGCTGCCCTTGTGGCTTTGGACCCAACGACAGGTCAGATCCTGGCGATGGTAGGCAGCGCTAACTATTTCGCTGAGGACATCGACGGGGCGGTGAACATGGCCCTGGCCCCGCGTCAGCCGGGCTCCTCCATCAAGCCCATTACCTATGCCGCCGCTCTCAGCAGGGGTTATACCGCGGCTACCCCCATCGCCGACGTCAGGGCCAGCTTTTTCACCCGCAAAGGCGAACTGTATGTGCCCAACAACTACGACGCCCAGTTCCGCGGTCTTGTTTCCCTGCGCTATGCCCTCGGTTCTTCCTTGAACGTGCCCGCTGTGCGGGTCATGGACGAAATAGGCGTCGACATGGTCCTTCGCCTGGCGCACGACCTCGGCATCACCACCCTGGACGATATCGGCCGCTACGACCTGAGCCTTACGCTGGGCGGTGGGGAGGTGCGTCTCCTCGACCTGACCGCGGCCTACGCTGCTTTTGCCTCCGGTGGGGTGCGTCGGGAGCCGGTGGCCGTCCTGCGAGTGGAGGACTCCTCGGGGCACGTTCTCTACGAGTGGGAACAGCCACCGGAGGAGCATGTGCTCAGCGCTCAGGTGGCCTACCTCATCACCGACATTCTCTCCGACAATGACGCGCGCATGCTTACCTTCGGCGAGTACAGCCCCCTCAGGCTCTCTCGGCCGGCGGCGGCGAAGACGGGTACGACCTCCGATTTCCGGGACAACTGGACGATCGGCTACACCCCTGATCTAGTTGGAGGTGTCTGGGTGGGCAATGCGGACAACCGCCCTATGCACCAGGTATCGGGCATAACCGGCGCGGGCCCTATCTGGCACGATTTCATAGAGGAGGCGCTGAAGGACACTCTGCGCCAGCCGTTCTCTCCACCGGAGGGCCTGGTGGAGACCGAGGTCTGCGAACCGACCGGCCTCCTGCCCGGCCCCTGGTGCCTGCAGCCACGACGGGAACTGTTCATCGCCGGCAGCCAGCCGACGACTACGGAAACCTACTATCGAGCCCTCGAGGTCTGTGCTCCCACGGGCGAGCCCGCCTCGGCAGCCTGTCCGCCTGAGGAAGTGGTGGAGAGGGTGTTCGTCTTTCCGCCGCCGGAGGTCGTCCCTTGGGCGCGGGAAGCGGGCCTGCCCCTGGCGCCCTCTCCTCTGCAACTGCCCGACGGTGCGGACTCTTGGCCGCGGGACGGAATGACCGCCGGAAACGATCTGCAGGTAAGAGTCGTGAGCCCGGAGCCGGGCCTCGTGGCGGAGATCAGCGGCGAGATTCCCGGTGAGCACCAGGCGCTGGAGATAGAGGCCGTGGTGTGGGGAGCGACAGCACCACGGCTCGTCGAACTGTACGACGACGGTACGCTGCTGGCGTCGCTGCCAGATGCCCCCTATCGCATCCTCTGGCCGTTGGCGGAGGGAACGCACCGGTTTACAGCGGTTGCCTACGACGGTGGGGGAAATAGGGCAGCTAGTGAAATGGTCGAAGTGAGGATATTGCCATAGGAGGCGGTGACGATGAAGGAATTGCTTGCTTCGCGTGGACGTACTTTCTGGCTTTCGCTGGCCCTGGCGGCGGTCGTAGCCCTGGCAGCGGCGGCGCTGGCTTACGGCGCCTTGCGCTGGGCAACTGGAGGCGAGGAGGGCCGCGTGGTGGCGATGGATCCTCTGGGGGACGAGGTCTCGCGGATGGCACCCGTCACCATCGAGATGAAGGGCCAGGTGAATCGTGGGTTTCTGCAGGAGAACCTGAGCATATCGCCCTCGGTCGATGGCTCATCTGGCTGGAAGGGCGATGCCCTCGTCTTTCAGCCCACCTGGCCAGGCTACGCTCGTGGCATCACCTATACCGTCAGTCTGCCGACGCCAGGCGCCGGAGGCGGGGAGTTCGAAGAACCAGTCTCCTTTAGCTTCACCGTCGAGGGCAAGCTGAGCGTGGACATGGTCGTTCCTGAGGCTGATAGCGAGGATATCCCCCTCGACAGCGCCGTCTTGGTTCAGTTCAACCGGCCGGTGGCGCCCCTCACGGTCCTCGAGGAGGAATCGCCTGCCGGCAACATCCTGGAATTCGAGCCGGCTATCGAAGGAAGCGGCAAGTGGCTCACGTCCACCATCTACGTCTTCCGGCCCGCCTCCACATGGCAGCCGGCCACCCGCTACCGGGCTACCGTGCCCGCGGGCCTCAGCGACACCCTCGGCGGTTCCCTGGAGGAAGCCTACGTCTGGTCCTTTGCCACGGTCTCTCCAGCGGTGGCGGAGGTCTTCCCTGAGGTGAATACCAAGTACGTCGGGCTGTCCGAGCAGGTCAAGGTGACGTTCAATCAGCCGATGGACAGGGCGTCCGCAGAGGCCCGCTTCTCTCTGGCGGCGGTTGAGACCGGCGAGGCGATGGCGGGTAGCTTCTCGTGGTCCGATGATTCCATGCTGGTATTCCAGCCCGAGCGACCTCTGGAGCTCTCCACTGCGTACGAGGCAAGGGTCGCTGCAGGAGCTGCGGCCGCCAACAACCCGGGGGCAATCGTCAAGGAGGACTTCTCCTGGCGCTTCACCAGCGTGGGGCTGCCGGGCGTCGTGAGTACCAAGCCCGCCAACGGGGCGACTGCGGCCGAGCGTTGGGGCGTCGATATCACGTTTGCCACGCCGATGGATAAGGAGTCGGTGGAGGACAACATCACCATCACGCCTCAGCCGGACGAAGACCGGACGTGGGTAAGCTGCGACTCTTCCTGTGTCTACCTCCACGTGGGGTTCCCAATGGGCTACTCCACTGCCTACACGGTAACCATCGGCGCGGCGGCCAAAGACCGCGACGGGCGCACCCTCGGGGAGGACTTTGTCCTCAACTTTGTCACCGCGCCCCATCCACCGGGCGTTTCAATCCGCAAGCCGGGGGGGATGGGCACCTTCGATGCCTACGGCAGCCCGCAGTTGGTGGTCCGCTCCTGGAACGTGGCGGAGCTGGAATTCGCCATACACGGCCTGGACAGGGAGACGGTGGTGCGCCTGGAGGGAGGGACCTACTATAAGGAGTTCGGGAGGAGGTTCGTCCCTCCGGCAGAGTCGTTGGTGAGGGCCTGGTCGGTGGAGATCACCAACCCTCCCCAGGACGAAACCGTGTTTACGACGGCCAACCTTGTGATGGACGATGGCCGCCCCCTCCAGGCGGGCTACTACTGGCTGGAGGTCTCGGTGCCCGACTCCGACGCGCGCGACACCATGCTCCTCGTCGTGACCAAGACGCACCTGCTGGTGAAGCGGTCGAGCCGAGAGCTAATGGTGTGGGCGGTGGATATGGCTTCTGGTCAGCCGCTGTCTGATCTGCCCGTCACGGTCTACTACGATAGCGGCGGGCGCCTGACGGACGGCGTCACATCCGATGATGGGGTCTTTGTGAGTTCCCTGCCTGAAGGGCTGGACGAGTGGGAAAGGCTGTTCGTGGTCGCCGACCGACCTGATGACGCGAGCCTGACGTCCACCGGCTGGAGCCAGGGCATCAGCCGCTGGGACTTCGGCCTGCCGTGGGGCCGCTACTATGGCCTCTTCGTGGCCCACATCTACACGGATCGACCCATCTACCGGCCGGGCCACACTGTTTACTACAAGGGCATCCTGCGCGCCGACGACGACGTCAGCTACAGCCTCCCTCCCGTTGGTACCAGCGGAACCATCGTGGTCCGCGACAGCATGGGGCGGGAGGTAACCAGCGAGCCGCTGGCCCTAACCGACCTTGGGACCTTCCACGGACAGGTTACCCTCAGCAGTGAGGCCCCGACTGGCTCCTACTGGATCAACCTGACGATGCCCAGAGAGTACGAGGAGGAGTACACGGTAGAGCAAGCATCGTTCCTGGTCGCCGAGTACCGCAAGCCGGAGTTCGAGGTGAAGGTCACGGCGGACAAGGAGGCCTACGTCAACGGTGAGGAGATCGCCGTCGACGTGGACGCCAGCTACTTCTTCGGTGCCCCCCTTAAGGAAGCGCCGGCCAGGTGGCGCCTGACCTCGACCGATTACATCTTCCGCGACCCCGACAACCCCTGGTTCGTCTTCACCGACTATGACTTGGTGTACAGGCGGGATCCGTACTACTTCCCCACCCAAGAACCCCGCGCCGACGGCGAGGCAGAGACGGACAGCGACGGCCACTTGATCCTTCGCTTCCCGGCCGACCTGAGTACCGATCCTGTGAGCCAGGCCTTCACCGTCGAAGCAACGGTAACTGACGAGAACAACCAGGAGGTGAGCAGCAGGACAGAGGTTATCGTCCATAAGGGAGCTTTCTACATTGGCTTAAAGCCTCGTAGCTACGTGTCACGCGCCGGTGAGCCAGCCAGCGTGGACATACTCACCCTGGATGGCGGAAGAAAGGTAGCCCCTAACGTCCCCATGACCATTAGCGTTTATGAGCGAAAGTGGGTGAGCGTCAAGGAGAAAGACCCGGAAGGCGAGTACTATTGGCGCTGCGAACCCGAAGACACCCTCATAGAGACCCTGGGGGCCAAGACCGACGAGGACGGCAAAGGCTCCCTCACGTTCGTCCCGGCCAAGAGCGGCAACTATCGCTTGGTGGCCGAGGCCGTTGACGCATCAGGCAACAGCATTCGCAGCGCCACCTACGTGTGGGTGAGCGGCCCTGAGTACATTCCCTGGCGCATGGACACTGGCGACCGCATAGAGCTGGTCTCCGACAAGAAGAAGTATGCGCCCGGCGAGACGGCCCAGATCCTGGTCGCTGCCCCCTTCGAGCAGAGCCAGGGCCTGATCACTATCGAGCGGGGGCGCATCATCGACCACCGGGTCGCCGAGTTCCCCACCAACAGCACGATCATCGAGGTTCCCATCACCAGCGCCCACATCCCCAACATCTATGTCTCGGTGGCCCTCTTCAAGCCGCCCACGCTCTCCAATTCGGTGGCCTCGTTCAAGATGGGCTACGTGGAGCTTGAGGTCTCCACCGACGAGAAGGTCATTCAGGTATCCATCGAGCCGAACAAGGAACGCTTCAAGCCCCGCGACGAGGTGACGTACACCATAACGACGACCGACGTTCAGGGTCAGCCTGTATCTGCGGAGGTATCGCTGGCCCTGGTGGACGCCGCCCTCCTCTCCCTGGCCGATGAAAGCACTCCCAAGCCCCTGAAAGCCTTCTACGAGCGTCGGGGCCTGGGCGTGCAGACGAGCGCCGCCTATGCTCAATCGATAGATCGGCTCAACCAGCTGGGCGGCGGCTCTCCTCGTGAGCCCGGCGGCAAAGGGGGCGGCGGCGGTATGGCGGGCGAGGTAAGGCGCATCTTCCGCGATACCGCCTACTGGAACGCGACTGTCCGCACCGATGATGAAGGGCGGGCCACCGTTAGCGTCGAACTGCCGGACAACCTGACGACCTGGCGTCTCACAGCCAAGGCAGTCAATGAGGCGACCCAGGTAGGCGACGCCACGAACGATATTGTGGTTGCCAAGGACCTGCTCATCCGGCCGGTCACGCCTCGATTCTTCGTCTCAGGCGACACCGCTCGGCTCGAGGCGATCGTCCACAACTACACGGACCAGCGGGTCGAGGTGGCAGTGAGCCTCAGTGCCACTGGCCTAGCTATTGACGGCTCATCAGCCCACAGCGTGTCCATCCCGGCCGGTGAATCCCACGAGGTAGTGTGGCAAACAAGCGTGGCTCTGGCCGACCAGGCCACTCTCACCTTCAGCGCCCGAGCGGCCAACGGCCTCTCCGACGCCGTCGAACTCGAGCTGCCGGTATACGCCTACGGCACGCCGGAGGTTGTGGGCAACGCCGGTCAGGTGATCGACTCTGTGAGGGAGATCGTCCAGCTTCCAGACTACATCGACCGCGAGCGGGGGGAGCTGACGCTGGAGCTTTCTCCTTCCCTGGCCGCCAGCATGCGCTATAGTCTCCGCTATGTTGAAGGGTATGAGTACGAGTGCACAGAGCAGACCATCAGCCGGTTTCTGCCACGACTAGTCCTTTATCGGGCGATCAACAAGCTGGGCCTGGCGGACACCTTCGGCCTCGAGGGGGAGCTGCCGGGGCTGGTCGCCCGCTCCATCCAGCGGTTGTACCGCGGCCAGAACTGGGACGGCGGCTGGGGATGGTGGTTCGGCGACACCAGCAACCCAGAGATCACCGCCTATGCCCTCTTCGGCCTGGCTGAGGCGCGAGAGGCAGGATTCACGGTGGACGACTATGTGCTTGAGAGGGCTTCACAGTTCCTTCGCAACTATCTGAATGAGCCGACCGATGTGCTGCACCCTCAGAATCCGGACACACGGGCCTTCATCCTTTTCGCCCTGGCGGAAGCCGGGGAGGGCGATCTGGGGATGACCAATGCTCTTGCCGAGAGGCCGGAGACGCTCAGCTACTACGGCAAGGCGTTTGCGGCCATGGCCCTTCTGAACCTCACCGACGACCCATCCAACTTCAGAATTCGAACTCTCATCTCCGACCTGACCAACACGGCCATCCTAAGCAACACCGGCACCCACTGGCAGGAGGAAGAGGAGGACTACCGCACGATGAATACGGCCACCCGCTCCACCGCCATCGTCCTGGATGCTCTGGTGCGGGTCAGGCCCGACCATCCCTTGGTGGACAGCACGGTGCGCTGGCTGATGGTGGCGCGCCGTGACGGTCACTGGGAGACAACCCAAGAGACGGCCATGAGCCTGCTGGCCCTGACAGACTTCCTGGAAGCCAGCGGCGAGCTGAAGGCTGACTACTCCTACCAGGTACGGGTCAATGGAGAAACCCTCTCCGAAAAGGAGATAGAGGCATCTAACCTGGGCGAATCGGAGAAGCTGGTGGTATCCGTGCGTGACCTTCTAATCGGCGAGGACAACGAGGTGGACATAGCCCGCGCCCCCGTCGGCAGTCAGGGTCATCTCTACTACACCATGCACCTGCGCTATTTCCCGCCCGCGGAAGAGGTCGAGGCTGCCAACTACGGGGTTGGCGTATCGCGGGAATATCTGCCAGTGGACGGGGCTGAGGGCAAGATCGAGAGCGCGGCCCTGGGCGACATGGTCAAGGTGCGGCTCACGCTGGTGGTGCCCACCGACCTCCACTACGTGGTCGTGGAAGACTATCTGCCCGCTGGCCTGGAGCCCATCGATACCAGCTTGAAGACGACTAGCTCCGAGATTCGCCAGATGATGCTCGACGAACAACGGAAGTCAGCAGAGGAGCACCGAGGCCGCGGCTACGGTTGGTGGTCGTACCGCCGTTCCTTTTTCAACCACGTGGACATGCGCGACAACCGGGTGGTCCTTTTCGCTACCTATCTGCCCAGGGGCGTGCACGAATATGTGTACTTTCTAAGGGCGACCACCGCTGGCCAGTATCGGCTTATGCCGGCGCATGCCTACGAGATGTACTTCCCGGAGGTCTGGGGCCGGACGGACGGGGCTGTGTTCAGCGTAAGGCCAGAAGAAGCGGAGACTCCTGCGGGAGGGCAATAGGCGTTCCAGCGCACGGCGGATGCCAAGCACCGTCACCTGAGGGCCCTCTGGAAAGAGGGCGCGGTGAAGCGTTATGCCCGTCGGGTGCCAATATATCCCATTACAGATGAGGTTTTGGCACCCGACAGGCCTTTTTGGTAGGCTCTCGCCATTGCTCTCCCTGAGTGAAGCTGCTATCTTGTCGCTACGTGGACGATGTTGAATTCCTGACGGCTGCATAGGGTGCAGAGACGTCTGTTGGGAGAAGCCAAATGACAGAAGCACGGGTGTTGGCCATCGACGCCGGTGGAACCATGACCGATGCCTTTGTGGTGCTGGAAGACGGGAGGTTTGCCGTTGGGAAAGCGCAGACCACCCCGGAAGATGAGTCTGAGGGCGTCCTGAGATCGTTTGAAGATGCCATCACCAGCCTAGACGGGGACGCCGGGGCGGCCGCCACAGGCCTGGCGGCCACTATCTACTCCGGCACGCTTATGCTGAACCGTCTGCTTCAGCGAGAGGGAGAAGGGGGCATAGGCGTCATCACGACCGCCGGCTTCGAGGACGTTCTGCGCTTTGGCCGAGCGTTTCAATCGTATGCCGGTTACCCATACGGTGAGCGGCTCCACGTCAGGTCCCATGGCTACCCCCAGCCTATCGTTCCCCGCAGCCTCGTGCGCGGAGTGCGGGAGCGTATCCACCTCACTGGGATGGACATGATCCCCATGTACGAGGACGAAGCACGGGAGGCCATCGGCTACCTGCTGGATCGGGGAGTGCGCGCCGTCTGCATCTGTTTCCTCTACTCCTACCAAAACTCTAGCCACGAGCGGCGCATGGCCGAGATCGCCCGAGAGGTCATGAACGAGCGCGGCGTGGACATCCCTTTGTACCTATCAAGCGAGCAGAACCCCGTTCGAGGCGAACTCCCACGGCTGAACAGCCTGATCCTCGAGATCTATGCCGCTCGGCCGTCGCGGCTTCAGCTCATCCGGATGCGGGAGCGCCTCAAGGCGCTGGGTTCGCCCGCTCCTTTCCGCATCCTCACCTCTTACGGCGGCACCGTCTCCCCAGAGCATGAGTGGCTGGTCTCCACCCTCGTCTCCGGTCCCATCGGTGGGATTATCGGCGGAAATCGCCTGGGGGATCACCTTGGGATCGCCAACCTGGTGTGCACTGACATTGGCGGAACGAGCTTTGATGTCGGGCTCATCACCGAGGGCCAGCATGCCATCCGCACCGAATGGGCACTGGCTCAGTTCGTGCTCAACACCCCGATGATCGCTATGGACTCTATCGGGGCGGGCACAGGCACCTACGTCAGGCTCGACCCGGTCATCCGGCGCATCAACCTGGGGCCCGATTCCGCCGGCCATCGGGTGGGCGTCTGCTACGAGGCCGGCGGGGTGGATACCCCCACTGTCACCGATTGCCACGTGATTCTGGGCTACGTGAACCCCGACTACTTCCTCGGTGGGGAGATTCAGCTAAGCACTGAGCGAGCGCGGCAGGCGATCAAGGAGAAGATCGCCCAGCCCCTAGGAATAGAGCCTGAGGAGGCGGCCTGGGGAATTGTCCAGCTCTTGGAGACGCAGATGCGGGATCACCTCGCAGGGATGATCCTCGGCCTCGGGTACTCGCCGGAGAACTACCACCTCCTCACATACGGTGGCGGCGGGCCCCTGCATGTTGCAGCGCTGAGCCGCGGATTGCAGTTTGAGAGCGTTCTGGTGCCTTCGTGGGCAGCGGCTTTCTCCGCCTTCGGCTGCGCCTGCGCCGACTGCGCCTATCGCTACGACCGTACGCTCGACCAGGTTCTCCCGCCCGACGGCTCAGGTCACCAGGCGGTTGCAGCGCGGCTGCGCAATGCCTGGGCTGAGATCCGTGAGCGCCTCGCTGAGGAACTGCGCCGCGATGGTCTCGACCCGGGCCGTATGGTCTTCCGTCCCTATGTGCGAATGCAGTACCGAGGCATGCTCGATGACCTAGAAATTCCTTCGCCCTCAGCGGAGCCCTCTACCCAAGACCTGGATGCCATCATCGCCGAGTATGAGCGTCTGTTCGAGCGCATCTTCGCCCGGGCGGCGAAAAGCCCCGAGGCTGGCTACGTAGTCACCAAGGCCATCGGAGTTGGCATCGTGCCCACGGAGAAGCCCCGCATTCCGGAGCTGCCTCTCCGGGGCCAACAGCCGGCCGAAGGTGCCACGAAGGGGCGCCGTCAGATCTTCTGGGACGGGTCTTGGACAACGGCGGAGCTCTTCGAGATGGATAGGCTCCAACCAGGAAACGTTGTGGCAGGCCCCGCCGTTGTGGAGGCCCCAGCCACTACCCTTCTGGTGCCCCCAGGGTGGCGGGCCACCTTGGACGAAAACCTCATCTTTAGGGTCGAGGAGGTATAGGGTCATGGCTCGGGCAAAACGCGAGGTGGGTGGCGCTCCCATCGGCTGGAACGGGAAGACCCTGCTGGAAATGATGGAAGAGAGCGAGCGCTTGTTCCAGGAAACGGGGCGCTATCAGGGCATCGACCAGCTTGAACTTAAAGAAGGAGACCATTTCCGATACGAGCGGGCTTTTGCCAAGTTGCGCGGTGCTCTGGTGGCCGCTCGCGAGACCGCCCTGCATATATCAGCCTCCCCCATAGTGCGCAACATCGGCGAGCTGTGCTTCGCTCTCTACACCCCCGAGGGCGACTCCGTCGTCGTCTCTACCGGAATCATGGTCCACGTTCACACCATGAGCGAGGCCCTCAAGTGGATGGTTCGCAATAACTACGAACGGGACCCCGGCATCCGGCCTGGCGACATATTTACCAACAACGACCCCGACGTGGGGAACGTCCACACTGCTGACGTGCACACGATGGTTCCTATCTTCTGGGAGGACGAGCTTGTCGGCTGGGCCAGCGGGGTAACCCACCAGGTAGATATCGGCGCCAATACGCCGGGCCACGACCCCATCACGCCCACCAGTCGGTTCGAGGACGGCTTCCACCTCACCTGTGAGCGGATCGGGGAGGACGAGCACATCCGCCAGGATCACCGTCTCCGCTCGCAGCGGGCGGTGCGTTCCCCCTTGTACTGGGACCTGGACGAGAAGTGCCGCACGGCTGGCGCCTACCTGATCCGTGACGCCGTTCAGCGCTTCATTGCTGAAGAAGGCATTGACTATTACAAGCGCTTCGCGCGGGAGGTGGTGGAGGAGGGCCGGCGTATCTTCATGGCACGAGTTCGAGAGCGGCTGCTGCCTGGCCGCTACCGGGCTGTAACCTTCGTTGGCATTCCATTCAAGGAGGAGGCCTGGCAGCCCCGGGCCCGCAAAGACTTCATCTGCCACGCCCCCATGGAGATCGTCATTGGCCGGGACGGTGACTTCTTCCTCAGCATGGACGGAGCAAGCGAGCCGGGTTTTCATGCCTTCAACTGCGCTGAGGGACCCATGCAAGGAGCCATCTGGGTGCTCCTCTCTCAGATGCTTGTCTACGACGGCAAGGTCAACGATGGGTCATACTTGGCGCTCCGCCATTACTTCCCGCCGGGAAGCTGGTGCAACGCCCTGGATCCCCAGCTCTCGTACTCCACACCCTGGGCCTTTCTCATCCCCGCTTTCACTGGCCTCACCCGCTGTCTATCTAGAGCGTTGTTTGCCCGTGGCTATCGCGAGGAGGTGGTCTGCGGCTACGGCTTCACCGGAGACGCCATCCAGGGGGGCGGCACCCTCGCCTTCAACGGCGAATACTGGCCGGCTGCCAATTTCGAGATAAGCGCGGTTGGCCTGGGCGCCAGCGCCGTCCACGATGGGCTGGACTGGGGCTACGCCATGTGGAACCCAGAGTCCGACCAGGGCGATGCTGAACTCTGGGAGCTCCTAGAGATAGGCATTCCCTACCTCGCCCGGCGGGTCAAGGAAGACACGGCTGGCTACGGTAAGTACCGCGGGGGTTCGGGCTGGGAAGCCTTGCGCCTGCTCGTAGGCAACCGCGACGCCGAACTGTACATGGCCCGGGCGGACGGGGTCACCTTCATGGGCTCCGGCATCTTCGGCGGCTATCCGCAGGCGACCAGCTACCGCCTTTGGAGCAGAGGTAGTGAGATTATGGATCGGGTCTCCAAAGGGCAGCCCTACCCCCTGGGCGATGACCCGGACAGCGGAGAGTTCGAGGAACTACTGCGGGGCGAGATAACGCGCAGAACCACCGCGATGATGATGCCGGAGATCTTCCATGACAGAGATGTGCTCCACTACGTTCTTTCCGGTGGGCCCGGCTGCGGTGACCCCTTGGAGCGACCTGGGCAGCGGGTGGTGGACGATATGAATGAGGGCATCTTCAGCGAGCGCATTGCGGCAGACGTGCTCGGCGTCGTGGCCAGCCGTGACCAAGGGCAGGAGAAATGGACCCTGGACGAGGAAGCCACGGATGCGCGGCGGCAGGAGATCCGACGCCTGCGGGCCGAACGCTCCATTCCCTTCGAGGAGTTCTGGCAACAGGAGCGTCAGCGCATCGAGGAGGGGCAGCTGGCGGAGCCCGTTCGGGGCATGCTTCGCGAAAGCATGGGCCTTTCACAAACCTGGGCCCAGGAGTTTCGGGCCTTCTGGAGGCTGCCCGAGGGCTTCCAGCCGTAGGAGGGGTGAGATGGAGCGACGAACGGCCGAGGACCTGATCGACGGCCAGCTATCCTGGCCCCAGCTCAAAGAGATCATCTCCCACCCTAAGGATCCTGATCGCTTCCAGGTAGTCATGAACGTGTTGCGAGAGCGCCTCGGCTGGCAAGACCCCGTTCTTCTCCCTCTGGCTGAGCACCTGTACATAGTGCAGAAGGGACCCCAGCGGGTGGTGCGCTGCGACTGCGGCTACGAATTCGGCGACTACCGGGAGAACTGGAAGACCAAGGCGCGAGTGTTTGTGCGCAACGACGAATCGCTACTGCGGGAGATCTACCCGCAAATGATGCACTGTGATCCTCAGTGGATGGAGTTGCGGGAGTTCTACTGCCCAGGGTGCTTCACCCTGCTGGAGGTTGAGGCCGTGCCTCCCGGCTATCCAGTCCTGTTCGATTTCCAGCCTGACATCGACGGGCTCTATGAATGGCTGGGACTGCCGCTGCCGTCGAGCGCCAGCGACTAGTATCGAGGCATCTCGGTTACCACAGGCGCATCGAGATCGAGCCTGCTTTCATCTGTGCCGATGATCGCTTGGCAGGAACCACAGGATGCCGTTGGCCAGCGGTAGAGCGGCCAGGCGTCGCGTGATTGTACTCGCAGGTGCGAGGGTTGGCAAGGGGGAGCGGCTATGGCCAGCCCATCGCCATCGCCGATGACTTGCCGGCAAAGCTCGCCGGTGTCGGCGGAATTATCGCTTCCTCCGTCCCGCTGCTCTGACAGGCGCCAACTGCCTGTCCTCGCTCGCTGCTTGTGCGGGGGCTGCGAGCTCCTCGCCTCGTCTTTTCATCAACGCCAGAAATGCTTCTACCGCCGCGGGATCAAACTGAGTGCCAGCACCGCGCTCTAACTCAGCTATGGCCTCCTCCCTGGTCTGGGCCTTCCGGTAGGAACGCTGGTGAGTCAGGGCGTCAAACACGTCTACCACGCTCAGGATGCGCGCCTCCAGGGGGATCTCTTCGCCAGCCAGGCCGTCGGGGTAGCCCTTGCCGTCAAAGCGCTCGTGGTGATGGCGAACTATTGTCGCCAACTGTTGTAAGGCCTCGGCCTCCGAGATGATTATCGCCGCCCCGAGTGGGGCATGCTGCTTGACCTTGGCGAACTCTTCTTCGGTCAGCTTGCCGGGCTTATTGAGGAGGCGCTCGCTGATGGTGGCCTTGCCGAGGTCGTGCAAGAGGCCAGCGATCCGAATGTCCCTCACCCTTTCGGGTGAGAGCCCCATTTCCTCAGCGAGAGCCGCCGCCCAGAGGCTGGCGCGTTCCTGGTGCCCACGGATGTATCGGTCCTTGATCTCGGAGGCTGCCCCCACAGCGGCGATAGCGCGCAGGTCCGCCTCTGCAGCAACCTCAGACGCACCGAGATCTTGGAGAACCGCGGTCAGGGAACTGGCTGCGGTAGAGAGCATCCTTGATTGCGTCTCGTGCACGAGTCCGGGTGGGGAGGGCGGTGAATCGATAGCCTGCCCCTGCCCCGTGACTCCGCGAGCCCATGCCAGCCGTTTAGCGTTGTATAGGGCAGCGTCTGCTATCCTGACGAGATCGTCTACGGTCGTTGCGTCTTGTGGGAAGGAGGCTACGCCGGCGCTAAGGCCTAGCCACGCGGCAGCGGGGTCGTCCAACTCCTTCAGCCTTGCGGCGATGCGCCTGTTTATGCGGCTGACGACGGCTTGCGCTCTTGGCAAGTCGGCATTCAGTAGTATCGTCGCAAACTCATCGCCGCCGTAGCGGAAGGCGATGTCCGAGCGCCGCAGACCGGCCCGGATGCAGTCAGCAATGAGGTGCAGAACTATGTCACCTGCCTGGTGGCCACGGGAATCGTTGTAGTGTTTGAAGTCATCGAGGTCCATCATCACCACGGCGAAGGCGTGGCGGTAGCGGTTCGAGCGCTCTATCTCCTCGGCCAGGCGCTGGTAGAAGTGGGCGTGGTTGTAGAGGCCGGTGAGGCCGTCGGTGATCGCTCTCTCCTCCAGCTCGGCGTGCAGTCTCGCTCGCTCCTCCTCCATCTGTTTGCGCTCGCTGATGTCGCGCGAGACTCCGAGAAGCCCCACAGGCCGGTTGTTCTCGTCGTGGAGGAAAGTCACAGTGATCTCGGCCCAGACGGTGGAGCCGTCCTTACAATTGAGCTCAAGCTCCAGGGTCCGCGCCTCGAACGGTTCCGCCGCACGTTCTCTATCCTCGGCCAGTGCTCGCGCAAGTATCTTCCTGGCAATCTCAAGGGAGGCAGGAGTCAAGGTTTCTTTGAACGTGCCGGCCATTACCTCTTCAACGCTGTAGCCTCGCATACGGGTGACGGAGGGGCTGACATAGGTATATCTGAAGTTCAGGTTGGTGGTCCAGATGACATCTGATGAGTTCTCGGCAATTAGACGGAAGCGTGCCTCGCTCTCTCGCAGGGTCTCCTCCATCTGCCTGCGCTCGGTGATGTCACGGCCCGTAATCTGGACGCCGGCGTGCTGGCCCTCCTCATCGAAGAGGGGATAGCCGTTCCATTCCACCACCTTCGTTCCCATCGGTGTGACCTGGCGGTTGACAAACCCCCTTGCTAGCTCTTTCCTTGCTTGGGCCTCTCGGATCGCCTGGGCAGTCGCCTCCAGGTCGTCGGGATGGGTAAAAGCTCTGGAGTCGCTACCGAGGAGTTCCTCTCGCGGCTTTCCATAGAATTGGCAGGCCGCGTCGTTGAGGAAGACCCAGTTGCCACGCTTGTCCAGCCTGGCAATAACGTCTCCCGTCAGGTTGCTAGTGGCGATGTATTCATCGGTGCGGCGGCGGAGCTCCGCGGTGTGGCGAAGGTTTTCCAGGGTTAGGCCCAAAATCAGTCCGATAGGGGCGAGAAGCATCTTGTCCCGAAGGTCGGAGGCTTTGCGTCCGCCAACCAGGACCAGGAGCCCGACCACTTTGTCCAAAGAGAGCAAGGGGACATAGACTACCCACCTACGCCCGTCGAAGCCAGCTTGAGGAGCAGAACGTTTGCCCACGGCGTCCACGATGACTTTGCGCTCGTCGATCGCCTGCCTGGCAGTCTGCTGCCACCAGGATAGGGAGGTTGCCAGGGGCACGTCCTCACGGGGGATACCATGTGTAGCCACGGTGGTCAGCGAACCGTCCTCGTGGTTCCTCCACGCCAGGACGACCTTTTCTGCGTCCAGCAGCTCGGCCAGCAACCGCACCGCACGGTCGGAGGCCTGAGCGAAGTCCTCAGTTGCGCCCAGTTCCATGGCCAGCAGGGTGGGGTAGCTCGCCTCCTTGCGGATCTTGAAGCCATACCAGAAGCCAAACTCAATGCCCAGCGTGGCGACGAGGTAGCCTCCCACGCCGTGGCTGATAAGCGCGGACAGCCAGGGCGACCCCAGGAGGAGGTGATCCAGAGGGATGAGAAGGGTTACGGCGGGGTAGACAATCAGGCGTGTCCACCGCTTAAGGACCCGCATCAGGTGCAGTGGGTCGCGCGCCAAAGCGTACTTGTCGCTGCGCTCAGGCATAGACTCCTCTCCTCGAGCCGCTAGCGTTAGCGGTTCGTGGGCTATCGCTCCTTGCTCTCTTGCTGCAAGAAGGCCCGTTGGCCTTTGGTTCCACTATGTAGGACGCTTAGGTGAAAAATCGGTTACAGATTCTACCCTCTCTGTCCATCCAGGAGCTTCATCACAGCGCGAAATGCCACACCTCGCGCAAGGTCGCCTCACCCTCAGGTATGCTAGCGGTGATGATAGTCGCCATGGTCAACGTGTAAGCTCACCTCCGGGTTGTGTGCTCTTTCTGGGGTGAGCCTGCTGCTTTTCCTCTCCCCCGGCAATTAACCGGCGCATGCAGACGAGTAGATCGACTTGCCAGCGGCCTTCCGATTATGTATAATATAGCAAAAGAATATGGCCGAACTCCGGCGGACATCGCCGGGGACGGGGGAACCAAACAGGTGGGGTGAATCTCCGAATGATTCGGAGTAGGCAATCTCCCTTTGCCGAACCCGTCAGCTAACCCCGTAGGCACCAGGGAGAGGATAGTCCTGTGCATGAAAGGCCTGAGGCTATGCCTCGGGTCTTTTTCTATCCCCGGAAACAGTGGGGCTGTCACTCCTGGTGGCGAAGGAGGCGTGAGAATGGCGAGGCGGTGGCAGCAAGAGCAGCAAGACGCCGCAAGGGGCGTCGGCGACTTCAGAGGCGCGATGCATCTGAGGCCGATCGAGATGAGGAATCCCGCCTTGGCGCGGATAGGTCACGAGACGGTCGGAGTGGAGCATACGCAATCTGCTCAGCCCTCCACGGTAGGTTCTGAGGGTGGCCCGAGGTACCGGTCCTACAGAGTTCGCAATTTCCGCGATCTCCCGCAGCTTCAGTTGCTCTCTCCTGAGGAGCAGTTCGCCATCGAGGTCGTCGCCCAGGTCCTGCCTTTCAAGACGAACAACTACGTCGTGGAGGAGCTCATCAACTGGGATGACGTGCCGCAGGATCCGATATTCGTGCTGAACTTCCCACAGCGCGAGATGCTCCTGCCACACCATTTCGAGGAGGTGGCAGACCTGCTGCGCAGCGGAGCAGACAAAGGCGAGATCGAGCGGGCGGCCAACCGCATCCGCCTGCAGCTTAATCCGCATCCCGCTGGTCAACTGGACCACAACGTTCCCACGCTCGGCGATACCAGGCTGACGGGGATGCAACACAAGTACGAGGAGACGGTTCTCTTCTTCCCCAGCGACGGCCAGACGTGTCACGCCTATTGCACGTTCTGCTTCCGCTGGCCACAGTTCGTTGGCATGGACGAACTGAAGTTCGCCATGCGGGAGACGGAACTGCTGATCGAGTACGTACGTGCCCACCCCGAGGTGACCGACGTACTGTTTACCGGCGGCGACCCAATGACCATGTGCACGCCCAAACTAGCATCCTATGTCGACACCCTCCTGGAGGCGCACCTTCCCAACCTGCGCACGATTCGGATTGGCACCAAGGCCCTCAGCTACTGGCCGTATCGCTTCCTCACCAACGATGACGCCGCCGACGTGCTCGACCTGTTCAAGCGAATCACCAGGGCCGGGATCCATCTCGCGATCATGGCCCACTTCAGCCATCCCCGCGAGCTGAGCACCGATGCCGTTAAGGAGGCGATCGCCCGCATCAGGGAGACCGGCGCAGAGATCAGGACGCAGTCGCCGCTGTTGCGCAACATCAATGACCGGCCCGAGGTCTGGAGCGAGATGTGGCAGCAACAGGTGCAGCTCGGGTGCATTCCGTACTACATGTTCGTCGCGCGCGACACCGGAGCCCAACACTACTTCAGCGTACCGCTGGTGCGCTGCTGGGAGATCTTCCAGGAGGCCTACCAGAGCGTAAGTGGCCTCGCCCGTACCGTGCGGGGGCCAAGCATGTCCGCAGACCCTGGCAAAGTCGAGATACTGGGAGTGACAAAGGTAGCCGGGGAGAAGGTCATCGCCCTGCGAATGCTTCAGGGCCGCAACCCGGACTGGGTAATGCGCCCATTCTTCGCGAAGTACGACGCGAAGGCCACTTGGCTAAGCGACCTGCGGCCAGCCTTCGGGGAGGAGCGCTTCTTCTTCGAGGAGGAGCTAGACCGGCGGTACTCTCCGCGCAAGGCCCGCTCCCATGACCGACGCGCCAATGGCCGCCGGCCGGCCAGCGCTTCTGGGCGGAACGGGGGTCGATAATTTGTCAAATAATCTTCGTGTAAACCGCTAACCTCCTTCCCCTTCACGCGTTTCTATGGTTAGAATGGGATAGAGATCTAGTCGCCAAATCCCTCTTCAGGGGAGCGGGCGGACCGAATTGGTCGGTGAGTCTCGCCTAAGCGAGTAGGGCAAGCCTTTCAGCCCGAACCGATAGCTAAGCCCGCAGGCGTAGAAAGGCCTCACATTCCGAAGGGAGTGGGGTCTTTTTCGATCCCTCTCGCCAGACGCGGAGGTGCCCCATGGTACAGGTTGCTTTGCACGTCGACCGCCAGGAAGACCCAAGGCCAAGGTCTACGCTCATAGTGCATTCACCTGAAGCCTGCGCCGATGACGTCTTGGTGGGCGGCTCTAACTCTGCCTTCGCGCTTCCGGTGAAGGTTTGCGTGGAACGAGGCCGCGGAAGTCGCATCTGGGACGACAGCGGGCGCGAGTATGTCGACTTCTTGCTCGCCTCCGGTCCTCTGATCCTGGGGCATGCCCACCCACGGGTGTGCGAAGCTGTTGCGCGGCAGCTCTCTAAGGGTTCCGCCTTCCATGCCCTAAACCGTCCGGCTCTGGAGCTCGCAACTCGTCTCGTGGAGATCCCCGGCTGCCTGGAGATGGTTCGCTTCGCCTCCACCGGCACGGAGGCAACCCTGCACGCAATCCGACTGGCGCGCGCCTACACTGGCCGCGACAAGGTGCTCATCTTTGCAGGCTCATACCACGGCAGCCATGACCTGTCGATCATCGGCCACCGCGGGGTGGTGAGGGCTGACAGCGGTGGGGTGCCACGGAGTGCCATCGAGGACACGGTAGTTGCTAGATTCAATGACATCGGCAGCGTCGAGGAGAGCTTCGCCATCCACGGCGGCTCCCTGGCAGCGGTCCTCGTTGAGCCCCAGCAACGTTCCGTCGACCCGTTGCCTGAGTTTCTGCCGCGCCTGGCCCAACTGTGCCGGTCGGCCGGTGCCGTACTGATATTCGATGAAGTGCTGACGGGGTTCCGACTGGCATTCGGCGGAGCCCAGGAATACTACGCTGTGGAGCCGGACTTGGTGTGCTACGGCAAGATCCTGGGCGGGGGCTTTCCTCTGTCGGCGGTTGGGGGCCGTCGCGAGATCATGCGTCTGGCCGACCCTGCACAGGCATCTACCCCCAATTTCGTTCACATCAGCGGGACGCTGAGCGGGAACCCAGTCTCAGCGGTGGCAGGGCTCGCGACCCTTGCCGAGCTGAAGGAACCAGGCGTGTACGAGCACCTCCACGAGCTGGGGAAGCGGCTTCGCACCGGCCTGGCGCAGCAGCTGAGTATCCACGGCATCGGAGGCTCTGTAATAGGGAGTGGCCCGATCGCGGCCGTCGAGTTCTCAGACCCGGCCCAGCCAAGATCCGGCCTGATCCTCAGGGAGGCCGTGAACCGGGAGCTGATCCTTCGGGGCCTGCTTGTCCAGTTGCAGACCAGGTTCTATATCTCGCTCCTTCACACGGAGGCGGAGATCGACTTTGCCGTCGACGCCTTCGGTGCCGCAGTTCGAGCGGCAATTGAGCGCGTTTCTGCTGCCGAGGGGACCCTGGCAGTATAACCGCGGAGCGACGCGAACCGGGCGGCATCATCGAGGCCATGCGTAGAGCACGAGGCTATACTCTGCCCCTGCACCCGGTTCTGGCCGCTGATGATCCAGATGTGCTCGCCGCGTACGAGAATATGATGAACGCAATGGGGGATCGACAGATCTGAATCGCCTCCCCAGCTGGTAGACTGGTGGGCGTGGACCGGCCTGATCTGCCCACAATTCGAGCGGCCGTCGAGAGGCTGCAACCCTTCATCCACCGAACCCCGATTGTTACTTCGCGATTGCTGGATGAGGCGGCGGGCCCAGCGCGCCGACGAGTATGTCAGGGAGGGCCGATACCTCATTCATCCTTTCGATGACTGGGCGGTGATCACAGGGCAGGGAACTTTAGGGCTGGAGATCGCTGAGGACGCGCCACAAGACATCGAGATGGCGCTCTTCCCTATCGGTGGAGGGGGCCTGATCTCAGGCAGTGCCATCGTACTGCGCGCTCTACGCCCAGGCGTTCGTATCATCGGGGTAGAGCCGGCCGCCTGTGCAGCGGCCAAAGCTTCTCGGGAGGCCGGAAGGCGCATCAGCCTTCCTCCCGCGCCGACAGTCGCGGACGGGGCCAGAGTGAGCGTGGGGGAGAAGGCGTGGTCAGTTATCTCCGAACTCGTCGACGATATCGTGGCTGTCGACGACGAGGAGATACTCGAGGCAGTGCACTTCATCCTCACTCGGGGCAAGCTGGTAGTGGAACCGACAGGTGCCATGACTGTGGCGGCGCTGCTATCACGTCGATTTCGGGGTGGGGTAGCAGTGGCAGTCCTGTCTGGTGGGAACCTCGACCCGGAGATACTGGCGCAGCGCTAGAGCGAGAAATCGATTCGCCAGGCGCCAGCCGGCGATGCTCACTCCGTCGGCGGTCTGCGCGTACTGGATGCGCGGCTCCATAGCGCCACCATCCTGCTCCCAGGCGCGAGGGCTGGCAAGGGAAGAAGCCATCGACACCAGGAACCACTCTCTGTTATTGATTAAGCTGAGCGCAGCGAGTGGGGCTGACCCAACGAACCACTGGCTATGTGCCCTTTATCGTGAGGTGTCGCTCCCCTCGCTGGGCTCCCGGGGCTTGACCTGATAGGA
>Ga0307430_1000157_pt1 | contig 67432 bp, 59 predicted proteins | sample SalMarWE160130MG_FD_202159 | JGI IMG/M metagenome (GOLD analysis project Ga0307430, IMG submission 202159) | Salt marsh sediment microbial communities from the Plum Island Ecosystem LTER, Massachusetts, United States - WE1603-130 | ecosystem: Environmental > Aquatic > Marine > Intertidal zone >... | reverse complement strand
ATACAGGAGTGGCGTAATGGTGTAAAGATAGGAATTGTAGTCCGTGATATGCAGATTGAGGTATATGATACCGATAACAAGCCTCCTCTGAACGGTCCCCTGAAAGATATGTGTGTTGAGGCGGGTGAAACTGTGGAATTTCTGGTTTCGGCAACCGATGAAGATGAAGATAAATTAAATATTATAGCTACTTCAGGTATTTTTACTCTTTCATCATGCCCTGCCGAATTCAATGTGGTTGACACTATTCACGGATTTGCCTCATCATTGTTACAATGGACACCATGCCACGAAGCAGTAAGAAGTCAGCCATATGATATTATTATCAAATCCGAAGATAACAATGAAGAATTGCAGCTTGTCGATATTGATAACATGCAGATAAAAGTTCTCGGGCCTTCACCTGTCCTTGTCAATGCCATTCCTGAAGGCAAGTTTATCAGGTTGATTTGGAGCGAATACGGCACCGATGTCATTGCCGGATTCAGCATATACAGAAGGGAAGGACCGTCAACTTTTAATCCTGATTCTTGTACAGCAGGAATCCCGACATCGACAGGATTTGTTAAAGTAGGTTATATCGAAGGAAGTTCAACTATAACATTTACCGATACGGATAACGGGCAGGGATTAAAATTTGGGAAGGAATATACTTACAGGATAGTTGCTGTTTATCCAAACGGAACCGAAAGCAAAGCTTCAAATGAAATAACTTCCACACTGGTTTCCGGTGTGCCGGTGATCACAAATGTCAGTATCCGTAATACTGATCCGGTTAACGGATCGGTATACATTGCATGGAAGAAACCCGATAAGCTCGACACAATACCTGCAAACGGACCTTATGAGTACCTTATCTTCAGAGCCCAAGGAGTGGCTGGAACAGATTATCAGCAGGTACAATCCATCATTACAGCCGACCTTAACGATACAGTATTTATTGATACCCTTCTAAATACACAGACTGCAGGTTATCTCTACAGGATAGAATTATACAATAATGCTGTAGGTCAAAGGTTTATGGTTGGAGAACCAGCTTATGCCTCGTCGGTATTCCTAGATATCAGTCCGGGTGACCGTAAAGCCCGGTTTGTGATCAACCGCAATGTGCCCTGGATAAATACCAGGTATGATTTCTTCAGGCTTAATGAGTTTACAATGCAATATGATTCCATTGGTACAACAAATCAGCTCATTTTTGTTGATACAGGACTTGAAAACGGAAAGCAGTATTGCTATATGGTCAGATCTGTGGGAGGATACCTTACCGAGTATTTGCCTAAGAACCTGATAAATTTTTCACAGAAAACCTGTACTGTCCCTGTCGATAATGAACCTCCCTGTCCGCCTGTAATTAATGTAACAAGCCAGTGTGACAGCTTAACCAACACTGTAACCTGGTACATTGATGATCCGGTATGTTTTGATGATGTGGCCGGCTACAAAATATTTTATAAAATGACCTATGATGAAACACTGGAACTGATTGCTACCATAAATGATAAGAATATCTTCTCTTACGTTCATTATCCGGGAGAGATTGTAGCAGGATGCTATGCTGTTTCAGCATTTGACCTGATTGGTAATGAAAGTGAGAAGTCGGTTATGATATGTGTTGACTCATGTAACTTCTATGAGATACCTAATGTTTTCACTCCTAATGGTGATGATATTAATGATAAGCTTATAGCAAAAACATCCGGACTTGTTGAGCGGATTGACCTGAAGATTTTCAACCGTAATGGATTGCTGGTTTTCAGGACAGAAGAGCCAAAAATTAACTGGGATGGAACATATAAGGGAAGGATCGTCTCTCCTGGTGTATATTTCTATCAATGTGATGTTTATGAAAGACGCATCACTGGTCTTGAACTCTTCCATCTTTCAGGTTTTATACATGTAATTACAGAAGAAGGGGCAAAGATCAAAACGGAGGAATATAGATAACTTCTGAAACAGATTATACTTATGAGAAAAATATTATTTTCGGTTATTCTGATACTTTTTACAGGTGTTGTCCCAGGGCAGAAAACAGTTGAATATCTGCTTCAGGCTAAGTCGTTTACAGAATCCGGCAAGCCTGATGATGCCATTAAGATCCTATCGGAGGCAATTGAACACACACCGGACAGCCGTTTTTTTACCGAAAGAGCTGAAGCTTATTTGCTGAAAAAAGATTATTCAGCTGCCATAAACGATTTTAATAATGCCAATAATATTAATCCTGCATCCGGAGAGTATGGGCTTTCAAAAATCTATGCATTGAAACGTGATGTATCAACTGCACTTTATCATCTTGAGAGAAATCTTAAGTCGCGGTTTAAAAAAAGTGAAAAAGTGATACTTCTTGACCCTGCATTCAGTATTATTGAGAATACCTCAGAATGGCGTCAATTTTGGAAAAAAGAATGGTATAGCAGTTATGAGAAAGGATTATCGGAGATCGAATACTATGTTTCGGTAAAAAATTCAGAAGAAGCCAGGGCTGTACTCTCTGATCTCACCAGGAATTACCCCGGTAAAGGTGATAATATTTATGCAGGAGCCCTCATCAGCGTTTCGGAAGCTAATTACAGCGGGGCTGTTGGTGCGCTTACCGGTCTGGTCACGGAATATCCGTCGAATGAAAAATATCTCCGGTTGCTTGCAAGGGCACAGGAAGGAGCACGAAATCCTTCAGGAGCATCTGTTACCTATTCAAGACTTCTCAGTTTAGGTATTCCAGATGCCGAATTGTTGATACTTAGGGCAGAGTGTTACAGGAAAACCGGAGAGACATCCAAAGCCCTGATGGATGTAGAAAAGTATCTTGAATATTATCCTGACAATAAAAGAGCACTAAGCCTTGCAGGAAGAACCGAATCAGCAGCCGGAGATAACCTTAAAGCACTTGAATATTTTTCGAGAAATCTGCAGCTCCACCCTCATGATGCCGACTGTTATATCGACAGGGCAAATGCTTACTTTGTTTCAAAATCGTGGGACTGGGCAATTATGGATTATGCGATGTCACTGGATCTTCAGCCTGATAATCCGGAGGTGTGGCTTAACAAAGGGATAGCTCTTCTGAGATCAGGAAAAACTGATGATGCCTGTATCGATTTCAGAAGAGCTCTCAGGCATGGCAACAAAAAAGCCACTGAGTATATAAGCAAGTACTGTATTAAATAGCCCGGGAACAAAAGATTTTTTATCTTATATGCTTTGAAATCTTATCGAATAAGTCACGGGGCTTAAATGGTTTGAGGACATAATCATTTATATTCAGGTCATCAATCTTATCATGGCTTTCTGACATTATTGCAGCTGTAAGGGCAACTATCGGAATATCCCTGATGGCTGGGTTATCTGATTTTCTGATAATTATGGTTGCTTCAATACCATCCATGACCGGCATATGTAAATCCATGATAATAAGATCAAATTCTTCTCTCTCAAGCATTTCAAGGGCAATTCTTCCGTTTTCTGCATGTGTTACGATAATTCCCCAGCCAACCAGGAATTTATTTGCAACGAAAAAATTAATCTTATTGTCTTCAGCTACGAGTACCCTTTTTCCTTCAAGACCTGAATAGTCATCACTCTGTTCCGGAGGCTGATCCTGGGAGCTCTTTTCTTCAGCAATGCCGAATGAAAGGAAGAACCTGAAGGTTGAACCCTTTCCCGGTTCGCTGTCAACACTTATTTCTCCGCCCTGTAAATCAACCAGTTTTTTACAGATAGCCAGTCCAAGACCTGTTCCCCCAAAGTATCTTGTTGTATCAGCGGATGCCTGGGTAAAGCTGTCAAATATTAACCTCTGCCTGTCTTTTGGTATACCAATACCGGTATCTTTAATTACAAATTCCAGTTTAGATTGATTGATCGAACGTTCTAATTCTCTTATAGTTACTGAGATATTTCCCTCTCTGGTAAATTTCAGGGCATTTGAAAGCAAGTTAGAAAGGATCTGATTAAGTCTTATGGGATCACCAATTACATTTAGCGGAAGATCACCGTCTTTGATAATTTCAAACCCCAGGTTTTTATCCCTCGACCTGTAAGAATATGATCTCATGATATTATTGAGAAAATCACTGAGATTAAACAATGTTTCCTCAAATACGATCTTACCTGATTCCATTTTATTGTAATCGAGAACATCATTCACAAGAGCAAGCAGATGATTACCCGAGAACCTCAGAGTCTTAATATAATCCATCTGGTCTTCACGGGGATTACCCTGCAGCAGGAGATTGGTTATTCCAATTACTTCGTTAAGAGGAGTCCTGATCTCATGACTCATCGTTGACATGAACTGTTGTTTCGACTGTGCTGCTTCTTCGGCTTTTTGCCTGGCCAGAATAAGATTATCGAGCATGGTCCGGCGCTGAATTGCTATAGCTATCTGGTTAGCAATAAATTCCAGAAGATATACATCCTCCTGGGTAAACTTATTCTCATTATGATAATCCTGCAGACAAATGGCCCCAATGATCTCTTCATCAGCTTTTAATGGTACTCCCATCCAGACTTTACAGGGTGTGCCGACAAGGTCAATTTCACCATTATCTTCAAGGACTTTCAGGTCTTGTTCTTTTAGCAAAACGGATTTATTATGATTAATTACCCAGGCCGTTATAGTGTTTTTTGCAGGTATCTCATAGAACTTATCTTTTTCGTCTGCAAAAAACGGCAGCGATAGCATGTCATTTGTTTTATCATAGAGGGCAATAAAGAAATTATTCGTATCCCATATCTTACTTAACTCATTTACTATTGCCGGATAAATATTCTCAATATCAAATTGATTAAGAGCAACTGAGGAAATGTTATATAGAATTTCCTGAAGTAACTGGTGCTTTTTTTCAACACTAATATTCCTGTAAATTCCCAGATTCGCAATGATCTCATTATTGAGAGTAATTGAGGTTGCAATCACGGAAACATCAAATTTGTTACCATATTTATCTTTCCGGATTGTCTGTCTTATTTCTGTATTACTTGGCGAGGTGCTGCTGCTTATATGAATTGCATCACTTTTCAGATCCTCGGGCACTACAAGATCATCAATATTTTTACCCAATGCTTCTTCGGCAGTGTAACCGAATAAATTTGTAAACTCCCTGTTTATCATTGTAATTTTCCCGCCCAGGTCAATAAGGCATATTGCTTCAGGGATTGAATCAATAAGATGTTCCAGAAAAGCTTTTTCTCTTTTAATCTGATCCTCATATTTTTTCTGGCGGCTTATATCTGTAACAACTCCCCTGTAACCGGTAATTTTATCATTATGATATGTCGCAAACGTGTATGTTAATATCGGGACAGTTGATCCGTCTTTTTTCTTTGCAGTATATTCATTACTTGAAACCTGGCCCTGAGCTGTCAATTCCCTGAGTTTTTCTATCATCTGTTTGTAGTTTTCCGGAAAAATCTCTGATGTATGAATTCCTTTGGCCAGGTCTTCCTTTGAATATCCTAAAAACTCGAGACTTCTTTTATTCGCAAATAATATTTTTCCGCTAAGATCAACCTCATAAACCATTTCAGGCAGCATATCAGCAAATTTTTCAAAAATGAGTACCTGTCTGGAGATATCATCCCTTTCTTCAATCTTTGACCGCAACGTTTCGAGTTCTTTTTCCAGTTGACGGTTTTTTTCCTTCAGTTCCTCGTATTTTTCCTTATAATCCATGCTCACGGGGATCCCAATTCAGGGTCAAAAATAGAAAATATTGTATTGACTTCCTTATCCCGTATCTTTAATTTATCATGTCAAAGGTATACTTATTTATCTTTGATGTTATCAGCATAGAATTTGCAGAAGTCTGTGAGTCCGCATTTGCTGCAGGCAGGTGTTCTCGATTTACAGATATACCTTCCATGGAGGATCAGCCAGTGGTGAGCCTTATGTACCAGGCTCACCGGGATGTGTCGTGAAAGCTGAATTTCAGCCTCTAGCGGTGTCCTGGCATTTCTTACCAGGCCAATCCGCTTTGAAACCCTGAATACGTGAGTATCAACAGGCATGACCGGTTTTCTGAAAATTACTGAAGCTATTACATTTGCAGATTTTCTGCCGATACCGGTCAAACGCTGCAGTAATGAGGGTTCTGAAGGTACTGTACTGTCAAATTCTTCTACAAGGGTCCTGGCCATTCCGATGAGATGTCTGGCTTTATTGTTGGGATAGGAACACGATTTTATGTACTCATAGATATCAGAAGGATCTGCTTTTGCCATCGATTCAGCATCGGGGTATCTTTCTAGAAGAGCCGGAGTAATCATGTTTACCCTTTTGTCGGTGCACTGAGCTGATAATATAACAGCCACTATCAGTTCAAAGGGAGTATTATAGGTAAGCTCTGTCTCCGCATCCGGCCGGTTCAGGAGAAAATATTCAATGGTTCTCCTGTATCTTTCCTTTAATATCATATAAGTTTTTAAAATAATAGTGCAGGTAAGGTAACACTTTTTATCTTTATGCAATATTAAAATCTGTGATCGGTTGCTTACACAGCTTATGCATAATAAGAGACGGATTTTATAAATTTAACATTCATTGGAAACGTGGAAAGAATAGTTATCAGGAGTTCAGGAATCAGGTCAGAAATACTGGTTGGTGAGCGCTGGTATAATGTAAAAGACCTGCTTCCGGAAGGAGAGGTCATTATTATAACTGACGATAATGTTTTTAGAATTTATGGAGACAGTTTTCCCGATTTTCCGGTGCTTACCATTAAACCGGGGGAAGCCAGTAAGAAGTTAGAAGTTATTGAGTATCTGGCCGAAAGGCTTTTGGGAGCCGGCATTGACCGGACTGGTTTCATACTTGCAATAGGTGGAGGTGTTGTTTGTGATGTAGCCGGATTTCTTGCTTCAGTTTATATGCGAGGGATAAGGTGTGCTTACGTGTCAACAAGCCTGCTTTCACAGGTCGATGCCAGTACAGGAGGAAAAAACGGAGTTAATATCGGAAACTTCAAAAACATAATTGGGAGGTTCCTTCAACCCGAATTTGTGATCTGTGATCCTGTTATGCTGAAAAGCCTCCCTGAGGAAGAATATTTTTCAGGCCTGGCAGAACTCATAAAAACAGCAGTTGTAGGGGAAGAAAAACTCTTCGAAGTTCTGGATCATAGTTATGATGAAATTATAAAGAGAGATCCTGACCTTTTAACTTTTATGATATCAATGGCAGTGAACTTCAAAGCCTCAGTCGTAACTGAGGACGAAAAAGAAGCAGGATTAAGACGGATACTAAATTTTGGTCATACATACGGACATGCAATTGAAATGTATAAACTGATAAAGCATGGATTTGCAGTCGCATCGGGTATGCAGCTGGCTGTGGATTTTTCATATGAAAAAGGATTGATAAATGAAAATGATAAAAATAGGATTAATAGTCTTTTGATAAGATATGGTCTGTTAAGGCAACATGATATTCCTGATAATCAGATATTTCAATTTATTATGCATGATAAGAAAAAATCTGGTACAGATATATATTTTGTCTTTATAACCGGAATTGGGAAGGCAGTTGTTGAAAAAATACCGTTAGCAGAAGTAGTAGAATTTTATATGCAATATAAGCAGGTCAGATAATAAATATCAGTTATGAATTCTTTTGGTTTGATTTTCAGAGTTTCCCTTTTTGGTGAGTCACATGGTCCGGCCATTGGTGTTGTTATTGACGGATGTCCGCCCGGTATTCATATTGCAGCAGACGAGTTTATTCCTGATCTTAAAAGACGACAGAGCGGGAAAAGAGGTACTACTGATCGTCGCGAACCTGATCGCCCCGAAATTATTAGCGGGATTTTTAACGGATTGACCACAGGTGCTCCAATTACAGTAATTACAGGAAACAAGGATAAGATCTCATCTGATTATGATGAGTTTAAAAGTGTTCCTCGTCCGGGGCATGCTGATTATGTGGCAGGTATTAAATATTCCGGATATTCTGATCTCAGGGGGAGTGGTCACTTCTCAGGCAGGATAACCTGGGGACTCGTTGCTGCCGGTGTTCTTGCAAAAAAGATTATACAGCCGGCGAATATATCAGCAAAGCTTATTTCAGCAGGTGGTTCATCTGATGTAGAGGAAACACTTAACAAGGCAATAGAGGGAGGAGATACTATTGGCGGTATTATAGAATGCATTGTCAGTAATCCCCGGAAAGCTCTTGGTGAACCTTTCTTTTATCCGGTTGAATCTGCTATCAGCCATATTATCTTTGCAATTCCGGCAATCAGGGGGATAGAGTTCGGCTCCGGATTTGCAGCTGCCGGCATGAAAGGATCAGAACATAACGATCCTTTTATTGATAAGGATGGAAGGACTTCCACTAATCATGCCGGAGGAATAAACGGAGGTATTACCAATGGCAATGACATAGTTTTCAGGGTTGCAGTAAAGCCTGCTTCATCCACAGGAATTGAACAAAGGACATTCAATTTTGAATCAGAAGAGATGACAACACTTAAAGTGAGAGGAAGGCACGATACATGTATTGCTTTGCGAATGCCTGTAATTGTCGAAGCGGCGACTGCAATTGTCATAGCCGACCTGCTCATGGTAGATAGAAGTATCCATAACAGAAGCTGGACCTGATGCCTTGTCTCCTCGCATCAGCCTGTATTGATTTCTGATTGCCTGATTAACAGGTTAGAATAGAAAAAATTAACTTCCGGATTTATGATTTTACTTTGATGATCAGAACAGTTTTTGTTGATTCTGTTATCCTGAACCTGTTATCGATTCTCCCACCAATAATCCATACTATATTTCCACCTGATTCCATAACAAGAGTCTTTTCCTTTTCCGGGAGGGAATATTTATTATCTATGAAATAATCACTCAGCTTTTTCTTCTGTTTCATCCCAAGAGGATAGAAATAATCTCCGGCACGCCAGTTTCTGATAATAACAGGGAAATCGATTTTTTCAGAATCAAAACACCCGGTAAAAGGATCTTCCGGAATCCTGAATGATTCATCAATACTGACTTTTTTAGCTGAAATGATTTCCCGGATTTTGAGAAATCCGGAAGTTTCATTAACCTTATGGAATATACCTTTTTTTTGTCCCTCATCTGAAACTATCAGTTCATCCCTGTTTTTTATTATCCTGTATTTGTCTGTTATTATCCGGCTTCCTGTATTACCATTAATAACCGTAACAAGGTCTTTAACCATGGCACTGGTTATGCCAAATTGTTTGAAGAGCTCAAAGATGATGGCATGATTATGTAAATAACGCTGGAGCAGGCTAATATTGAAAACTATATCATTATGGTTCTGTGTTATTACCTTTTCCCGCAGGTCTTCAGTAAAGAGTGACACAATTTCTTCAATTCCTGTAAACCGTTCAGCTGTTTCAGTAAGTGTTGTATCGATTGAGGGATTAATCTCCCTGAGAACCGGAATCACAAGATGCCGGATCTTGTTTCTGGAATATTTGGTTTCTGCATTGGATTTATCCTCTCTGTAAGTAATTCCGCAGGTATCTGCGTATTTGGCAATTGCATTCCGTGCTGCAAAAAGTAACGGCCTTATTATATTACCGTTTACAGGTTTCATACCTGTTAAGCCTGTTATTCCTGTTCCTCTGGTCAGGTTAATAAGTAATGTTTCGATATTATCATTGAGGTTGTGAGCAACGGCAATTTTGTCAAAACCATATTCTCTTCCGGTTCTTTCGAACCATTCATACCTTAGGTTTCGGGCTGCCATCTGCACAGATATCCCGTTCTTTACAGCATGGGCTTTGGTGTAAAAACGTTTTGAATAATAAGGAATTTTATTATTGAGAGCCAGCTGCTTAACCAGTTCTTCATCCATATCTGATTCTTTTGCCCTGAGACAAAAATTACAGTGTGCTATCCCGGTTTCCAGTCCTGATTTAATAAAGAGATCAGCCATGACCATAGAGTCGATTCCTCCACTGACACCAAGCAGGATGCTCTCTCCCTGGCTGATCATTGAATTATCTTCAATATATTTTAAAAAATCATGTAACATTATTATCAGGATCTGGTTATCTGTATGGTATTATAGAAGGAGGCCCCGGATCAAAATTTTCTGAACGCAGAAGCTGTTCACCCGAGACTATAAGGTTAGAGGTTCTGGAATATGCCGGAAGATTCGGGAAGAAACCAAGTCTTAACTGAAAAGTATTGAATACAAGATTATCATTTCTGATCCTTAAACCAAGTCCTATACCTGTCAGCACATTACCGGTTCCTATCAATTCATTTGATCCTGAAAGCAAGGACAGATCAGTAAATCCAAAGAGTGCAAACCTGAAACCGTAAAAATTTAACGGACTGAAAAGAACCGATTCAAGGCTTACGGTTAATCTCTGGTTTCCGCTTATGGAGTCATTTCTGAATCCTGATAAACCATTCTCATTTTCAAACCCGAGACATTCATCAGCATATCTGTCAAAACCTCTTGTATAATCAACAGATACGAAGTTTCTTAGCCTTGATCTGCCTGCAAAGAAGAGATTACTGAAGTGCTTTATCTTTAACAAAAACAAACCCTGTTCAGTCTCTCTGTTATTTACAAAAGCAGCTAATCCGGCCGACGCATAAAAATAACCCAGTGTACTACTCAATATACCCGAGGAAATATCAATTCCCAGATAGGTTCTTTTTTTGAATTCGTTGTATTCTCTACCCGCAGTGATTTTTACTAATCCTCCGTAAGGTATATCTTCAGTCCTGCCATAGCTGTAAATAAGGTTTGTTTTATAATATTTCTGCTTTGAAAAGGCCGCGGAGCCGAGATATAAACGATAATTCTGCAGATAATAATAGGAATCTGGCATAATATAAGGCCTGTCGAATACATTTTTATTTGTATACCGAATTCCGAAGATAATCCTTGTAACGGATTCTTTGTCTATCAGAAAGGATCTTAAAATCCAGTAGTCCTGTAAATTATATTTAAGAGGTGCAGGTACTGAAAGAGTGTCAAGATCTTCACTTGTTATCATCTGTCTTATAGAGATTCCTATGGCATATTTTGTCGTTGAACTCAGAAGCCTTTTGTTTAATCCGAAGCCATAGGACTTTTCACCCAGTCCGTCTATAAAATAGAGGTTTAGATCAACAAAGGATTTTCCGATATTATTTACATTATATTTTACTCCAAAACCAGGTGAATCTGAAGCATCTGCATCATATGGTACTTCAATACCAAACTCATGTCCCATTCCAAAAATATTCTTTTCAAAGAGTGATACAGTACCTTTCTCAATATTTGAATAGCTGTATCCTGCTCCCAGTGAATAAATATCTTTTGTACGGATAACAACATCTACCTCTTCTTCTGAAACCTGACTTACAATAATTCTTGCGTCATCAATGTACGGAAGTTGTCTGAGAATCCTTTCATTATCGCTCATTATGAGAGGAGAAACAGTATCGCCTTCGGTAAATAGCAGGTTCTTTCTGATTATAAATTCATTTGTGCTGAAATGCGTTTTATTCAGTAACTTCTCAATATTGTTTGGATTGTAGTATGATGAGTAATTAACATTTGTACCAAACACATCTAACCGTTCAATCTCAATTTTCCGTATCTTTTTTCCGGAATAGCTAAGGTAGTTCAGATCACTCTCCCCTGTAGATCCGTTTGCAATGCCGTATTGTTCAGGAATAATTATAAAGTCATATAATTTACTGGTTATGAGTGATTTGGATGCGCGATTTCTTAAGGAGTCAAGAAAAATATATGTTTTATCCTCATATGAATAAGAGGGAGGTTTAAGGACTTGTTGTGATGCCCGGCTTGTGTCAGAGGATGATAATGTTAGTCTATTATTTTCACAGACCAGGGTTCTGATGTGGATTTTGGTAATGGGATCCTGTCTGACAGGAATCTGGGAGTTTGTAAGATTACACAGGAGTATTGCTGTCAGAAAAGCTGGGAGACTGTATAATTTCCGGTATTTATTTGTATTAAGCACATCAGCTCTAATGAGAATTATTGATCAATACATCATCTGAATTGAACTGGAATCCAAGACGTTTACCTGTAATAAATCTTGAGTGCTGGATTTTTGCCTCTGCCTGTCCTACAGTGGCAATTTTCACAGTGTCGTAAGGTGGTACCAGGAGATCAAATTCAAGAGTGTACTGAATTGCGGTCGAAATAATGATCTGGAGGGCAGTTTTGCTTATTTCTTCATTTCCGTAATTTGTAAAGAGCATACCCATTTGACGTTTTCCCTCCACAAAGTACTGTTTCTCGTGGTTGATAAATATTCTTGCAATAAGGTACCCGAGATCATCAAGACGTGAGTACTTGAATGAGTCAGCCAGAAAGTTATAGATATTGATTATTCCTGAGTAGGCATTGAACTTGTTCTTCTGAATATATGGGGTTTTCCATGCCGGATGTTCCCTGTCGAACTGGAAAATGTTTGAGTGCATGCTGAAAAGCAAAATATCACCTGCTACATTAAGTTGTGCATCGAAGCTGCTGCGGTCGGTATATTCCATCTTTATCCTGGAGTCAATATTTCCAAGATTTAAGTTTACTTCCTTTGAAAAGTTATTAAGAATTTCCTTCACAACATTGAATGATTCAAATGTGTTGTCATATACCTTTTCCTTTAATACGGATTTCTCTTTAAGAATTCCTATTATTGCCAGTTTCTTTTCATTCAGGTCCGACATGGCTGCTGGTATAAAATATCTAAATTAAACAAGACATCTAAAGTAGTAATTATAAACGAAAAACAAAACGAGGTTGATAAAAGCAGTTCCCCCACCAGTGTGTTGTGAGTTACACTACATAATCGTAATTATGTAAAATGTTTATTATTAAGTGTTTAGTAAGATCTGGCAAAAAGTACCCTGCGTTTTGATGGTTTGCCAGAGTAGATACATTTACCATCTTCATCAGGGCTGTCAAACGGAATGCAGCTTATTGTAGCTTTTGTTTCTTCCTTTATTCTTTCTTCGGTTTCCGCTGTACCGTCCCAGTGAGCCATAATAAAACCACCCTGATTATCAAGAATTTTTAGAAAATCCTTCCATTTATCAATATAGTATGTGTTTTTATTTCTGAATTTCAGAGCTTTATTGAATATATTGTTCTGGATCTCTTTAAGAAGTTCCGGTATAAGTTTATAAACAGAATCAACCGGGATAGTTATTTTTTCGAGTGTATCCCTGCGTGCGACTTCTACAGTCCCATTAACAAGGTCGCGAGGACCAATAGCCAGACGAATCGGAACTCCCTTTAGTTCGTAATCGGAGAATTTCCAACCCGGGGTATTGTTATCTCTGTCATCAAATTTTACTGATATACCGCTTTTTTCAAGCATCATTTTAATTTTCAGTGCGGTTTCAGAAATGTTTTTAAGTTGTCCGGAGTTTTTATATATAGGGATGATGACAACCTGAAGGGGGGCTAGTTTTGGCGGGATAACCAGTCCATGGTTATCAGCATGTGCCATTATAAGTGCACCTATCATTCTTGTTGAAAGACCCCATGAGGTTGCCCATACATAATCAAGTTTTCCTGATTTATCTGTAAACTGTACATCAAAAGCTTTGGCAAAGTTTTGCCCGAGAAAGTGGCTGGTACCTGCCTGAAGTGCTTTTCCATCCTGCATTAATGCTTCTATGGCATAAGTGTCAAGAGCCCCGGCAAATCGTTCATTATCACTTTTATATCCTTTTATTACAGGGAGGGCCATGTAATTCTCGGCAAAATCTGCATAGACATTTATCATTCTTTCAGTTTCCTCAAGTGCTTCCTCCCGCGTTGCATGTGCAGTATGACCTTCCTGCCAAAGGAATTCAGTGGTTCTGAGAAAAAAACGTGTACGCATTTCCCACCTGACAACATTTGCCCACTGGTTGATAAGTATAGGCAGATCCCTGTAAGATTGGATCCAGTTTTTATATGAATTCCATATTATTGTCTCGGAAGTAGGGCGGATGATAAGTTCCTCTTCAAGTCTGGCAGACGGATCAATAACCACACCTTTACCAGTCTCATCATTTTTCAGACGATAATGAGTAACAACAGCGCATTCCTTTGCAAAACCCTCAACATGTGCTGCTTCCTTGCTGAAAAATGATTTTGGTATAAACAACGGGAAATAAGCATTTACATGACCTGTTGCCTTAAACATCCTGTCGAGTTCAGATTGTATTTTTTCCCATATTGCGTACCCGTTAGGTTTGATTACCATGCAACCCCTGACAGCTGAGTTTTCAGCCAAATCTGCCTTGATAACCAGGTCGTTATACCATTGAGCATAATTCTCCTCCCTGTTTGTCAGAAACTTTGCCATTTTTTTGGTATGGTATTTGTTTTATTTGTTATAAAAAAGAAATAGATTCGCAAAAATAGATAAAACTTAATGATAATTAAAAAAAAACAGGAGGTTCATCATGAAAGCAAAATACTACATCGGAATACTGTCTGCTCTCCTTCTTCCGGGCTTCCTGGCACAGGCACAGATAGATTATACAGGAGACTACAGAAATGATGACGCCAGAATAGTAATAAATAACTACTACGATGATTATGATTACTATTTTTCATCAAGGATAAACAGGTTCCACAGGTCATATATAGCTTTCGATTACTATTCACCTGTGTTTACTGAAACCTACTGGTACAATTACCGGCCTTATACCTGGGGTTTAAGCATTTACAGGGGCGGGTTAGGTTTTACCGTAGGCTATAATTTTTATTATCCGCTCTATTTCGGATATGATTACGGATGGTACGATCCATACTACACAAGTTCATATTACTGGGGGTATGATCCTTTCTATTATAATTACTGGTACACGCCGGTAATAATAAATGTCGGGATCAGGAACAGGTGGTCAAATCACTACTGGGGCTGGCACAGCCACAACAGATGGTTTTACAGCGATTACAGCTGGAATTACAGATACAGACCCGTGTACAATACTTACAATAACTACTATTATTACAATGATTATCCTTCAACAAGATACTCTTCCATATACTCAACCAGATACTCCGTACAGGATAATCAGTCGCGCAGGTCGGTCTCCAGTGCAGTAAACAATAATGCTGCTAACAGTCCAAACATTTCACGAAGAACTGTTGCAACAAGCAGTAATTCTCAGGTTAACAGAACCCAGTCGCAGGATAGATCTAACAGTGCGCTTCAAAATGGTAATACAAGAAGAAATACAACTACTGCAGTCAACAGGAATCAGGGTACACAAACCAATAACAGTAATCTCAGCAACCAGGGTAATGCTTTGAACAATACCAGAAGGACCGTTGATGCAAGAAACAACACCAATAACAGTAATCTCAGCAACCAGGGTAATGCTTTGAACAATACCAGAAGGACCGTTGATGCAAGAAACAGCAACAATAGTAATCCCGCAAATCAGGGTAATGCTGCAAGCAATTCACGTAAGACTACTAATGTTGGAAACCAGGGGCAGAACATCAGGACCCCGGCCAGAACATCAGTTAGCAGCGGAACATCCACTGCAGCTTCCCAAAGGACTTCAGTGGCAACCAGCAGAAGCACCAGCCAGAGCAGAGCGGTATCAGCTCCTTCCAGAAGCTCCTCGAATCAAAGAAGGACAACTGTATCACAGAGCAGGAGTTCCACAAGAGCTGCTACCAGGGCAGCTTCATCAAGATCTTCCTCTTCATCAAGCTCAAGATCAACTTCAGCAAAATCATCATCTAATGAAAAAAGCAGAAGGAAATAACGAAAACCTCTACGGAGATTCTTATAAAATATTGATATTTTTCATAAAAAATGTTAAATTTGCTATATTGTTGTTAAGTTAATTCAATTTAGCTGGTTATTTGGTATAATATTTGATCTTTATTTAATAAACCAAATGGGGGAAATAAAAATGAAAGCATTGTATTATTTATCGGTTGTTGTACTCTTAACTCTCGGGTCCTGTACTTCAGGTCTCTACATGGGAACGGAATATGATGATCTTTACTTCGTTGCTTCGGATCAACCTGTATCAAGAGTCTACTCATCTGACAGGGATAATATTACTGAGGGTACATTAAAGGCTGAAGAATATTACGACAATATCTATGCAGCCGATACTCTCGTTTCGGATGAATATTCAGATGCAGTCGATTATGACGATGCAATCCTTTATAATGACAACACTGGCAGATTATATGACTATTATGATGGTTACTATTATTCGGACAGATTAAGAAGATTCTACGGAAATTATTTTTCCCCTTACTGGAGAGATCCTTTTTATTCCGGGTGGGGCTATTATCCATTCGGATATTCGTTTAGTTACAGAGGATACCCGTACTACAACAACTATTATGATCCTTTTTACTACGATTATTACTATGATCCCTTCTATTACGGTTATGGAGGCCTCTATGGCAGTTACTACAACTACTATTCACCCTACTTCAGCTCTTATTATTCACCTTACTATAGTTCGTATTATCCTTCTTACCGTTTTTATGATGAAAGTTACACAGTGCCTTACGGGAGACGGGAAAGAGCCAGTACAATGTCATCCAGATGGACAGGGGGAGCAGCTTCACCAACCAGCTCATCAAGAAGAGATCCGTATATTTCAACAGGATCAAACAGCAGTACCGCAGGAAGGCGTTCTACCGACCAGACAATCTCATCTGATTCCAGGAGAACCGTTTCCACCTCTGTTAATCCTCAGACCGCCATCAATGCAACTGACAGCAAATTAACACAGGATCCGGTCAAATCAGGAACGGAAAACATTTCCGGAACAAATGAAAGAAGAACAACGACCAAACCTGAATATAATTCTATTAACAGAACCTATACGCCAAGCTACAGTAACCCAAGAATGAGCACACGGCCATCATATAATAATAGCAGGATTAATCAGAATAATAATGCAATTATTAATAACAGATCAAATATAAACGTAAACCAGAGAAGAACGAATACAAACCAGAATATAATTAACAGAGGAAGATCCAGCTCATCAATTTCTACGGGACAGATCAGATCAGGAACTTCCTCAGGTACTTACACTGTTCCAACAAGAAGAAGCGTTGAAAACCGATCACTATCATCCGGATCATTTAATTCATCCAGAAGCGGATCGTCATTAAGCAGCGGATCTTCTTCAGGATCTGTTTCAAGAAGTTCCGTGTCATCAGGTTCTTCTTCAGTCTCATCTTCCAGCTCCTCCTCAAGAAGTTCAAGTTCTTCATCAAGCACAAGGAGATAGCCGGAAAGGAATTTTTTCGTGGTTCTAATTAATTCATTCTGAATAAGAGTGCAGGTATAGTCATAACAAAAATCAAATCTAATGAAACGAATCGGCATATTAATCATCGCAACATTAACGCTGTCTGCAGGGATCTTTGCCCAAAACGTTGATGATGCAATAAGATACTCTCAGATATTTTATGGAGGAACAGCAAGGTTTATGTCAATGGGTAGTGCCTTTACGGCCCTCGGTGGTGATCTATCTTCTTTAAGCCAGAACCCTGCGGGATTAGGAGTCTTCAGATCATCTGAATTATCTCTGTCACCTCAACTGTTTCATACCAGTACTTCTGCCAACTTTAATGGGATCAGTACAGATTACCTTTACAATTTTAACCTCAGCCAGGCTGGTGTAGTATTCAACTTTTTATCTAATAATAGCGAAACTGGCCTTATCACACTTAATGCAGGTTACTCTTTCAACAGAACAAACAACCTGAACAGTACAATCAGAATACAGGGAATTAGTAACACAAGTTCAATAGCTGATTACTGGGTTGATATTAGTGACGGTATTCATTATACAGAACTTGGTGGTGCAAAGGGAATAGCTTATGATGCCTGGATAATGGATACAATAACCGGTTCAGGTGGAATATATTACGAAACAGTCTATTCAAACTACGGTGATGATCCTCCCTCAGTATATGGGCAGAATATAAGACGAATAATTACGAATGAGGGTTTTACAGGAGAACATGCATTTTCGATAGGTGGTAATTATTCCAATAAACTATTCTTCGGAGCAACCATTGGTATTTCCAGGCTTAATTATACAGGCCACTATGAACATCTCGAATCAGCTGATTACGCGCTTTCTTCAGGATTCACCAGTTTGACCTATACCGATCATTACGAGAATACCGGAACAGGTTACTCTTTTAAAATAGGAACAATATTCAAACCCATGGAATATCTCCGCATCGGGCTTGCATTTCATTCACCTACTATTTACAAGATAAATGAGTACTATTATGATAATGTCAGTTCCTATTTTGACAATAACGATCACTATGAATACTCAAATGAGCCGATGCGATACAGCTATGCACTCACAACTCCTTTCAGGGCATTGGCAGGTGTCGCCGTTCAGATAAAAAAACTGGCCCTGATAAGTGCTGACTACGAATTTGTCGACTACGGTTCAGCACGGTTTTCTGAAACAGGAGATAATTATGACTACAGCGAAGAGAATCTTGAAATAAAAAACACTCTTAAATCAACCGGGAACCTGAGACTGGGAGGCGAATTAAGGCTTAATAAACTTTATCTGCGAACCGGTTTTGGCTATTATGGAAAAGTATTTAAGGAGGGAGAAGATAACGAAAACCTCGATCATACCTCAGTTTCATTTGGTGCAGGATTCAGGGAACAAAATCTCTATATTGACTTTGGATATACAAAATACAGCAATTCACAGAAATACTTCTTATATCCTGTCAGATCAGGTGTCGAAAAAGCACTGGCAAATCTGAGTAATGATAAGAATATTTTTACTGTAACTTTCGGCTATAAGTTTGGCTATTAATACTTTGGATGACTTCCTTTGAAAAGGGGTTTGCCTGTCAGGTAAACCCCTTTTCTCTATATAGTAGTAATTATAAATATACTACCGATTCAGGTCCCATGTTGAAAATTAGATCAATAATACTTAGTCCCGGAATAAATCCTGCTTCATAGTTAAATACCTGGAAATACTCCCTGTTGACGTATTCTGATTTATATTTTGAACTTATCTTATATCTGTAATCATATCCGGTATCTGCAACAGGTTCAAATAACGTGGTATACCGGACAGGTGTGTTTATTTTCAGTAGTTCAAGGACGGCCAGGAGCAGGTCCATGTTCAGATCAAACAAAAACCTTGGTTTCAAAATAATTTTTTTTTCTATTTTTTCGTAATAGTATTGAAACCAGGGGGACGAGCTATATGAAGCAACCATAGCCCGTAAATGAACCTGTTGCCATCTTTTTGAATAGTCTATCTCAACATCTTTAATACATGATTTTTGAAGACCGCCTTTTTTGACAGGAATTGATAAAACCAGAGGGCCGTTCGATGAAAGGATCTTACACCTGTTACGGTAAGTTTGCTTGAGATAATTTTCTTCTCTTTCAATAAACACTTCATTTGCGCCGGCAATTAGCGCAAAATATTCGAGTGGTGGTAGATATGCTGTTGAAAGTAAGATTTTGCCAGCCATCAGGATCGGATATCATTACATCTTGTTAATTATGCTGGCAGAGAAGCCGGCGCCGAATCCATTGTCAATATTAACTACAGTAACTCCTGTGGAACAGCTTGTAAGCATGGCAAGAAGCGCTGAAATTCCTCCGAAATTTGCACCGTAACCAACACTTGTAGGGACTGCTATTACCGGTTTATCAACCAGTCCGCCTACAACACTTGCCAGGGCACCCTCCATTCCGGCAATTACTATTACCACTCTGCAGTTTCTGATTTCCGGCAGTTTGTCAACCAGTCGATGTATTCCTGCAACTCCTGCATCGTAGATTCTTAAAACATTGTTACCCATGAGTTCAGCAGTAACAGCAGCCTCTTCGGCAACCGGGATATCGGATGTGCCCGCTGTTATTACTGCAATCCGGCTTTTTGGCACAGCCGGTTTTTTCTTCTGAATACTTATAATTTTTGCTTCACGATAATACAATGCTGAAGGAATTATACTCCTGACAGCGTCATACATTGTTTCATCAGCCCTTGTACCGATAATATTCTTCTCTTTTAAGTACATCAGTTTGAAGATTTCAGCTACCTGCTCAACCGACTTCCCTGCACAAAAAATGATTTCAGGATAACCGGTCCGTAATTCACGATGATGATCAATCTTTGCAAATCCAAGATCGGTATAGGGGAGATTTATTAAAATCTCCAGAGCTTCCTCTATATTCTTCTTACCGTTCTTTACATCTCTAAGCAGTTTTTCAACCTCTTCTCTCGTCATAATAATTATTTTTCCGGATTTAAACTACCTTTTCTGTAGCCTTCAAGGTCCAAAGTTACATATCTGAAGCCAATTTTTTTCAGATCTTTGATAATATGATCTTTTTTCGGACTATTTACAATCTTCTCCATAAAGCCCGGAAGACACTCGATTCTAGCCAGATCTCCATGCACTCTTACCCTTACACCGGGGCAACCTTTTTCAAGGAGCATATATTCAGCTTCCTCAATCATTTTCAGTGTATTATCCTTTACTTCTGTATTGTATGGTATTCTTGTAAGCAGGCACGCATTTGCTGGTTTATCCCAGAAGGTAAGTCCATCACTTAGGGCTATTTCCCTTATATCATTTTTTGTAAGTCCGGCCTCAAGAAGAGGACTTCTGATTCCCAACTCCTCTAATGCTTTGAGACCCGGCCTGAAATCACCTGTGTCATCTGCATTGGTGCCGTCAACAACATACTTAAATCCTTTATCACGGGCAAAAGCTCTTAAAGCTGTAAAAAGTGTTTTCTTGCATACATAGCATCTGTTAACAGGATTTGATCTTATGTTTTCAGGGAAATCAAAATCAAGAATTTCATGCGGGATACCGGATTTCCTGACAAACTCTGTTGCTTCGTCAATTTCTTGTTTTGGTATGTAAGGTGTTCTTATAGTAACGCCTATTACATCAGGTTTTTTTAGCGCATTAGCCCGGTACAGAAGAAAGGAGCTGTCAACTCCTCCTGAAAATGCAACAACAAATGATTTTAAATCTTTAAGTATTGTATCGAGTTTTTCAAGCTTTCGGTTTGCCATGTCCTGTCATTTTTTTTTGTGCCAATAACGACATTATGTTAATGTATACTTCCTTAATGGGTATTTGATGCTCTGATGCAATCCGTTTACATTCATAATATTCAGGTTTGTAGGAGACCTCCTTATCATTGTAAAATGAACGCTTAACATTTACTTTTCCATAAACTGTATCAATAGTCTCCAGTTTCCTGACCAGTGTGTCTTTCCTGAAGGGAAAGGTCCTGATACCCAATGATGTGGATTCAGTAAAGATAATCTCCCTGATGATATCAGCTACTTCTTTTTCGCAGATTACATTAAGTTTTACGCCGGGTCTTCCTTTTTTCATAATGATATCCGAGAAAAATACATCAGAAGCACCAGCTTCAAAGAGCTTTTCCGAGATATAATCATAAAATTCAGGATTCATATCATCGATATTGCATTCAATAAGGAGTGCATCATGACCTGATTTTTTTTCTCTGGTTGTTTTTCCGATAAAAACTCTCAGGAGGTTTGGAACTTCAGGATGATCCTTTTGCCCTACGCCATAAGCTGTCCTTTCAATCTCGATTATACGGTCAGAAGAAAAATCAGTGCCTAACGTAGCAATAATTGCTGCTCCGGTTGGTGTTGTGGCTTCAAAGTCAACTCCTCCCTTTCTGACCGGGATGCTTTTTATGATTTCTGCGGTTGCAGGAGCTGGAACAGGCAGTTTCCCGTGCTCACATTGTACAAAACCACTGCCAAGTTCCACCGGATAAACATGTACGGCGTTAACATTCAATGTATTAAAACATATAGCTGCGCCAACAATATCAATTATTGAATCAACAGCACCAACTTCATGAAAATGGACTTTTTCAATATCAATACCATGAACAGTTGCTTCCGCAACAGCAACTTTCATGAATATCTTCATACTCAGTTCTTTTGTCCTTGTATCAAGATCTGAATCGTCAATAATTTTTTCAATATCTGACAAATGCCTTTGTATATGTTCATGATGAGTAGGTTTAACGGTAACTTTAGTACCTTTTATACCATGTCTTTGGTCTTTTTCAACAATAAGTTTCCACCCATCAAGATGAAGTTTGACAAGCTCTTCAGTCAGAAATTTGCTGTCAATGCCAAGATCAACCATTGCACCTAGATTCATATCACCGCTTATCCCTGAGAAACAATCGTAACAGAGAACTCTCATATAACTTATAATTATTTAATAAAAACAAACAAATCATATTAATGTTATCTGAAAAAATGTTAAAATGGTTATGAAAACTTCGTACTGCTAAGATACTATTTACAATCATTACACAAATAATGAAAAAAATCGTTATTTTCGCGGTTTATCCATTAATAGTTAATTATACTACTGATATTATGAGAAGAAGAGATTTCCTTAAAAAATCGGCTGGGGCAGGATTTGCGGCAGGAGCTGCTTTGAGCCTGGGTGGATATGGAAAACTATGGGCAGTTACACCGACTCCGGCAAAATACGATATGGTGGCTATTATGGGTGGGGAACCCGATGCTATGTTTGATCTTGGGATTCAGGAGCTTGGAGGAATGAGTAACTTTATTGCCAAGGGGCAAAAGGTTCTGGTCAAACCTAATATTGGTTGGGATGTTATTCCGGAACTGGCAGCCAATACCAATCCTGCGCTGGTTAAACGTGTTATCGAGCATTGTTTCAGAGCCGGAGCAAAAGAGGTATATGTTTTTGATCATACAATCGATAACTGGGTAAATACCTATAAAAATTCGGGTATTGAGAGAGCTGCAAAAGCTGGCGGCGCTAAAGTTGTTCCGGCAAACACCGAAAATTATTATCAGCAGATTGAAATCCCTGCCGGTATAAAACTGAAAAGTGCAAAAGTCCATGAGCTTTTGCTTGAAACAGACGTTTTTATCAATGTACCTATTTTAAAAGACCACAATTCCACAAGAATGACCTGTTGTCTGAAGAACACAATGGGCCTTGTCTGGGACAGGGGATTCTGGCATTCGAATGATTTACTCCAGTGCATTGCCGATTATGCTCTTTATGAAAAGAAACCGGCTTTAAATGTGATTGATTGCTACAATGTTATGGTTAAGCATGGCCCTCAGGGAGTATCAAAGGAAGATGTTGTTCAGATGAGATCCCAGATACTTACTACCGACTGGGTTGCCGGAGATTCAGCAGCAGCCAGAATGCTTGGAGTTGAACCTGAGAGAATCGATTATATACCGATAGCACATAAAAAGGGTCTGGGAAACATGAATCTGGAAACCCTGGAAATCAAAAGGATCAAAATGTAGATTGTAATGACATCATCCTCACTACGAAAAATACGTATTGTCTTTTCAGCGCTGGTCCTTGTTTGTTTTCTTATAGTTTTTACTGATTTCAGATATCTTATTCCGGCTAAATATATTAATTACCTCATTTATCTTCAGTTTGTACCTTCTGTAATCAAGTTTTATGATCTGAGGACAATTGCAGCTGGAGGATTCATAATTGTTCTTATCCTGACATTACTTACCGGCCGTACTTATTGTTCATTTCTTTGCCCCCTCGGTATCGGACAGGATCTTTTTAGCAGAATAGGCGGGCGGTTCAGGAAGAAATTCAGAAGATTCGGATTCAAAAAACCACACACAATCATCAGGTATTCATTGTTAGTTATTACACTTGTAGTAACTCTTATATGGGGGATTTATCTGCTTACCCTTCTTGATCCGTACAGTATTTTTGGAAGGTTTACAACCTATTTCGCAAAACCTGTTGTCATTCTTATTAATAATTTTCTTGGTGGTATCCTCAGCAAATTCGATAACTACACACTTCATCATGTTCCTGTACGAGGATTTCAACTGTTGATCTATTCAATACCTGTTGCATTTTTTGTACTTGTGGGGACACTTTCCTTTATGAAAGGACGCCTTTATTGTAATATGATATGCCCGGTTGGTACATTATTGGGTCTTATCTCAAAAATATCTTTACTGAGAATCAAATTTGATGAGAATACATGTACCAGATGTGGCAGATGTGCTATTGTATGTAAATCGTCGTGCATCGACTTTCTAAATTATAATGTTGACCTCAGCAGGTGTGTCGAATGTTTCAATTGTATAAACAGTTGCCCCGATAAAGCTATTTCATACGGAATAGTAAGCCTGAAAACGAAAGAACATAAAACGGATGAAAGTAAAAGAAAACTTATAGCAGGAACAATACTGGCACTCTTTGGTCTATCCCATGGTTCGAGGAGCCAGGAGCAAAATGTCCCTTTACCTACCAAGTTATCTACTGTTAAAGAGGAAAAGACTTTCCCCGTTTGTCCTCCCGGCGCAGGAACAATAGAGAATTTCAATAAGAATTGCACTGCCTGTTCGTTATGTATAACGGCATGTCCGAATAATGTTTTGCAACCGGCATTTAAACAATATGGATTAACAGGTATTATGCAGCCGGTAATGGATTATCACAAAAGCTTTTGTACTTATAACTGTACTGCCTGTACGGAAATTTGTCCTACAAATGCTCTCAAACCACTCGTCCTTGAAGCTAAAAAACTGACGCAGATCGGTAAAGCAGTCTTTATTAAAGATAATTGCATTGTTAAAACTGAAAAAACTGCATGCGGAGCCTGCTCCGAAAGCTGCCCCACCAAAGCTGTTTATATGATTCCTTACGAGGGAAATCTTGTGATTCCGGAAACAAACCAGGATATTTGCATCGGATGTGGTCATTGTGAATTTGCGTGTCCCACAACTCCTTACAAAGCAATCTTTGTTGACGGGAATCCTGTTCACGCGGCAGCTCAAAAACCTGTAATTGAGGAAGCAGACATGGAAGCTCCGGAAGAATTTCCTTTCTGATCATCAGATTAAAATTCGTGTTGATGTTCAAATAATCATTAAAACATGATTTTTATCTTCTCATACTTATAGCAATCAGCTATTTTTGTTACAGATTTTGTTCATATTATCTAAGAAAATGAAACCATCACATATTGAACATATCGGTATAGCTGTCAGCAATCTGGAGGATGCTGTAAGTTTCTATGAAAAGGTATTTGGACTGAAGTGCTACAACATTGAGGAGATCGATGATCAGAAAGTGAGAACAGCATTTTTTATGGTGGGACAAACAAAGATAGAATTGCTTGAATCCACTGATCCTGAAGGCCCTGTCGGCAAGTTCATTGCAAAGAGGGGTGAAGGGATCCATCATATTGCTTTTGCTGTCCGTGATATTGACGAACAATTAGAGAAAGCTTCAGAATATGGTGTCAGGCTTATTGATTCCAGCCCGAGAAAAGGGGCAGAAGGTCTTGATATTGCTTTTCTGCACCCCGGGTCGACATCGGGAGTATTGATAGAGATTTGTGAAGATAAGAAAAGGCAGTTTTAACCAATGGCCGAAAATAATAAAACCATATCAGTTGCCGGCAATACAGGTCCCAGAGTGAGGTCCGACTGTGAGATTAAACTTGAGATAAGGACTTCCGGAGGCATAAATACAGATCTTACATCTAAAGTTAAGAGACTCTATGGTGACTCAATAATAGACCAGTGTAACGAAATACTGAAGTTTTTTGGCATTGATAATGCTGTTTTGAAGATTAATGATTCGGGAGCATTACCGTTTGTAATTGCCGCTCGTCTGGAATCAGCCATCAAACAGCTTATTCGTACAGATCTTGAATTTCTTCCGGAATTTCTGAAAGAGAATTTTTACTCCACAACTCCTTACAGATTCAGGTTTTCACGTCTTTATCTGCCAGGAAATAATCCGGCAATGATGATCAACGCAGGGCTTCATTCAGCTCATGGTATAATACTTGATCTGGAGGATTCAGTAGCTCCTGAAAAAAAAGATGAGGCCAGAATACTTGTAAGAAATGCCCTGCGGCAGATCAGTTTCTATGGTGCAGAAAGAATGGTCAGGATTAATCAGGGTCAGAGAGGACTGGAAGATCTGGATTATGTTATCCCTCATAATGTTAACCTGATACTGATCCCAAAATGTGAGAGTCCGGAAGATGTAAAGAAGACTGACAAACGAATTTCAGAAATTAAGCAGAAATGCAAACTGACAAATCGGGTTTTTCTTATGCCGATTATCGAAAGTGCTCTTGGAGTTGAAAATTCGTTCGTTATTTCCGGATCATCTGAGAATGTGGTTGCTATAGCAATAGGACTTGAAGATTTCACGGCTGATATCGGAGTACCCAGAACTGCTGAAGGAAGTGAGTCACTTTATGCAAGGACAAGGCTGGTTAATGCAGCTAAAGCTGCAGGTATTCAGCCAATAGATTCCGTTTTTTCGGATGTCTCAGATATGGATGCATTGAAGATTTGTGTCCAAAAATCAAAATCATTGGGATTTGAAGGCATGGGTTGTATTCATCCTCGGCAAATACCTGTAATACACCAGGGATTTGCTCCGGAACCTGATGAGATAGAAAGATCCAAAAGGATAATACTTGCTTATGAAGAAGCTGCCAGGAAGGGTCTGGGTGTGGTAGCTCTGGGATCGAAAATGATAGATCCACCAGTGGTTGCGCGTGCACAGAAGACTATTAAACTGGCCATTAAACTTGGTCTGTTATCAGGCAGCTGGATGGCTGATCCACAAACAGAACAGATATAAAAACCTTGAATAGCATGTCTGTGAATACCGTAATAAATGCAGCTGGCAGGGCAATACCGCTCGAAATCAACGGCAAACCTGTTATTCCTTTCAAGGGAGTTGGGAAGCATCACCCAGAAGGGAACAAATACGCTCCACCCATTCCTACCTGTTTGGATTTTCCCGGGGATGGCAATAAAGTGGTATCATCACTTGAAGAAGCTTTAAGGAAATGCAATCTCCGGGACGGGATGACCATTTCTTCACACCATCATTTGCGTGAAGGAGATCTAGTAAGTAACAGGATCTTTGAAATTGCATCAGGTATAGGTGTAAAAGACCTTATATGGTTTCCGTCAGCCTCTTTCCCCTGTAATGCACCTTTGATCAAATATCTGGATGATGGTACCATAAACAGAATCGAAGGCAGTCTTAATGGCCCTCTCGGCAGATATGTTTCGGAAGGCCGAATGAAGGGAACTGCCGTTCTTCGCTCGCATGGCGGACGTGTTCAGGCTATTCAGGATGGCGAAGTAAGGATTGATATTGCAGTTCTTGCAGCTCCGTCAGCTGATGCTTTTGGAAATGCCAAAGGTACTGGTGGTAATTCAGCTTGCGGAGTATTAGGATACGCAAAGGCCGACTACATGTATGCTGATAAAGTTATCATTGTTACTGACAACCTGGTCGACCATCCATGTGTTCCAATGGAGATCGAAGGCAATTATGTCGATTATGTTGTAGTTGTTGATAAAATTGGAATACCGGAAAAGATAGTCTCCGGTACAACCCAGATTACTAAAAGTCCCGACAGATTACTTATTGCGGAATTAACCGCTGCTTTCCTTGAAAAATCGGGTATACTTAAAGATGAAGTCAAAATGCAGGCCGGAGCAGGAGGTACTTCCCTTGCCATAGCAGTTTTTCTCCACGAAATTCTTAAAAGGAAAGGGTGGAAATCGAAATTCGGTTTTGGTGGAAGTACGAAATATATGGTAAAAATGCTTGAGGAAGGTCAGATGGGATATATTCTTGATGCACAGGCGTTTGATCTTGACGCAGTCAGGTCTGTCAGTGAAAACGCCAATCATATACCTTATCCTGTTTTTAATGCTTATAATTATCATTCCAAAGGCAACCTTACAAGCATGATGGATATCATGATCCTCGGAGCAACAGAAGTTGACCTTAATTTCAACGGGAATGTAGTTACTCATTCTGATGGTTACCTGCTGCATGGAATAGGAGGATGGCAGAACTGTCTTCATGCACGGAATGTTATTTTGCCACTACCTCTTTTTCGTGACAGAATACCGGTAATAGTTGATGAGGTAACAACTCTTTGTGGTCCGGGTGAACTTATTGACGTTATTATTACAGAAAGGGGAATTGCAATAAATCCGTTACGGGATGATCTCATCGAAAGTGTAAAAGAGAGTGGGCTTCCGATAAGGACTATTACCGAACTAAAAGAGGAAGCTGAGAAGATCTGCGGCAAACCTCAGAAAGCCCGGTTTGACGAAGAGATCGCAGCAGCAATTAAATGGGTCGATGGAACTGTTATTGATGTTGTTAGAAAAATTAAGTCCTGATAATTATTATGAAAAAATACAAATGTATTGTCTGTGGATATATCTATGATCCCGCTGAAGGAGATCCGGAAAGTGGAATTGATCCGGGCTTAGCATTCAGCGAACTGCCCGTTGATTACAACTGTCCGGTATGTGGTGCAGGCAAAGATGAGTTTATTGAATATTAATAGGGACAGGGATCTCTGATTAAGCAAGAGGAAAATATTAATACTTAACTCAGGTGATGTTATTAATAACATCTATGAGCAGATCCCAGAACATTTGCGCAGTTTTAATCTCTATTTTTTCTTCGGGTGTATGAGCTCCTCTGATTGTAGGACCAAATGAGATCATATCTATACTTTTAACGTTCTTATATATTAACCCACATTCCAGTCCTGCATGTATTGCTCTTACCATTGGTTCTTTGCCGAACAACTTAACGTATGACTTGCGAGTGATTTTCAAAATTTCTGATTTCAGACTGGGTTTCCACCCGGGATAACCGTCCGATTGAGTCACTTCTGTTCCTGCCAGTTTCAGGCAGGATGCGACCATTGCCGCCGCATCATACTTTGCTGATTCTATAGAGCTCCTTTGTGTGGTTACAACTTTTATTGAGTTATCCTCATCAAACATTATTGAAGCCAGGTTGGTGGATGTTTCAACCAGATCATCCATCTCTTTCGACCATGAAATAACACCATGAGGACAACATCTCAAGGCATCGAGAAGCTTCATTTGTATCTGCTTGTCTATGAAATGGGAGGGAAGTTCAACGGCTTTTATTGAAATTTTTAAATCCTTTTCCAGGTCTCCGAATTCATTAGAGATATCAGAATGAAAACTGGTAATATTCTTTTTTACCTGTTCAATAACTGATTTTTCAAGAACAATTGTTGCAAATGCCTCTCTGGGAATTGCATTACGCAAATTACCACCTTCAAACCTGCTTATAGAGATACTAAAAGTACCTGAAAGATTTTGCAGTAACCTGTTCATTAATTTTATTGAATTGCCATAACCTTTATGGATTTCATCACCAGAATGTCCTCCATGCAATCCGGTTATTGAAATCTCTAATGCTTTAAGATCTCTTTTTACAGGGACCGGATTAAACTTTATTTTTCCAACAGTATCCATTCCGCCGGCACAACCGATGAACAATATTCCTTCATCTTCCGAATCGAGGTTTATAAGGATTCTGCCTGAGAAAAAATCAGGCTTAAGGTTTATTGCTCCTGTCATACCAGATTCTTCATCGACTGTAAACAGACACTCAATTTTTCCTGCCCGGAGGTGTTTGTCAGTCAGAATAGCCATCTGGGATGCAATACCGATACCATCATCTGCACCCAGAGTTGTTCCCCTGGCTGCTACCCAGCCTTCCTCAATAACCGGTATTATAGGATCAGTGTTCCAGTTGTGCGGATAATCGGAGTTCTTTTCACCGACCATATCCATATGGCTTTGAAGTACAATAGTTTTTCTGTTCTCCATACCTTCTGAAGGAGGCCTGGTAATTAAAATATTTCCAATTTCATCTTCTCTTGATTCGAGGTTATGTTTTCCCGCAAAACTAAGAAGATAACGCCGGATTTTTTCCTCATTCTTACTTAATCGTGGTATTTTGCAAATCTCTTCAAAATAGATCCAGACTTGTGCTGGATTTAAATGAGCTAATACACTCATGCCTGGTTTATATATTCAACGAATAACACACAAAACTACGGTTTTTTTAATTCAGATTAGTGCATTAATTAAAATAAAAGTAATAGTCACGGAACATCTCAAATTTTCACTATATTTATATTTAATGCGGTTCTAAATTATACAATTAATTAACATGACAAAACGAACAATTGTAACCCTGCCTGGTGACGGAATAGGGAAAATTGTGATGGAACAGGCCTTAAGAGTTCTTGATGCAGCAGGTTTTAATGCCGACTATATTCATAGTGACATCGGTTGGGATTTGTGGTGCAGGGAGGGCAATCCGTTACCTGAGAGAACCCTTGAACTGATAGCTCAACATAAAATTGCTATTTTCGGAGCCATCACATCCAAACCCAATGAAGAGGCTAATGCAGAGCTTCACCCTGATCTTAAGGGTAAAGGATTAAAATATTCCAGTCCCATAGTGGGTCTGAGACAACATTTAGGTCTTGATATCTGTGTCAGGCCATGCAGAACCTACAAAGGTAATCCTCTGAACTTTATCAGAAGAGGTGGAGGGAACACAATTGAGGAGCCAGTTGTTGATGTGGTCATTTTCCGGCAAAATACTGAAGGGCTATATTCCGGAGTCGAGTGGACAAATCCACCTTCTCAGGTTTATCAGGCTTTTATGACTCATCCGAAATTTGCCGGAAACTTCGGAAATGTTCCTGTCGAGGAACTTGCAATTTCAACAAGGATTTTCACAAAAAGAGCTACTACAAGAATTCTCACGGCTGCTTTCGAATATGCCGGGAAGAATGGGTATAATTCAGTAACGGTATGTGAAAAACCTAATGTCATAAGAGAAACATCAGGTTTAATGTGGCGACTGGCTAAAGAGATTCAGAAGACCAGGTTTCCGGAAATAAAACTGCTAAATACAAATATAGACGCCCAGATGATGTGGCTGACCAAGAATCCCGAAGATTATGGAGTGATAGTTGCGGGTAACATGTTTGGCGATATTGTCTCTGATGCATTTGCCGGACTTATTGGCGGACTGGGATTTGCATGCAGCGCCCAATTTTCGTCAGATGGTATTGCCCTTTTTGAACCGACTCATGGTTCAGCTCCAAAATATGCTGATTATGAGGTATCTGTAGTTAATCCCATTGCAATGATAGAATCAGCATGCATGATGCTTGATTATATTGAAGAGAAGCAAATAGCTTCGAATATCAGAAGAGCAGTAGCTGAAGTGATTGAAGAGGGAAGGGTGAGAACATACGACATGATGAAAATGCCAGGCAAACCTGAGGTGCTTCAGCATGGTGCAGCTTCAACAGTACAGATGACGGATGCAATTATCGCCAGATTAAATTAATAAAAAACATATCCGGAATGACCCGAGAATTAGAAAAATTATGGCCTGAACTTGAGTGGATCAGGAACAGTTCACTCAGGGAAAAAACTGCCCTGACATGGGAGAGAGCCCTTGAAAGGAGCGTCCTGACTGCAGAGGACCTTGAAAGGATTCCTTTTACTCTTCTCTGTGGACCCGGTCTTAAAATAAGTTTCATGGCACACAAAAGGTGTGTTGTCCATATTGCAAAAGAGAGTGGCAACAAGATCAATGAATTCTTTGGTAATGATCTTCCTGTTGATATGGATGTCCTGATTGCAGGCGCTATTTTGGCCGACGTAGGCAAACTTCTTGAATATGAGCTTGATGATGAAGGTAACCCAATTCAGGGTAAATATGGAAAGTACCTGAGACACCCTTTTTCAGGTGTGTCATTGGCTGAAGAGTGCGGGATACCGCCAGAGGTATGCCACATAATAGCTGCACATGCTCATGAAGGTGATATGGTTAAACGGTCCACAGAGGCCTATATAGTCCACCATGCTGACTTTATGACTTTTCTTCCCTTTAAAAGCAGATTATAGTCCTTCAGTCATTGCTGTCGGATAAAGGTATTTCCTCCTTTTTTTCGATAATATATGTCGCTGTCCTGCTTTTACCATCATTCCAGCGGGTAAATACTTTGATAGTAGTTGTTGCTGATAATGTAAATGGTTCTGAATACTGTTTTGAGTTTTCATCCGGTTCGCTACCATCAGAAGTATAAAAAATTGTTCCTCCGGGTCGATTGTTGCTGAATTCTGCAACATAGATATCTGAAAAGATATTAAAGGGTGATACAAGTGACGGAGGAATAATATTATGATTAGCTTTGAAAACATTTTCCACTCCCATCTTATTCACTTTCCTGTCATAGGTCATCAGACCGTTTGTTTCTGTTTCAACATCGGTGGTCTGAGTATAAACAGTGGCACTCAGACCATTCTCTTTTACAAACATATCTACCTGATCATAATACATCTCATATCTTTCAAGCAGTTGAATGGTATCCTCCATATTTCTGTATCCCCAGTTTTTTTGTTCCCAGGTATGCCCCTGAACAGGCAACCCAAGCCCTCCGAATTCTCCAAGAACAATTGCCCTGTCTTCTTGGGCATCAGGTACTATAGGATCGGGGTAATGATGTATATCGTTTATATTTCCAGTACCCCTGTCGGTCCATCCTGAGGCACTGTTTACCAGCCTGGTGGGATCATATTCAGTAATCAGCTTTGTGATTCTTTCAGTATCGAATTGTCCCCAGCCTTCATTAAAAGCAACCCATATTATTATTGAGGGGTGGTTGTATTTTGTCTCTATAAGCTGGCGGAGCTCAAATTCAAACTGGTCTGCAGCCTCTTTCGATTTGGAAATATCCGGCATAGAGCGGTTGATATATTTGTCCCCGCTGGGCATATCCTGCCAGACCAGGATACCAAGCTTGTCACACCAGTAATAAAAGCGCCTGTTTTCGACCTTAACATGTTTTCTAAGCATGTTGAATCCCATTTTCTTTGTCATTTCAATATCAAACACCATTGCTTCTTCGGTTGGCGGAGTATAAATACCATCAGGCCAGAATCCCTGATCAAGTGGACCGTTTTGCCATATAAATTCATTATTTAACAGAATTCTGGTGAATCCATCTTCCTTTTTACTAATTGAGATTTTCCTGATTCCAGCATAGGAATTTACCTTATCAATAACTTTTTTCCCCTCTTTGAGTTCGATTATTACATCATAAAGAAACGGTTTTTCAGGTGACCAGAGAACCGGATTATCGATTTCAACTGTAACCTCCTGTCCGGGTTTTCCTGTAGCTGTGCCAGCAGTTATTTCATTATTAATCACTGAAAATACAACCTGGCTTTCCGGCGCGTTAGTAACGACAGCTTTAAAAGTTATTGTTCCGTTGATCGCATCAGTAGTTGTACGGAATGAAGATATATAAGAATCATTCACGGGTTCAAGCCATACTGTCTGCCAGATACCGGTTGTTGGTGTGTACCAGATTCCCGACGGGTTGGCAACCTGTTTGCCGCGGGGCTGGGGACCTCTGTTAGTCGGGTCCCATACACAAACAAGCAATTCATGTACTTTCTGGTCAGCAAGCAATCCGGTGATATCAAACACAAACGGATCATAACCTCCCCGGTGAATTCCAGCTTCATTTCCGTCTATCCATACCATTGTTTCCCAGTCGCATGCTTCAAAGTTCAGGAGGATATGCTTTTTCTTCCAGGCTGATGGGATAATAAAAGTCCTTTTATACCATAGGTTCTCCATTTCAGAGACTCTTTTCCTGACACCCGAAAGAGCTGATTCAATCGGGTAGGGGACCAGTATTTGTCCATCCCATGTTTCAGGTCTCTCATCTTTAGGTGTTATTGAATATTGCCAGAGTCCGTTAAGATTTTCCCAATCCTTTCTTTCAAGATAGGGACGGGGATATTCCGGCCATGGATTTAATGGATCGACCTTAGCTGACCATTCTGTCAGGATCGGATTATCAGCAATTTTCCAGGTTATTTCTTTTTTCTGTGTACAGGACGTACAGAAAAAAAAGATGGTTAGAACAAGTAACTTAACCAGGTATTTCATATTAAATGATATAAATTATTGACGTTCTGTTAACCGAGTTTCATCTTTTCAACCTCCTCGAGGTTTCTTTCGTTTGTAACAGCTTTTGCATCATGAGTATAAAGGTATTCTATAAAATCCATATATTTATCCATGATCTTACCTCTGACAATTTTCATTGTTGAGTTCATGAGTCCATTTTCCTCAGTAAAGCTTTCTTCCAGTATGCCAACGGCAACAGGCAGCCATCGTTGAGGAAACATATTACCGTATTTGCCATGTGTCCGGTATTCATTCAATTCGTTTTCAAGCAGCAAAAGGATGGCTCTTCTCCCTTCATATGAATCCGCAGTCAGGTTTCTTTCTTCAAGATATAATTTCAGAGCATGCTGATTAGGTACTATAAGTGCGACCGTATAAGGTCTCTGGTTGTTGTACAGCATGCTCTGATCAATATATTTTGACTGTTCGGAAATGGCTTCTTCGATACCTTCGGGACTGAATTTTTCACCATCATCGGCTATAAGCAGGCTTTTAAAACGTCCGAGTACGTACAGAAATCCGTCTTCGCTCATGTAACCCATGTCACCGGTATTGAGCCACCCGTCTCTTATCGCTTCTTTTGTAGCTGTTTCATTCTTCCAGTAACCGTGCATCACGTTGCCACCTCTTATTACAATTTCCCCATTCTGTCCGACAGGCAATTCTTTGCCCTCATCGTCGCATATTTTCAGATCCATGTTGTTTACCAGAACGCCTGAAGATCCAAGCTTATGTCTGCTTGATGAATTTGAAGATATGACAGGAGATGCCTCGGTCAGTCCGTAACCCTGGTACATCGGTATTCCCAGAGCATAGAAAAACCTTTGAAGTTCTATATCAAGAAGCGCTCCACCTCCGACGAAATAGTCAAGTTCTCCACCATATGCTTCGCGAATTTTACTGAATAGTATCTTGTCATATAAGTTTAGCAGTGGTTTCTTCAGTTTCTGTAATCCTTTCCCTTTATTCCAGCCTTCCTTGTTGTATGAGTAGGAAATCTTAATTGCATGATTAAAGAGGAATTCGATTGTCCTACCTTTCTCTTTTATTCCTTTTTCTATATTCTTCCTGAAATTCTTTGCGATCGCAGGTACGCTTAAAAGAAGGTTTGGCTTTATCTCCTTTAGACAAATTGGGAGGTTTCTTAAGGTTTCCATCGGTGTTTTGCCGGTTTTTACTGAGGCAATACTGGCACCTTTGCCCATAAAAGCATAGATACCGCACGTATGTCCGAAAGAATGATCCCATGGCAGGAGAAGTAGTGTTTTGTAAAATGGGGGAATATCCATCAGACTATATGCCTGGTAAATATTGGTAACATAGTTACCATGAGTCAGGATGATCCCCTTAGGATCGGCAGTGGTACCTGAAGTATAGCAGATATTTGCAAAATCCGATGGAGTAATCTCTTTGCTTGTATTCTCAAACAATGTCATATTCTCAGGCGATTCAAGCCATTCTCTTCCGATTTTCCTGACTTCATTAAAGTGTATTTCATCAGGTGCATACTCTTCCTGGGTGTCAAAATGTACTATTTTTTCGATTGCAGGACACCCGGTAATTACTTCTTTAAGTTTCTGTGCCTGAATGCTGGAAGTTAATACCATTCTTGCTTCGGAATGATTGATCCTGAATTTTATTTCTTCCGGATTGAGTTTTGCTGAAAGAGGAACATTTATTGCTCCCGTATAGAGAATACCGAGCTCTCCTATTACCCAGCTGTTTCTACCTTCAGAAATCAGACAGAGTCTGTCTCCTTTTTTTATTCCCATTTTAATGAGACCAGCTGCAAATTCATAAACCTGTTTTTTAGTTTCGCTATATGTAGTACCTTCATATTTGTCGGCAGGTTTTTCCCACAGATAGATATTACTGCTGAACTTTTCAACACTCTCTTCAAAGAATTGTATTAGCGATTTCATTTGATCGGATTTTAGATTTATCAATTTTCCCCTCTAATATACAAAATAGAATCCAATTAAGATGGTTTGAATATCTGTTGATCATTTGGTTAACTTCCTGAAAGTTTGTATCTTTGATAAATTTTGATAAATAGAGTGTCCCTGAAATAACAATGAAATATTAATTAAATTATTAAATAATTTATTATGAGACGTTTATCTATCCTTATTTTAATATCACTATTGCCTGTTCTTCCTTCATGCAAGTTTATAAAGGAAAAAGGCTGGTTTGGAATTGGCAAGAAAGAGAGGACGCTGGAGCAGTTAAAAGCTGAGCAGGACAGTATTCGTGTTGCCGATTCACTAAAAATAGTTGAGAACCGGTTGAGAGCAATTGAAGAGGCCCGGCTCGATTCGATAAGGATGGCCGGGGAAGCTAAACAAACAATGGAGAGCCGATACAAGTATAATATTATTGTAGGAAGTTTTATTACTCCTGAATATGCAAGAAACTGGGCAGAAGAATACCTGATGATGGGGTATGGAAATACAAGGATAATTGAAAAACAGGGCAGCAATTTCGAATTGGTATCAGCTGAGGCTTATGATCACTTCGGCACTGCATTTTCACGTCTTCAGCAATTCCAGGATACTGTAAATATTGATGCCTGGTTGTACATACTTAAATAACTGAAGCTGATTGAAAGACTGCTACATCATGGTATTTTAATCATGATGTTTCACACTATTTCGGGGAGTGTAGTATGATCTCACTTTATCTGAATACCGTTTCCTGACGATCCGGACCTACAGAAACCAAGCTAACAGGGATTCCGGTTTCCTTTTCAATAAAATCAATATACTTCTTAAGTGCGTCCGGTAAATCCTCATATTTTCTTATTCCGGAAATCTCTTCCTGCCAACCCGGAAGTTCTGTGTAAACTGGTTCGATAGAAGAGTTACTATCATATGGTATTTCTTTACATTCTTTTCCGTCGATCTTATATGATATACAGACTTTTACAGTTCCAAATCCCGACATTACATCTGGTTTTGTAATAAACAGGCGGGTTATGCCATTGATCATTATAGCATAATTCAGCGCCGGAAGATCGAGCCATCCGCATCTTCTTGGTCTTCCTGTAGTTGAACCGTACTCATAACCTCTCTTTCTTAGTTGGTCACCGGTTTCATCATTCAGTTCAGTCGGGAAGGGACCACTGCCGACCCTTGTACAGTAAGCCTTGAATATTCCAATTACTTCACCAACCTTGCGTGGCGAAAAACCCAGTCCTGTGCAGGCACCTGAACTGATAGTGTTGGAAGAAGTCACATAGGGATATGATCCGAAATCCAGATCGAGCATGGTTCCCTGTGCTCCCTCGGCCAGTATTTTTTTGCCCTTGTCAGAAAGTTCGTTTACAAGATATTCAGTATTTGTTAACCGGAACTTTTTTAGCATTTCAACTCCTTCAAACCATCCTGCTTCATACTCTTCAAGGTCGAATTCAAATGAATAGTTTTTGAGGATTAAAAGATGATTATTCAGCTGTTTCTTATAAAGTTTTAGAAAATCTTTGTTTAGTATATCACCAACTCTCAGCCCGTTTCTGCTTGCTTTATCAGTATAGGCAGGACCTATACCCTTGAGTGTTGAACCTATTTTAAGATTGCCTTTATGATGTTCATACGCTGCATCAAGGATCCTGTGGCCTGGAAGAATCAAATTTGACCTTGTTGAAATGACAAGTCTTTTAACAAGGTCCTCAACCGGGGGGCCGAGTTCATTTATCTCCTTTTTAAAAACTGCCGGATCAAGAACGACCCCGTTACCTATAATATTTAGCTTGTCGGGATGAAAAATTCCTGACGGGATCAGGTGCAGCACATGTTTAACATTTTGAATTTCAAGTGAATGACCGGCATTCGGGCCACCCTGAAAACGGGCTATAACATCATAAGCAGGGCTTAAAGCGTCAACAATCTTACCTTTTCCCTCATCACCCCATTGCAAACCTAACAGTATGTCAATGTTCATATTAAAAGATTCACAAATAATCAAAAATTAAGATTTACAATATACAAAATATTTTCTGAAATCACTTTTGAGCATGATTTCTACAAGAAAAGAAAAAGAGGGCTGTCTCATAAATCAATACTAACCTTAAAAACGCAAAGTAATAAAAGTATGTAAAGTCAAAATCTTAAAATTCAATTCTTTGCGATCTTTGCGGTTAATGGAATTTATCTTATAAGCCAGCCTAAGAACAGATTTTAATATATCTGATTTCTGTTTGATCTAAAAGTTAATAACGAAATCAAGCCAGGGTATACCAATTATTATTTCTTCAGCAATATCGCCATTATTTATGAACGCAAGGTCAATTGATATTTTTTCACCTAAAAACCTGATGCCATAAGAGAATAATCCGTAATAGCCCTTATTATCACCAATTTCAGGAACCAACCAGTTTTCACTTACCAGACCTAAGCGCCTGGATACTCTTGCCATACCACTGATAGTAATAAGCGGTTTTGAACTGATTTCATCCTCACTCCATCCCCAACCTACTGCAGCAGTAAGATTGTTGTTTTTGTTACCGAATGTGCCAAATGCATTCAGAGTTCCAAGACCACCGAATTCATCTATTGTCCTTATAGTATTTGCATATAAAATGTTTCCACCTAGATAAACATTTTCAGCGACCTTAAATGAAACCTTTGGATTAAGATAGAATGCAAATGGACCGTTACCACCTGCCAAAATAGAAAATATTTCGAAACCACCGGAAATACTAATATTATTCGTGAAAGCATAAGTTACTGAATTAAAGAATATCCATGTATTCTGGTAGTACCCAGAGTTTTTTTCCAAAGGTATGGCTGAGCTGCCTATGAGATACTTTGTAGGATTTGGATTTGGAAACCATATTCCTGACTTTCTCATATCATAGGATGATACAAGAGTCATCGACCGGATATTTTCTTTCTGTAATCTGACTTCACCCATTGTACTTGATTCAATAACAAGTTCTTCGTCTGTAATGGATATTAATGTCCCTGAGATAGTTGACCCATCATTAAGTGTAATTTGGTATGTTTTAGAAACTTCACCATCGATTTTTTGCTGAGCTTTAACTGTACCAGAAAACAAAACCAGTATAAAAAAAGCAATACTAAAAGCACTAATGATTCTTTTAGAACAAATTACTATGTTTTTCATGATTTCTATTATTAAAATGTATTTTATTATTTAATCAGGACACTAAAATTCATTGTTATTATCTTTAAATAAATGCTTTAATCTCGTTACCTAAATAGTCATATTTAGTATCTAAATTATAACGAAAAGAGTTTAAAAGAGTTAAACCATATTTGCTTTGTCAATAAATTAAAAACGCAATTTACAACTAAAAATTTTATAACAGACATGTAATGTGTCAAACTAAAGGAATGTTACTATAATTTAAGTATTATTCTTAACAACTTTACCATAAATATAAAGGGAATGATACATTGGAGTAAAGTTATGTAATTCACTGGCAGTACGAATGATCTCATGTATTCGCGGATCGCAGAACTCAATAACCTGCCCTGTATCGAGATCGATAAGATGATCGTGCTGTCCGCACTGATAGGCTCTTTCAAACTGGGCAATGTTTTTGCCAAACTGATGCTTTGTGACCAGATTACAGTCAAGTAGCAATTCTATAGTATTGTATAATGTTGCCCTGCTGACCCTGTAGTTTTTATTCTTCATGAAGATGTAGAGCGATTCTATGTCGAAATGGCCACTGCGGGAGTAAATTTCCTCAAGTATGGCATACCTCTCTGGTGTTTTTCTGTGTCCTTTCTTTTCCAGATACTCAGTGAAGATCTTCTTTACCGTTACTTTTGTATTGTCGCAAACCATATTTGGTCTAATTTAAAATAAGGACAAAATTAAATAATTTTCCAACAAAGAGCAGATATGATTTAACTTTTAATTTATTCCGAGAAATCCTCCACTCTGTTTACGCTCTCAATCCCTTTGATATTTGAGATTTTAAGTAAAAGATTATTAAGGTCTTTGGTATGATGGATGTACAAATCGATGGTCCCTTCAAAGATCCCGTCACGCACACTGATGTTTATATTTGTCATATTGACTTTCAGTTCGGATGAGATGACATTCGTTATGTCATTCGCCAGGCCAATCCTGTCAACACCTGTCATACTTATTCTGGCGAGGAAGGAGACCAGTTTATGAATTGCCCATTTAACTGCAATAATCCTGTTCCCTTCATTTGACATAAGTCTGATCGCAACAGGGCATTTAGGTTTATGGATTATTATGGCTCCTTCAGGCGAAAGATAACCAATCACTTCATCTCCGGGTATGGGATTACAGCATTTTGCAATCTCATATGACTGTTCAGCATTCTCGATGTTTTCCCTGAGGAGGAAAGGCACACTGGTGTCAATCATTTCGGGAGATTGTTCCTCCTCCTTTTTCTCCTTTTTTGATCCGAGAAGTTTAAGCTCCCAGTATTTGATTACATTTTTGGTAGGGCTTTTCTTAATAATCTTTTTCAGATTATCCAGATTGATGATACCAAGCTCTATCCTTGAATATAATTCATCCTTATTCATAACATCATATGATAGCATAATCTTTCTGAGGATATCGGAATTTGGAGCAACTCCAAGTTCATTCAACCTTGTTTCAAGTATTTCCATACCTTTCTGTATCCTGTTTTTTGATTCTGTTCTCAGGGCATCTTTTACTGCTTCTTTAGCTTTGGCGGTATGTACAAATGAGAGCCACTCCTTTACGGGTTTTGCGATATCGGAAGTGATAATTTCAACCTGGTCACCACTCATCAGCATTGCGTTAATAGGATGTAACTTATAATTTATTTTTGCACCGATAGCTTTATTTCCCACTTCTGTATGTATCTCATAGGCAAAATCGAGAGCAGAAGCTCCTTTCGGAAGACTTATCAGGGTTCCTTTTGGAGTAAAGACCATTATTTCTGAAGAAAAAAGGTTCATTTTGAATTCATCCAGAAATTCTATCGGATCCTCAAGAGGATTTTCAAGCATCTGTCTGATTTTTTTAATCCATTTGTCGAGTTCACTTTCCTGGGAATCATCACCTTTGTATCTCCAGTGTGCCGCATAACCCCGTTCAGCAACCTCATCCATCCTTTTACTTCTGATCTGAATCTCAACCCATTTTCCTTCAGGTCCCATAGCAGTCAGATGTAATGCTTCATATCCGTTCGGTTTTGGCCTGCTGATCCAGTCACGGAGCCTGTCTGGTTTTGGCAGATAGGAGTCTGTAATAATTGAATAAATATTCCAGCATGTTGTTTTTTCAGAAATAACTGGCACCGGATCAAAAACGATCCTCACAGCAAGAACATCATAGATCTCTTCGAAAGGAACGTTTTTCGATTGCATCTTTTTCCAGATAGAAAATATCGATTTTGGACGGCCACTGATATCAAAATTTAATCCTGCCTCTGTGAGTTTTTCAATTATGGGCAGGGAGAATTTGTTAATAAGTGCCTGATACCTTTTTTCACTGTGCTTCAGTTTAGAGGCAATCTCTTCGTAAATCATCGGTTGCCTGAATTTGAAACTGAGATCTTCCAGCTCGCTTTTTATAGCATACAGTCCAAGCCTGTTAGCCAGAGGCGCATATAAGAAAATTGTTTCACCGGCAACTTTCATCTTTTTGTTTTCAGGCATGGAATCGAGTGTACGCATATTGTGAAGCCGGTCAGCTATTTTTATCAGGATAACTCTGAGATCATCCGAGAGTGTCATCAGCATCTTTCTGAAGTTCTCTGCCTGCATTGATGAGGATGTCCCTTTGTTATAGGTGCCTGATATTTTGGTCAGGCCATCAATAAGTGAAGCAATCTTGGGTCCGAAATCTCTCTTAACATTTTCGAGTGAGTATTCAGTATCTTCCACAACATCGTGCAGTAAGGCTGTTGCAATTGATTTTGCTCCCAGACCAATTTCCTGATTTACAATCTTAGCGACGGAAATAGGATGAAGAACATATGGTACGCCTGATTTTCTCCTCATATTCCAGTGAGCTTCATTGGCAATCTTAAATGCTTTTTCTATGAGCTCTCTGTCACCGGGCTTGTGGCACCTCTGAAGGTTATTTATCAGAGAATCGTATTCAAGCTGGATTCGTTTAATATCTTCTTCATCAAAAATATCTTTGTTTCCCATATAAAATCTCCAATACCTTTCTCTGCTGTTTACAAAGATAACTTTATTAGGTTAATGTTGGTATCCTGAACACAGATGAGACATTCAATTTATTAACGATTTTTTATAACTGTAAGTGTTCCGGTCCTTGACATTCTTTTACCAGAGGGAGTAGTTACCTGCAAAAACCACAGGCAAACTCCCTCAGGGAAAGCAGTACCATTATATGATCCATCCCATGATTCTGTATGATCTTTTGTTTCAAAAACAATTCTGCCATGCCTGTCACTGATAACAAGATTATAATAAACCGGAGTAAAAGAGAGTACCGGTCTGAAGAGATCATTTACCAGATCGCCATCGGGTGTGAATACATTTGGAACAGTAATATTTTCAGTTACTTCAGTACAGGCTATGTTTGACCTGCTTTCACCTGTTATATCATAGGGATTAGATGATTCCAGAGCCGATACAAAGAAACAGATTTCACTCTCAGTTGTTTTATACATATAATCTGAATATATGATAGTCTTCGTTGTATCTCCTGGTAATATTATTATATTATCATCAAATCCGCTGCCGGTATTTATATAAAGTGTATAGGAATCGACAGATCCGAGCCAGGCTTTATAAGAATTCCATGCGAGCTGTATTTCATCAGCGGCTCTCTCCAGAGAAAGGACTATGTTGGAAGATATATTTGAAGTTATAACCGGAATATTACAGTTATTGACAGCAGAAAGCCTGTAGTAATTAATAATTCTTACATCTGCCTGATTATCTGTATATTCAATCTTTCCATTATCGGAACTAAGGTGAGCTATCTGTTGGAAATCGGACGATACTCCTGTTTTCCTTTCAAGCAGGAAGAGTGAAATCTCAGATAACGGATCAATTGTGAATGTAAGAACAATTCCTGCATCCGGAATAACTGTAGCGTAATCAGCATTTATCCATTGCGGAGGCCGTTGCATTCTCGTGCTAATACAAGTCTTATTTGACACTGAAACAAAGTCGTCCTCCAGGTTTGCATTAACGAAAAAACAGTATTCTGAATCGATTGTAAATTCGTTGATTACGAAATTATTAATATTCTCAGTTACCTCGCCGGCTTCAGTGTAGATACCTCCATTAACCGAATAGAATATTGTATAACCAGTAACATCGATGGGCTGAGACGGGTAACTGTTCCATGTTATGTTTATCTTATTATTGCAGGAGTCTATCCGGACCTCTGTAAATATTGTATGCAGTTCATTTGAAAGTGGACTTATATTCCCGGAGCTGTCGAAAGCAGCTACCACAAAGGCCTCACTGAAATACGATGCACCTGATCCATAGTATGTGTAGCTTGAGGCTGTTGGATTATACAGGGTATCGAGAGCGTATCCTTCGCCATCCTGATATGAATAAACAACATATCCCGCAACATCAGGAGAAGGGCTGAGCGACCAGGTTAGCTCCGGATTGCCTGTTAACTGATTAACAGTCACAAGATTCAATACGGGTGTAACAGGTGATTCCTCATCAGTCTGACCACAGACTGGTTCAGCAGATGCTACCAGAACAATGATCATAAGATAACGGAAATACATTCTCATAGCTATCCTGCAATAATTTCATAGAGTTCATCAATATTATAATACGTTTGGGCCAGCTCAATTATTTCGTCGGGATCGATTGATTTTATCTTTTCGGCAAGTCTGTAATAATATGCATTATCAAGACCGAATTCCCATACGGCTTTAAAGCTTTCAGCCAGTGCAAAGGGTCCGTCAAACATCCTGACCATTTCGCCCGACATATAATTTTTTACTACCGAGAGTTCTTCTTTTTTTACTGGTCTGGTCTGAAGAAGCCTTATTTCTTTGTAGATCTCATCAATTGTCTTCTGTGAATTCTTTTTGCCTGCTTCAGTTGAAATCACTTTAAATCCCGACAGGTCGAACGATGATAGTGAGGAGTAAATACCGTAAGTATAACCTTTCTCTTCCCTGATATTTTTCATTAAGCGTGAACCGAAATAGCCTCCCAGTACCGAATTTAACACCTTTAATCCTGGATAATGCGGATGACGCTTGTTTATTGTTGTGGAACCAATCCTGATTGCGGATTGGACCGCTCCCGGCTTTTGTATCTTTATCTTTTTAGTCTTTCCTCCCTGAAGATAACTTTTAGAATCTTCGATATATATTTTCTGCGGATTAAGATCACCTAAACAGGAATCAATAAAATCGATCATATTTTTATGTATCCTGCCCGATACAATAACAGCCATATTTTCAGGTCTGTAATATTTTGAATGAAAATCCATTAGCAACTCAGGAGTAATAGTTTCAAAATCTCCTTCAACTATCTGTTTACCATAGGGATGGTGCTTCCCGAAAACAGATTCAAAGAACTTATCCATTGCGAGATTCTGCACTCTTTCCCTGTGTAACCTGTACCATTGAATCCTTTTTCTGGTGAGAATGTTGAATTCTTTATGAGGAAAAACCGGACGGAAGAGTACCTCCCTGCTTAGTTCAAGTATTTTCTTAATGTGTTTGCCAAGAAAATATACTGTAAATCCGGCACAGTCTTTCTCTGATGAGAGATTAATTTGGGAACCGTAATAATCAAACTTTTGATTCAGTTCTTCGGAACTGTAATTCTGTGAACCCTCTGTAAGCATCATATTTGTGGTTGATGAAAGCAAAGGAAGGTATTCCTTTATCTGTCCGGCCCTGAATACAAACTCCATACGGGTAATGTCTTCTGTCCCGGCTTTAATAAGATATACAGGGATTTTATTTCTGAGAAAACAAATGCGGGCTTCAGGTATTAATCCTGTTTCAACAGGTAATAAGGGTGGTTGGATCCTTTGCAGTTTATTCATTATCAATCGTTTCTGGTTGAATTGTAAAAAAGTGTACTGCAATTAGAAGGGATAAGGTACTTCTGTGCTGTTTCCAGGATCATTTCCGTTGTAACTGCCTTGTAAAAATCAATTTCATTATTTATAATATCCGCATCACCAAGGAGTTCGTAATATGACAAGCTCATTGCTTTATTAAGTACGGAAGTGTTCGACAGGACCATAGATGATTCAAATTTGTTCTTAACTTTATTCAGTTCATATACACCGACAGCCCTGTTTTTCAGATTATTAATTACTTCATTTATAGCCTTATCGGCAAATAAGGGATCAATTCCTTTCATAAGTTTCCCTGTAATAACAACCAGACCCGGATCGATGTCGGCAGTAGTATAAGCGTTAATTTCGTTGAAAAGGTTCTTTTCCCTGACAAGTTTTGTATATAATCTTCCTGACTCACCTCCCGCCAGTATGTCTGTTATAAGGTCGACAGTATGGAAATTTTCTCCGGTCCGCGGGCCAACATGCCATGCTTTGTAAAGTGCATTTGACGACACATCTTTTTCAAGTGAAAGGATCCTTTCTTCTGTTTGCGCCGGTTCAACAGGAAGCTCTCGTTTATTAACTGCTCTTTTATCAATCGGACCAAACCATTTCACAGATAAATCATAAGCAAGGGCAGGTGTAATCCTGCCTGTGAGAGTAATTATTGCGTTATTTGGAGCATAATGAGTAAAGAAAAAGTCTTTTACTTGTGAAAGATCAGTCTTTTCTATGTGTGAAATATCCATTCCTATTGTCGGCCAGCGGTAGGGATGCACTTTATAGGCCAGAGGTCTCAGTTTTAACATTGCATCACCATAAGGCTGGTTAAGATAGCGTTGTTTGAATTCTTCAATAACAACATTTTTTTGAATATCAAGGTTTTCCTGAGAGAAATTCAGTTCCAGCATCCTGTCTGATTCAAGCCAGAATCCTGTTTCGATATTTTCTGATGGTACAGTAAGGTAATAGCCGGTAATATCATTGTTTGTAAATGCATTGTTTTCCCCACCTGCAAGCTGGAGTGGTATATCATACTCCGGTATGTTCACTGATCCTCCGAACATCAGATGCTCGAAGAGATGTGCCAGACCTGTATGATCCGGATCTTCATCCCTGGAACCAGCAATGTATAGGATATTCATTGCCACAAGAGGAGTAGATCTGTCCTCATGCACAATAATTCTTAATCCATTATCAAGACTAAAACGGGTGAATTTTATCATTTTTTTGAATTGATCAATTCCTGCACCGCAGCAGAATTTATTTCCTGAATTTATAACAATCGGACAAACTTAATTAAAAAAAGATAAGCTTTAGTAATGTTTATATATTTGCAGAATTATGTCCATCAGGAGATTTTTCAGGAGACTAATGAAGCTCAGGCTGGTTGATATTGACCAGGGCAAATTATTATATTTTTTAAGTCTCCTGGTAGGTCTGTTAAGCGCGCTGGCTGCGGTAGTACTCAAGAATTCAATTCATTATACCCACAAGTTACTTACTGAAGGTATAACCAGGGAATCAGGCAGCTACCTGTACCTGGCTTATCCTCTCGGTGGGATGTTGCTGACATTATTGTTTGTAAAATATATTGTCCGTGACAATATCGGTCATGGTATCAGCAGGGTTCTTTATGCCATATCAAAGAAACAAAGCCGTCTGAAGCCACACAATACATGGACATCAATCCTTGCATCCACAATGACTATCGGATTCGGTGGTTCAGTAGGAGCTGAAGCACCTATTGTATTAACCGGCTCTTCTATAGGTTCAACGGTGGGAAGTTTTTTTAAGCTGAATTACCGGAATATTACACTCCTGATAGGATGCGGAGCAGCGGGAGCTGTTTCCGGAATTTTTAAAGCACCAATAGCCGGGCTTGTTTTTACTCTCGAGATTCTGATGCTTGACCTGACTATTTCGTCAATCGTTCCACTTTTAATCTCGTCAGTAACAGCCGCTACAGTTACATATTTTCTTATGGGAGAAGAGGTGCTTTTTAATTTTACCATTACCGAGGCCTTTAACATAAGTAATATACCATGGTACCTGGTTCTTGGAGTTGTTTCAGGTCTCTTATCCCTCTATTTTTCAAAGATGACATTGTATCTTGAAAACTACTATGAAAAAATCAGAAATATTTATATCAGACTAGTCCTGGGCGGGATCATCCTTGGTGGACTTATTTTTCTATTTCCTCCATTTTATGGAGAAGGTTACGATACAATAATGTCTCTGCTCGAGGGTGACACTAATCTTCTTTTCGGTCATAGTATTTTTCACAATTTTTCAGATAACTATCTGATTTATATATTATTCTTTCTGTGTCTTGTTATGTTAAAAGTTATTGCCAGCAGTTCAACTAACGGGGCAGGAGGTGTGGGCGGTATATTCGCACCTATATTATTTATAGGAGGTTTAAACGGATTTCTGATAGCGAGCCTCTTAAACAGATTCTTAAATATCGATATTCCCGATAACAGGTTTGTTCTTGTAGGAATGGCGGGAGCTATGGCTGGTGTGATGCATGCTCCCCTGACAGCAATATTCCTTATTGCAGAAATCACAGGAGGCTACGGATTACTCATTCCACTTATCATCACATCCACAATGGCATTTATTACAACAAGAAGTTTCGAACGCCATTCAATCTACCACGTTCAACTTGCGAAAAGAGGTGAGCTCATTACACACGATAAAGACAAAGCTGTACTGGCCTTTATGGACTGGAGAAAGGAGATTGAGACAGATCTGCTAAAAGTAAGAGCTACTGATACGCTTGGTGACCTTATAAGGCTAATTTCAAAATCGAAGCGAAATCTTTTCCCGGTAGTAGATGAATATAATATTCTGGAAGGTGTTGTTCTACTGGATGATGTCAGGGAGATCATGTTCAATAATGAGTTATACGATACTGTCACGGTAAGAGACATGATGACTATTCCCCCTTCGTATATTGATAAAAAAGAGAATATTGAAACAGTTATGGAAACTTTCAGACAAACAGGAGCCTGGAATCTGCCTGTCCTCGATAACGGATTATATGTAGGCTTCATTTCAAAATCACGGATTTATACTACCTACCGCGACTTATTGTTACAGTTTACGGAAGAGTAGTATTATTGTTGATATACAACCGGGTTTTAATTTATTAAGAGTATATTTACCGGGAAATGATCATGTTATATATGATACAGGACTAATCTTAATTCACGTATAATAAGGTATTTGTTAATTATTTATTATGAACAGAGATACTTTAATATTTAATATCATCGAAAAAGAGCGTCAGCGGCAGATTAACGGCATTGAATTAATTGCATCAGAGAATTTTGTAAGTCAGCAGGTACTCGAAGCTATGGGATCGGTTATGACTAACAAGTATGCTGAAGGATATCCGGGTGCAAGATATTACGGAGGATGTGAGTTTGTTGATCAATCCGAACAGATTGCCATTGACCGGTTGAAGAAGCTATTCGGAGCCGAATACGCTAATGTTCAGCCTCATTCAGGAGCCCAGGCCAATATGGCAGTTTTTTTAACCTGCCTTAAACCCGGTGATACTTTTATGGGGCTCAATCTATCGCATGGTGGCCATTTATCTCATGGATCACCGGTGAATTCCTCAGGTATTCTTTATAAACCGGTTGCTTACGGGGTAAAAGAAGAAACCGGACTGATTGACTATGATATGATGGAAGAGATTGCTCTGAAGGAAAAACCAAAAATGATAATCGGCGGGGCATCTGCCTATTCACGTGAATGGGATTATTTGAGGATGAGATCTATTGCAGACAGGATTGGTGCCATACTTATGATTGACATAGCACACCCGGCTGGTCTTATTGCTGCAGGTTTGCTTGATAATCCATTGAAATACGCACATATTGTCACCTCAACAACTCATAAAACCCTGCGAGGACCGAGAGGTGGTGTAATTCTGATGGGACAGGACTTTGTTAATCCCTGGGGTATAACTACCTCCAAGGGTGAAGTAAGAATGATGTCATCCCTTATTAATTCGGCTGTTTTCCCGGGTGTTCAGGGAGGTCCACTTGAACATGTAATTGCCTCAAAGGCAGTGTCATTTGGCGAAGCACTCGAACCAGAGTTCAGAAATTACCAGGTGCAGGTTAAAAAAAACGCCTCAGTTATGGCTGAAGAATTTGTCAGTAAAGGTTATAAAGTAATTTCAGGTGGAACGGATAATCATCTTATGTTGATTGATCTCAGAACAAAATTCCCTGAAATTACAGGTAAAAAGGTAGAGAACACCCTGGTGCGTGCTCATATTACTGTAAACAAGAACATGGTTCCTTTCGATAGCCGTTCTCCTTTTCTGACCTCAGGTCTGCGGGTGGGAACACCAGCCATTACAACAAGAGGTATGAAAGAGGAACATATGGGAGTGATAGTTGATCTTATTGATGACGTAATATCAAATATTGAAAACGAAACCATTATTGAAAAAGTGGGAGTGAAAGTTATCGAAATGATGAAGGCGTTCCATCTCTTTTCTATGTGAACGTAGCTTCTGGTTAATCAGAGTAATGAATAACCTTGATTAAATATTTTATATAATTTTCTACTGATCAATATTATTTCGGATGAGCAGACAAAAGCTAATATTCATCGTAGATGATGATCCCTTTATTAATATGCTGGTTAAAAAACGATTAGCATCGGATGATTACATAGTTGAGGCTTTTGAATATGGTGATGATTGCCTTAATGCTCTGAAAAAGAATCCTGATCTTATTATCCTTGACTTTTTTTTTGTGAAAAATGGAGAAAACCTAATGAACGGCATGGAGATTTTCGAAAAGATAAAGGAGCAGAAGCCGGACACTCCGGTCATTATGCTTTCCGGGCAGGATAAAGGAGAGATTGTACTTGAACTCGCAAGAAAGGGCATAGACGATTATATAATTAAGGACAGTAATCTGATTGATAATCTGAGTGCTGCAATAAGAGAATTATTTGATATAAGAAGTTGAATTCTACTTAAGAATGAAATTATAGGTTATTGTGCCTTTCTGTATAAGAGGTGCGTCCTGTTTAGGATCGAACCGGGCTTGCAGAGCGGCTTCTTTTGCTACCTTTAAAAGATATTCATCCAGAGTTGTTGATCCTTTTGTACCTGGGATAGCCTGTATTACCCTGCCATTTCTGTCGACACTGACTTCAACAACAACTCTTCCCTCACCCTGATAATCATACCTGGGGGGTGGGAGTAACTGAAATCCGCGGCCCTGGAGGTCATAAGATATACCTTTTTCACCCAGCCCACTGCCTTCACCTCTTACTTTCGAATCAACTGATCCTGATTGGACTCCCTGGTTACCTGTATCTCCTGTGTCTCCTTCTCCTGTAGTTTTTGTACCTGCATTCTTTGAATTGGCAAGAGCATTTTTTGTGCGGTTCATAATATCTGCCTGCCTTTTCTGTTCCGCCTCTATCCTTTTTCTTTCAATCTCTTCCTGTTCTTTTCTGATTCTTTCGGCTTCCTCCTGCTCCCTTAACCTTCTGTCTGCCTCGATCTTCTCCTGCCTTTTTCTTTCAGCCTCAGGATCCGTCTTTTTGATTTCAGGTGCCTCCTCATTATCCTGTGTTAGCAGCGCATTCTCGGAAGGATCCTGAGGAATATTCTCCGGTGGTGGAGGAGATGCTTCCTCCTGTACAGCCGATGGTGAAGGTTCAACAAGGCCCGATCCGAATTCATCGGTTCCAAAGTTAACAAGAAGACCTTCCTCAATTTCGGGTGGCGGAGGAACAGAAAATCCGAGTATAAATAACAATACCAGTACAATAACGTGGATTATTGTCGTACCAACAATTCCTTTGCCCTTTTCGGTAGGAAACTGGTGGAGATTGTTATTTAGGTGATGTTGCAATTATCAGTTTATAATTATTTGCCTGGGCAATATTCATAACCATAACAGCATTCTCAAAAGGCACGCTTTTATCAACATGAAGTGCTATATATGTGTCAGGATTGGCACCAACCTTCTGTTTTAAAACCGCTTCCAGATCATCAATACTAACAGGTTGTTGTTCAACATAATATCTCAGGTCTCTTGTTATTGAAACGGTTGTCTGAGGTTTTGCTGAAGTCTGAGTACTGCCTTTGGGGAGGACCAGTTTCAAAGCTGTAGGATGAACCAGTGTTGATGTTAACATGAAGAAAATAAGGAGGTTAAATACAACATCAGTCATCCCGGTTGAACTGAAGCTGATACTAACCTTGTTTCTTTGTGAAATAGCCATTTTAGCGTTCAATTTTTATTGGTTCATTTAATATATCCATAAACTCTGTAAGAGTAGCCTCCAGATTAAAGACTACCCTTTCGACCCTGACAACAAGGGTGTTATAAGCGAAAAATCCTATTATACCGACTATTAATCCTGCTACTGTTGTGATAAGTGCGGTATAAATGCCATCGGAGAGAAGAGAGACTTCTATGTTACTTCCGGCCTGCGACATAGCATAAAACGACCGAACCATACCAATTACTGTTCCAAGAAATCCCAGCATGGGTTCGGCTCCTGCAATTGTTGCCAGGGTTGGGAAGCCTTTCTCAAGCTTGGATATTTCAAGTTTACCTACATTTTCGATTGCTGTACTGATATCATGTAGTGGTCTGCCCAGGCGACTTATTCCTTTCTCCACCATCCTGGCTGACGGGCTGTCGGTTGATCTGCACAAAGCCATTGCTGCTTCAATCTTACCATCGTGAATATAGTCTTTTATCCTGTTCATAAAATTCTGGTCTTCCCGTGTAGCCCTTCTGATTACATAATATCTTTCAATAAAGACATATGCAGCAACAAAAGATAAGAGTACGATGGGAATCATTACCCACCCACCTTTAATTGCAAGATCCAGAAGTGTTAACTTCAACGCACTTGTCCCCTCGACCGAAGCAGGACCTTCCTGCATAATGAACTGTAGAAATGTCATGTTTGCTCTGTTTTATTATTTTAATTAATAACTGCACCAATCATCAGATGATGAATTTTCAGGTGCGAAGTTATTAAAAAACGTAAGGATACCCTATTCTATTATACCGGATTAATAACAATGCCATAATATTTATTAACCAGCGATAATATTTTAACTATCTGAATGATAAAGGAAGAGAGTTCTGCTATTCGGGAAGAGTGATCTCATCCTCTTTTTTCATGTCGGATTTTTGTTTCTTTTTGAAAAGATCGGTCAGTTTGTCAAAATCCTGCCTGAAAAAGAAACCTATTCCCTGAGTATATGGAACTCCTTTGCCGGTATATGGATTATTGAATCTGTTAAACACCCTGAAACGGAATTTCTCGGTAATTTTGTATTCCAGATCAAAATCTCCTGTAATCTGATTCGTATTACTTTTACTGCTGCCTAGTTCTCTTACATCTAAGTTGCTGTTAATAAATACTTTATCATTAAGTAACTGGGTTGAAAGAGCTACCTGAAGTTCCTGTGAATTAATATTTTTATAACCGGGTCTGTATACAAATCCAATATCAAAATCATTGCTAATCTGGGAGAGCCAGTTACTGAGTTGATTTGAAAGCATTTCCGTTGTTGTTACTGCCATAGCAGAAGTTCCGGTGGCTGTTGAGCCTGATGAGGATCCGTATGAAGCATCAGCATAAAAACTATTCATAACCAACAGGTAAAGAAACTGCCTGCTAAGCTCCTCCTCCGTAGTGATCATATTTTTCAGCCTAGTCCGTGTCTCTTCATCTGCCATTGGCAGATAAATATTAAAACCAACGATCGGATTAAAGAGTTTCCCTGATAAGTTTAACTGACACTCAATTGGTATTCTTTCTGTGAATTGTTCATCCTTAAGTATTTCGTATAATCTGGCCTTTAGGGTATAGATTGCTTTTATATCAATCTCAGCATCTTCAACATCTCCGTTAAAACTAATCCGCCCTCCGTTTTCCACACTAAACGACTTATTCAATATATTTCCCAGCGTAAAAAGATACTCGCCTTCTTCAATGATATAATCACCAAGAATCCTGAAATCCCCGTTCGGATTCAGGTTAATATTCAGTTTTCCTGATCCGTGACCACTCATTACATCGCCGGCTTTTGAATCAATAATCAGCTCTACTTCTGCATCAGGTGTTACTTCCAGGTCGAGATTCAGATCAAGAGAATTTTTATTTGAGGAATTATTGACAGGAATTGTCCTTTCATATTTATCACTGACTGTTGAGTCAGGTCCGACAAAAGTAATATATGAATACTCTGATACCGACAAACTTGTATTAAGAGGAATGAACAATTTAGTATTATTATTGGTTTTTGCTGATATATCGAATGAGATTGAATTTGGTCCGCTTTTTATTGTTGTAACACCTGATGCAAAGGCAGTTCCATAAAACAATTCATTATCCTTTGGCTTTGTATTCAGAACCTGGCATTCATAAGTATTTATCAGCAGATCAGCACGAAAATTTTTGAAGTATTTATGATTGACTGACCCTGTAAGTGTGGCATTATTTCCTCTTTCATCCTTCAACCTTATATTGTTGAATTTAATCCCGGATTTGTCTAACCTTATTGTGTCATTGAATCTGTATGTTGTTTGCAGGTAGTCTATCTTTAAAGAGGTATTTTCTGCCATAATTGCACCTGAAAGAACAAGTTTATCCAATTCGCCTGAGAGATTTAATTTACCGGAAGCATATCCGCTGATACCAGAGGCAAAGGATTTCAATAATGGGTTCAGTGCATCAACAGGAAGTCTGGTTGCTATTAAATTCAAATCAATTTTTCCGGTTTCAGGATTGTAATTCCCTCCTATATCAAACATCCTGGTTCCTTTCAGGTTGTTGCTGACATTTATATCAGCAACTTTTTCTGTATTATTCCAGACAGATGTGACAGATATATCTCCGTACTCACTTCCAAGAAGAGAAAAATCATTAATATTAATATTACTTTCAAGCAACATATTCCTGTAGAAGTTGGTCAGAAGGATTTTCCCGCTGAGAATTCCTTTTAAATTAAGAGGCAGCAGTGTCTCATTATTGTTGTTATTGTCAGTTTTATTAAACGGACTGAGATCAAGGCCTTCAAATTCAAATTGTAGTGTGTCACCAGGATCCTCTGAAATTCTACCGTTAACAAGGTAATAATTCTCTTTATTGTTGATATACATACGGTTGATATCTATTGTATTCGAATCTATAAGGATTTCAGATCTGTTTATTTTCCAGAGATTGTTCCTTGTATAGACTTTTGACGGTTCGATATCAATCTTCATAACGACTTTATCATTTTCAACTTCCTTTCTGAATATGGATACGTATGCAATAAATTCCCCTTTATTAAGTATTTTATCTTTATTGTCCCAGTCGATTGATAAACTTAAACTGTCAGGCTTTGTGCCAAAGCGGACAGCTAAATCATTGAGCTCTGCCTGACCGACAAGCAACAGGGAACTGCTTTTTAGTTCTGCTGTAAGCATTTGCTCCGAAATATCGCCAGTAATTGTCAAATCCTTGAATACATTATTTTTAACACTAAGCATTCTTGTCCTTCCATCGATCCAGATAATGCTGTCGGAATATACTGCCCCTGTCAGGTAACTTTTCTCTGCCAATAAAATTCCTGTTTTGAAAAAATTGTTGATTTTATCAGTGTTTTTAAAATTTATGTTGAAGGTAAAATTATTCTTAATCTGACTTTTATCAACAACAGGAGCTGAAAACCTTGAGGGCATCAGGGTTGCTAATGTTGATATTGTCAAAGTTCCTATTTCAGTAAAATTATAATAGCCTCTAAGATCTGCATCTACAAAATCAGTACGCAGGTTTATAGCAGGTTTATCAGCCTCTGTAAAGGTCTTGATTGAAAAATCATAGAGTTCCAGCTTATTGTTGAATTTCCTCAGGGTTGAATTAAGAAGTTTTATTTCTCCATCAAGGTTATCTATATTATTACCTTTGAAATTGGCAGTTAATAATGCTGTTAGTGAGGAAGTTGTATCTGCTTTGTCAAAATTGAGCCGGTACAGATCAACTTCGGCAAGATTAAGAGTAAAGTCAAATTCAGGAAGCTTTTCCCTGAAATTAAACATTCCCAGGAGATCCATTCTGATATTTCTGTCGGTGATATTAATGCTTCCATCCCATGTTTTTTCAGTAAAAACGCCGTTCAGAGCAATGTTCCTGTAATTATAACTGTTTATCTCAATACTGTCCACGCGACCTGTAAGATTTCCGGCGAATTCTTCTGCTGAGGATGCATATCCATCAATATTGGTCTCCATGCTTAATTTCCCAAACATTTCATGGTTTCCTGAGATTTCACCAAGATCAATATTTGAACCTGTAAGCAGTCCTTTGATCCTGAATTTATTTTTTTCTTCAGGTCGGAAAGAGATATCTGTACTAATGTTTCCTATTGCGGTGCCGATTTTTCCGTAAGTCACAAAATCGGTTGTAAATCCTGTGAAAGTACCGTTAAAAGAGATATTTCCAAGTTTATGAATAAAATCCGGTACTGTTAATGCTCCTTTACCGGGTATATTTATTCTGCTGATATCGCTAGCATTAGTTGTTAGTGTATTAACACCGATATAAATAAATGCATTTCCGATTACCGGTAGTCCTGAAAAGTCAAAATCACAGGCCAGATAACTGCTGTCACCATATGATAATTCAAGATTACGGCCCCTGAGTTCAGAAATTGTCCCGTTAACTCTGCCTGATAGCCATAAAGAATCATTTGTTTCAGTCAGGAAGGGTATGAAATATTGAAGATCCGAAGTGCTTAACAATGATTTTTGAAGGAGGAGATCAAGTCTGACTTTTTCTGTAAAATTACTGAATGAACCCGGTGCATCAGCTAAAAGACCAATATGATCAAGATTAACAGAACTGCTGTCGCAACTGAAGAGAACAGAATTGAATATAAGATCCTGCCCGGCAATCATTACCTTGGTGCTCAATTCATTTACTGCAAATCCATGTGACTCCCGGAATCCAAGATTATTCAAATCGAATCTGACTGTATCGCTTTTTACTTCAAAGTATTCAAGGTTTCCATTTATCTCTCTTAACTTCAGATCATTAAAATCGATCACTGTTTTACTTTTGTTATCTGTATTTTTAAAAAGTCTGAAGCTTCCTTCATTAATAATTATCTGGTTTGCTGTAAATGTTGTTTCAGTATTCCTTGTAGGGTCTTTAGATGCTTTTAACATTTCTATATACCATTTCAGATTCATTAATCCGGTGGAATCGGTTATAAATGCAACTAATGGTTCATTTAACTCAGCTTTCCCCAGTCTGAAGATCTTATTGCGGAAGTCAATTCTTCTGATTCCTGTTGAAGCATTTTTCAGATATATCAAAGTATCATTGTGTTTGTCTTTAATTAGTAAGTCATTTATTGTTAGTTTATTAAAGAATGAAAATTCAATTTTGCCCACAGTTATGGTGGACTTAATCTCATTTGAGAGATGACTTGTAATTCTTCTTACAATGAATGTCTGAACCTCGGGGAGACGTATAAGGCTATACAGGACTGTTATTACCAGCATCATAATACCGATTCCGATAATCAGATACTTAATTGATTTTTTAATACTTTTGATCATTGAAGAAGACAAAAAAGTCAATAACAAAATAACCTAAAATATACGGAAAATAAAAGTATTAATGGGAGTAACTATATTAGCAATAGAGTCGTCATGTGATGATACTTCGGCAGCGGTCGTAAGGGATGGTTATATTCTGTCAAATTTAATCGCCAACCAGGATATTCATATGTCTTACGGAGGTGTGGTGCCAGAGCTTGCTTCCCGTGCCCATCAGGTTAACATTGTTCCTGTTACTGATGAGGCACTTAAGGTTGCAGGTGTTACCATCGAAGAGGTTGATGCTGTTGCTTTTACCAGGGGACCCGGACTTTTGGGTTCGTTACTGGTGGGTACTTCTTTTGCAAAAGGATTTGCCCTTGCAAGAAGAATACCATTAATTGAAGTAAACCATCTGCAGGCTCATGTTCTGACTCATTTTATAATTGAGAAAGGCAAAGAACAAAGATTCCCTTCTTTCCCCTTTCTCTGTCTTCTGGTTTCAGGCGGGCATACAAGAATAATAATATTGAAGAGTCACCTGCAAATGGAGGTTATTGGAAGTACAATTGATGATGCAGCCGGCGAAGCCTTTGATAAATGCGGTAAAATAATGGGATTCTCCTATCCTGCAGGCCCGGATATTGATAAACTGGCTGAAACAGGGAATAAAAATGCTTATCTTTTTTCAAAGCCTAAGGTTCAGGGGCTGAATTTCAGCTTCAGCGGGTTAAAAACCAACTTTCTCTATTTTCTCCAGGACCGGTTAAGAGAGGATCCTGATTTTTTAAGAAAAAACAGACCTGACCTTTGTGCTTCTCTTCAGCATACTATAATCTCTATTCTCGTTTCAAAGCTTGTAAAAGCTTCTTTACAGACCGGAATAAAGGCAATTGGAATCGCTGGGGGTGTATCGGCTAATTCGGGTTTGCGGAGTGCAGTGATTGCAGAAGCAAAAATAAGAAAATGGAACATCTTTATTCCACCAATTAGTTATACTACTGATAATGCAGCGATGATTGGGATTACCGGATATTATAAGTATCTTAGAGGTGAGTTTTCAAATCAGGAAGTGGCTCCGGTTGCCAGATTATGATAGAAAGAATATGATTAGGAAATGAAAAGTACAGATATTTTGTTGTTTAATTTTTTATATTCGGGAATCAAAAGTTAATAAATGAAGGAGTTCAGGATTCCACCGACAAGAAATTCTCCGGAGATACTAATGACTCCTGACGGGATAATTAAGATAAGGGGACGTTCAATTCATGAAAATGTGCTTGATTTTTTTGAACCGGTTGAAAACTGGATAGATGAGTACGTAGAAGTTCCTGCTGACATTACCTGCGTTGATATTAATCTTGAGTATTTTAACAGTGCCAGTGCAAGAACAATAATTCATCTTCTTCAAAAGATAATTCATGTCCAGCTTAAAAATAAAAAGTTTATTTTCAACTGGTATTATGAAGAAGGAGACGAAGATATCCTTGAAAGAGGAGAATATTTCGCCGCTGTACTGGATGTTCCTTTTAATTTTATTAAGATAAGTTGATTTTTATCAAAAGCCTTCCTTGTGGGTTTTCCTTTTAAAAATAAGGAATACAGGAATTCCAATAAGAAGGAAGCATATTCCGATCGCCATATGTAAAGGTTTGTTAACCAGTATGTTTATAACAAACCATATATTGATAATGATGAAGATGGCAGGTGTAAACGGATATCCTAAGGTTTTATAAGGTCTTTCAATATGTTTCATTTTCTTTCTGAAGATAAAAATTCCTCCGGCCGCAAGTGTAAAGAAAATCCATTCAATTGATACTGTATAAGTTATGAGGTTTTCAAATGTTCCCCAGAAAAGGAGTAGAATTATAGCCCAGACTGATTGCAAAATAATTGCATTTATGGGCGTTTTAAACCTTGGATGCACTTTTGCGATATCTTTGAAAAAAAGCCCATCATCAGCCATAGCATAATAGATGCGTGGAGCTGAAAGTGTATAAATTCCGATTGTCCCGATAGTACTGATTACAATTACTGCAGCAACTAATGAACCCCCAAAAGGAATAACCGTGCTTACAGCTTCTGCGGCTATCTTTTGTGATGATACTATTTTGTCGATCGGAAGAAGCAACATATACCCGGTGTTGACCAGAAGATAGATAATGGTCACAAATATTGCGCCGGTTATCATGGCGATCGGGACATGCTTAACAGGATTTTTGGATTCACCGGCAATAAATGAGGCATGCTGCCACCCTCCGTAGGAAAACAAAACACCTGTGAGAGCTACTCCAAAACCCGATAATCCGGAATTTGAGCCTGTAAACAGTGTGCCGTCGCCAAAAGACAAGCTACTGTTTCCAAAGTAAAATCCTGTACAAATAATAATAAGTATACCGGCTATTTTCAATCCTGTGGAAATATTTGAAAAAATTTCACCGAATTTTGCCCTGAGTATATTTAAGGTTGTAAGAACAGAAATGGCAAGAATACTTGTAATGATTTTCCATGAATCATTCATCGGAATGAAAAAACTCAAGTAGTAAGAAAAGGCCAGAGCGATAACAGCTATTGAACCTGAGGTAATTATCAGAAGATAGGCCCATCCGTAAAGAAAACCCAGCCATCCATCATACGCTTCCTTAAGAAAAACATATATACCGCCTGACCTGGGAAACATTGCACCCAGTTCGCTGAAAGTAAGAGCACCTGTCATTGCAATCAAGCCGCCTAAAGTCCAAACTCCCAGTATAAGGCCTGCAGAAGGTACAAGTCCTGCAATCTGGGAAGGAGTTACAAAAATACCGGAACCGATACATGATCCGATGGCGACCTTTTTTATTTAATTTACTTTAATTTGCAAAATTAAAAAATATTGTATTAATTAACTGATAATCAACATTTATTAGTTATTAATAATAAAAGTAAGTTAATTTGTTGACAAATAAATTAAACTTTGGTAGTCACAACGGTAGCACAATTATTATATTTGCATTGTGATTTCACTGAAAAAAGATATTACGCTTCGGATTCCAGAATCAGTAATGACCTGGAGGGTCTCAGTGACCTTCACAAATCCGAAGCTTTTAATTTATAAGCTATGGCAACAATACGATTTTATACCAGATCAAAGATTGACAAACTTGTACCTGTTTATATCCGTTATCAGGACGGTCGATCAATTAATATCAGGCTTATTACTCCTTTCAAGATATTTCCTTCATACTGGAGTGAAAAGAAGCAAAGGTTAACAGATAATATTCTGTTTTCTCAAGAATTTACCAGAGATCAGGCCATGGACATTCAGGACAAGTTTTCACAGCTTAGGGATGCTATTTTGAGGGAATCTTTTAAACTGACAGCGCCAGCCTCGACGAAATGGTTAAAGGATGTTATTGACAGGTTTTATTACAAAGATGCTCGTTCTCACGAAACACTTATAGAATATATTCAACGGTTTATTGCTGAGGCAAAATCAGGCAAGCGATTGACTGGTAGCACAAAGAAAAAATACACTATTGGATCGTGTAGGGTACTGATAGGCTTTAAGCAAGCATTTGAACGATTCTGTAATGAAACTGGCAAACAATACGATTTCGATGATATTAATATGGACTTTTATAATGATTTTGTCAAATTTTATTATGATAGGAATTGTTCCGGTAACTATGTTGGAAGGCTTATTAAGCATCTTAAAACTATTATGCGAGCAAGCAGGGAAGAGGGATTACATACCAATTTACAAACCGATTCAAGAGCTTTTAAAGTGATCAGAATGGACGTTGATAGTATCTATCTAACTACTAATGAAATTCAGAAATTGTATGACATGGATTTGTCAATGAATAAACCGTATGAGATTGCCAGGGATGTATTTCTTATTGGAGTCTATACTGCTCAGAGATATTCCGATTACAGCAAGATCACAAAGAACAATATCCGGATGTATGGGGATGCAAAGGTTATTGAATTGCATCAGCAAAAGACGGGGGAAAAGTGCATTATACCTATTAGTCTGGAGTGTGAAGCTATCCTGAAAAAATATAATTACACGCTGCCACGAACTTATGAACAAAAACTGAATGAGTATATCAGAGAGATTGCGAAAGCTGCAAAGATCAATGAAATAATCCAATATGAGCAAAACCGTGGAGGCTTAACCGTAAAGAAGAAAGCATATAAATATCAACTAATCAGAAGCCATACAGCCAGACGAACAGGATGTACTTTAATGTACCTGGCTGAGATCAATACTATTGACATTATGAAGATCAGCGGACACCGGACTGAGAGGGAATTTCTGAAATATATCAGGCTCGGCAAAGAAGAGACTGCTATTTCGCTGGCAAATCATCCGTATTTCAAAGGTAACGTTCTTAAAGTTGTAAAGTGATGGAAAAACATATATTTGAAGAATATTATGAATGGCACGATGGTCTGTCAAAGGATACTCGGGATAAGTTTGAATTTATTCGGTCTATTGCCATTTATCGCTATAGTATTCGCCTATGGGAACTCGCTGAACAATATCTCATAAGGAGACAGTTTGCCTTAATTAAATTTAAAGACTATGAAAATTTTGTAAAAGATGAGTTATATAACGCAAGTTTAGAACTAACACAAGTCCCTCTGCTTTGTGATTGGGAGAGTATTAAATATGAATTTAAGAGAATCCGGGAAGGGGATAAAATATCTATTTTAAAAAATGAGTACTTCGGACTAAATGGATTTGAGGGAAATTTATCTATACTTTTTAAAGATACAATTTATTTTAAAGGTCAGGTTTATGGTTCAGGATTAGCAGACGAATATTTTTCACTAAATATTGATATTGAATCAAATGCTGCTGATTATGATACCAGTAACCTAAGGGATTTTGAGAAAGTTATTGAATTAATGGCAAGGTTCCACTGGGTGATTTCTATATTGAACGTTATAGTAAGTAAATCATTTAATTCAGAGACAAAAAACCTAAATTTGATCCCTGAAAAATATTTTCCGCTACTCCCTGATTGTTTTATTGATAAACAATACTTTTTAAACCTCCTTAAGAATCCGTTAATAGAAGACCTATATACAATTTGGGACGACGGTTCCTATCATCTTAAAAACGACAAAAAGGCATCTTTAGGAGGATTAGCTCAAAGGTTACTTGATATTGGCAAACTAAAGGATTTTATTAAAACCAGTCAGGATTTAGCGAAAGTGTTTTGTCCATTTTTTAATGTTAAATATAATCCAAAGGAGGATAAACAGTTTCAACCCAGTAGATCAAAATTGTATGATTTTGATTTTATTGAATAAAATTTATTTAAAATCGGACGTCCGATCGGACGCATCGGACATCCCTCCTCCTCAAAAGGGTATAGTTTAGCGCATAAACGTTAAACCATACCCACATGACAACAAATTCAACACTCATTCAGAACCTCACCCCTGAGGAACTAAGGAAGATTTTCCGGGAAGAGCTTTTAGCAATCCAACCAAAAGAGGCACCTAAGTACTTATCGCGTGAAGAGGTATGCAGTTTGTTAAGAATTAGCCTTCCTACTTTAAATACGTACACCCGAAAAGGCATTTTAAAGGGGTCTAAGATCGGAACCAGGGTTTTATATCTGGCTTCCGATGTGCAGGCTGCTCTTCAGGATGCAACATCTTATCGTTATAGGAGGGTGTAATGACAAAGTCCCGATATCATAAGTCTGAAGCTATCCGGGAATTGGAAGTCCTTGCTAACACTGAGGCCAGGCGACGGCACCCGACTATGCCATTTTTGGCACCAAGACGATATCAGGATAATACGGCCAATGGTTTAACTAAGGCTATTGTTGATTTTCTGAGGTTATCAGGTTGGCAAGTGGAGCGGACAAGCAATACAGGGCGATACCTGGATCATTCAAAAATTGTCACTGATATAACTGGTATTAAACGACGAATCGGAAACGGAAAATGGATTCGTGGATCAGGTCAAAAAGGCACAAGCGATATTTCAGCAACAATCCGTGGCCGTAGTGTTAAAATTGAGGTCAAAATGAAGGATAAGCAGTCACCAGATCAGCAAGCATATCAGCAAGCCGTTGAACGGGCTGGGGGCTTGTACTGGCTTGTCAGGTCGTTTGATGAATTTATTAACATATTAAAAAAATTACAAAAATGAAAAATTACACAATTGAAGAAAAAAAGACTTTGCTGGAAGCAATAAGTTCCAGAATCCAAATATTTGAAGATGCTTATGGTAGAGGCAACTTTGATGATTGGAGAGAACTCAAAATAAAGCTAATACTTGACATTGCTCCGATTGAGGTTAAGGAAGCCAGGGATCTTTTTAAACATCCCTGTATATTATGCGGGGAGCTGGATCGGGGAGGTAGTCCCGAATGGGCTTTTGTGGATGATAAGAAAATTTGTCCTGTTTGTTTTGAAAAGTATGCACCGGAGTTGTATAAAAAAACCGCAGAGAGTAATAAGCAATATTGGATTAAAGAATATCCGAATAAAGTTAATCCCGACGGTACATTTAAAAATGTTGTGCCGGCCGGGGTTCAAGATGATTCACTGCCTTTTTAATAATTGACATGGAAAATTTAAGCAACAAAGCAAGGGAAGCCCGGAACTCATACCAAAGAGCATGGAGACGGAAAAATCCTGAATTGCTCAAACAGTACAATAATGAGTATTGGGAGCGCAAAGCTGATCCGGTAGGATCGAAGGTCAGAAAATTAAGTAAAGAAGGAATGAGCCAGAGGGAAATATCAGCGGAGCTTGGTATATCCCTGGGAACGGTGAACGCAATCCTGAACACCTAATGAACATGAAAAAATATATCCAATTAATACCTGAGAAAGTTTACAATGAACTGCCTACCATTTCAGAACTGATAAGTCCTGCTATAAAAGGATTTTCAGAAGATAACCTGAAGGAAATTATTTCAATCATTGCTTGTCATTTACGAAGAGATGAAGATGATGGGCCAGCTCCAATATCAATGGCATATATCAATAAGCTTGTACCACAGGGACAATTCTATTTAACAGGACTGATTGACCTGGAGGTCATTCACCGATTCGGCCAATTCATACCTGGTGAAGCCTGCTATCAATATGATTTCGCCCCAGAATATAAAAGCAAGTATATATCATTTCCTCTTGACAATGCAAAACTGATTCTGAGGATTGAAACAGTATGGGAAGAATTAAGAAAAGAGGCTTCCAAATCAATATGGGGACACTCAGAGCAAACCAAATATCTGAAACAGCTTACCATTGAGCCGGAAGCATTACAGTTTATTAAGAATAACTATATGGCAGATACGCATAAATACAATTGTGCTGAAGCATCTATAACCAGGATCATGAACGGAGATATTTTTTATAGCATAGACAATACATCAAAACGATTTCACAGTAATGTCACTAACCTTGACAAGGAACTCAGACCTTACCTCAGGATCAATAACGAGAGACTTGTCAATGCGGATATAAAGAACAGCCAGCCGTATCTTTCAACTATCATTCTGACTAATCCGGGGAAGGTTTCATGGCTAACTGAAAACCCGACATTTGCCTTGTTATTACAAAACTTGAAAGTATCTACAAATCAGGACGTTAAAAATTATATTTCTTTAGTCATTTCAGGGCAACTTTACGAGTTTTTAATGAATGAATTTAGAAAAGAACATCTAGAACTTTCGAGATATGAAACGAAACGACAGGTCCTGAGAATCTTATTTGCCAGTAATCGTATGTCCAGAGAAGAGACTAACCGTAAGTGCAGAGAAATATTTATCAGGGATTTCCCAACAGTACACCGGATATTCGCAAAAGTGAGAGGTCATGAGAAAGGGGACAAATTTCAGAACTTTAAACGATTCTCCATTCTTCTGCAAAGGATTGAATCTTACCTGATGCTCCATGTTATAATGAAAAGGATTTATAAAGATTTACCCCAGGTGATAGCAATAACGATATGACTGGTATTCTCACAAATGACGTTGAGGCAGTCCGCAAAATTATGGTTGAAGAGTTAACTTCTTTCGTAGGATTTTCACCCAAAATAGAAATAGATGGAAAAATAAATTTTGGTCGAAAAAAATGAGAAAAAAACATGGAAAACATGGCTAAAATAAAGGAAACATTTGATTACCTGTACTTGCACGAAAGGGATCTGACTGCGGGCCAGCTCGACTTTGTGAGAAGTTTACGAAAGTACTTTGTAAGAAATAAACAGCTTTCAGAGAGACAGACAGCAGCACTTTTTGAGATTAAAAGATATTTGAATAAGGATGAGCAACCCAGGTTTTCACGGGCTTTTAAAACAGTGTGAAATAACTAAAGTAGTTTAAAATAGTTATGGCAAACAATACTGGAAGGAAATACGGTGGTCGGGTGCGTGGCACTCCGAATAAGCTAACAGCCAATATGAGGGAAGCGTTAAAAACTATTCTTGAAGGTGAAATTAAGCTGCTCCCTCAGCTATTAAATGAAATGAAACCGGAAAAAAGAGCTGAAATATTGAGCCGGTTGTTACCGTTTGTCATGCCTAAGAATTACAGTATTGAAGGGGAAAAGAAGATAATTATTGATTGGACAAAGGATTAAAATTGTCTTTTGAATGCAATAAAATAGTGTTGTTTAAAATCGTTGTACCTTTGCATTGAATAACAGTGAAAAAACAGTGAATCCGAAGGGGAACATACAAAATCTGAAACCTTACAAAAAAGGGCAATCCGGAAATCCAGCCGGATATCCCAAAGGTCAGAAAAATCGTGCCACTATTCTTAAGAAATGGATTGAGGTTGCTGTTAAATTTAAGGACCCGATAACTGAAGAAGAAATATCAGGTACAGTTGAGGATAAAATTAGTTTAAGTCTGATTAATAAAGCACTTTCCGGCGATGTGCAAGCTATAAAGGAAATAAACGATACTCTTTACGGAAAAATCCCGGATACCCAAAAATTTAATCATACCACAAAAGGTGATTCGATGCGGCCGCTTGAAATAATAGTACAATCAAAGGAACAAGGGGAAAAATTTAAAGAACTTATTGATTATGTCAGTAAACTCAGCTAATAATGCGGAGGCAAATTGTTATTCGAACACTAAAAAAAGCTTATCTTTATACTGCCGTTTGAAGTTCTGATAATCTTTAAAGCGGTGCGCAATTGACACCCTATCTGCTGCGATAAGACATACAGTAAGGCCCAACTGGTAAAGAACTAAAGTAGCTTAAACAGGCTTAAAATGGCTTTTTATAAATACCAGGATGGATAAAATAATAATAACATTGACAAAAGATGAATTAAGAACTCTGGCTCGTATAATGGATCACTTTACAGATTACATGATGATGGGAGATGACAGTGCTGAAAATAGGACAGGGATATTGAAATATTACAAAGAAATGAAAGGCGAGAGAAGGGATAAGATATTAACTTTGGCTGCCAAAATAATGAGAATCGATTCAGGATTCATTCCGTAGACGCGATATTGCAAACAATAATTAAAAACAATAATTCCTATAAATAACAGGTAAATAACAGAAATGTAGCTTTGACTATAAAGCACTTTGACAAACTAAAGTAAAATGGATAAAACACTAAAACTCAAGTTTAATTCCGAAATGTTAAATATTTATAAATTAGCTGAAAGGGAATGTAATTATAATGCTACAAGATATTTACAAATGATTTATGAGCATGGGGGTTTAATGACTGCAAGAATTCTGTTGCATTCAAACAAAATCTCTAATCGTTATATTGCTTTGTGGGACTGCAATAGATTAGACCTAACTGTTGAAGCATTGGTAATAAAAATGGAATGGAGGGAATTATTCACATTTGAAGAGATAAATATTGCTAATAAGAGGCTAAAGGATTATGGATATGATATTAAAGAATAAAGTAGGTTTTGCAGACTATTTCAGACAAAAAAGGAAATGAAGATTTTTATTGGATCATAAATTACAGGAATTACAGTCTATCTATAAAAAAAATGGAACTGTGATTAAACTGTGATAAGATGTCAAAAAAAGAGTAATTAACAATGTAAAAACAACATGAAAAATTGAAATAGCAGCGATATAACAGGGAAAAAACAGGGAATTAAATAAAATCGGTTTTGCGGATTACTCTGCTATAAAAAAATGTATATTTGTTTTACAGGATGCTTTTCTTCTTACCAGGACCACTAAGCTCAGTATAATGTGGAAAAGAAATCAACGAAATGAAAAAACAACTATTTTCTTTGATGTTATTTCTGGCATTTAATCTTTATCTCAATAGTCAAACATGGACCTATGAAAAAGGTGGAAATGTATTTGATGGGGAATATAAAACTTCATCTATTATTGGAATCGGTTCTGAATGGCCGTATGAAATCCCGATTTTTGTAGTAAATGTATTCAATAACAACATAGATAATCCTAATATCTATCTGTCAAATGTAACCTATGCTGGATGTGACAATAAACAAATCAAAATTATTTTTGATAATGAAAGTAAAGTATATAATTTTACTGCCACAACAAATGAAAATCAGGATATTTGGTTTTTACATTTAATCATTTATGAAGATGTAAATATTGGTTATTATGATCAGGACAGAAAAGAATGGATTACACGCAACAGTCCATATTATAAACCACAAAGTAAATTCGATAAAAATGAATTTGATAATTTCATAAAAGACATAAAAAATCGTACAAAAATGCATGTCAGACTCCAAAGTGATTGTACCAAATATGATTGTGTCTTTAGCTTGAAGGGATCAACAGCAGCTTTAAATTTTGTATTTAAAAAATAGTTTATCATCCTTTCAGAAAATCGGGACTTTTTGTTTATATGAATACAGATCCCGGGTCCGAATCCAGAAGGTCGTCAGTGAGGGATGTTATAAAAAGCCAACACCGTAACTATATGTATAGATACTTGATTCG